>Ga0163151_10003582_pt1 | contig 22131 bp, 20 predicted proteins | sample OliLakLV19MP5IB2_FD_145596 | JGI IMG/M metagenome (GOLD analysis project Ga0163151, IMG submission 145596) | Freshwater microbial mat bacterial communities from Lake Vanda, McMurdo Dry Valleys, Antarctica - Oligotrophic Lake LV.19.MP5.IB-2 | ecosystem: Environmental > Aquatic > Freshwater >... | reverse complement strand
AAATCGGAGGCCTTTCCATTTCTAACTTCCGAAAAGGATCAGCCATGAACACCGAACAGAACGCCAACACCAACAGCCCCCACCGGGCCGTGCTCTCAAACGAGGATCCCGCCGAGTATGTCCAGATTCTCAACCAGCTCCGCGCCGTCTACCTTCCCCTCAACAGCCTGGCCGCGTCTGTCGTTCGCGACATCGCCGCCACCCGCTGGCAGATACTCCGCTTTGAGTCGCTCCTCGCTAATCAATGGGAACTATCGCTTTCCCCCCAAGCCCCTCCCGCCGCCCTCGCCGCCATCCATCGTTTCAATCGTCAAATCGACCAGCTCAACCTCCGCATCGCCCGCCTCGAACGCCGGGTCAACTTCATTCACACCCATTTCCCCAATGAATCCCCGCTCCCCGTTGAAGACACACCCGTAGACGACCAAAATAACCCAAAAATCGAAAAAAACATTTTCGTCAACGATACCTGCCCCGAAACTATTGCCCACTTTCGACGGTACTACCCGAAAAGCCCAATCATCATCACGCCGTCCGGCGGCGTCCCGAATGTTCCTCCCACCTAGTTACGTTAGAACTGCAAGTTCAAACCGAGCTTGAGAAAACGGGGCAGGTTCCCCTGGACCGGATTGAGACGGCCGAACGCGCCATTTGTGACGTCGACGGAGGCGATGCCGGTGAACCAGGGATGGTTCATCGCATTGACGCCTTCAAAACGGAACTGCGCCTTCAAGCGTTCGTGAATGGGAAACATCTTGGAGATCGACGCATCCCAGTTCTGGTAGCCGGGAATGCGGACATCGGAGAAGCGCAGAGGGAAGTTACGGAGCGTAAACGGCTCCTGCGCGGAGACCACCCGGCTGGTGGCAGGGTTGATCCACAGATCGGTATTGAAGTATTTCGCAATGGAGGGGTTCTCGAGCGCGGCGCTGCCGGGAGTTACCTGGGCGGCGTTCGGATAGGCGATATTCGAACCGGTCATGTACGTCATGTTGACGTTCATCTCCCAGCCGCCGATGAAGAAATCGGCAACCTTATTGATGTTCGAAGCGACTGGTTTCCCGCGGCCGATGGGGAGTTGCCAAACGGCGGCGAGGTTAAACTTGCGGGGAATGTCGATCTGATCGGCGGACTGCTTGACGAGAACGGAGTTGCCCGGCGTGGCGACGTTGAAATCCTGGATGTTCAGGAAGCTGACCTGTTCGAGGGTCTTCGCACCGGTGAAGCTGGCGAGGAAGGTGAGCCCGGCGGAGAAGCGCTTGGAGGCTTTCAATTGGAAGCTGTCGTAGCGTTGTTTGCCGATGGGCAGATTGTTAATCGTCAACGGCGTGTACTGCGGGAAGGTGAATAGCAGGGTTTGGCGGGTGATGGTCGCGCCATTAAGGGCGGCGTTGTTGGGGATCAAGCCGCGCATGGGGTTGGGGACCTGGGCGTTATAGTAGGCGTTGTCGATGGCGCCGGTGGCGGTACGGCGGCCGAGTTCGGCGGCCGGAATGAAGTTCGCGTTGGAGTTGACGGGCAGTTTGTTGAGCAGATTGCCGACGTAGGCGGCTTCGACGAGCACGCCTCCGCGGAGTTCGCGCTGGATGTCGAAGGAGTATTGATGCGAGTAGGGGAGCGGCCGGTTCTGCCAGTTGACGGCGAGGCCTTGACCGAGAAAACTGGCGGCGCCTTCGGCGTTGCCAACGGCGTTTAACAGACGGCCACCAGCCTGATTGGTGAAGGCATTGGCGAGAGTGACGGCGGGCGTCAGGTCGTTAACGGTAACGATGGCGTTGGTGCGCTGGCTGTAGCCCTGGTTGGATCCCGTGGCGCTTTGGCCCATATAGAAGAGTCCATAGCCGCCGCGGATAACCCATTTTTCTCCGAGCCGATAGGCCGCGCCGAAGCGGGGCGCGAAGTTGTTGCGATCCGGCTGGAAGGAACCGCGAGGCGCGCCGGCGGTGTTGGCGAAGCGCACGGCGCCTTTCAGGTTGAGGCCCGCGGCCTGGGCGGCGATGGGGCTGGCGGCGTTGAAATCGAGCGACTGGACCATGCGGTCGAAGCGTTCATAGGACGGAGTTTCGTAATCCCATCGGAGGCCGAGGTTCAAAGTGAGGCGGTTGGTGATTTTGAAATCGTCCTGGAAAAACCCGGCGTAGAAGAAGTTGGAGAAAGCCGGATCGATGTTACGATCGGCGAAGCCGGAGGACGGGTAGCCGAGGAGGAAGGTGGCGAGTTCGTTGCCGGCGGTAGATTCGGCCAATCGGCGAAGCCGGAGGACGGGTAGCCGAGGAGGAAGGTGGCGAGTTCGTTGCCGGCGGTAGATTCGGCCAGGTTCGAAACGCGTTGCGTCCAGTTTTTGCCGAAGGTATAGCTGCCCGAAGCCAACCCGGGATTCGCGGTGTTGTTGTTGTAGCGGCGCGCCTCAACGCCGAATTTAAGGAAATGACGGCCAATCACTTTGTTGAGATTCGGCTGAATGGTGTAGGTATCGAAGGCGCCGGAGTTCTGAAGCGTTCCCGTACCCATGGCCTGATAGGCGCCGCTGAAGTCGAAGCGCGGGAAGGCGAATTTGGTGAATTGATTGACTAGAGCGGGATCGAATCCGAGTTGCTTGGGGTCGAAGCCCGTGCCGTAGGAGTTGCCGGACGACTCCTCCCAGCGGTTAAGACCCATGCGGAGATCGAAGGTTGTGGTGGGATTGAGGGTGGAAGTCCAGTTGAAACCGATGGTGCGGCCGTTGCGGATGAGCGGCGCATTGCCGGTGGGTTCGGCGGGGTTGGCGTCGTTGACATTTTTGACGAAGACGAGGCCGCGGTATTCGCTGAACGGGTTTTGGCCGTAACGGAAGTTGGTATTGTTTTTGGCGTTGACCTGGTAATCCAGGCGGCCGCCCCATTGGTACATGTCGGCGACCCAGCGGGAGGGGAAGGGATAGTTGAGGACCTTGGCGGGGCCGTTGCCTTCGGAAGTGGGGCCGGGGTAAAACTTCAATGCGGCGGTCGCGATGGGGCTGATGCGGCTGGGGGGAATGACGTTGCCCGCGAAGGGCTGGCGGGTGCCATCGGCGAGGGTGGTCAACGGATCGTAGATGGAAACGAGCGCGTTTTGCGCGTTGCGCAGGGTGGAGAAATCACCTGTGCGCCATTCGTTGGTGGGGACGGTGACGGTGCCAGGATCGGCCGAGCGCTGGCGCATGGATTCGTTGGAAATGGTCCAAAAGAGTTTGTTGCGGCCGTCGAGGAGCTTCGGGATGAAGACGGGACCGGAGAGGAAGAAGCCATAGGCATTAATATTGTTCGGGGACTTCTTGATTCCGCCGGCGTTCAGTTCGAACTGATTCGCGTTGAGTTTATCGTTCTGGAAATACTCGAAGAGATTGCCATGGAGTTGGTTGGTTCCGGACTTGGTGACCATGGTGACGATGCCCCCGCCGGTGCGGCCGTATTGGGCATCGTAAGTATTGGTGAGCACCTTGAATTCCTGGACGGATTCCATGGTCGGGACGTGAATGACGGTGCGGCTGGAGCGGACGTTGCTCATGCCGTCGAGCAGGACTTCGTTTTCGCCGGAGCGGCCGCCGTTGACGGAGAAGCCGGTGGTTCCGGCGATGTCGAAGGAACGCAAGTAGCGCCAGCCGCCGGCCTTGAAGACGCCGGGCGCGGCCCAGGCGATTTGGAAAGGATTCCGGCCTTGGGTGGGAAGGTTGGCGATGAGCTGATTGTTGATCGCGGTATCGCGGTTCGCGGTTTCGGTTTGGAGTTGGGATACGGCGGCGTTGACGGTGACGGAATCGGAAACGGCGCCGACTTGGAGTTGGATATCGAGGCGGGCTTTGTCAAGGGATTGGAGTACGACGTTTTCGCGGACGACCCGGCGGAAACCATCCTTTTCCACGGCAATGGTGTATGCGGCAGGTTCGAGCAAAGGGGTGCTGAAGAGGCCGCTTTCGTTGGACGTACTGACAATGCGGGTATTCTTGGCGATATTGGTGACAGTGATTTGGGCCGCGGGAATGGGCGCGCCGGATGGATCCGAAATGATGCCGGAGAGGCTGGCGCGGACTTCCTGCGCGGAGAGGGTTGCGGCGGCGGCAAAGCACGCGAACACCGTCAATAAAAGGAATTTTCGGTACATGGAAGCTCCAAAGCGATATTTTCCCCAGAGGTGAAAATCGGTTGAGAAAAGGATATCGCACTTTTTGACAATCCGAGTGGGCCGGCTGCCGCCAGTACCTTAGAATCAGTATTCTCTCGACCGTCGGAGGCCTGCGTTTGAGTACCTAGTTCCCATAGCGCCGACAATCCGAGTGGGCCGGCTGCCGCCAGTACCTTAGAATCAGTATTCTCTCCACCGTCGGAGGCCTGCGTTTGAGTACCTAGTTCCCATAGCGCCGACGATGGTCTTCGCCCTATCTTTAGATATGCAAATCAAGAGGGGCAAGGCACCATGGGTCATTCTTTGGTTATGATCTTCGATGCCATGGGGCGTTTTCTTCACCAGTCAATGGATCCGGCGCCGGAGCGAATGTTCCATTTAATGTCCGGATTGGCGCTGGCGGCGGTGGGGCTGCGGCTGCGGCGGAGTTTAGAGTAGTACGCCGCGTAAAACCTATTAGTTCCCCGCCGCAATCCCCTTATGAATGTCCTGCAAAGTCCATACGCGGATCGGATCCCGCCGCCGGCTAGCCGCCGCCTGCACCGCCGCCCGCGCCGCGCTCATCGTCGTAATGCAAGGCACGCGGTACTGAATCGCCGCCCGCCGTATTGCCTTCTCATCGCTGAAACTATGCACGCCATTCGTGGTGTAAATCGCCAGTTTCAACTTCCCGCCCTTCAACAAATCCACCGCGTTCGGCCGCCCTTCGTTCACCTTGAAAACGGTTAAACATTCCATACCCGCCGCCTTTAATACACTCGCCGTCCCCCGCGTCGCAGCCAGTTTATAGCCCAACTCGAAAAACCCCTTCGCCACTTCCACCGCTTCCGATTTATGCCGCTCACTTACGCTGATAAAAACTGTCCCCTCCGCCGGCAGTGGCGATCCCGCGCCCAATTGCGCCTTTGCAAAGGCCTCCCCGAAGTTCTCGCCAACACCCATTACTTCACCTGTCGAACGCATCTCCGGGCCCAATACGGGATCCACTCCATGTAACTTGTTGAACGGAAATACCGGCGACTTCACGAAGAACTGCGGCACATCCAACACGCCGCTTGTCTTCCCCTGCATCATGTGCGCAAATTCAGGCAGCTTCCTGCCTAACATCAATCCCACCGCTATCTTCGGCAACGGCACGCCGGTAGCTTTCGCCACAAACGGAACGGTTCGCGATGCCCGCGGATTCACTTCAATAACAAATACTTTGCCTTCTTTGATCGCGAACTGCACGTTCATCAGGCCGATGACATTTAGAGCCCTGGCCATCTTCACGGAATACTCTTGAATCGTCTGTAATTCACGATTGCCCAACCCAAACGGCGGCAGCACGCAGGAGCTATCTCCGGAGTGAATCCCGGCCTCCTCAATATGCTCCATGATGCCCGCAATCAAGACGTTCTCCCCATCGCTCAAACAGTCCACATCCACTTCCACCGCGTCTTCCAGGAACCGGTCCACCAGCACCGGCCGGTCCTGCGAAAACACCACCGCTTCCCGCATGTATTTCCGTACCGTATCTTCGTCGTAGGCGATGGTCATCGCCCGCCCGCCGAGCACATAGCTCGGCCGGACGAGCACCGGATACCCCAGCCGCCCGGCCACCTCGCACGCCTCTTCAACGCTCGTCGCGGCGCCATTCGGCGGACAAGGAATCTGAAGCTCATCCAGCAGTTTTCCAAATAGCTTCCGGTCCTCCGCCAGGTCGATGTTCTTCGGATCCGTGCCGATAATCGGGACTCCCGCCCGCTGCAATGGCAACGCCAGATTCAGCGGCGTCTGCCCGCCAAATTGGACAATTACTCCGTCCGGCTTCTCCGTGTCGCAAATATTCAGCACGTCTTCCAGCGTCAACGGCTCAAAGTACAAGCGATCCGATGTGTCGTAATCCGTCGAAACAGTCTCCGGATTGCAGTTGACCATGATCGATTCCCGATCAAACTCCTGCAGCGCAAAACTGGCGTGGCAGCAGCAATAGTCAAACTCAATTCCCTGCCCGATCCGGTTCGGCCCCGCCCCCAGAATCATGACTTTTTTGCGATCCGTCGGCGCCGCTTCGCACTCCGACTCGTAGCTCGAATACAAGTAAGGGGTGAAGCTCTCAAACTCCGCCGCGCACGTATCCACCCGGTTGAAAACTGCGGTCACGCCCTGCGCCTTCCGCTTTTCGCGTACCGTCAGCGGGTCCACCTTCCACCACTTGCCCATCTGCGAATCCGAAACACCATTTCGCTTCGCATCCCGCATCGCGGCCGCGCTAATCGTTTCCAGCGTCTTTGTCTGCAAGGCCGCGTTCAACGCAATCCCTTCCTGCAACTGCAACAGGAACCACGGATCGATATTCGTCAGTTCAAAGACCTGGTCGACGGTCCAACCGCGCTCAAACGCGAAGAGAATGTAATTCAGCCGATCCGGCGTCGGTGTTATCAGTTTCGACGGAATTTGCGACTCTTCAAAAACGTCTTCCTTCGCCGCCGATTTCCCGGTCTCCAAACTCCGTATGGCCTTGGCCAGCGACTGCTTGAACGTCCGCCCGATCGCCATCACTTCGCCAACGGATTTCATCTGTGTCCCCAGGGTTGTATCCGCTCCCGGGAACTTCTCAAACTGCCACCGCGGTATCTTCGTTACCACGTAGTCGATCGTGGGTTCAAAACACGCCGGCGTCAGCCGCGTAATGTCGTTCTTGATCTCATCCAGCCGGTAGCCCACCGCCAGTTTCGCCGCGATTTTCGCAATGGGAAAACCCGTCGCCTTGGATGCCAACGCCGATGACCGCGACACGCGCGGATTCATCTCCACCACCACCATCCGCCCATCCTTCGGATTGATCGCAAACTGCACGTTCGATCCGCCGGTGTCCACGCCAATTTCCCGCAAACATGCCAGCGACGCATCCCGCATCATCTGGTATTCCTTATCGGAAAGCGTCTGCGCGGGCGCCACCGTAATCGAATCCCCGGTATGTACCCCCATGGGGTCGAAATTCTCAATCGAGCAGACGATGATGGCGTTATCGGCCAGGTCGCGCATCACCTCCATCTCGTACTCTTTCCAACCCAGGACCGATTCTTCAATCAGCACTTCGCCCACCGGAGAAAGGTCCAGCCCCCGCGTCAGAATCTCTTCCAGATCCTCAGAATTGTAAGCAATCCCGCCCCCGCTGCCGCCCATCGTAAAGCTCGGCCGCAGGATCAGCGGGTAACCCACGCGTTCCGCGAAAGCGGTCGCGCCCTTCAAATCGGTAACCAGTTGCGAAGTCGGCGTCGTCAGCCCGATCTTGCGCATGGCGTCTTTGAACAACAGCCGGTCCTCGGCCTTCTTGATGCTGTCTATCTTGGCGCCGATCAACTCCACGCCATACTCGTCCAACACGCCCGCCTCAGCTAGCGCCACCGATAGGTTCAAACCCGTCTGCCCGCCAACAGTGGAAAGAAGCGCGTCCGGCCGCTCTTTCCTGATGATCTCGGTCAGGTAGGGAACGCTCAACGGCTCCACGTAAGTCCGGTCCGCAATTTCCGGGTCCGTCATAATCGTCGCGGGATTCGAATTCACCAATATGACTTCGTAGCCGTCGGCCCTCAGCGCCTTGCATGCCTGCGTACCCGAGTAATCGAACTCGCACGCCTGCCCGATAATAATCGGGCCCGATCCGATAATCAGGATCCGGTGGATGTCATTGCGGCGTGGCATGAATTACTTTTTGTGCTCCTGCATCAAGCGGATAAAATCGTCAAACAAGTACAGCGAATCGTGCGGTCCTGGAGCCGCTTCCGGGTGATACTGCACACAGAACACGGGTTCCGATCTGTGCCGCAATCCCTCCACGGTCCCATCGTTCAAATTCACATGAGTGACTTCGGCGATGTTATCCGGAAGCGATTCCGGATCCACCGCGAACCCATGGTTTTGCGCGGTAATTTCGACCTTATTCGTCTGCCTGTTCAACACCGGATGGTTCCCGCCCCGGTGGCCGAATTTCAATTTGTAAGTCTTCCCGCCCATCGCCAGGCCCAGAATCTGATGTCCGAGGCAGATGCCGAAAACAGGCTTCTTTCCGAACAACTTTCGCACCTCGGCGGCCTGCGCCGCCAATGGCTCCGGATCTCCCGGGCCGTTCGACAAAAACACGCCGTCCGGTTTTAATTCCAGGACGTCTTCAGCGGAAGTCCCCGCGGGCACCACGGTCACGCGGCAACCGCTGGTCACCAGCCGCCGCAAAATATTCCGCTTGATACCGAAGTCGAAAGCCGCTACATGGTACGCCAACTCCCCGCCGCCCTTTATCCGCTCGCTCGGCGAACAAGGACCGACGGGCTGCGTCCAAGGATACGAATTCGCCGTCGAAACCCGGGTCGCCAGATCAAGTCCAGTCATCGACGGAATGCTCCGGGCTTTCTCAATCAGCGCCCGCGCATCGGCGGATATCGACGACAGCACCCCGCGCATTACGCCCCGCGTCCGCAGGTGCCGGACCAATTTCCGCGTATCGATGGAATCGATAATCGGAATATTGTGCGCCTTTAAGAACGCGTCCGCCGCCTGATCGCTCCGCCAACTGGAAACCATCGGCGAAAATTCGCGCACCGCCAAGCCTTCAATATAGGGCCGGGCCGATTCCATATCCTCCGCGGTCGAGCCATAGTTGCCAATTTGCGGATAGGTTAGAACGACAATCTGCCCGGAATACGAGGGATCGCTGAAAATTTCCTGGTAGCCGGTTAGGGAAGTATTGAAAACAACTTCGCCGGATCGCTCGGTGAGCGCACCAAAAGCCCGGCCCTCGAAGACTGTTCCGTCTTCCAAGGCAAGGATTGCTGGGTTCAATGTGGGGATTCCTCCGAACCGTGGGACTCCCTCTATTGAACCAAACCCCCGGCCTCCGGGGCAACCCTGAAAGACGGTTCCACCGCCGGATTTTCCAAATAGCCGGAAGATGGGATTATTATTCTTGACAAACACTCCAACGTCTGCAATAAATTAAAACGCTGGGCCTTGATGTAAGCAAAGTTTCGCCCCAAAAGCCGTGCGTTTTCAGGGGAATAATGCAAGTCAGGCAGTAGGAGTACTCATGGCAATACTAGATCGTATCGTTTCCGCTCGGGTCTTTTCCCTTGCATTTTCTGTAATGGCAGTAACAGTACCGGCCCACGCTGGTCGGGTTGTGGCCAATAATGACGAATGGGCCACCAGCGACACTGGTTACACCAGCGCCGGATTCGCAAGCACGAACAATTTCGTTACAAACCTTGCCACATTTCTAGCCGGTGCCGGCGGCAATATTTTGGTTTATTCCGACGTCTTCGCGCTCAATCAGAGCTTCTTTAAAGCGAGCCTTGCCGCCGCCGGGTTTAATGTCACCTACGGTAAAGCCTCCTCTGATCTAACGGGTTACGACGCGGTCTTTTTGTCTGAAACGTTACCTGGAAGCGTCTCCGGCCTCACCACGTTTGTCAACGGTGGAGGCGGAGTGTACATTGGGGCCGGTACAGGCTTTCCTGGGCCGGCGGGAGAAGCTGCCCGTTGGAACCCCTTCCTTGCTTCATTTGGACTTCAATTAGACTCCGTTTATAACATCTGCTGCGGCAACGACCCCGCCGACAACACGAACCACGCACTGCTGAATGGAGTGACACAACTCTACTATCGAGACGGCAACACGGTGTCGGCCGCCGCTGGGAATCCATACGCTTCCGTGATTGAGTATAGTTCCAACGGCGTGGGTCTGATCGGTGTGTACGACTCGGCGCTGCCGGAGCCGTCGACTTACTTTCTGGTGGGTGCCGGCCTTTTTGCCGCGTATTTGAAGCGGCGGTCCGCGCCGCGCTAAACCACCGCCTAAAGGCGGTGGGGTTGGATAGCGACTGAAAGTCGCAAGACGCGGCTAAAGCCGCCGGAAAAGCGTTCCGCGTGCAAACAGACGGAGTGCGCTCGAGAAACAAGAAAGCCCGCGCCAGCCGCTCACCAGAGATTCTGTCGCCCCCTTTGCGTTCGGCTTCAGCAGCACCGTGGCTGAAAGCGGCCCGCCTTAAAGGCGAGGTTCCTAAATCCAACAGCTAAACCGCGGCATCCTCTATACTGGAAGTTATCCGGTATTATGAGCTCTTCGGCCTCCCATATGCCGCGTGGTTTGCGGTTCCTCGAAGCCCCAGTTGGAAAAAAAGCCGTGATGGCCCTATCGGGCATAGTCCTGGTTGGGTTCGTTTTCGGCCACATGCTGGGCAATCTCCAGATTTATATCCCCGCCGGTCCGGATGGCAGGTTCGCGCTCGACATCTATGCGGAAGCGCTTCAGCACAACGTCCCCCTGCTGTGGGGCGCGCGAACCATAATCTTGCTCAGCGTCCTCGCGCATATCTTCAGCGCGATCCAACTTGCTCAACTCAAGAACTCCGCCCGTCCCGTCGCCTACGTGCGCCACACTCCCATCGTCTCCACGTATGCCTCGCGCACAATGTACTGGAGCGGCCCTATCGTTCTGGCCTTCATCGTCTACCACCTGCTGCACTTCACCACCGGAACCGTCCACCCGAACTTCCAATTTCAACGTGTCCAGGAAAACGTAATCAGGGGCTTTTCCGTCTGGTACGTGTCCCTTTTCTACATCGTCTCAATCGTGCTGCTCTGCCTCCATCTCTATCACGGAGTCTGGTCCATGTTCCAATCGCTTGGACTTGCCCACCCTAGTTATACGCCGAAACTTAAACTCGGAGCCAAAGTCTTCGCGGCCATCATCGCCGCCGGCAACATTTCCATCCCGCTCGCCGTCCTGACGGGACTGGTGAAATAAATGCCTCTGCACTCCCGCACTCCCACCGGACCCATTGAGAAGCGCTGGGAAAACACGAAATTTGAAATGAAGCTGGTCAATCCAGCGAACAAGCGCAAATACAATGTCCTTGTCGTCGGCTCCGGGCTCGCCGGCGGTTCCGCGGCGGCGACGCTCGCCGAACTCGGTTACAACGTCAAATGCTTCTGCTTTCAGGATTCACCCCGGCGCGCCCACTCCATCGCCGCGCAAGGCGGCATCAACGCCGCCAAAAACTACCAGAATGACGGCGATTCCATCTATCGCCTTTTCTACGATACCGTCAAAGGCGGGGACTTCCGCGCCCGCGAATCGAATGTCTATCGCCTCGCCGAGATCAGTGTCAATATCATCGACCAAGCCGTTGCCCAGGGCGTTCCATTCGCCAGAGAATACGGCGGCACGCTGGCCAACCGTTCCTTCGGCGGCGCCCAAGTGTCCAGAACCTTTTACGCCCGCGGCCAGACCGGCCAGCAACTCCTCCTCGGCGCCTATCAGGCGCTGGAACGCCAGATCGGCGCCGGGCGCGTCAAGATGTATCCGCGCACGGAGATGCTCGATCTGATCGTCATCGACGGCAAGGCCCGCGGCATCGTCACACGCAACCTGGTCACCGGCCGGATCGACGTGCATATTGCCGACGCCGTGATCCTCGCCACTGGCGGCTACGGCAATGTTTTCTATCTATCCACCAATGCCAAAGGGTCCAACGTTACTGCCGGCTGGCGCGCTTATAAACGGGGCGCTTATTTCGGCAATCCCTGCTTCACTCAAATTCACCCCACCTGCATCCCTGTAAGCGGGGACTATCAATCGAAGCTCACCCTGATGTCCGAATCGCTCCGCAACGACGGCCGCATATGGGTGCCCAAGATGCCGGGGGATACGCGCAAGCCCCAACAAATTCCGGAAGCCGAGCGTGACTACTATCTCGAACGCATGTATCCCAGTTTCGGCAATCTGGTCCCTCGCGATGTCGCCAGCCGCGCCGCCAAACGCATGTGCGACGAAGGCCGCGGCGTGGGTCCCACCGGCCTCGGCGTCTACCTGGATTTCGGCGCGTCCATTGAAAGACTTGGCCGCCAAGCCATCACCGAACGCTACGGCAATCTTTTTGAAATGTATGAACGGATAACCGGCGAAAGCCCGTATGAAGTGCCCATGCGCATCTTTCCCGCCGTGCATTACACCATGGGCGGCGTCTGGGTCGACTACCACTTGATGTCCACCGTCCCCGGACTCTTCGTGCTCGGGGAAGCCAACTTCTCCGACCACGGCGCCAACCGCTTGGGCGCCAGCGCGCTTATGCAGGGCTTGGCCGACGGCTACTTCGTCATCCCCTACACGCTGGGCAACTACCTGGCGTCGAACCCAATTGAAAAGATCTCCGAGGATCATCCCCTGGTAAAAGCCGCCAAAGAGGAAGTTAATAATCGCGTGAAGAAACTGCTCAGTATCAACGGCGCCAGAACCGTCGATAGCTATCACCGCGAGCTCGGCAAGATTATGTGGGACCACTGCGGCATGGCCCGCAACGCCAAGGATCTGCTGGAAGCGGCCGCCAAAATAAGAGCGCTTAAAGCCGAATTTTGGACGAATGTCAACGTCCTGGGCGACGCCGCCGACCTGAATCAAAGCCTGGAAAAAGCCGGCCGCGTGGCCGACTTCCTGGAACTCGGCGAACTGATGTGCATCGACGCCGCCGATCGGCACGAGAGCTGCGGCGGCCACTTCCGCGAAGAGCACCAAACCCCCGAAGGCGAAGCCATGCGTGACGACGAGCACTACGCTTACGCCGCCGCCTGGGAGTACAAAGGCGAAGACAAACCCGCCGCGCTTCACAAGGAAGAATTGACGTTCGAGTACGTGAAGCCGTCCCAGCGGAGCTACAAATAGGTGCGCTTAACACTCCATATTTGGCGCCAAAAAAGCCCTTCCGACAAGGGGCGGATGGTCCCTTACAAGCTAGACAACGTCTCCGAGCACATGTCGTTTTTGGAGATGCTCGACGTCCTCAACGAGCAACTTATCGGAAAAGGTCAAGAGCCGATCGCCTTCGATCACGACTGCCGCGAAGGCATCTGCGGCTCCTGCGGCTTCGTAATCAACGGAGTCGCTCACGGCCCTCGCCGCGGTACGACCGTCTGCCAACTCCACATGCGTTCGTTCAACGATAACGACGAGCTGTTTTTGGAGCCGTGGCGCGCCGCCGCCTTCCCGGTGTTGAAGGACCTGGTCGTCGACCGTTCTTCCTTTGACCGCATCATCGGCGCAGGCGGGTACATCAGTCTCCCGACTGGCAGCGCACCGGACGGCAATGCCATTCCCGTTCCGAAAGGTGATTCGGACATGGCGATGTCGGCCGCCGCGTGTATCGGCTGCGGCGCCTGCGTCGCTGCCTGCCCGAATGCCAGCGCATCGTTATTCACGGCCGCCAAAATCTCCCATTTGGGCCTGCTTCCGCAAGGCCAGCCGGAACGCCATTCACGAGCGCTCAATATGGTGGCGCAGGCGGACCGGGAAGGCTTCGGCAACTGCTCCAACATCGGTGAATGCGAAGCCGTTTGCCCAAAGGGCATTCAACTGGAAAACATCGCGAGAATGAACCGCGATTATTTGATCGGCGCCGCCCTCTATCGCGAGCCCCAGTCCGAGGCCGGCGCGGGATAGATCCGCCGGCACGCCATTCGCGACCGCAAATGCGAAAGAAGCCAGCCCGCCCAATTCCCTCAACGCGCCTAAACGATCAAAACACAAACCGCGCCGCCAATAATGGAACCGGCGCGGCGCGGCTGGTGAACAACGCCGCCTTGCAGCTTCTCGAAGCGGACGCCCGTTTCCGCGCCGCCGTGCGGGAAGGCATCGCGCAGGCCGACCGGGGCGACTTCATCAAGGAAGATGAAATGGACGCCCGCTTCGAACAGATCCTCAATTCCTAACCCGGCGTAGCCGGAACAAAACGGGTCTGGCTCCAAAAGTTGGAACCGCTCTCCAAGTGCCTCCAAAGGCCCGTGGATATTTCTTGCGGACAGTATCGCTAAAACCTTCTTGCCGGAACAATGCGGAAGTTTACGACATAGGGTACTAGATGCGTATGCGTTGGACGCCGGCGGCATCCTCAGACTTGCGGCACATCGGCGATTAACTGAAACTGCGCCGTCCACACTATCCAACCTGCCGCGCCTTATTTCTCTCTCAGTATTGCTATTCTAGGAAGTCGGGAAACTTCAGAAGACGGGAGCCAAGCTGACCATAGAGAACTGGCGGGTTTCCTAGAGGGCGATCCATGTACTTCATGACAGGGTGCCCTATATCCGTTAATGTGGAAAGAGGAGGAGGCCTACAACGATGACCATTGAAATCACCAGTCCCGATGTTGAGGCGTTGATCCAGCAGAGGATGCAAGCCGGAGCCTTTAAGAGTCCCGAAGATTTGATCCGGTCTGCGTTGCGTTCTTCCGAACCAAATACTAGGACCGGGGCTGACTTAGTCGCGGCCCTGCGGGCGTGTCCCTATCCTGAGGTCGATATCGAACCCTCCCGCGTTCCTTCGCCGGTAGTGAGGGATATTTTGTTCTGATGGCATGGTTGCTTGATACCAACGTTGTCTCGGAATTGCGCAAGCCCAAAGCTGAGCGGAAAGTTGTGGAGTTGTATCCTCTGCTCCACTCTCGGAACTCCACGTCAGCATCGTCAGCCTGGCCGAGATACGGTACGGCATCGAATTAAGTCCGGATACTCAAAAGCGGGCTGCTTTGCAGGAGTGGCTCACTTTCAATGTTCGTCCGATGTTTAATCCGCAGCGCACATTGCCAGTGACCGAAGAGATTCTTCTTAAGTGGCGCTCGCTGATGGAGGAAGGCCGGAAAACCGGTCATACATTCTCTCAACCTGATCTCCTCATCGCGGCCACAGCGGCCCTTCACGGCCTAACGGTCATTACGAGGGATATCAGCCAATTCGAAAAGGCCCGTGTGCCAGTTTTCAATCCATGGGCATCCCCAAACAGGCCCAAGGATGAACAATAACATTCACTATATCCGAGTAGCAGGAGGAACGCGATGGAGGCTCATTTCACGGATGAACAGGTGACGCGTTTCCGGGCCGCCGTGCTGGTAGGCAAAACTTACGCAGACCGTAGCGAGTTCATCGAGGAAGAAGAGATGGACGCCCGCTTTGAACAGATGCTCCGTTCGTAAATCCTACCCCTTCAACGCCCGCCGCAGCGTCTTCACATCGACATTGAGCAGCGCCGCCACACTGGCCTGCGTTTCCTTGCCGCCACTTCCGGTAGGGTGGGCGGTTCGGCCTACAGAGGTACCGGCCCGGGCGGGCGAGATGTTCAATTTCGCTTTCCGGAGCGACGCCGCTGCCGACTCTTGCATTCCGACGTTCTCCTATCGCACTGGTCCGGGTGCGACGGACGTTACAACCATCCAGGGTAGTCGCTCGGTGACTGGTAAGCACCATGGTTTCTACGTAACCTTATTCTAATGGGAATCTTCAGATCTTCCAGATCGGTGGGATTGTTGGCAGGTTGAACGGCGCCCCTAGCCCATACGCCAGCCCTGTTAGTTCGGTGACTATATCGGCGCCGCCCTCTGCCGCGAACCGCAAGCTGAGGCCGGCGCGGGATAACCTTAGTTCATCGCTGGCATGTAACTTTGGTCTTTCAGAAACCGGTACATTTCGACTTCAGAGCGACTAACCATCGCCGCCCGCTTGGCGAGGAACTTGTCATACGCCGCCTGGCCTCCCATCGCTTTGATTAGCGGTGTCTCGCCATCCAAATCCGCCCACTTATCCAGTCCGGTGACCGAGCTATATTCAAACGTCGAACCACCATAGCGGGTCCGCGCCACGCTATAAACCTTGGCGCCCGCTTTCTTATACGCCGGCAAAACGTCGGACTTGATCAACGCCCGGAACGCGGCCACTTGGTCAGGCCGCACCCACGTGCGAAGCACCCGCGCCAGAGGCTGCGGTTCACCGGCCGGAATTGGCAGACTCAATTCGCTCTCAAGAGAAGCGTGCACCGTCCTGCGAGATTCCACCGTGGCATTGATACGCGCGCCTAGCGCGGCTGATTCGCCGGCCACGGACTGCAACTTTGGGTCCGGAGTTAGGTCCAGTTCCGCCCATTTGGAATGATAGAAGACGACAGCATACTCGCGCGGGCCGGATAGCGATAGCCAGTTCGAAAAATATCTTTCAGAACCGCCCTTCTGCCTGACTGCGACCAGTTCCTTGACTGCGGCGAGATAGTCGGCGACGCGATCCGCCTTAATCGTATAAAACGTAACGGAGCGAATGGCAGGTTGCGGCTGCTGCGCAAACATAGCGCCACTGGTGATGGCCATTAAGAGGCCGGTGCGTGCCCAACTGCGGCGAGTGGGTGTTGTCATAGAAAAACCCTTTCAAAGACACACGTTATAGTCCAGAAATTCTCTAATGAGCTTCTGGCCAATAATAGTATACTCGCCTCAATTTATTTTGCAACAGTAGCCGTCTAACTTAGCGGCCCCACAATATCAAACACGTCAACAGCAACCAGTTCCGGATGATCCTTGACCAGACGAGCATCCGCGGGCGAGTCGTAGCAGATCATCACCGACAGCGGTCCGCCGGATTTTGCGATGAGCGAAATCCCCTCCGCATGATCCCGGCCCGCCGACGTTCCCTGGCCGAAAGGAACCGCCAATACCCTTTCCAGATCCTTTTGCCAAACTAACGCTTCCGTCGTATTCTCAAGCGCCTTCCGCCATCGATAGATATAGACGGGTCCATCGAGATCCATGGTCGGGCCAGCCAGAATGTAAAGGTCCTTCCCCTCAATGGCAAGCTCGCGCACCCCGAGCCCGTCCAACTGGAGAAAGTGCTTCTTGATCTTGCCATCAATTACCAGCAGACCTGCGCCGGCGTCCTTCCAAGCGAACTCAAGGATCACCGCCCAACCACGCAATACCGGTCCGCGCATTCCCACAAAGGTTCTGGTCCCGGTGACAGCCAGTCCTTCGATATCAATGCCGTTCTCTTTGCTGGGGACGGCACAGAAAATGTCCAGGTAATCTTTATCGGCGCGCAGCGAGTGTGTAAGTTGATCGCCAACGGCATCGCCGTCAAGCCTGGCCGCCGTCAGCGCGCCCACCGATTTGGCTAAGTTACCCGCCGCATCAACCGGGAGACGGGCGAACGTATGGCGATTGCGTTCGGCTTCGATTTTCCCCAGCCGTTCACGGTTCTTTCCAGCCGTCTTGTCCGCCTCCGGTTTCTTCCGCTTCAGGCTGTGCGAGCCAACGAACCACAGGTACCCGCCATCAAAGTGCAGGCCTTCAATATCGACCTCGCTCACCTCACCGTTCGGCTTGGAAACCAGCGGGAAAAACGTGCCGAGGTTCGTTCGCTTATGTTGAGAAAAGTTGTTCGCCGAATCGACGGTCATCCGGTCGATCATCGTTCCTTCGTCGCCGCCCAGCCAGAGATGTTCGCCGGCTAAGACGATGGCGGAAAAGTTATCCCGGATTTTGGCGCGGCCGGCCTCAGGGATGGTTACATCGAGCGTAAGCACTCGGCGTGTAGGTTGTGGTAACAAGGAGTTCCTCCTATGGATCTAAGGGAGTTTGGCGAAAATGAAATATCGCGCGATACAATCCTCGCATGAACCGCCGCGCTTTTCTAGCCTTTTTTCCAGCCGCCAATCTAGCGGCCCAACAGACCAGCCAATCCTTCGATTCCCACGGCCCCGTCGTCATCGAAAGGAAGCGCGAAGGCAGACCGCGCGCCGGTCAAACGGTCCTGGCGATCCAGCCGCATAGCGACGACATCCCCATCTTCGCCGCCGGACTCTTCGCCAAATTAATCGACGAGGGCGCCACGCCGTACCTGATCCGCGTCACGAACGACGACATGGCCGGCCCCGGTAACTACGCCCAAACCGTGATGGCCAATCAACGAGATCATGAAGAGCTTGCGAAAGTCTTCGGAGTGAAGAAGGTCTTCGACCTCAACTACAACAATCATATGATGGACAACATCGCCAGGAGCGAACTCCGCCAACGGTTCATCTTCCTCTTCCGGCTGTTGAAGGCCGACATCGTAATCACCTACGACCCCACGGGCCACTACGAAGAAAATCCCGATCATTATGTGACAAGCGCCTGCGTGGAAGCCGCCGCGTGGATGGCCGGCGGCGACAAGGATTATCCGGAACACTTCGACGCCGGCCTGAAGCCGTACAGCGTAAGAGAGAAATACTACTTCGCCAGATTCCAGCAACAAGTTAACCGGGTGATCGACATCGGGCCGTGGGTCGAAAAGAAGATCGACGCCAACCTGGAAAACAAGGCGCAAGGTCCCGCCGGCGAAACAGGAGCCAAACTCCGCGCCAGTCTCGCGAAAGACGGCAAGGTGCTGCCATTGTTAGGCAGCAACGACGAAACCGCCAACCGCGAATACATCCGCCAATTCGTTCTTAGCCGCGACCGCGAAATTGGGAAACAGTACGGCCTACAATACGCGGAACAATACCACTACATTGGACCCAGCCGCGACGCCGTCAACGACTACATCAAACAGAACGCCCGCCCGCGCTGACCGCGCCTAATCCGGATTCAGGTATTCCAGCGGCACATCATCCTGCGAAACCTGTCTCGTCCGCACTTCCTTCACCTCGCCATCCGGCGACTCCTCCATGCCGCCGACGAGTTCCGCTTCCAGATACTGGCCTTCCTCCGCTAACTCCGTCACGCTCTCGGAGTCCGCCTCCGCCACTTCGGACAAGCCCTGGGTATCGCCGGACTGTCCGGCCGACCCGGGTCCCTTCCCTTTCTCGCGCTTTTCGACAACGCCGAACGTCCGGACTCCGTCTTCGTCTTGATTCTTCATAAGATCTAGCTCAGCACGTAAGCGGCCAAACAACGGCCCCTCGTTTGCTACTGAAAAAGTATGCCCACCATCACGTCCAAAGACGGCACGACTATCTACTACAAAGACTGGGGCACCGGCCAACCCATTCTATTCAGCCATGGCTGGCCCCTCAGCGCCGATGCCTGGGAAGACCAAATGAAATTCCTCGGCGTCAACGGCTTTCGGTGTATCGCCCATGACCGTCGCGGACACGGACGTTCCAGCCAACCCTGGTCCGGCAACGACATGAATACGTATGCCGACGACCTGGCCACCCTCATTGAAACCCTCGATTGTAACGACGCCATATTAATTGGCCATTCCACCGGCGGCGGCGAGGTCGCCCGTTACATCGGCCGGCACGGCTCCCAACGCGTGGCCAAAGCCGTGCTCATCGGCTCCGTCACCCCGCTAATGCTGAAGACGGCCGAGAACCCCGGTGGTCTGCCGATCGAAGTCTTCGACGAAATCCGCGCGAAAGTCCACGCCGACCGCTCCCAGTTCTTCCAGGATCTGACCATACCGTTCTATGGCGGCAACGCTTCGAAAGGCGTTCGCGATTCCTTCTGGCTCCAAGGTATGCAAGCTGGCTTTAAGGGAGTCGTCGACTGCATCGAAGCCTTTTCGGAGACCGACCTTACTGAGGATCTCAAGAAATTCGACATTCCCACCCTCATCATGCACGGCGACAACGATCAGATGGTGCCAATCGCCGCTTCCGCCGTGCCGAGCGCCAAGCTCATTAAGGGGTCTTCGCTGAAGCTGTATCCCGGCGCTCCGCACGGGCTCTGCACCACACATAAGGATGAAGTGAACGCGGATCTGCTCGCGTTCCTGGCAGCTTAGTTTGGCCCCGCGCATGCAACTTTTATTTCGTCGGCAAAGGACAACCATATGAATGAACTTTCCACCTCAAATCTGCCAGCCGCGGCGGCCATCACCGATGAAAGCTGGACCGGACACATCAGCGATAGCTTTTGCGGTGCGGCACATCATCGAAAAACGCCTAACGGCGCCAAGATGTCCGCCCGCGAATGCACCATGGCTTGCGTGATCGACGGTGCGGACTTCGTATTCGTCAGCATGGGCAAAATTTACAAAATTGCCAATCGGGATTTCCCATCGCTCCATGAACATGCGGGACACACGGTGAATTTGACCGGTGTGAGGACTGGCGATACTATCCAAGTGTCGACAATAGCCAGGCTGCTAGGCGAGGGCATACGGGTCGCGGTGTTCGGGATTTTTTACGATAAAGAACACGCGGATCGAAGCGTGGAGCGCCTCACCGCTTCGGATTTCGCGGCGGACGACGTTTCGATTCTAGCGCCAAACGTTCTCGGATCAAAAGACCTGGCTCATGACAGGGACGCACGCGCCGGCAACAGTACGGCAGTCGTTACATCGAGCGTCGCGGTTGGCGGAACGCTTGGCCTGGTGGCCGGTATTGGCGCACTGGCAATTCCAGGCGTCGGCCCATTGCTGGCGGCCGGCCCGATGCTGGGCGCCCTGGCGGGCATGGGAGTCGGCGGTGCGGTCGGGGGCGCCATCGACGCCGTTGACGCGGTCGGTCCGCCTGACTTGGCGGCGAAGCGCTACGAAGGGCATATCGAAGAGGGCGGGATCCTGGTCACGGTGCACTGCGACACGCATGACGAGATCGCCCGCGCCAAAGACTTACTAGCCCAGACAGGCGCCCGCGCCATTTCTTCCTCGGACGAATCCAGCGAGGATTACAGGGCCCGCAGCGAATCCGGCGTGCACTAGTAACGTGGCCGTCCAGTTGCAAAGCAAATAGCGGCGCTATGCGCACGCATTCACTTTCAAATTACAGGAGCAAGACAATGAAATCGAGCACGAAAGACCAGATTAAGGGCAAGCTTCGCGAAGTCAAAGGCGGAGTGAAGCAGAAGGTGGGCGAGGTAACCGATAACCCAAAACTCGCCGAAGAAGGGAGGGACGAGAAGGTGGCCGGCACAATGGAGAAGAAGATCGGTCAGATTAAGAAGGTGTTTGAAAAGTAATAAGGACGAATCTCCCCGATCACTTCGCCGCCGGGTACGTCACGGCACTCGGCGGCGGTATATTTGTGCATGACTCCCGCAGTCCTCCTTATTGCCGCCCTGACGTGGCTCACGCCTCTCGATGCGAAATTCACCATTAACGGGCTCCCTTGGCTCGGAGAAAATAACGGCGAACTGATCCGGCTACCACGCCGTCTCGAATCCCAAATACCTAAATCGGTGTGGAACCTCGGACTTCACCCCGCAGGCGCGCGCATCCGCTTCCGCACGGATTCCACCAGTGTCGCCATCCGTGTCGAGTACCAGGGCCCGGCCAACATGCTCAATATGCATGCGTACGGCCAGACAGGCGTTGACCTGTATATTGATGGCGCCTACCGCTCCACGGCAATCGCACCGAGAGACGCCACCGCGGGCCGAATCGTAGAACACGCATACTTCGCCGATCTGCCAAAATCGTTCCGTGAGATCACCCTGTATCTGCCCCTGTATGCCCGCGCCAACGTTGTCAGTATCGGGCTGGAAGAAGATGCCGTTATCGAGAACCCACGCCGATTCGCCAACCCGAAACCGGTTGTCTATTACGGAACGTCGATCACGCAAGGCGGCTGCGCCAGCCGCGCCGGCCTCACTTATCAATCCATCATCGGCCGGCAACTCAACCTGGATCATGTAAATCTCGGCTTCTCCGGCAACGGCAAAGGCGAACCCGTTATGGCCAATCTAACGGCCGAAATCGACGCTTCCATCTTCGTCCTTGATTTCTCTCAAAATAACCCTAACATCGAGTCGCTGAAAGCGGTCTATGAGCCATTCCTCGCCACCCTTCGGAAGAAATACCCCAAGACACCAATCATTGCGATTACACCGATTGCGAGCGCCAATAATAACCCCAGATTCGAACTGTTCCGCGAATACATTCGCGAAGTCGTTAACGGTAACATCGCTAATGGCGATAAGCTGCTAACACTTGTCGAAGGCTACTCCCTTCTCGGCCCCCACCGCCTGGACGGCCTTGTCGACGGCGTTCACCCCAATGACCTCGGTTTCCAATGGATGGCCGATGGCCTCGCCCCGGTAATCGCCCGCACTCTCACATTGCCGCCGCCGGTGCTGGTCAATGACGCGGCCATACCGTCACGTCCGCGACCGCGGCCGCTAAGCGCAAACAGATCATCGACTACATTTGGGGCTCCGCCGGTCTACCTACGGCGAAGCCAGCCGCCAGCGTCGTGGACGGGCAAACGGAAACCCTGAC
>Ga0163151_10003579_pt1 | contig 22153 bp, 17 predicted proteins | sample OliLakLV19MP5IB2_FD_145596 | JGI IMG/M metagenome (GOLD analysis project Ga0163151, IMG submission 145596) | Freshwater microbial mat bacterial communities from Lake Vanda, McMurdo Dry Valleys, Antarctica - Oligotrophic Lake LV.19.MP5.IB-2 | ecosystem: Environmental > Aquatic > Freshwater >... | reverse complement strand
GTGCGCAGGGCTGCATCAAGCTCGGTTTTTCTCCCTCTCCTTCATCGCATGAAGGAGAGGGTGGGGAGAGGATGCGCGTTCTTGTTGATGCCCCTCTCCTCGTTCCTCTCCCCGCTCGTTCCTCACGGGGCGAGGAGGCAGGCTTAATGCAGCCGTGTCGATTGTTGCGGTTGTTCGAATGCCGGGGTGCCAGCCCGGTTGGATTGGGTCTGTCCTCCCTTCGATTCACCGGTCGAATGGGTTTGGTTGCCAATGCCGGGATGGCCTTCACATATTTTTCCAGCCGACAGTCGAACCCGCCGAAATCAACCACCTGACGGAATTGCAGCCGGAGTGAAGGGTGCGGATTTTCGGCCCAAACCGGATTCGCAAAAACCAGCCGGCCGCCGGGCCGCAGGACTTCAGCAGCCGCTCGAAAAAGATCCTGGATCAAACGTCGAAGATCGCCCACCGGAACCCGTTTTCCCATGGGCGGATTGGTGATGATCAGATCGACCGATCCGGGTTTCAGAAATTCGATTCTGGAGTAATTACGGAAATCATCGCAAATGAACCGGGGTTCCACCGCTCCAAGCCCCGCCGCAGAAAAGTTTTTCTCACAAGCCCGCACCGCTTCGGCGCTCCGGTCAGTCCCAATCGCAGTCCGAACACCGCCCAGCAGACTTTTTTCGATCAGCTCGAGACCTGAACCGCAAAAGGGATCCCAGATGATTTCTCCATTCCCCGAACCGGCGAGCCGGGCCATGCAGGCTGCAAGCGGCGGATGGGAGGCGGCCGGGACATCTTCGACACGATATAGGAACCGGGGCTCGGTCAGTTTTGGTGCCAGTTCCAGGGAACATTTCCTTCCGACGGTGTAAACATTGACGGCCCACGGAGCACTGTGAGAATCATTCAAAACTTCCCGGGACAATTCGTATGCCCGCACCGCAACGGATCGAACCAGGCTGCGCTGATGTCCTTTCCCAATAAAATCGAGACGGTAACGTGCCGACCCCTGCGTCAAAGAAGTCATGATGGCGCGCGCGATCGGACAAGTGATCAGGGAAGCCATCGATTCAACGGTCTCCGGACCGGAACCTCCGGGAACCTGGCCCAGGACAAAGGCCACCGAGCCCATGCAACGCAAAGTGTAAAGATCACCCAGCGTGAATGGTTTTAAAGGTCGAAGGGCCACCAGGCCGCTTTCCACCTCTTGAATGGTGAATTTTTGTGCGAGAGCTTGCGATTCCAGGAGTTCGTCACGAACGAATTTTTCCAGTCCGCTGCGTCCCCGGAGATGAATCAGAAGATCTTTGAACTTGGCAGGAACGACATCCAATCGAACCGAACTCCCCCCCTCTTCCCGGGCCAGGCTGGCCTTGATTTTTTGCGTGGTCTGGAGGAACGAATTTTCCTGCGATCCAATGGTGGCAAGCGTGGTTTTTCCGCCGATTTTATCAAGGCTGCGTCCAAGAAATTTTTGTTCCCGTCCGGAGGTGGTTCTTTGGAGCAGGGAGAGCAGTTCAGCTTCATCGGCGGCGGAGCCGGGACCGAGCTTGGGCAAGGCGGCCATGGCATAACGCCTTACTTTTTCTTCGGGATCACGCAACAAAGCCCGGACCCAGACCCTGGCTTTTTCCTTCTCTTCGACCGTTCCCAGTTCGGAAAAAACAACCCCGACAGCCCTGATCAGCGAAACTTTCTTTTGCCGTTCGTCAGGAGTCGCAGCGTCAAAAATTGCAGCTTCAGCCCAGAGTTCCTGGCAAGAGCGCTTGCGCAGTTGTTTATAAAGCGCCTTGTTCTCGTCGATTTGCTCCTTCATTTCAGCAAAGGAAGGAGTGGCAAAACAAAGGTTCGAATCAAATCCATGCGCCACCCTACCGGACAGACTCCCTGCTTCACAAGGGTCGATTGCCCGGTCCGGAAGAGCTTAAAGATCGAGCCCCAATTCCAGGCTGTTGCGCCATTGATCATCCCAGATGGCGGATTCGCCTCCTATGGTTCCTTCCAACTTTTCGAGATACCAAGTGGAGGTGGCGGTCGAGAGTTGCTCGTTCGCCATCTTGAGTTTTGCCTGGAGTTCGCTTTGTTCCTGTGGTTCGTAAGCAAACGATTTCAACTGTTTTTCGAGATAGGAGATGTGGCGTTGTGCCAGCTGCACCTCGGAGTTTTGCTTGGCTTTTAACCTGGCCTGATACCAGTAGCTCTGAATGACATGTTCCCGGGTGAACATGCCGCGGAATTCGGGATGGTTCAGGTCTTTGCCCTCAAAATGATCGTAGGCCATGATGTGCAAAAGGGCCTTGAGCGGCGGGCAGGCCGATTCCACGCAGCCGTCTTGAAAATAATTCAACGCCACACGCTTCTGTGTGGTGACAACGTTGTCCATGCCTTCCGCGAACTCCTTCAAATCCTGGAGTTCAGGGCGCAATATATCGTTGGTGAAAACCACATGCGGATGATGAAAAACCCGTCCGAAGAATATTTTTACGAAATCAGAGGTGATCCGATATCCAAGTCGGCTCGACGGCAGGATTCGGTTTTCGAACCGGATGTCGGGGCAACGTTCCAGGTAACCATTTTCAATCAGGAATTTCGCATCCTTCTCCGAAGGGCTCATGCGACACCAGATTTCAGGCACCAGCAGGCTCAGATCATGATCCACACGCCATTTGGGACCGACCCAACCGGCGGAGGTGATAAATCCGGGGTAACCGGTCATGACGTAAGAAATCAACGCCGCGTTGAGATCGTAAATCGGCAGCAGGCTGTTGAAAGGTCCCTTGGTCAACGCGCCTTCAGACCCGGCACCGGTGGTTGAAGGGGACTTGCCGGTCATGCTGCAAATAAACTCCATGAAAAGCTCGGGCAGTTCCATGTAATGAATCGGGCTGTAAACCGCCAGTGAACGGATGCCGGCATCGACGTCGGAAGGATTGTTCCGGCGGCCCGCCAGGATCGCGCTTACAGGAGTGGCCAGGGTCCGGTCGAGAGGAACCTTGCGGCGCAGATGCATCCCCATTTCAGCAACGTAACGTTCGCGCGGATAAAGGAGGTCGGGCAAAGTCTGCAGGTAGCGTGGATTCTTAGACGGCTTGCCATCCACCAGACGCGGGTGCGCTGTGGAGACCATGTAGGCGGGTGAACCGTCGGAAACAAATTCCCGGATCATCTCCTGCATCGGCTGGGTGTATTGATAGTAGGAAATGGATTCCTCTACAATGGACCGCACGGAGTCGCCGTCCAGCGGTTCGTAATTGGAGAAAAAATTGTCAGTTCTGGAGAAATCCAGTTCGGCCAGGGCGTCGGTGCCGCGATGGATGGCGTCGTCCGGCCTCTGAAACAGTCGGAACTCGCAATTTTCAACAAACTTCAGGGAGGTTTGTGAAACGTGATCAGGAAGGTTTTCCACAAGCTCGGAGCCGACGACCACGGAAGCGGTGATGTCATCCTCCATCTGGATCTTGGCCGCCGGATGAAAGTCCTTGCGCAATGCGAAGATTCTCCAGGAATCGTTGGCGGCAAAACCGACCCGGAGAATGAATTCGACCAACTTCACATCATTGAGCCGCAGTTCGTTTCCAGGAGCCCCATTGACGTAATCGACGCTGAAGTATTGTTTCCACTCCCCTCCCCACTCGGGTTTGTGAAAACGTTTGATGACAAAAACCAGTTCCTTCACATAGTGCGGCAGGTTTTGAAGCCATGAGTTGTATTCATCGGAAAAAGTCTCCGACGGCGTGAACAGTTTGATCACCGACCCGAGTGAACGTTCAGAACTGAGGATGGACCTGTGATCGTTGCCGTTGCGGGACGGGTCCCTGAAGCGGTTGGAATAATCACGGACAAGCAGTTGCTGGACAAAATCGAAGTCGCCAGAAAGGTCGTTCACAAACACCGGACCTTGCAGGAGCATGCTGGTGATCGGTTTGGAGATCTCGGACTTTCCGCCACCGGAAACCGTGCATGGCTTGTGACAGAGGGTGCCTTCCGGAACTGTTCCGATCAGACGCCACGGCTCTTTGCCGACCGGTTTTTGCAGATGCACCTTGTAGCCGGAGGGCAGGATATAGGTGAACCCGTATCGCAATTTTATCGATGCGGGTATTCCTTCATTGTCCCAGATGACCGTCTGTTTGCGCAGATCAAAAAATGCATCTTCGGGAATGTAAATGATGTCGTTAAAGTGTTTGTCCACCGCGAAACCAGCGGGATCAAGGTCAACCCGTTCCTTTAGGATCTTCAGCGCGTTGGGAAAAGTGAATCCTTTTGGAATCACGCTGCTCGGAGAGAATTCCTCGGCCAGATCGTAACTCGGAAAAGTCAGGGCACCGCCGGCGTGCTCCTCCTCGGCTAGACCGAAAAGGTTTGCAGCGTAACTGATCTGGGTTTTGACCTCTTTTTTGCAATAACCAAAATAGTTGTCGGAAATAATGGTGACGATGACACCCCGGCTGTCCCGCGCGGTGATTTTAAACGCCTCCCCGTCGTTGTAACGTTCGTCCGGTTTCTTCCAACACATGGCGTCGGAACGCTGGCGTTCAGTGGCTTGGTCCCAATGCGGAAGTCCCAGGTCTTTTTTTAAAAAGCCTGTGAGGTGCGGGGCGAGGATCACACAGCCGGTGTGGCCGCTCCAATGCTCGACATCCAGTCCGGCATCATTCTCAAAAAGATAAGGATCACCGGCATTGCCAAAAATGCTTTCAATAAAATCAAGGTTTCCCACCAGGTTTCCCGGTGCCAGGAAACGGATTTCCATGGTTTTCCTCGAGGTAAATCCCGGGACAGCCGGACAGATCATCGGGCGCAGCAGCAATGAAACCAAACACTCGGCCTTACTGGCCTGGGAGGCCGTGATCGGAAGCTGCATCAGCTTGGTCGGCGGGTGTAGGGCATGGTCCAGGAGATTCCTGAAAACCAGTTTGGGCACGGCTTTTTTGTCACAGGGGATCGGAAGCCCTCCTTCGACAATATGAAAGATCCCCTTGGTCGTGCGCCGGTCGCTTTTGGGATTGTGCAGGATGCCGTTTCTGACCCGGTAGGTTCGGACGATGTCCGAGACAAATTCATCACGGTCGTGGGGCAGTGAAAGCAGCCGTGCTATGCCGTGACGGTCAAGAACGAAAGTCCTGCCAGGCAGCACGGGCACGTTGCCGGCCCCTTTTAGATACTCGTTCAAAAAATCCTGTATCCGCTGATCGACGGGACAGAGATGATGATGCAAAAATTGTTCATTTTGGCGTTGAGGAGCCAGGAAACTTTTCAGCAACTCCATCATTTCCGTTCCAGATTGAAGAGGGAGCGTGGGGCAACCGAGGTTTCGGAGCTTGAGATTGATAAAGAGCATCAATTGCTCCTGCTGCTCGGGCGAGCGGTCCGGGGGAAATCCAATAGATCTTTTAAAACCCATGCCGTGACTGAAGCATAAGTCAGTCTCACTTTGAAGCTTTCACTTAAAAATTTTAAAAAAAATAAGTTGGGTTTTTACATAGGCATTTCCGAGTCACCGGCTGCAGCAAGGATGGCTGCGGACCCGGGCCGTGCCCATCCGGGTTTCCCCGGATAGCGCCGTAGGCGCGACATCTTTGTAGAATGGTGATGCAAGCGTCAGTGAGCTCCGTCAGGAGCGGCATCGTCCGCTTGACGTTTCGCCGCGTGCCGACGGCAACCCCGTTTCCCCGATGATGCCGCCCCTGACGGGGCTGGAGATTTGTTTGGCTGCGTTTCTACAACGATGCCGCGCCTACGGCGCTGGCTGCAAAAAATGTCCAAACTCCAGATCCGGGTTTCCTCGGATGTAAAACAAGAACCACGGGCTGAAAAGAGAAAGGCTGCCCTTGGGCAGCCAGTCCAAAAAACGACAGCTTATCGTGACGGTCAGCGGGAACCCATTCCAACACTTTGAATGGTCTGGAAAAGCTTGCCTTCCGTCTTGATGCTCGGGGCGATGATGATCTCCGTCTCTTGAAATTCGCGAATGGTCCGGGCTCCGACATTGCCCATGCAGGTGGTGATGGCTCCGACAAGGTTCTGCGAACCGTCATCCACAGTCGCCGGCCCGAACAAGATCTGCTTCAGCGATCCGGTGATGCCGACCTTGATCCGGGTGCCACGGGGAAGGTTCGCATGTGGAGTGGCCATGCCCCAATGATTTCCCCGCCCTGGAGCTTCTTCGGCCCGGGCAAACGCGCTGCCCACCATCACGGCGTCGGAACCACAGGCCAGGGCTTTGCAGACATCTCCCCCTTTGCTCATCCCGCCATCTGTGATGATCGGGATGTATCTCCCGGTTTTTTTATGATAAGTATCCCGTGCTGCGGCGCAGTCCACAGTGGCCGTAACCTGCGGAACGCCGAGACCGAGCACTCCACGGCTGGTGCAGGCGGCTCCCGGGCCGACCCCGATCAAAACAGCAGCCACACCGCATCCCATCAATTCCAAGGTGACATTGTAGGTGACCGCGTTACCGATGATCACCGGAATCTTTAAATTCTTGCAGAAACTCTCAAGTTCCAATGACTTGTATTCAGTGGACATGTGCCGGACGGTGGAAACGGTCGATTGGATGACAAATACATCCGCGCCGGCCTCCTGGGCGATGGCAGCAAAACGTTCGGCTTTTTGAGGAATGGAGCTGACTGCGGCCAGAACTCCCGCCTTTTTCAGTTCCTGAACCCGTTGGGCGATCAGCTCTTCCTTGATCGGGGCGGTGTATAGTTTTTGAATCAGCGAGGTGACTTCATCTTTGCTGGCCTCAACCACCCTGGAAAGCACATCGGCGGGATTCTCATACCGGGTCTGAACCCCTTCCAGATTGATGACTCCAAGACCGCCAAGTTTGCCCATTTCCACGCAAAATCGAACGTCGGTCACTCCGTCCATCGCGCTGGCGATGATTGGAATTTTCAGGGTGATGGCGCTTCCATCCTTCCTGGGCAGTTGAAAAGCGGTGTCAACCTCGTTCGGATTGATGGTGATTTCGCCCGGCACGAGGGCGATTTCATCAAAACCATACGTGACGCGAGCTTTACGATTCCGGCCTATCCACATTCCCATAGAAAAAATCAGCTGTTAAAAATTTACCGCCTCATTCAGGGTTCCGCACTGGGAGCAGCGGGATCGATCCACATCGGCATCGTCCGTGTAAACCGAGCCACATTTTTCGCACCGAAACACACGGTCTTCACTCGGTGCCGGCCGGAACTGCCTGCGGCGAAATTCGGAATATAGGGCCACCCCGCAAAGAGCGGCAAGTAAAGAAAGAAGGTAGCCGAAGATGATGCTGTCAGGTTCCATCTGTCACCGGATCTCTAAACGGTTTATTTCCACTTTGTTGGTCTCCAGAATAGTCTGCCACAAAAAGGTAACTGTACCCCATCTCAACCCGTTCGCCTTCGGTGGTTGAAGTCTAAAAAGACTGGACCGGGCGCTGATCAAAGCAAAGTCATCAGCCGTCCGGGAACCGGATCTGCCGAGCAGTTGCGCAGAAAAAACTTCACCCGAATCCAGCACCCCCACCCGGACCACGCTGTTGGTCAGCGGTTCCTTGGAAGCCCAAGCAGGAAGTTGTGGAGGGTTGCGGAGGTCGGCCGAAGACAGGCCATTGTTGACCAGCAACCGGCTCGAACCGGGGGGGGATTCCAGATAAGCAAAATCGAGCAGCATCTCGGGGGGTGATTTTTCGGAAACCTGAAAAACAGCCGCTCCGCCCGGAATTGAATTTGAATTCAGGGCAAATGGTTTGGGTGGGACGTAGGCGAGAAATCGCAACGGTTCGGTCCATTCAAATTTCGGCACAGTCCGGCTTTCATTCAACCGCCAGGCTTTGCCGGAAAAATTATCCGGTGCCGCCAGGACGAAGGATGCCGGGTCGCGGTAAAGTCCGAGTTGCTCGAGCGCCAGCACCCAGACGATTTTTGTGAGCGCCGGCTGTGCGGCCTGTGGGGCCGGCTGGCCTTTGTCCAGAAACCAAAGCGCCGCCAGCTGCGCCAGAAAAAACACCGTGGCCAGCAACACCAGCCCGCGATTGCGGTTCTCCTTCATTGTTTAGAAACCGGTTGCCGCCAGGCGCGTGGCCTCAAGGAAAGAAGCATGGTGTCGATTCTGGAAGCGCGGGCAATTTCCGCGAGTTTCACCATTACATTCTGTTCCGTGGCCTGATCCGCAAGCACGATCAGGGTGATCGGCAGTTTTTCACGTTCGACCGCCAGAGAGAGCCGGGACTGCAATTCCGCAGCATTCACCAGTTGGTTTTGGTAAAAAAACTGACCGCCCAGATCCACGGCCACAGTCAGGGTGGGATTGGTGGTTCCACCCCAATTGTGTCCCGCAGGGAGTGTCAGGGCAGAACCGGTCGGGTCAAAAGTCAGCCGGTTAAGCCGTGCCAGTTCGCGAATCCGGGGCAAAAGCGAGGTGTCACCATCAGGGGCGGTTTTCACCGAAACGCGGGTGATATTCCCCCTGGCCTTCAATTCCTCCTCAAATTGAGTTCGAAAGTCGGGCCAGAGCTGTTCCTTCCCTTTAAACTCCAACTTTTGGTCTGAAAGTATGCGGACATGCAAGGTGCGGCCGACGCTTTCTCCACCCGAAAGGTAAACCGGCAGCCCCGGCATGTAGAGGAGGGAGGCCATGACCACAAAAAGCAGGAGCAGAAAAAACACGCCGATGAAAGGCGCCACATCGAGCTGACCCCGAAAGATTTTGGCGTTCCGGGGGTATCTCATGCCATTGCCCGCTGAGGATTCGGTTCCGCCACAATGTTCAAAATATCGGTGGAAACCTGCTCCATGTCCAAAACGATAGAATTCACCCTGCTGACCAGAAAGTTATACCCGGCGTAACAGGGAATCGCCAGGGCCAGACCTGAAGCCGAGCAGATCAAAGCCTTCCAGACACCGGTCGAAAGCAATCCAACATGCGCCTGAAGTCCGAGTTGTTCGATGGAGCGAAACACATCGATCATCCCAAGAACGGTTCCCAGCAGTCCGATCAATGGGGCGATCTGCGCAATGGTGGCAAGGAGGTTTAGCTTTGCCTCCAGCCGCGGCACTTCCAGAAAACCCGCGTCCTCCAAAGCCGCCCGGATACCCTCGCGCCCCTTGTCCCGGTTCAACACAGCGATCTTGACCAGGCGCGCCACCGGCCCCGGCGTGGCGTCGCAGATCGCGATGGCCTCGACGATGTTGTCGCGTTTGAGAACGTTTCGGACACCGTTCAGAAACTCTGTGGAATTGATCTGGGCTCGGTGATAAAAAAGAAGCCGTTCGATGAAGACGGCGATGGCGGTGGCGCTCGCAGCCAGGATCAACCACATAGCGGGACCGCCTTGGACCAGAAATTTCATGAGCCGCAGTTTATCAACTCCTGTGCTGAAACTTCAACGTTCAAACTACTCGTGCCTTGAGTTACGGTGGAAAACTTCTTGATTCCGCTTCATTCGATGGAAATGCTCGGGCCATGCAATCTGCTGACCAGCTCAGGGAACTTTTCCGAATGCAAAAAGCCCTCAATGAACGCATCGGAGTCAAAACCGACGCCATGACCGAGGAAGAAAAAACAAAATGGACACTCAATTATTGCCGCGCCATGTCCCAGGAGCTGGCCGAATTGACCGACAGCGTCCCCTGGAAATGGTGGGCCAAGTATCAAAAATTCGACGAACAAAACGCCCGGGTTGAAGTGGTCGATCTTTTTCATTTCCTCATCAGCCTGGCGCAGGTGATGGGGATGAGCGCGGACGACGTTTTTCAAGCGTATGTCAAAAAGAACGAGGTGAATTTTAAACGTCAGGAGACCGGTTACATCGCCAAAGATCATGAAGATTCACGGCATATTTAATCAAAATTGACCGACGTGGTTCTGATCCTTCTTACATGACGCCCAAAAACGTGCTGATCTCGAAATCCCGGCTGGCCAAAAGGGTCCGGGAGCTGGCCCGTGAAATAGAGAGGGATTTTCGCGACAAAGACCTGGTGGTGGTTGCCGTGCTTTCCGGTACCGTTATTTTCCTTGCCGACCTGATCCGTGAAATGCGCATCCCTTTGCATCTGGATTTCATCGGCGTCTCCAGTTATCGCAGCGGAACGACGTCGGGAAAACTCCGGCTGAACCGCGACATCCGGCTGAGTGTGAAAGGGCGTTCGGTATTGATCGTCGAGGACATCCTCGACACTGGAAAGACCCTCCACCATGTCATTAAAGTCGTGCGCAGACTGAAACCGGCGGAAATCAAGGTGTGTGTGCTTTTAAACAAATCCACCCGGCGGACCAGTCCTGTGGAAGCCGACTATTCCGGGTTTTACATTCCTGATAAATTTGTGGTGGGTTACGGCCTCGATTTTGCCGAGCAATACCGGAACCTGCCTCACGTGGCGGTGCTTTCGAAGCCCTGAACTCCGCCGAACCGCCATGCAATCACGCCGGGGTATGGTTTTTAATTGGTCAAAATAAGCTGCCAATAAACTTGAATTGAACCGCCGGGAGGATTGAATGAGAGCCAAAAATCCGGTTATGCCTGAATTCAAATTTGCATGTTCACACTGTCAACAGCGCCTGCAGGTTGACGAAACGCTGGGGGGGAGGCAGATCCAATGTCCTGCCTGCAAACATCTGATCACAATTCCACTCTCGCCGTCGCAGCTTGCCGCAGGCCAAAAACCTCTTTCAGGCCAGACCTGGGATACCATTCTGCCGCAGGCACCAAAGAAACCTTCCGGCGAAAACGGGGAGGCGTAACTTACCGCATCTGCAATTTCAACGACCTGACCTTCGCACGGATCTTGCGGTAAAGTTCGTGTTTGCGGAGGTTCCTTAAATCAGGGTCGATGGCGATCCATTTAAAATCGCGGTAACCAAGGCTCAAAGATTTTTCGAGCGCCCGGGCGGCCGGTTCGCATTCTCCGGTCAACGAAAAACTGCAGGCGAGGTTGTATTGAACCAGGGCGCTTTCGGGGCACAGTTGGGAAAGGCGCTCATCCACTTTGAGCCCTTCTGCATACATTCCACGACGGGTGTAAGCATCTCCAAGAATCTGGAGGGCTTCGACATACTCTGAATCTCGCCGGACAATCCCCTCCATGAAACTTATTTCAAGATCCAAATCCCTTTGTTCCTGGCGAGTCAGCTTTTTACAAACAGCGGTGTTAGTTGGCATAAACTCGAACTGATATATTCATCAGCTTTTCCCTGATGTCGAATTAATTTTTTCTCCAGGGCGATTTTTTTAAGTTGCGTCCGTCATCCAGCATCGGCACAGCAGGGCTCACCATGGAGCCCTCCTGTTTGGACATTTTTGGTAGGGCGGGCAGTCCCCTGCCCGCCGAACCGTGGCCGAACGAACAATCGCAGCACCTACGAAACGGCATCATTCATTCCTGAAATCCGGACGGCGCGCACGGAGTGACGCGCCCTACCCTGCTTATCAAAATGTGCGGGTTCGTGGCACGATTCCAAAATGTCCAAACTCCAGAGCGCCGTAGACGCGACATCTTTGTAGAATGGTGTTGCAAGCGTCACTGAGCTCCATCAGGAGCGGCATCGTCCGTTTGACGTTTCGCCGCGTGCCGTCGGCAACCCCGTTTCCCCGATGATGCCGCCCCTGACGCCCCTGAAGGGGCTGGAGATTTGTTGCCTGCGTTTCTACAACGATGCCGCGCCTACGGCGCTGGCTGCAGCGCAGTAGGTGCGCTGGAGTTTGGACATTTTTGGCAGGGCGCGGAGCGACGCGCTCGGCTCAACATTGAGTCGTCAGCGCATTTGAAAGGTTCAAGCCATGGAGCATTGTCTTCAGCCCCATTCAAAAGTACAAACCATCCATGAATTGTTTCGTCACCGGCGCTTCGGGTTTCATCGGCGGAAACCTCCTGCACGCTCTCAACGCACAAGGCCACTCGGTTCGGGTGCTGGTCCGGAAAGGGAGCGACCTCCGCGGGCTGAAAGGAGCCAGTTTTGAAACTTTCGAGGGGGACGTGGCCAATCCACAATCATTGACCGAGGGTTTGCGTGGCTGTCATTGGTGTTTTCATGTGGCGGCGAGTTACCACCTCTGGCTCGCGGATTACGCCTCAATGTACCAGTCCAACGTCCAGGGCACCTCAAATGTAATCCGGGCGGCGGCCGAGGCCGGTTGCCAGCGCATTGTCTATACCAGCACGGTCGGCTGCATCGGCCTTCCGCATCTGGTGAAAAACGGCACCGTGATTCCCACCAATGAGGAAACGGCGGTCGCGGAAACGCAGATGAGCAATCATTATAAACGCTCCAAGTGGCGGGCGGAACAGGTGGCGCTCGAACTGGCCCGCAAAGGAATGCCCGTGGTCATTGTCAACCCGAGCGCCCCGGTCGGACCCCGCGATGTCAAACCGACCCCTACAGGACAGGTGATCGTTGATTTTCTCAACCGCAAAATGCCGGCGTTTCTCGACACCGGCCTCAACTGGGTTCATGTGAAGGATGTCGTGGCAGGACATATCCTGGCGGCGGAACGAGGCCGGATTGGCGAACGTTACATCCTTGGAAATTTAAAGGGCAATCTGACCATGCAGGAAGCACTGCTCCTGCTGCAAAAAATCACGGGGGTGCCCGCTCCTAAATTCCGTGTTCCCTATTGGTTGGCTTATGGCGCGGCGTTGGTGGACGAACAAATCTCGAAGGTCACCGGAAAGCCACCCAAAGCTCCTTTGGCAGGTGTTAAGATGGCAAAATACAAAATGTTTTTCGACCCCTCCAAGGCCATCAAAGAACTCGGACTGCCGCAATCCGAAGCAGCCCAAGCACTGTCGGACGCCGTGGATTGGTTCAAGGAAAACGGTTACGTGAAACGTTGAGATTTTTCGTGACAGGCTCTGAGAATCGTTCCGTCTCCCCGGGGGAGAGGATTAGGGTGAGGGCGATAAATTTTCCAACTGCATCGATACGGCTTTGAAGCCTCCATAGGCGGTTTCCATCTGCATGGAGACAAGACAGGCTCTGAGGCTTCGTAACATCAGGCGTGCGCCGGATCCTCATCCCTTTGCCGAACCCGACAACATTGGCAAAGAAACTCAGATCCGACGCACGTCGGATGCCACGGACACCATGTTTTTGGAACTGGAAGGACTGGCTGTGACTTGTCCTGCCAGACGAAAGATACCCTGCCTAAATGGTTGGCTGGCACTACGCCCCGGCCAACCGCGTAGATTCAAACTCTGCCAGAGTTACAGTTTTGCCATGGCGTGATCAAGAGCTGCATAAAGCTGGTTCATGCTCGCCTCGGTTTCGTCACCCATGTTGGAAAGCCGGAAGGTGGTTCCCTTGATCTTGCCGTAACCGCCGTCGATCAAAATCCCCTGCTCTTTCACCAGCTTCTGAAGTTTGGCGGCATCAACCACCCGGCCGCCCGGTCGTGCGCCGTTGTTCACACAGGTCAAGGTCACCGATTCATATCCCGCTTCAGGAAAAAGGGTGAAACCATGTTTTGCGGCCCAGTCCCGTGTCATTTGCGCCAGTCTTAGATGGCGCTGATAGCGGGCGTCCAGACCTTCGGCGAAAAAGTCGTCCAGCTTGGAGGAGAGCGCATAAACATGGCCGATGCTCGGAGTGCTGGGGGTCATGCTCTCAACGGCATTTTTTTGAAATTCAACGAAATCGAAATAATAACCGCGATCCTTGATCGTGGCCGCTTTGGCCAGCGCGGCAGGTGAACAGACAAAAACCGCCAGGCCCGGAGGCAGGGCGAAAGCTTTTTGTGTCCCGGCCAGCAAAACATCAATGCCGAGGCTGTCGAACCCGAGTGGAAGTGCCGACATCGAACTCACGGCATCCACAATGAACATGACATCGGGATATTTCTTCTTCAGCTCGGCAATCTCCCCGATCGGACTCATCGTGCCGGTGGAGGTTTCATTGTGAATCAGAGTTAGGGCGTCGAATTCTCCAGTGGCCAGCCGGGCGTCGATCTGCGCCGCACGAATGGGCGAACCCCAGTCCACCTGGAGCGCTTCGGCTGCTTTTCCACAACGTTTTGCCACATCGAGCCATTTGTCGGAAAAAGCCCCTTTCATACAACAAAGCACCTTCTTGGAAACCAGGTTTCTCAGGGCACCCTCCATCACGCCCCAAGCGGAAGAAGTGCTCAGATAGACCAACTGCTTGGTCGAAAGAAGAGTTTGGAGCTGCGGCTGGATTTTTCCATAGAGATCCTTAAATCCCTGTCCGCGATGACCTATCATGGGGGAGCAAAAAGCTTGGAATGTTTTTTGACTGACTTCGACCGGCCCCGGGATGTGCAATTTTACATGTGCCATAAGTTCGTGAAACTTTTCACAAGGCGACTTCGAAAGGCAAGAAAGGATTTGGATGCTTGGATGCTTGGATGCTTGGATGCTTGGATGCTTGGATGCTTGGATGCTTGGATGCTTGGATGCTTGGATGCTTGGATGCTTGGATGCTTGGATGCTCAGACGTAATGAGGCTTGCTTGGATCTTGACACCAATCGCGTAATTCGACCATATCGGGATGTCCGGAAGTCAAACCCGCATGTCAGGTAACCCTCCTTTGCAATCGAGGAAGCTGCCTCGAAAGATCGCCTATCCTGTAGTCCAACCCTTTGCCAGCTCGACGGAGTTCTTTTAAGAACAATCGCAGGAAAAAATCTGTGTCTTTTAGATCCTTATTGGTTATTTGCAAAGCGGCAAGGCTCTTGGGATGGGTGACATTATCTCGAACCATTCTTGGTTTGGTTACGGCATCGTGGAATTCTTTAAGCCTTTCAGGCTTCAGAAAATAAAAATGTCCTAAAGATGTGGGAACTACACTGAGAGCAAACAATACTGTTTCGTGAAAAGAAGTCCGCAATTCCTTGGTTTTGATTCGCCCATTTTCCACTTTGTAAGCAAATCCGCCCATAGCAGCAAATTGAGCGACTTTTTCATCGAAAGATATAGTCTTAACATGGAACGTATGTCAGTACGGTTTTTGCAATCCCTGGAGGTTTTGCCATGCCATTTCCTGACCGTTGCAATTTCGAAGCTGGTTTCAAAATGTGGCTCAAACCGCTCAAACCATTGTCGGAATGTCTCAAGCCCGCCGGCGGTTTAAAGCGTCGTGTAAACCGAAAGAATCCCAACGGGATTCCATCATTCAGCCCGGGGTTGGCCCGCAGCGCGGGGCTACCCCGGGTCATCCGCCAAGAGTTTTCCTCAACCCCAACGCGGCTTGCGTCTCAATCCCACAAATTCAAAATTCGCGAGGATGCCGTAGTCCCGGGGATAGCTCACTGCTGCGAGTCGCAGACTCGCGGTCCGTGAAATGAGCCCCGCCCCACCATAAAGTCACCCGACTTCAAAAAACCGCCGAAACCATTTTGCGACCTGTAGCGTCATGGTTAACATCCCTGAACTGGCCCCTTGGCAAATACAGGCATCCGGCAATATGAAAACTAACCCGAGCTCAAAAAGCTTCAAAAGTCTGGCCATCTGCCGTTTCAAAGCATGGTTTGCCTGCCTCGCTTTGGCGGTGACCTTCCCGCTCGAAGCGCAGTCCGTCCGGAATGGAGCGGCAAAATATCCCCCGATCAATGTCATCGCCGAAAATTTTCGTCAGCTGCTCGAACGGCCGCGGACCGGACTGGCTCCGCAAATTGACAGCTCCCAGGAAACGAACGGTTTCACCATCGAAACAGGTTCGTTTCAAAGTGAAACAAATCAACGTGTCCCCTTCCTGTTTTTGCGACAAACCAACTCGTCAGGCCGGCGTCCGGTGGTGATCTCGCTACACGGAACCGGTTCGAATAAAGAAAGCCAGACCGCCCTTCTGAAAAAATTCGGAGCGGTCGGAATCTCCGGTTTTGCCATGGACGGCCGTTATCACGGTGCCAGGATTCCCGCAGGGTCAAAGGGAGCGGAGGAATATGTAAAAGCCAGCACCCGCGCCTGGCGCGAGCCGGACAAAAACCAACAGGAACATCCGTTTTTCTACGACACTGGGTGGGATCTCTGGCGTGCGCTCGATTATTTGCAGGGACGGCCTGATGTTGATCCGGACCGGATCGGGGTCATCGGATTTAGCAAAGGGGGGATCGAAGCCTGGCTCGGAGCTTCGGTGGACACCCGGGTCCGCGCCAGCGTCCTGGCCATCGCGGTGCAAAGTTTCGCCTGGTCTCTTGAAAACGATCAGTGGTTGGGCCGGGCGAAAACCCTCTGGGAAACCCACTTGGCCGCGCAGCAGGATCTCGGCGAAACGGCGGTCAACCAGAAGGTTTGTCGCGCGCTTTGGACGAAATTAATTCCTGGAATCCTGGACCAGTTCGACTGTCCCTCGATGATCCGCCTCTTTGCTCCGAGACCGCTGCTGATCTTGAATGGCGAAAAAGATCCCCATTGTCCCCTGCCCGGTGCAGAGCTGGCATTTGTCACCGCACGCGAACAATATCAAATTTTGAACGCCACCCATAACCTTCAAATTTCGGTGGCAAAAGGAGTGGGACACAGGGTGACACCGGAACAGGAATCACTGGCAATTGAATGGCTGACACAAAACTTGAAATAACGCATATGACAACAAAACCAACAGTGAACCAATCCCTGACATCAATCTTTTCGGATCACAATTTGCTTCCTGGCGATCCTGATCTTCGGTGCCGCCAGTAGCGCCGACGAGCGGACCGGAGATTTTAAGCATCCGATCGGGTTGCAGCTCTACAGCCTTCGCGATTCGTTTAAAACAAACGTTCCGGCCACATTGGACAAGATCAATGCGATGGGATTCGTCGAGATCGAAGGGAGCGGTGATTACGGACTTGGGGTGGAAAAGTTCAAGGCGCTTTTGCAGGAAAGGGATCTCAAACTGGTGAGCGCCGGGTTTGGTTACAAAAACATGAAAGACGACATTTCATCTGCTGTGAAGCGGGCCCAGGCGTTGGGGGTGAAATACGCCATGTGCGCCTGGATTCCTCATCAGGAATCAGCAGGCTTCACCGAGGCTGATACGCGCCTTGCCGCAGCAGATTTTAATACCTGGGGCGCGGCGTTCAAGGCGGCAGGAATCACTTTCGCCTATCATCCGCATGGGTATGAGTTTCAACCGTTGAAAGATGGCGGTGGACGGACCCATTTCGATCTGCTCATGGAAGAGACCAAGCCGGAATTTGTCAGCTTTGAGATGGATGTATTTTGGGTCACACATCCCGGCCAGGATCCGGCCAAATTGCTGGCAAAATATCCAAACCGCTGGTCTTTGATGCATCTGAAAGATCTCCGACGCGGGGCCGCGACAGGAATCCGCTCCGGGAAAGCGCCACCCACGGATGACGTCCCCCTTGGGGGTGCGCGGTTCGAGACGCAGTTGGAGGTTGGTGGATGGTGATTGAGCTGCCCCCGTCCAGGTCAGAAACAGCGGCAAGAGGGCGAGAGAAGCGACGCGGCTCAGAAGTATCATGGATGTCCTTTGCTGATGTGGCCGGAAAACTGGCAGGTTGGGGGGATAAAAGTCGAGCGGAAAACTATCCCACCGTCGTCTGGATTCGCCTGGATTTGAGGGCTCAGAAGATTGAAATTCAACAACTTTTCAACCTTACCATTGCCTCTCGAATCGCTCGTCTTTTCGTTGCTTTAATTCCCATCGATTTTCCGGCATGGGAGACCGCTGCGTAATCCATTCCACCAATCTTCTCGCCCAGCTCTCGCAACTTCAGTCCGCACCGCTTTCGCGCAAACAGGATCACCATGTCCCTTCCCCAGTCTCCATATCGATCTCAAAACTCCTCCCACACTTCGCTCCTTTAACCTGCTCCACCGCTTAGATCATTCGCTCCAGTTTCAATCGCGGCCTCCATTCACTTCTTCCCAACTCCCTCCGATTGCTTCCTTTCTCCAGACTTGAGCGAAACTCTCTGATGAAATCGGCACCGCGTGGCCAACCAGGTGTTCCCACGGATTAAAGCTTGCGCCCAGTCAATTCAAAACGACTTCACATACGCCAAGGATCCACGCAATCCACCGTTCACCCAAATCCAGGCAGGAGCGGGAACCGCTCATCGGCTGCCCAACAATTTCATCTTTAATTTGGGAGTCTGGGCCAGAAGTCGTTTGCTTTCATTGAGCAAGAATTCGGGTTCCATGAAAGGTTCGGAGGAAATATCGAGCCAACGCACCCGCCCCTCACCATCGACGAGATAAGTTCCGTGCAACGGCGACTCCTCAAAATCGTCAAAAGCGCGGAAGGATTTGAACACTTGAAGCTCCGGATCAGCTCCCAAAATAAACGGAAACTGTTTGTTTGACCGGGCCAGATTTTCCTTCAATACAGTCTTCGATTCAGTGCTGAGCGCCACCATCTGTATCCCTTCGTCCTTGAACCGCTGGAAGAAAGGTGAGAAGTCGTTCAACTGTTTCATGCAGTGACCACATTGCGTTCCCAGAAACAGAACCAGGAGATAAGGTTTGTTTTTGTAATTCTTTGAAATTATTTTTTGATCCTCAAAACCCTCCGCCTGCCACGCCGGCGTCTCGGGACCTTCCCAACGCAAAGCGCCAAGTTCGTTCAACCGGGGACGCTGCCCTACGTCCACGCGGGATTGAAGCGGCAAGCGCCAGTCGGCGGGGAACCCGAACTTTTTCGCAGGAGCAGTCAGCCGGTGGAAACAGGCAATCTCCAGATCGATCTCGCCCGAAAGCGTTCGTAATTTCTCAAACCACTTTCTGGATTCGTCCTCTTTTCCACAACGAAACAGAACGTCCACGTGGCTGGCGAGCAGATGGACCTGATTGGTTCCCGAATTGAGCGCTTCCTTGGAAATCTCGCAGGCTTTGTCCTGGTCGCCCGCCTCCAAACGAAGCCTTGCCAGCCGTTCTTTCGCCAGATCCTTCGCAGACTCAAATGATTTCCAGGCTGCTTCATAATTCTTTTCCCGGAACGATCCATACCCTTTCAATTCGGCTTGGAAAGAATCGAGGCTTTTCATCTTGTCGGTGTAAGCCTGCAATGCGTCCGACATGGCTTTCTGCACCTTGTCGTCGGCCAGTTTCTCTTCCTTGGCCTTGGTTTCGGACCGTTCAACCATTTCCTGGCGTTCATCCTTTGCGGCCCTGAAAATCTTTTCAAAATCGGAGACCGCCTGTTTGAACCCTTTTTCTTCCCCAAGATAAAAATGTGCCAGAGCAATGGCCCTGATGCGCCTGGCTTGTTCCACCGGATATTCGGTCGGTTCCAGATAAACCGTGTCTGCCAGTGCCAGAATCTCCTTCCAAAGCTCAAACCGCACCAATAATTCAAGAAGCCTGGACCTGCCGGTGGTGCCGCTTCCATCCCGCCGTTCGTAGGTATCATAAACATTGGTCTTCGAAAGCATGTTGTATTTCGGATGCCTGGGAAGTTCGATCAGGTTGCGCGCCAGGTCCAGGGCATCACCGATGCGTCCGACAAATCCCATGCCCTCGACCAGCCACTGGTTGTTGTGCGCGTAGTTGTGGATCTGATCAGGCAAAACCCAGTCGCGTCGCATATAGGCATGATCCACCCTGGCCGAGGCCTCCTGCTGCCAGACCACATCGTGGTAACGCTGCAGTTTGGTGTAAGTGTGGCCCGGCATATGCCACATATGGGCGATCGCCGGCGCGCTTTGACCACATTTTGCGGCCGAGTCCAGCGCGCGCGAGGCCTTCTCACCATCCCACAGATGAATCATATAATGATGCGCGGGATGATTGGGACTCTCGCGTAAAATCTCGTTGATGAAACCTTCCTGGATCATCGGACTGGGAATTGGATGGCCATGTCCAGAATTGTCCCAGGCATGAAACGCCAGGAAAGCGCGGGCCTCGATGTCTTCGGGAAAACGGTCGATGATGGTTTCCAGGTTTTTAACCAGTTCCTTCCTTCGATCCTTGTTTTTGTTGTCGCTGGCGGATTTGTCCTCCTCCTTTTTCTTGGGATCTTCAACCGGATAAAACTTTGAGTAGGTCTGGATGTAAAGCTGTTCGCGTTCCGTGCAGTTGTTGGTTCTGGCGCCGGCGAGTTTGATCATCTCCGACGCACGCTTCGGATTATTAATGTTGGCCATGGCCATACCCCAGAATGCCATGGCGCAATTGGTGTCCAACATGGCCGCTTGGCGAAACGAACGCTCAGCTTCCCAATACCAGAACCCGTGAAGCTGCCCCACTCCCTGGGTGACAAATGATTGTGCTTCAACAGACGCCGTGGTTACGGGAAATTTAACCCCGCCAGTTCCTCCCATGAGATAGGCCTTTTGACGCGGTCCTTCGTTAAAGGCCTCGCCGTGGATGGAGTGGCCGGGAGCCGGTTCGTTGGTCTGCGCCGTCACCTGACTGCTCCCCACGACCAAGCAAAGAATCAACAGCAAAAAGCGTCGCCAGCACAAGAAAGCATAAGACATATGATTCCAGAGGATAATGGATGAGCGGCGATGGACACAATCTCCAAGGAAATCTTCACGGCTCGAACCGCCACCCGATTTCGACTACAAATTTTCCAGCGACCCCAGCAACTGCTGTTCTTTGGTCTGCCAGTCAACGAGCCGCTTTTTGTGTTCCTCCAAAACTGTCGTGGGAACTTTTTGGGTGAACGCAGGGTTGCCGAGTTTTTGCTGCACCTTCTCAATTTCCAGACGGACCTTTTCCAGCTCCTTGGCCAGACGCGCCATCTCGGCTTCAACATCAATCAAACCTTCGAGCGGCAGGAAAAGTTCGCCCATCGGCGAGAGCGCCACGGGAGTTCCTTTTGCAGGCAAATAGGTTTCACAAATCTCCAGAGTCTCCGCGTTTAACAGAAGTTTGATCACTTCGATCTGATGACCTGAAACACCCTGCAAAGGTTTGAAGACAAACTTCACTTTTTTATTGGAGGGAAGATTACCTTCTCGCCGCAGGTTGCGGCCCCTGGTCACCAGCTCATATTTCTGATCGACCGACTCCATGTAACAGTCGTCGATTCCGTAATGATCTTTGAAATCTTGATCGAACGGAAGCGGCCAATGGGAGAACATGATGGTCTTTCCGCCCTGTTTGTCCGGAAGTTCAATTTGATAACCCATCCCATGCCAAAGCTCTTCGGTGATGAAGGGAATGAACGGGTGGAAAAGTCGAAGGATGTGGCTCAGGACAAAATCGATGACAGCTACAGTATTGGCTTTCAGCGCCTCGTTTGTTCCGAAGAATGCGGCTTTGGATGCCTCCACGTACCAGTCGCAATATTCGCTCCAGAAAAAGCGATAAATGGTCTGGGTCGCCTCACTAAACTTGTAATCCGCGAGGGAAATCGTCAGCTCCCGGATGGCTTGATCGAGTTTTAACAAGATCCATTTATCATCACTCGTCAACAACGCAGGGTTGATTTCACCCTCGGTTTCACCGCCTTGCATTTGGCGAAACCGGCAGGCGTTCCAGAGTTTGTTGCAAAAATTGCGGCCCAGTTCGACCTGCTGTTCATCGTAAAGAACATCCTGCCCCATCGGAGCCGAGCGCATGACGCCGAAACGGAGTGCGTCCGCCCCATATTTTGAAATGAGATCCAGCGGATCAGGGGAATTACCCAGGCTCTTCGACATCTTGCGCCCCTGTTTATCGCGCACGATTCCTGTCAGATAAACGTCGGCAAAAGGTTTCTCCCCGGTGTATTCAAATCCCGCCATGATCATCCGCGCCACCCAGAAGAACAAAATCTCGGGTGCCGTGACCAGCGCCGTGGTGGGATAAAACTTCTTGAGCGTGGCCTCGTCCATGGTGGCAAAAGGCCAGAGCCAGGAGGAAAACCAGGTGTCGAGCACGTCCGGGTCCTGCTGCCACTCTGCGCCGGGCGATTCGATCTGGCATTTGACCTCCTCGTTTCGATACCAGACCGGGATCTGATGCCCCCACCAGAGCTGACGGCTGATGCACCAATCTTGAATATTTCCCAGCCAATGATCGTAAACTTTGGCCCAACGGTCGGGATAAAATTTCAATTCTCCCTTTGAAACAACCGCGCGGGATTTCTCCTGGCTCGGATATTTCATGAACCATTGTTCGGAAAGACGCGGTTCGATCGGGACATCGGCGCGTTCGCTGAAGCCGACGTTGTTTTGATACGGCTCGGTTTTCTCCAGCGAACCAAGCATCTGAAGTTTTTCCACCGCCACTTTGCGCGCTTGAAACCGGTCCAATCCGGCCAGATCCTGTCCCGCCAGTTCGTTCATCG
>Ga0163151_10003572_pt1 | contig 22172 bp, 18 predicted proteins | sample OliLakLV19MP5IB2_FD_145596 | JGI IMG/M metagenome (GOLD analysis project Ga0163151, IMG submission 145596) | Freshwater microbial mat bacterial communities from Lake Vanda, McMurdo Dry Valleys, Antarctica - Oligotrophic Lake LV.19.MP5.IB-2 | ecosystem: Environmental > Aquatic > Freshwater >... | reverse complement strand
GCCCCTCACCGTAGGCGCGTTCTACAATGCGCGGGTCTTGGCGGCGGATGGCCAAGTTTCCAAACCGCTCTCGGGTATGAAAGGCACGCATGTTGCGGGTGGTGCAGCCCTTTGGATCGTGGGCGACCTAGAATATGGCTTGAGCCTCGGCTTCAAGCCGCTCGGCTTGGAACCACTCAGCGTGGGGATTTCCGCCGATGCGGACCATTTGATCACACCCAGCAAAGAAGGCCCGCAAGTCGCCATGCGCGACGCGCTGCGCGCAGCCCACGTGGCGCCCGAAGAGATTGCCTCATGGGACTTGCACGCGACCGCCACTCCCGGAGATTTTCTTGAAGTCGAGAATCTGCAGACGGTCCTTCCGGCCGATGTGCTAGTCACGGCGCGCAAAGGCACCTTCGGGCACGGCATGGGCGTTGGCGGCGGCTGGGAACTCACCGCTCAATACCTGGGCTGTGCGCGGGGGAAGCTTTACCCCACCACGCTCACCCCCGAAGAAGTGCATCAGTCCATCCACGCGCTCGGGCAAAAGTTTGTCTTCAACCAACCCTGTGCGATTCCGAACAGCGCCGTTGGCAAGCTCTCGATGGGTGTTGGTGGCATCAATGCCTGCGTGATTTCACGCCCGTTCGCGGACTAGCGAGCCGCCGGGGCACGCCGCGTTTCGAAAGCGAAAGTGCGCTGACAGCGGGGTTTGAACAACCAACCTAGCGAATAATAACCGCAGGCGCTTCGGGGCGAACGTTATCTGGAATCACGCACGCAGTGATGTCAAAGAGCATGAACGCCAGCACTTTCTCCTGCGGGGTCAGACCAGTTGTGCGGCAGCCCGTTGGGAACGGAACATCGCTTCCTGAGCTGTCCGACAGGCCCCCTTGCTCACGCCCACCTGCCACGTGGATGTCGCTCAACACGACACGGCCGCACTGTTTGTCGGGCGCAGCACCGAACGGCGTATTAGCCGACAGATATTGAACCGACTGCGGAGTTTGACTTGAAATCCAACGCTGAGCGACCATCGGATTTTCCTTCTTAACTGTGTACTGAGCTGCCGTCAGATCGATCAGTCCGAGTTTCGTCGATGCCTGAACGTTCACCAGCCATTCGGCAAGTGCTTGCCCCTTTGGGAATGTCGTCGTCACATCCGCCGTTAACGTGCCGATGTCCGGCTCGCTAACGAACTCTGCGACAGTCGGGAACGGCGCGGGGCCATCGGTAAACCAGACCTCATGCCAGTGGGAAGCGAACACCCGCCCTCCGAGATTGGCGTAGTTCTGCATCGCTTGAAACGCTTGGGCTCCCTTTTCGTCCGCGTTCTTGCCACCTTCACACGACATGAGCACGACGTCGTAGGGCTTCAAGGTCTCCAATTTCCCCCACAAGCTCGAGGCGCGTGGGAAGCTGGCGCCCCCATTCACGCCCGGGGCGTACTTGTTAGTGCCATTGTGACCGCCAAAATAGTTGATTCTCCCAGTGCCAGTGGGGTTGGTGAACTCGGCCGGATCGATGCCCAACTTTCGCACCAAGCATTCCAGAGCATCAGCCTCGCCCGTCGTGAGCGCAATTTTTGGCATATCGCCCTCGGACTGTCGCGCGGGCAGGCGCAACGTTGCTTCCGGGATTGCTGTCTCGGTGCAATCAGCAACGGCAGGGATGGTGAACTGCCTGCGCCACTTTCCGATCTGAATCACGAGCGGGATGTCGCTGCCGACGGGTGCGTTCTTTACACTGAAACGCCCGTTGGTGTCGGTCAACGCGGACGCCACTGGTTCTCCGCTGACTTCGCAAGCACAGGTTGCGCCAGGTGTCAGTGGTGTGAGCGGTGCATTCGGGACGTAGACCATCACATTATAAAGAGGCAGCGCCCCAGAGGGATCGAAGACCCTGCCGGAAATGGTGGTCGTCGCTCCGGCTGCACATGCCTTCTGCTGACATTCGAGCCCCTTGCACGGCCCGGCCGCATTCGATGCCCCCGCCGCTCCCAACGCTCCGTTCAAATCGATCGAGCCCGGCTTAGTGCTAACCTGAGAGCCACTCGAACCCGGAGTGCTCGTGGCGTTAGGGTCCGGCTGGCCCGGCTGCCCCACATTGGCCCCGGCCTTTCCGCGGTCCACGCTGTTGCCGCAACCGAAAAGGCAAGAAATAGCCAAAATTGGCACCAAAAGTTTGTGCTGACGCATATGGCTTCCTTTTTTAGGTAGCTCCGGCGAAGGCGCGAAGCCGAGGGACGCGGTGGAACGTGATTGTACCAGACCGGAGTCAAATGTCCATTTCAAACAGCAAATCGAGACGATTCAGACCCAGTCGGACTCGCTCGGAGAGCAGTCAGAGAGGATATATGAAGCAATCTCGTAGAGTTGTCTGGCTGAGATCCACCCGCACAACTTGCGCCGAGTGAGGAAACGCAGCCATCGGCCGTTAGCTGACTCACGTCAACGCCGCCGCTGGAGCTTGGGTGAGCCTGCACTTACGATCAAACTCGCGGCTATCAGACACGGCCTAGCCCTGATACGAGGCCGAGGATGAACAAGAGGAATGCTTGTTCCAATAAACCAAGGGCCATGATAACGGCCAGAAGTTTGTCGAACCATCGGAGGGCGGATGACCGCAGAATACGTAATGTAATTTGCACGGCTCCTCCGAGCATGACTGCAGGCCATATCAGCGGCGGTGTGAAATAGATAAGAAAGCCCGAGAAGCGCTCCCACTGGAAGTATCCCGTCCAGAGGAGATCAATAAGGACATCTCTCGATGGCCACCAAATCACACAAGAAGCCAGCACACCAACCCACGTCAACACTAGCAGTGCTCGCTGGGACTCGCTCAGCGGACCCCGAACTGGGCGCCTTGAGCCATCTGCCGTTAACTGATTCACGTCAACGCCTCCGCTGGAGGTTGGGTGAGCGACCATGCAGCACCCACGCGCTTCGTTGAACTATCGGACACCGCGACCGAGCGCTTTTCCAAGGCCTATAATGAGCCACACGAATGTTTGGTTAAACAAACCAACGGCCGCCATGGGGACCAGCAGCCCGTCGAACCATCGGAAGGAGGATGGCCGCAGAATGCACACCGTGATTCGCACGGCCCCGCCGATTATGAATACAGGCCAGAGCAGCGATGGTGTGAAAAAGATGAGATCGCTAGGATCATCGTAGTGGCGCCACGAAAAGTATCCCGAGTCGGTCAGATCAATAAGGGCATCTTTTGAAGACCACCACACCGCGCCAGAAGCCAGGACAACAGCCCACGTCAACATCAGCAGTGCCCGCTGGGACACCCGGAGCGGAACCCGAACTGGGCCCCTTGAGCCATCTGGTGTTAACTCACTCACGTCAACGCCTCCGCTGGAGGTTGGGTGAGCACCCCTCAGGTCGGGTGCAGGACTGACTCCGACACGTGCCGCCACTCGTGCAGCTGTAGCCGGTTGGGCATGTCGCCATGTGGCGCGGCTCAAGTAGGTAACAGTTGCGCCCTGGTGTGGTGCCCTCGTAGCCAGGCAGCTCTCGATAATAGACACCAGAGCTGCCCTGTAGCCCCTCCGGCACCTCAGGATCAATTCCAAAGAGGCGGTCAAGAGGGGAGGTGAGGCTGCGTTTGGCCAGAGCCGCCGCGCACGGTACATCCCAATACGACGCAAGCTGCTGCAGCCCACAGCTTGGAAACCTGAGCTGGTCTGTTGCAATCATCGCCACCGATCCTGAAGTGACATCCTTCAGAGGGAGCCCTCCAACTTGGCCCGAGACCAAGGGATCCAGGCTGCGGAAATCGCCGACGTTCGAAAATGCTTCTTCAAAAGCGACGGCACGAACGGGCAAGTAAGGGCGGGACCCTTCCTCGGGATCAGTAAAAACTACGGCCCTTCGCCAAGTTGTCCTTTCAGGCGTCTGGGTCAGCAGTGTTGATCCGGTGGAGCCGTTGGGAAAATCCAGCGCGGTTGTTGAATCGAACGCAAACGCGGTGGGCGATAGCGTAAGAGCACTTGTAGCCAGTAAGAACGTCAACCGGAGGTGTTTCATTGTGTATTCCGCTTTTGAACCGGAGCAGCTTTCGTGTTCGGATTCAACACCGGTCCGGTACCGGATCCAAAGCCACGCGGATTCATCCCGCCTGGCCTATCGACGGGGTAGGCAAGTTCACCTAACCCCTGCGTGGGCTCCCTATTGCTGCGCTCCCTGTAACTCCGCATCCAATGAGGCAGAGTAATTGCGAAAAGGGCGGTCAGCATGCCCGCGAACGCCAACAGAGGCCAGATGGCGGCCTTCATGGCGTACCCGCCTTATTGAGCAGCGTGGCAAGGCCTGGGTAACGATTCTCTGCGTGCGCCCGGGCCGATGGGCCATAGGTCTTGCGGGCGACAAGGTTAAAGGAAAGACATTCCATGGCGTCCAGCGCGCTCCGCGCAATCCGGAGGGTTTCGCTGTCCGGATTCGGATCGCCTCCCTCGCAGCCGCTAATGGTCGCGACCACCAGTAGCGCCGTCAGAAACCTTCCCGACATTCTTTGTACGAACCCCATAGTGCCCTTTGCCAACCCACCGCTTCGAAAGGCTGAACTACCCGCGACATGCACGCAGGTCAATCACGATTCCTAGCCGAGCAAGTTTGGGTTGCGATCGCAGTCGGGCACTGCAAGCAAATTACTAACGGTGAACGACTGGTCCTCTTCCGTTTCTTAAGGGGTATCACCAGGGTACCACTTAACCCAGGCGAACGTTTGCGCGAACAACTTATGTTTCACCGTCGAGGCACGCCACTCTTTGACACAAGTCCTCAACTAGGTCGGAGACGACAACCTGGTTTGTTTGACTGTCAGCAAACCAGGAGGCCGCTAGCCTGAAAGCGACCGCGCCTGGTCGCTTCGGAGGCGAATTCCACTTCAGCCGCGACCAGTGAAGCGAATTTTGTCACACGCCCGTCCTATTCATCGAGCCCTCCGCACCACCATGAGAAGCGGGGCCTGGGCCAAAGGGGTTGCCGCCCGCGGCGGAGGAGGAGGGATTCGAACCCCCGGTAGCCTTTCGACTACGCCGGTTTTCAAAACCGGTGCCATGAACCGCTCGGCCACTCCTCCGGACAAGGAACGGCCACTCTTCGAACATCTGCGAGGCAGCGTCAAGGGGTCTTGGACCAAAGGCGCCAGCTGCCGTCTTCGGCGACCCAGCTGAGCCCTTTCAGCTCCGGAGGCCCCCCACGGCTGATCACGTACCGATACCAGGCAAGGTCTGACGCTGGGTCGACGCGCTCCGGCATGTACTCCCAGCGAGGCTGCACGCGAGGCGGACGGTTGCCCTCAAGAAAACGTACTGGCGACTGCGGAAACTCAACAAAGCTGAACATCACCGCGCCGCCCTTCTCAGCTTGGTACCAAGCGACAGCGTGCAAGGCCGGGCTGAACTTCACGCTGGCCGAACCGCGAGCATACATCAAGCCCGCCACGCGTTCCCCCTCGGGGATCTTCTCAATGATCGAGTGAAGCCCCTCCAATTCCTTATCTGCACTCGCGAACGCGCGTGTCATCAGGAACACAGCGACGCCCTCCATAGCTAACGCCGACAGCGCAAGCCCCACCCTGGGCAACCTCGGAAGACGCGGCACAAACACGATGGCGAGAAGTAGCGCTAAGATCGGAAACCGAGCGTTGATCGGCCAAATCCAATCGTAAGCCGCAGGCAGCACGAAATACGCCACCCCTATTGCCGGCAACAACCAGCTCCAACGCGCAAGATCTGGATCCCGGGTGGCACCACTTCTGCTCCGCAACGCAAATGCACACGCACACAACACTACGCCGACCCAAATCAGAGCCAGCGTTTTCAGGTGAGTGCCAGGCAGAACGTCCAGAAGCCACATCGGGAGCTCACGCCAGTTCTCGCGTATCGAGAGAAACTGCGCGCCTCGCTGACCAGGCCCAGACGCCGCCCCCCTCAAGACTTGCCCCGCGGGGCTCTTGAGCAGCCAGAAAAGGAACGCACAGCTCGCTGGCAAAAGAGGGACAAGCGCCCGCACCATCGAACGCAGGCTGCGCCCCAGGCTGAGGCTCACAACGGCTGCTACCAGCAGCGCAAACGGAACCACGTGCGTATAAAATAGGACGAACGCCAACACGCTCAGCTTCAGTGCGCTCGCGCGGTTGGGCGCTTGCCGGTAGCGAACCGCCGCGCTCACTCCCCAGAAAAATAGCGGGATAGCGGCGATGAAGTTGAGAAACCCCAGGATAAAATGCGCATTGTAGCTGAGCGGCAGCGCCAATAGCGCATACGTTTCTGGGCGCCCATGAGCCCGCAACACCGAACGAAGCGAGTACGGCAGTGCGACTAAAATGGCCGCCAGCAAGAGCTTGCAGGCCAGCAGCACTCCGAACAAATACGACAACAAATGGGCCGCAAGGTAGACAGAAATGTACTGCGTGCGCGCCCAATCGAGTTCGAAGTAGTCGTGGAAGGCGAAACGCGCTGTGTCAAAATCATGAATAATCCGCACCGCAGCCACATGCTGCGGATAATCCTGAAGCGGCAGGTATCGAGTCACCCAAAGTGGCAGCGTCAGTGCCAGCGACGCCAACAGAAACAGCACCTCCCAGGCTAACGTCGCTGACTGGCGCTGCACGGGAGCTGGATTCAGTTTATCCGCTTTCATCCGCCTGACATATGAAGATCCACTTCATCTTCGGGTGGTGCCGCATCGTCGAGCGAATCTAAGTAACCATCCGGCAGTGAGACGCGTTGCGTGCCGCTTGCTTTTCCGCGAGGCACCCGCATGGCGGAGGGAGGAAACGCTTCATTCGGGTCCAAGCTGTCCACAATCGCCGAAAGCTCAGCCAAGCTATTGACGAACGTGACACTCTGACGAAGCTGCGCGCTGCCACGAAAGCCCTTGGTGTACCAGGTGGCATGCCGACGAAAAGCTCGCATGGCCGGCGCTTCGCCCCACCACTCGGACAAGAGCCGAGCGTGCTCCAACATGATCTGACCCACCTCTCCCAAGCGCGGCGGATCCGGAGGCTCTATGCCCTGAAAAACGCAGGAAAGATCGCGAAAAAGCCAGGGCCTTCCCAAACAGCCACGACCGACCACCACGCCATCGCAACCTGTTGAACGCAGCATCCGAAGCGCGTCGTGCGCCTCCCAGATATCACCATTGCCTAACACCGGGATTCTGAGCTTGGACTTCAGCTCCGCGATAGCGGCCCAGCGGGCTTCACCATCATAGAGCTGCGCCGCTGTTCTTGCATGCAAGCTCACCGCGGCACACCCTTCTTCTTCACCGACGCGACCTGCTGTGAGGAAGGTGAGGTGCTCGTCGTCGATCCCCATTCTGAATTTGATGGTCACCGGCACATGTTCCGCGTTCTGAACCGCAGCTCTCACGATGGCCGCCAGCAGCTTGCCTTTGAGTGGAATCGCCGCTCCGCCGCCTTTGCGAGTGACCTTGGGCACCGGGCAGCCAAAGTTCATATCGATGTGATCCACCCGCCCTTCCCCCACCAGCAGCTTCACCGCTTCGGCCACGTAATACGGATCCACACCGTACAGCTGCAAGCTGCGCGGGCTTTCGTCCGGCCCAAAATCGGCGAGCCTAAGCGTCTTTTGCCGACCTTCGACCAAAGGCCGAGCCGTGATCATTTCACTCACATACAGGCCGGCGCCGAATTTTCGGCACAGGGCGCGAAAGGGATAGTTGGTCACTCCCGCCATGGGCGCCAACACGACCGGAGGAGAAATGCTGAGACCTCCCAGGCGAATCGGCGCAAACTCAGCGGGTGCCGCGAGCGGAACCTCGCGATTCTGGGGGCTGATGTAGCTCGGGTGCATGGGCGACGGAACCTAGGCGCCAATCACCCGACCGCAAAGCCCACAACCTCGCTCCACTGTCTCAAGACGCGACAACGTTTCAGGATGGGATTGCCAGAGCTGCCTCGCGTTAGGGCGAGCCAGCGCAGAGAACAGGGAAAACGCCGTATTCCGAGGCCTGGGGAAACGGCACACGTCTTGCGAAGGGGATAGCGGAACCATGATTGCCAGGCGCAACTTTGACCTCAAGATTTCCGTCCCTCCACCCAGTGGAATGGGACAGCGTTCGTTACCCAGCCGCACCTTTGGCAAGAAAATTCTGATCGTCGATGATAACCGCCTGGTCCGTACCGCGACACGGCGCGCACTCTTGGCCCGTCGTGCTTTACTCAGCGCTGCCCCCAAACCAATTAGCGGACATTGCTGTCAGTTGCGGAGCGCAAGGTTCGATTTCCAAAGGGCAGCCGCTCTTGGAACTCCTTGCTCTGCTTGAAGCTCAGCTCAGATAAAGCTGGTGAGCGGCCCGCTGCCGACGTCTGTTTTGCCGTAGCTTTGCACCGCATCCAGGCCGAATAGATGCGCGAGCGAAACCAACAGCCGATTGTGCTGCACGTTGTCGTAGCTCAAAAAACGCCCCATCTTGAGGGCGCCGCCGGCCCCGCCCGCGAGCACAAAGGGTGAGTTGGTGGTTTGATGGTTGTGAGGGTTGGCAACTTCGCTGCACCAGACGATCAAGGTATTGTCGAGAGCGCTACCGCTGCCTTCCGGGAACGCCGCTAGCTGAGTCATCAGTGCCGCCAGCTGCTTGGCATACCAGGTGTAGATCTGGGTGAGCTTCGAGAGCGCATCGGCATCGCTGATATGACTGAGCTCGTGGTGGGCGCGAGTATCGGTGAACAACCAGTTGAAGAGTGTTCCGCTATTTTCGTTGCGATCAAACTGAATGCTCGCCACATTGGTGAGCCCGCAGCCGATGGCGCTGGCCAACAGCTTGATCTGAAGATCCGCCACCATGGGCATATTGTCGTTCGCGCCCGCATCGAAGTCAGTGGGAGCCGTTGGCGTCGCACACAACGCAGCCGAAGAACTGAGGCGGGTTTCGATCGCGCGGATCGCCTCCAAATGGGCCTGCACCTTGGCACTGTCTTCGCGAGCGACACGTGGCTCCAAACGCTGTAAATCAGCTGAAACTAGGTCCAAAATGCTCTTTCGATCCTGACGCAGCTGCTCCGCGAGCGCGCTTCCGCCCATGCCTCCCGTGAAGAGCCGATCGAACAGTGCTTTGGGACTGCCCTCAGGCGACAACGGCTGCCCGGGCGCACGATAAATCATCCGATTGTGGGGAGCATTGCCGCCACCGGGACGCACCCCCACTTCCAGAGAACGGAAAGCTGTGGTGCCGATGCGCTCAGCGATTGTCTGATCGATCGAAGTACCGAGCCCCCAGCCAAACTTGGTGGCATCGCGTGAAAAAAGGCTGCTATTCGGATCAAGGGCAGCACCCGACCAAAGGTGCGACGTGTTGCGTGTGTGGGGACCACCGCTCGGCTCGCCCACCAACGCAGGATCGCTGTCTGCGGTAGTCTCGGCTGATAGCCGCAAGCCATCCAGGATGAGCAACTTATCCTTGAATGAGTTGAGCGGCTCCAAGGTCTTGCTCAACGTGAAGTTCGTGACAGTGCCGGTTGGCAGCCAGGTGTCGCGAATCACGCCGTGTGGGTGAAACATGAGGATGAGGCGCTTGGGGGCCCCAGGCAGGGTTTCAGCCTGCAAAAGAGGCACAAACGGGGCCAATATCGCGCTGCCGGCGAGACCGGCCAAAAGCTTCCGACGCGCGACAGAAACGGCTGGGCTTCGACGGTGTGCACTCATGGTGCACCTCCTTCCAACGGCGCCCGGTAGCGAAAGGCATCGGACTTCACAATGGCGAACAGTAACTCCCGCAGGTTGTAGTCGCTCGCAGCAAACGCGGCTTTTACTCCCTGAAGCGAACAGGCATCTCGCGTCTTGTCGAGGTTGCGCCCGAGCGCAAACGAGAACCACTGGCTGACCATGCAATCCTGCACCTGATGGCTCCCGGACAGGCGCTGGCTCAACTCGATCGCACCGTTGAAACGGCCATCAATATCCTGCGTGCCTTTGATTTCGCCGGAGGCATCGATAGGCTTACCTCCTTCGTCCGTGATGTAGCGCCCGAGAGCATCGTAGTGGGCAAAGCCGTAGCCAATCGGGTCCATCAAGGAATGACACGAAGCACAGGTGGGATCGCTGCGGTGGCGGTCGAAGCGTTCGCGTGTCGTTTCACCGGGAATGGGAGCTGGCGGTATAGTCATCACATTGGGTGGTGGAGGCGGGGGCGCCTTGCATAAAATACTATCCAAAACGACGACACCCCGGAGCACGGGCGAAGTATTGCCAAAGTGAGAGTGAGCCGTCAGAAAGCTCGCTTGGGTGAGCAGGCCTGAGCGTTCGCTAGGGTTGAGCGCCACAGGTATCAAAGGATCCACCTTGGCTGGCTTAGGCAGCCCGTAGACATCAAACAAGGCGCCCTCGACAAACGAATTGGATTGGGTGAACAAGCTCTTCAACGAGCCGTCGCCACTGCGGATCACCCAGTCAGCAAAATGCTCAGTCTCGCTAAGCATGGCCTGGCCCAATGCCGCGTTGAACGTGGGCGTGAGCGCTGGATCTTTCTGCAGAGCGGGGAGTCGATCAATTTTGAGCCATTGGGAGTGGAAGCTCGCCAGCGTTGAGGCTCCGTGGGGGTCACCGAGCAGCCGGCGGGCTTGAGTGAGGAGTCCGTCCACGGTTGTTAACTGCCCACCCATGGCTGCGTTTTGGAGTGCCGCATCTGGCGCGCTACTCCACAAGAACGACGCAAGTCGAGTCGCGACTTCATTGCCGCCTAGCAGCGTGGGGGCTCCAGCCGGAGCCGTTTCCACTTGGTACAAAAACGCTGGCGATTGCAACAAAACACGCACCAGGAGCGAAATTCCATCGCTGAAGCTGCCCCCGGCCGTGCGGGCCGAAGTGTACAGGCCCAAGTAGGCTGTTAGTTCCTGATCCTCCATTGGACGCCGGAACAAGCGCGCGCCCGTTTGTGTCAAGAATGTCTGTGCGCAAGCGGCTTCGCCCGTCGCTGCAGGATCGCAAGGCAATAGTGTCTTCAATTTCCCAACCGCATCGGCAGCCACCAGCTCAGCGGCACTCATGTAACGATCAACGTGCAACTCACCGACCGGTGACAGTAAATTGCTATTGAATGACCCCACCTTTTCGTCTTCAGCTAACACCGAGGAAAGTGCCAGTGAAACGCCGAGCACATCCTTCACCGTGTTCGCATACTGGAGCGCGTTCAAACGTCGCATGGGCGTGTTGCCCGCGCTCGGTGCGCTGCAGGCTCCAGGGAACGGCGTGGTTCCCGTGGGTGTCGTCGGCGTGGTTCCCGTGGTGGACGAAGGAGGCGTGCCTCCCGCTCCTGAAGCCGGGTCCGTCCCTGCACTATTCGGCTGTGCGCCCCCTCGTATTGGGGTGCTGCAGGCGCTAACAGCCAAGGCCAGGCACAAGCAGAGTGCCGAAGAGCGGTCGATAACCCGGGCGACTCCATTCAATGTGGGGACCAACATGGTACGCGAGGATACCAGCTCCCCGGGTTTCGAAGCTCGGGAATTTACCTCGAATTTCTCGCTGTATTTGGCCCAATTTATGCCCTCACAGTGTTTTTGCTCTGAGAACGTGAAGAGGTACGAGTCTGTCGCCTGGCGGTCCCATGATAGGGTCGCCGCCATGCGCCGATGGCTGGTGAGGGGAGCAATAGGGCTCGGAGCGCTGCTGGTCCTGGCGGCTTCGGCCGCTTGGTATGTGAAGACACTCCCCTGGCGGAACAGTTGTGCCGACGCGCCACGCGCGGTGGGCAAGAAAAACGGGAAGAGCACGAACTCCGCCGTCTCCACAAGTCAACCACTCGCCACGCAAGCGGCTGCTGACGTGCTCAATGAGGGCGGCAACGCGGTCGACGCGGCGATCGCTGCGGCGTTAATGCTAGGCGTTGCGGAGCCGGGGAATTCGGGGCTGGGCGGAGGCGGATTTGCGTTGGTGCACGAGCCGACCACGGGCGTCGACGTCTCGCTCGATTTTCGCGAACGCGCGCCGCTAGGCTTGAAGCCTGCTGAGATCACTCAGGCCGTGCAGAAGGACCCCGGCGCACTTCGTAACGGCGCACTCTCTGTGGCGGTGCCTGCAGAATGGAATGGGCTGCGCGAGTTGCATCGACGCTTTGGTAGTCGACCGATGAGTCGACTCGCCCGACCTGCAATTTTGGCAGCTCGCGGCGGCGTGGTGGTGGGGAAGGATTACACGGCGCGGTGTTGGGTTCGAAACTCGCAACTTCGCGCCAATCCCGACGCGAAACGCACTTTTCTGGGCGTATTTGGCATGTGTCCGTTTCCAGGCTGGACGCTCCGCCAACCGGACCTTGCGAACACACTAGAAGCGTTAACCCGAGACCATTCTGCCGTTGATTGGGACACACTGGTTGGGAGAAAGCTGGTCGATTTTCTCTCGCAGAAGGGCAGCCGCATCTCATTAGCGGATCTCAAGGCGGCTCAGCCAGTCGAACGCCCAGTGGTGGAAGGTCACTTTCTCGGCAAACGCATCGTGAGCATGGGGCCACCTTCATCTGGCGGAATCCTCGTGGTTGGGCTCTTGCAAACCTACGAACACTTGCGCAAACGCTTACCCCAAGCGAATCGGTTGCGTTTGTGGACGGAGGCCTCGCGCCTGGTTTTTTATGATCGAGCCACGCTCCTCGGAGATCCGGGATTCGTCGCGGTGCCTGTCGAACGCCTCACGTCCGAAGCGTATGCCGAGGCGCAGGCTCAGCGAATCCCCACTTCTGGTCAGCTTGAGCTACCCAAGAATGCCACGCTGAAGGAGGGCACCCACACCACGCATTTGTCAGTGATCGACAAGAATGGTTTGGCGATTGCGCTCACGCAGACGATCAACGTGCCTTTTGGCTCGGGACTGGTCGTGCCCGGCACGGGCGTACTCCTCAACAATGAAATGGATGATTTCTTTGTCGAAGGGCCCAATTCGTTTGGTCTGATCGGCAATGAGCGCAACGCGCCCGCACCCGGCAAGCGACCGCTCTCCAGCATGAGTCCCACGTTCGTGCTGGATGGCACTCAGCTGCAGATGGTGCTGGGTTCTCCAGGCGGCAGCAGTATCCCGAGTGCCGTAGCCTGGGTGATCCGTGATGTGGTTGAGGGCAAAATGAGCGGTGAAGCTGCCATGCGCTCACCCCGCCTCCACCATCAATGGTCACCGGATGTGCTTCAGGTAGAGCCTCGCTTTGACCCAAGCAGCATTGCTGATTTCACCTCCAAAACCGATAAGCCAATGTTTCCCGTGGGTCGAGTGCAGATGGTCATGAGGGGTGCCTCGGGCTGGCAAGGTGTCTCCGATTGTCGTGATGAAGGTATGCCCTGGGAAGGTGCCCTCTAATGCCTGAGAAGAATGGGAAGAGCGGAATGAACAAGACCAAGAAAATACTGATCGTTCTCGCGGCTGTGCTGCTGCTCTTGGGCGGCTCAGTCGCGGTGTTGCCCAGGCTGCTTTGGGGCGACGCCGTCGACTATTCGAAGGTGGTTTCGATCCGGACCTCGGGAGGGTTCCAAGAACCACGCTTGCTCAGCATGGCCTGGCAACTACCCGTGGCCAAAACCTATCAGGCGGGCCTTGATTTTCAGAAAAATGGCAGCTTCTGCGGGCCCACCAGCGTCGTGAATCTGTCGCGGTCTCTGGGGATGCCGGCAACTCAAGCTAAGATCCTAGACGATTCAGGAATTTCGACCGTCCTCGGTGGGCTACCCGGCGGGATCACACTGGATCAACTCTCCGAATTGGCTGGCAAGAAACTCAAGAAGCACGTCACAGTGCTTCGCGATCTCAGCCTCGCTGAGTTTCGGGAGCAGATGGTGCGCACCAATGATCCCAGCGTGCGTTACCTGATCAACTTCCACCGCGGCCCACTGTTCGGACAAGGCGGTGGCCATCACTCACCCATCGGCGGTTATCTATCCGCAGAAGATTTGGTGTTTGTCCTCGACGTGAACGCTTCCTACAAGCCCTGGCTCGTGAAAACTGAACGCCTCTACGAAGCGCAAAACACCAGTGATCGCGCGACGGGAAAGAAGCGCGGTTTACTACGGATTGAATAGCGTTCTGGTCCTCTTCGTTATAGATAGAAGCCGTTTCCTCTTTCTTTGAGACAAACCATGCGCACTACACCGAGCCCCCTCACCCACGCCAATCCCCGCAAGATGCAACTGCTCCTACCCGCGACAGCCCTAGCGCTGTTGGCCAGCGCGGCCTGCAATGTTCAAATGCACGCGGAGGCCTCAACGAAGAGCGGAAGCTCCCTCGAAAGTTCTGCAAGCGAGCCCGCGCCCGAAGCGACACCAACACCTGAGTCGAGCCCAGCTGGCAGCAAGCACTCCGCATCGGTGAGCTTCCGCAAGTCTGCCAAGGTGTCCCTTAAAGTGGATTGGCAAGGCCGGAGCGGAAAGTTGTGTCGAGCGGCAGCGCCGTTTAAGTTCGTCGGCTTGGGCAAAGCCTCAGGCAGCCTCAAGCTGCTTCCCAACGGGAAGCTCGCGACGCACGGCGAAGCCCAAGGGTCGCTCAAATCAGAGGGTGCTAAAGCTCAAGGCTGTGAGCCGCCACGAGCCCCAGTGCCGCCGCCAGCGCCGGTCGCAGCAATTACCCCGCCGCCCGATCGAGCTCCGATCCCGTCCGCTGTAACGCCCGAAGTAAAAAAGCCAACTCCAGCGCGCGAGCCCGTTCAACGCGGGACGGTCCCAGGAACTCCCGCCGAGGCACCGCCCGCTCCAGCGGGGCCGACACCCATTGAGCTTGAGACGCCTCAGCCGCCACCTGCTGAGCCGCCACCCAACGTGTTTGGCTACGAGAAACCTGTGCTCGGCTGCTTCGAAGGCCAAGTTTTCGAGCTCGCCCCGAAGACGAAAAAGCTGCCAAAGAGCTACGATTCCTTGACCCCAAAGAGCGTTCTGTACGCCTGCGAATGGGACATCGCGCCCCGTTCTTGGGACCAGGGGTTTCCAGGGATCGAACAGCGTTTCGAGTGGTTCGCGATCCGCTACGCAGGCACGTTCCGAACGGCCGAGGGCGGTGAATATGATTTCCGCATCTCGAGCGATGATGGCGCTCGACTAGTGATCGACGGCCAGCTCGTGGTCGACAATGACGGCGAGCACCCGCCGCAATCGGCGCACGGTAAGGTTCAGTTGCCCGCTGGGGATCATCTGATGGTGCTCGAATATTTCCAGGGCCCTCGCTTCCAAATCAATCTTCAGCTCTGGGTGACGCCACCCGGAAAACCAGAAGAGCTCTTCACCGTCCGCTAAGCACCCTCTCTCCGGCGACGGATCTCCCCGGCGACGGATCTCCCCGGCGGCGGAATGAGCTAGACCGGCGCCCGTTCCCTCCGCAGCACCCCTCAGCGTTCAGGTTTCCGGCAACTTTGATGGCAGCAACATCAAGATCTTTGCTCGTGCCGTCCAATCACATCGTCTCCGACGCATACCTGCGGACACACAGGGTAGCGGACACCCCCTCCGCGCCGACCCAAGGTAGTAAGCATGCTTACTACTTTATTTTGCGCGCAGCCCTCTCCGCACCAAGCTGATGGGATGGGACGCGACGTTGATGCGGCGTCAGGCGGCTGCCCCCTTTCGTCCGTCCCTCAAATGCAACCTGCAGCCGCTTCATTAGTTCCCGGTTTCTGTGATAGAGCCTGGGCATGGAGATTGACCTCAAAGGCCATCTGGCACTGGTGACCGGCGGCTCAGGCCAACTAGGTCGGGTCATCTGCAGGATTCTGGGTGACTGCGGCGCGAACGTGGTGGTCAACTATCGCCAAAACGAAGAAAAAGCAGCTGAGCTGGTTGCCGAGCTGACAGCCAAAGGCGTGCAGGCCCTGGCCGTGCAGGCTGACGTAACCGACGCTAAGGCGATTCGAAAGATGCAAGCGAGCATCAAGTCGGAGCTTGGCGCGCCAGACATTCTGGTCAACAACGCGGTGAGCCAGTACCAATGGCAGCCAGTTCTCGCCCAAAACGCAGCTGACTTTGAAAGCCAGTTTCGTTCGTGTGTGCTCCACAACGTGCTGATGGCGCAAGCCTTCGTACCGGCGATGGTGGAGAAACGCTGGGGCCGAGTGATCGCGATCAACACCGAATGCGCCATGCAAAACGCACCGAACCAAAGCGCTTACGTTTCAGGGAAACGCGGGATGGACGGCGTCTTGCGCGTCCTGGCCAAAGAGATCGGCGAACACCAAATCACCGTCAATCAAGTCGCTCCCGGCTGGATGATCAGCGAGGATGTTCCAAACGACGACACTGAGCCCCAGCGGAGTTATCGAGCCAACGTGCCTCTGAAGCGGAGGGGCCATGACCGAGACGTTGCCAACCTGGTGGCATTTCTTGCCTCCGATCTCGCGAATTTCATCTCCGGCCAATACATCTCAGTCTCGGGCGGCAACGTGATGCCAACCATTTGAGTGAACCAACCCCCCGGCTGGGGGTTGGTGTCTCGGATTACTGTCTCTGTGCGAAGGAGAGGACTTGAACCTCCATGGGAATAACCCCGCTAGCACCTCAAGCTAGTGCGTCTGCCAGTTCCGCCACCTTCGCATTTTGGTTTGGGCCCCTTTGGACCCAGGCTGAACAAGGGGTGGGGTCTACCCCAGAGCCTGGGCCGTCCGCAAGCCCTCTTCTGGCCCAATGTTCGTTGAGCTCAGGGCAGAGCGGAGGGGACGAATGCGTTCGGATTGGCGAGGATGTACCCGAGAGTCTCGATCACCTCACCCATTTCGAAGGGCTTACGGACCCAGGCCGAAATCTGTGTGGAAACTTCGTCGGGAAGCCCACCGAGAACTCCACTGATAATGACGATGCGCGCCTCCGGGCTCGTGTCTCGAAGCGCCGTGACCGCTCCTGCGAGGTCACTCTGGATTGGCGAGAGATCCATCAGCGCTGCATCAAAACGCTGACCACTTTGGACTGCCTGAAGAAACTCAATGAGCGAGCTTGCCATGACGGGCTCGGCGCCGCGCGCCTCCAGTGCCAGCTCGATCAATGTGCGGACCGCGATGTCGTCCTCGACCACCAGGATTCGCACGCCGACCATCGATTGAGCCGCTGGCGGTTGCCGGCGTGGTGCCGAGCCCGCGCCGAGCGGCCAAGTCAGCTGAAACTTCGCGTGGGGTTCGCTCTCGAGCAGCAGGAGCTCCCCGTCGTGAGCCCGCGCAACGCCCAGGGAATGGCGTAGGCCGATGCCCGCGCCGCCAGGGCGTGTCGAATCCCCACCTAGAAAGAGATTCGGGGCGCGCTCCGCGGCGATCCCGGGGCCATTGTCTGAGACAGTGAAAGCCGCCTCCGACCCTGTGCCCCGCACCGAGAGCACGACCCGGGAGCCGACCGGCGACAATTCGATTGCGTTCAGCAAAAGATTGGTGAGGATTTGAATCACCGGAGCAACATCGCGGATTAGCCCGGTGCAGCCTCGTTGCTCCTCAATCACCATCTCAATATCGCGGGCTTGAGCGTGAGGGGAGACACCCTGCACAGCGGTGTGAGCCAGTGTCCGCGCAGTGCGTTGGCTCGAACCCGCGTTACTGGCGTCCGCGCCCAATGCCTGTCGCGCTGCACGATGACCTAGCCGGGCGTGTGTCTGGGCGACCTCGAGGGCTTCGGAAATCGTATCCAAGGCGCCACCTGCGAGCGCCTTGGAGCGCGCGACATCAAGCCAGCCCAAAACGACCGTGAGGGCATTGCTGACCTCGTGCAGAGCGCCAGCAAGATCTGCTTCGGTCGGTTTTTTTTCCGCCTGAAGGAGCTTCAACGCGTTCGGGCTCTCCACGGTCTACAACATACGTCTAGCCGCGCCCCGTCGCTAGCCCAGTTCTCCGCTTCAATCGGTAACCCAGCTCATGCAACGGCAATGCGGCAAGCTAGTTCAGCTTGGCTGGAACATATAGATTGAAATTCCCGCTAGAATCCGCCCGGCATTCAGCCACCTGCACCACCGACACGGCCTTAGCCGGTACGTCGACATACCGCCCCTGAGCATCAAGATATAAATACATTCGAATCAGAGCTCCGGGAACAAGCTCGGTGCTCCCAGCGCGGACACCGCCTTCGAAGACGGCTGGCAACGGCAGGGTCATCTGTTCCAGATCGAGACCGGGCTGAAGCACCGTGAGCTTTGGCCTAACGAGCCATGCAAAGCCGCTCTGGTCAGGTGCGCGGATCGAAATATCGTACTGACCTGGGTCTGTTGGTAGCACGAATTCGCCCAACGAGTTGAGCGTCGCCGTGCCGCCGCGCGGCGCCACCCCTTCGGGCAGAATCAAACGCTGCAACGCAGGGACGGCCTGCATGTCGGCAGAGGGAACCACTTGCACTGGCATGCCTCGCGCTGGCATTCCCTGAAGATCCAGCGTGCGACCCTGAATCGTTACCTTGGGTTTAACCTCGATGCTCTTGCCGGTCTGCATTGCCGGCGCCTCGCTCACGGACCAGCTGACTTCGGTCGCGGCGAAGTCAGACTCAGCCTTGGGCACAGCACGCACTTTGTAAGTTCCTGGCAAGAGATCAGCCGTGAAGCGTCCCTCCGGATCTGCCTCTACTGTGCGCGAGAAGGCTGCGAGTAGGCCATTTGAAAAGCCGACAAGCTCCGTTGCGACGAACGTGACGGAAGCCGGAACTCCGCTCCCGCCCGATTCACCCAATCGAATGCCCTCCACGAGGCCCTGGACCGCTACCGACCTCCCGATTGCCGTTGGGATGTCGATTGCCCCCTGCCCTTTGCCAAAAAGCTCCAACCCTTCCCGCTCCGCGTAAAGCACGGGTGCGGTCTTGCCCTCCGGCGGCGAAAGCCTCACGAGCTCGCTGCCTGGCGACACCGACAGCATGCTGCCCAACGACACGTTGAGAGCCACCGAATATCCTCGGTTCGTTGCGGTTACAACGCTGTTCGCGTCGGAGAGCAGGGCCCGAGTCGAAATCACGCGGGCGCTTTCCTTCTCGACAACCTCCACTGCCCAGCCATCTAGACTGCCACAGCGGGCGATGTCGCACCCGAGCGGGGAATAGGCAACCGTGAGCACGAGGGTCTCGGGAGAGGCAAGGGCCACACTGAGCCTTGTGTCCGCAGTGAATGCGCGCCGCAGGTTAACCGGGGGCACCGCGCAATCAGCCACGGTCGGTTTGTCGGGCTGAAAATAGACGTCGTATTCACCTGGCGGAACCAAGAGCGCAAATTCATAGCCGGACTGGCCAGGCTTCAGTGCGGATGTTTTCGTGGAGTAAGTTTGTGTATTGAGGCCGAGAAAGCGTTCGACTGGAGTCAGCGTCACTCTGACGGGTACACTTTCGTCCGAGGCGATGGCGGCGACTTCACCCGACACAGGATCGGCGAATTGGCGTTTGCAGCCGAGCTTCTCCTGCGCGCTGGAAAACTGAGGCTGCACTGTGCCGGCAACACGCACTAAACCATTCGTCTCAAGATCTAAACGACCAGGCTCGGCTGGGATGGCCTGATCGGGGAGAAAAAATCGCGCGCTCGCGCTATCCGTCGCGTTCGACGGGAAGGCAACCTCGAACAATGCCCGGGTGAATTGGTTCCCGAGCGAACGGCAGCTGCCAGCCACACAGGCACCTAATCCGCATTCCGCGTCTGCTGAACAAGAATTCTGACTCACGGGAGCGGCGCCCCCTGCTGCGAACTCAGGGGCGCTTGAGCAACCGACGACGCTGCACAGCAAACAGGCGAGCCCCGCCACCAGGGTAAACTTCATCGCGCGGCCCCTACCGGAGGGCACTCGAGCAAGGTGGGCTGATCGGCGTTGGGATTCACGTTAACCCACCAAACTGCGATCGCAATCCCCGCTCGACTGGCCATATCCGCGCCGCTGACTGAGGACAACTTTGGCAAATGAGTTTGGCTGTCGAAATTTGAGCGATGCCCCACGAGGAGCGAAATCTGATGGCAGCCCTTCAAACCGGCATCCACGGACCAGCGCACCTCCATCTCTCGCTTCCGAGCGAACACGTCCGGATCGAGCAGCGTTGGTCCGCCTACGCGCGTGTCCTGATCAACGAGATTGTAGTCAAGCAACAGCACGCCTTCGACCAGCTCACGATCATCTTGAGAGCTGAAATCTTGTGACTGAAATGGCACCTTGAAAGCAATTGAATCGCCCGTACGTGCGTCAAGGATCCGCGTTATCGACGGTACAGCTTCGTTGTAGTTCAGCACGGGCGTGGTCTTTTTGGACTGCTCGAACTCAGGCGGTCCTGAAAAGAGGCAACCGTACGAGCTGAGGCTTAGGATGACGCAGGGGATGAGGGAGAGGTCAAAACGCCTCCAGCGACGGCACTGCGAGAGACATGCCAAGCTCGAATTCATGCGGAATCCTTGGCGAATTTGGGGCGTCTCGCACGACAATCCTGTCGCGCCCAAGCGCGATAACAGCGAGATCGGCATGGCTACTCGATCGACAGCCGATTGGCGCCCGTGTCGGTGCGGCGCCAGCGCATCTCAGCGTAGAGCGGACTCGAGGAGAGCCTCACCAGGTCGGCCACCGAGGGACTGACGGCACACAGCCGGGCCAGCTCGCCCGGGTCGGAGAATCCTCCGAACGTGATTCCTTCGAGTGCGCAGATTTGCTGGATCGCAATTGCAAGGTCTCCGCACGCAAAAAGCCCGGCACGATACTGACCCAAGCGCGCAGTAGCCACAGCCTGCTCGTAGGAAAAATCCTCAACGTCGGAGCAAAGCTCCTGCAGACGCCGTTGCGAACGACGAGGTATTCCTTCCCACAAGACTTCCGCGAGCTGTGCGGAGGCTGCCAGGCTTCGATGACCTTTTCGCGGCGGGCCGAAGGCCAAAACGAGGGCCAGCAGCACCGCGCTGGCTTCGGACTCCGGTAACCCGAACAGCAACGCGTACTGAGGAAGAGCTGCCGTGATTGCCGCTCCGAGTTGAAACTGGAGCTCCCTTGAACCCGCGCTAGCTTGCCCCGCTGCTAGAATCGATGGCGGTGCGATCAGCGCTACGCGTGCGTCAAAGGGCTCGGCATTGGCCCGATAGTAAAGTGGAACTTTGACCATCCCAAGGGCGCGAGCCACGCTCGTGAAGACACGTCCCACGGGTAGAGCCGCTCCAAGCGGAACGCGCTCATAGGTCGCTAAGCCGTACACCTTAGCATCCCGATGAAAAACGTGCTGGGCACCTTCCCAAGCCAGGGCCATTGCCTCCGTGGCTGATGAGCCCGCGTCTCGGAATAGGAGAGACTGAACCGCTTCAGCCTGCTCGGATTGTTCGTCGAGCAAAGGAGGCTCCGTGAAAGGCCCCCTGCCGGTGAGCGCGAGAACATGTTGCACCGCCCGCGCCAAAACGTGATCGCGATCGTTGAGCGCAGATTCATGGAGCTTCATGAGTGCCCAGGGCTCTCCTGGCAGCAAGTGACTTAAGTAATGGCAGAGGATCGTGCAATCTTGTGCCCGCGCGGGTGCTTTCTCGAAAGCAAGAATCAGCTCCTTACCGGCCGCGATACTGCCTGCTTGCAGCTCTGCCAGGAGCGCAGCTTCGTGGGGACTCTGGGGGTCAATGCTGGCGGGATCGAGACGTCGGAGCGCTCGAAAACGCGCCGATGAATGTCCGCGCGGACTTGGGGGCACTGAGCTAACGCGTTGGGTAGCTGGCTCGTTCGAAGCCTCCGGCTCAGCGTGCACGATGCGGGGCGGATGGCTGCTAATACTCCGCACACCGATCACCTCCTCTGCTGCGGCGCCGAGCGAATACGCCCCAGGTCCGCGTGGTGGGGTTTCAGTGCTGCGCGACTCCGGCTTCCGGGGCCTACCGGAGGGTCGCACCACAATCGTTTCCTCGACTGCGTTCGGTGCTTGCAAGGCGTAGCCCCCCACCGTGCTGGTTGGCCGGGGCGGATCCGAATGGCGCTCGGCTGGACGCTGCACCGCGGCGTGCAGCGGGGAAGCCTCCGGCGGAGTCCGCAATGTGTCTCCCTCGGAAACTGAAGGAGCGCTTGGAGCGGGCAGCGCGAAGCTGGAATCCAGTGTTCCGAGCCGAACAATCTCGGGAGGTCGCGATTGCCTCCGGCTATTTTCGGTCGCAAGCTCACGCTCGACACGTGCTTCGAGCTCGCTCGCCATGGAGCCGACGTCCGCTTCACGGCGAGCGCTCGCGAGGTACTGGGCTGCGCGCTGAAACTTGCCGGCTCCGCGGGCCACCTGCGCCGCTCGCATCAACACCTGTCCGACGGTGCGCACCAGCG
>Ga0163151_10003570_pt1 | contig 22174 bp, 15 predicted proteins | sample OliLakLV19MP5IB2_FD_145596 | JGI IMG/M metagenome (GOLD analysis project Ga0163151, IMG submission 145596) | Freshwater microbial mat bacterial communities from Lake Vanda, McMurdo Dry Valleys, Antarctica - Oligotrophic Lake LV.19.MP5.IB-2 | ecosystem: Environmental > Aquatic > Freshwater >... | reverse complement strand
ATCAGCTATTGGGTCTTACAGTGCTTCGCACGAAAGCCCGCCTCTCGCGGGGGCCGCTTCCAGCGGATAAAAATGCACCCAATTTATTAGTTTGCGATGATTCTTGCACCCCCCGTGAACGCTTACGCATGTTTTAACGAATAAACCTAATATGGTGATTATCCTGGATGTTTACGCCATTGTTCACTTTCAGATCTTTCTTGTCAGCCCCTGATCGGGGCAGTCTTTTTTTGACCAGTTACTTTTTATCACCCCAGATTTGCTCCGCAAATCGGCCCCTGAGGGGCATGGGCAGTGTTCCGTTAATTATTAAGTGCTGACCAGTTACTATCAAGTTAACCCCAGATTGTTACGATTCAATAAATGGTTTAGTCAATAATCACCTATGTGGGGGAAAAACTTACAGTTTCGTATAGTTAAGGGGGAAAGGGAGCACCTTAGCTATAACGGCCAACGCCTGCGGAGGCCCACGGTGTTGATCACCCTAGGGAACCTCTCGTTCTCCCGCAGAGCGGCGATCTTGGGCGGCGCTCTAGCACTTTGCCAGGTTCTGGATGGGCTACTTACCTACATAGGTCTAAATCTTATGGGTGTCCACATGGAGGGCAATGTCTTCTTGCGCCACCTTATGCATGCCTATGGTACAGCGCCCGTACTTTTCGCAGCGAAATTTTTCGCTTTGATTTGTGTATTTCTTCTCACAATTCCTTCGCATAGTCGGATCTGGCTTCGACCAATCATTGGCGGACTAAGTGCGGCATACATTGGGCTTGCCGTGATTCCGTGGGTGTACCTAATATCCAGAGTCTATGCGTCCTAAGAACTGATCGTTTCAGTATTCTCCAATGCATCCTCTCGGGCTTCTCGCAGCTCAGTGTTATCACCAGCCTCGGCGATCTTCTGTTGAGCAAGTAGGGTATTAAGCTGCGTTAACATCGCATCTATAACACTTTTATCAAGCTCCGCCATAACGAGCTCATGGCCCGAGGTTCCCGGCGTGTCAATCATTACATCTCCAAGACCAACAATGCGCTCGAGGAACGTTCGTCTAACTTCATAGTTGCAGATTCGATTCAATGGAATTCGAATGCTACTCTTGGATAAAATTCCTACGGTAGCCGTAATCTCAAGTGGATTTAGGGTGTAGACTGAAGTTAGCCGAGCCAATTGCATATAAACTATCGTCACCCCACCGATTGCTACTACTACACGCCAGATGGGACCAAAGAATGGAAACTGACTTAGCTGAATATACATTGCTACCAACAGCGCGACAAAAAAAGCCGCATACAACCAAACAAGCTTTACAGATGGCCTAAATGTTATAGTGGTCTTCATAGGTTCTTAACATTAGCCTTAGACCCTCGAGGAGGTAAAGGACAACTAATATCGAGGTAGCGATTGTACGGTCCGAAACTACTGCAAACCACTATGCTGAATTGCCTCCAGCTGCTCGCCGTTTGGCACCCTGGCGTCGACCTTTTCCCTAACTAACTGGTCACCGTGCCCTGTTTCGACATTCCGATTATGCTCCCGCGCAATAACCGTATAAAACATCGGCACGAAAAATAGCGTAAAGACCGTTCCAATGGTCATCCCGGTCACCAAGACCGCGCCGATGCTATTTCGCGCTCCAGCACCAGCACCCGAGGCCAGTATCAGAGGAAAGTGCCCGGCAACTGTGGCGATTGAGGTCATTAATACAGGACGCAACCGAGTACCAGAGGCCTCGATCACCGCTTCAAGTTTGGACATTCCGCGCTCCTGCAACACATTGGCGAACTCGACGATCAGAATTCCATTCTTTGCAATTAGTCCAACGAGGGTCACCAGTCCCACCTGCGAATAGATATTGAGGGTAGTAAATCCTAAGAACACAAACAGGAGTGCACCCGCAAGGGCAAGCGGGACAGACCCTCCCAGTATTATTAGCGGGTCGCGAAAGCTCTCAAACTGCGCTGCCAACACAAGGAAGATTAGTAGCAGAGCCAGGATCATGGTTGTTAGAAGTGCATCCTGCTCCTTTCTAAGCTGCCGTGACTCTCCGGCGTAATCGACGACATAGCCCTTTGGCAAGATCTCCGCAGCTTTGTCTTCAAGAACCTTGAGACCCTGATCAATACTAACACCCGGAATAATCGCACCTTGAATCTTCGCGGAGTTCAACTGTTGAAAGCGATTGAGTTGGCGTGGCTGCACTGAGTTTGCAATCGATGCAAAAGTTGAGAGTGGAATCATCTGATTGTTTGGACCGCTAACGTACTGATCCATGAGCTGTTCGGGATTCAATCGCTCACCGCGTTTGGCCTGTGGAATCACCTTATAGCTGCGGCCCTGAATATTGAAACGATTGACGTAATTGCCACCCATCATCACTCCGATGTCTTGGCCGACCCGTTCAAGGTCAAGGCCAAGCACAGCAACCATGTCGCGATCAATGATGATCTCGCTCTGTGGAAGATCAAACTTCAGATCAGTGTCTGCAAACATAAACATTCCGCTCTGAAACGCTGTCGTTACCAGCTGCTGGGCATACTCGTACACCTCTTGTGGTTCGGCGGTAGATGAGATGACAAATTCGATCGGAAAGTCACTACCACCAGGCAATGGCGGTGGAGAGGTCAGAATGATCTGGACGCCAGGAATCTCCGCCAACTTCGCCCATCCTTCACCCTCCAGCTGTTGAACGGTTCGGGATCGCTCGCTCCATGGAACGGTCAACATTCCCGCGAACCCACCCGATGGAGTTGTAATCTGAAAACTTGTGCGGTACTCCGGAAAGCTCTCGAAAACTTTATTGGTCGCGTTTGTATATCGGACAGTTTGATCAATTGAAGAGTTTGGGGCGGCTAGAGCAATTCCGAAAAGTACACCTTGATCCTCACGTGGCGCTAGCTCCTGGGTAGAAAACATATAAAACGGGAACAGTAGCACGATGATAAAAACAGCCGTCGTCAGTAGTCCGGCTCGATAACGGAGCGCAATTCGTAACTTAGCGCTATACCAGCTGCGCAAACCATCAAGGCTCGCTTCAATCTTCGCCTTTAGCTTCCCTGGATGTGGATCGCGTTTCAAAAGACGCGATGCCATCATCGGGGATAGGGTCAGCGCCACAAATCCAGAGATCAACACCGCTCCAGCAAGGGTAAATGCAAACTCGCGAAAAAGGGTGCCAGTCAATCCACCCTGAATTCCGATCGGGGCGTATACTGCCGCCAAGGTTATAGTCATAGCTATAATCGGGCCGGTTAACTCACGAGCGGCTTTAATTGCAGCCTCAATTGGTGCCATCCCCTCCTGTACATGACGCTCAACGTTCTCCAGCATCACAATTGCGTCATCAACCACTAGTCCAACTGCCAAAACGATCGCCAGGAGGGTCAGAAGATTGATGCTGAATCCAAACGCAACCATCACAATCATCGCACCGATCAGTGACAAGGGGATCGCTACCACCGGAACCAGAACTGAACGCAATGATCCAATAAAGAGAAAGATCACAACGATTACGATCAAGATCGTTTCAACTAAGGTGCTGATAACCTCATTAAGTGCGTCCCGAATGTATGCAGTGGCATCATACGGAATGCCAACCTTCATTCCGCTTGGCAATCCACGCGCAATATCAGGAATTACGGAACGGATACCTTGAATCACATCAAGGGAATTTGCGTTGGGCAGAACCCATATTCCCATAAAGACGGCAGTCTCTCCACCAAAGCGCACATCCTCATCGTAGGTCTCAGCACCCAGCACCACGTCAGCGATATCCACTAGCCGCACCAAGGTATCGCCACTACGACGAACTACAAGCTGCTCAAAATCCTCAACAGTTCGCAGATCGGTGTTGGCTACCAAGTTAACTGAAATTAATGATCCACGGGTGGATCCCACTGCTGAGAGAAAATTATTGCGGGTTAGCGCCTCGCGCACCTCAGAGGGGCTGATATTCGTCGCCGCAAGGCGATCACCCTTGAGCCAGATTCGCATCGCAAATGTTCGAGCACCTAGAATATCGGCTCGTTGAACCCCAGGCACAGCGGCAAGTTTGGGTTGAACAACCCGTGTTAGATAATCTGTGATCTGATTCTGTTGCATCTCTGACGAGCTAAACCCCAAATACATTGAGGAGAAGCGATTGTCGCTCGTTTCAACATTGATAATAGGAGTTTCTGCCTCAGGCGGTAGATCGTTACGCACCTGAGCAACCTTAGATTGCACCTGAGTAAGTGCATCATTCACTGGGAAGTTAAGGCGTAGATGGGCAGTGATCGTGCTGACTCCCTGATGACTCGATGACTCTAGATAATCAATTCCATCGGCACTCGCAATCGCTCGCTCGAGCGGGGTGCTGATGAATCCACGTACAAGATCCGCACTAGCTCCAACATAAACTGTTCGAATGCTAACAACCGCATTATCACTTCGCGGGTACTGCCTAGTGATCAGGGATTGATAGGATTGATACCCGAGCACCAAAATCAGTAGGTTGACGCAGATCGCCAGAACTGGACGTTTAATGAAGATATCGGTGAATCGCATAGCGGATTATCGTCCGTCTAAAAAAAATAGAGCCTGGGTTAAGTATCCTGAGGCTGCGGGGCCAACTCATTGCTAGGAGCAAGTTCATTATTTACTTTTACCTTGGCACCCGGACGCAGCTTGAAAAGTCCTGAGGTAGCTATCTCGGTGCCAGGAGGAAGGCCCTTCAGGATTGAGATCTGTTCACCGATTTTGCGCCCTACCTCGACGATCTGTTGACGAACACCAAGGTACTCTGGTGCCTCGGGATTTTGCGGATCTTTCATCTTCTCAATAATGAAAACCGTATCGCCATACGGGGCGTAACTTATGCTGGTTGATGGGATTGCAACGATCTTCTCACTTCCAGGAAGATTGACTGTGACTCTGGCATACATACCGGGACGCAAGCGCTCCTGGGGATTAGGGATTGTCGCCTGCAGATCAATATTTCGAGTTGTGTCGCTGACCTGAGGGTTGATCGCTGTTATCTCGCCGATGAAAACCTCGCCCGGAAAGGCATCCAACTGTAGTGTAGTTTTTAACCCAACTGAGAGTTCGCCGATAACCTGCTGCGGTAGTGAGAAATTCATAAACATCGGATCAAGTGCGTGCAATGGAACGATTGCTGTGCCAGGGTCAACAAATTGTCCGATGTTCACCATTCTAATTCCGGTGCGGCCATCAAAGGGCGCATACACTTTCTTACGCAGAATGGCTGCGGTAATCGACTGCACTGTTGCTTCAGCCTGGCGATACTGTGATTCCGCGTCTTCAAGTACATCCTCTGATACAGCATTGGCCGTTCGGAGTTTCTGTGCGCGCAAAAAGGATGCTTTGGCGCGATCGGAGCGCGCCTGCGCAGCGACCAGAGTGCCCTCCTCCACCGCGGTATCAAGTTCGACTAATACATCCCCCTGCTTTACAACAGCACCGGATTCGAACGCGATACGCGAGACCCTCCCGGCCTCCTCTGCGCTAAGTGTTACACCCTGCTTGGGAGCAAGCGAACCGATTGCTGTCAGTGTGCGCGGCCATTCAACCTCGGTAGCTACATAAGATGTGACTGCGTCCGGCGGCGGGGCAAAGCTTGCATGCTCGGCAATTGCGCGGGAGATCTGCAGAAACTTGAATCCACCTAAGATCACTATCAATGCAATCATTGCGCCTGAGGCGATTAGGATCTGCTTACGTACTGAAACCTTTGTAGCCAATTTATCTCCCAATTTTAGTGTCATCGTAACTGGTCAGCATAACTTTAACGAATAAAGCTAATGTGGTGTTTATCCGGAATGTTGATGCCTTTTCAGATCTTTCTTGTCAGCCCCCAATCGGGGTGGTCTTGTTTTGACCAGTAACTTGTATGTTCGAACTTGTATGTTCGAACTTGTATGTTCGAATCTAACGTTCGCTGGCTCACGTTAGCAATGTTAGGGCCTATTGCGCTTCCCGTGATAAGACAGATGCTCACTAGTTCACATCGGCTATTGGGGCTTATATAGCGGTTTGCAAAAGTCGCGAGCGATATAATAGCTTTTGCAAACCGCGATAGACTATAGCGATTAATATCAAAAGACTTGCCAATTTCATTGGCACCGACTTTTGATAATCGCTATAGTGCTTCACACGAAAGCCCGCCTCCCTTCGATTTGCTCTGCAAATCGGCCCCAGAGAGGCCGAAGGCTATTATTTGCAGTGATCTGCATATAGATTTAGATCCCCCATGAACGGTTATAAAAGATGGAACCTACGATCCTAATCAGTGGCCTGCCCGGTAAGATGGCTAGTCTAATCGCCGAGGGATCTCTCAAAGCAGGGCTTAAGCTAGCGCCACTGGCGCTGGGTGCGCCAGAGAACGAGGGAGCGCAGATTCGGGTTCTAGACCAAACGATCGCCATTGTCAGCATTCAGAATCCCGCTGAGCTGGTAAACCTTCTAGTCCACCGTGAGCTGCGCCCAGTTGTAGTCGACTATAGCGTGCCTAGTGCCATTACCGAGAATGTAGAGTTCTACTGCAAACATGAACTCCCATTTGTAATGGGAACCTCGGGGGGGAACTATTCTGTAATCGCGCAACAGGTGGCCGCTGCCGGAAATAATGCCGTGCTCTCTGCCAATATGGCACCTCCGTTGGTTGTACTCCGTGCGATGTTTGAGTTCGCCGCCAAACAGTTTCCTGGCTCCCTTGCGGGATTCAATCTGAATGTTATCGAGAGTCATCAGGCCAGTAAGCAAGATTGCAGTGCAACGGCTAAGGCGATGTTACCGTTATTCGAGACCCTCGGTGCGGAGGTCGATAATTCAAACTTTAGTAGCATTCGCGATCCCCAAACACAGCGCGTGCTCGGGATCCCCGAGTCGGCTCTAGCCGGACATGCTTGGCACACCTATCAATTGGAGGCAGCCGACAAGGGAGTGCGCCTCGAATTCACCCATAATGTGAATGGGCGAGATGTGTATGTTGATGGAACGTTACGAGCGTGCAGATTTCTTGATTCTCAACGCGAACTTGGGGTTACTAGTCGAATATTCTCGATGGCTGATGTGCTCGCAGCTTGCACCACTAGCACCTTGCTCTACTCAAAGAGCAAGAATTAGGCTATCGTTCCGCGCTCTCGTATCTGACTTAGGGATTATTATATGAACATCCTCGGAATCTCAGCCTTCTACCACGACAGTGCCGCCTGCCTTGTGCGAGACGGAGTAATAGCCGCCGCTGCCCAAGAGGAGCGCTTCACCCGCAAAAAGCATGATCCGGAGTTCCCAGCCAATGCCTCAAAGTTCTGTCTCGCATCGCAAGGATTGACCGTTAAGGATCTCGATTACGTAGTTTTCTATGACAAGCCAGTACTAAAGTTTGAACGTCTACTTGAAACATACCTGACCACCGCCCCAAAGGGATTCACATCATATGCCAAAGCATTACCTCTGTGGTTGAAACACAAACTATGGATCCCCGATACGATTAAGAACGAACTTGAATACGATGGTGAGATTCTTTTCACAGAACATCATCAGAGTCACGCTGGAAGCGCATTCTATCCCTCCCCTTTTCAAGAGGCAGCTATCTTGACTATCGATGGTGTTGGGGAATGGACAACCAACAGCATGGGGATCGGCAGAGACAATAAATTTTCACTAGTCAAAGAGATCCAGTTCCCGCACTCGCTTGGTCTGCTCTATTCGGCATTTACATATTTTACGGGCTTCAAAGTGAATTCCGGCGAATACAAGGTGATGGGTTTAGCCCCGTATGGTGAACCGAAGTATGTACAGACGATCTATGACAATCTAATTGACCTTAAGGAGGACGGCTCCTTTCATCTCAATCTAAAGTACTTCAACTACATGGCTGGATTGAGCATGACGAATGAGGAGTTTGGGGATCTCTTTGGTGGACCGCGCCGCAAACCGGAATCGCCACTGGGACAACGCGAGATGGATCTAGCGCGATCGATTCAGGTTGTAGTTGAGGAGTGCATGTTGCGGCAGGCAAGGTTTCTGCATAAGGAGTCTGGGCTTGAGAATCTATGTTTGGCGGGTGGTGTAGCCTTAAACTGTGTCGGTAATGGGCATCTATTGCGTAAAGGACCGTTCAAGAATCTTTTTATTCAGCCCGCTGCTGGGGATGCTGGAGGGGCGCTTGGCGCGGCGTTGTGTGTTTGGCACGGTTTTCTGGACCAGCCGCGTAAAGCAAATGGCAAAACCGATACGCTCAAAGCTTCGCTATTGGGCCCTGAGTTCTCAAACCAAGAGGCGATTGAGCAGCTTTCGCAGTTTGGAGCGGTCTTCAAACAACTTGACGATCAATCCCTTGATACTCGCGTAGCCGACCTGCTCGCTCAGGACAAAGTGATCGGTTGGTTTCAGGGAAGAATGGAGTTCGGTCCTCGTGCATTGGGTGGTCGAAGCATAATCGGTGATGCGCGCTCCCCAAGTATGCAATCCAAGATGAATCTCAAAATTAAGTTTCGTGAATCGTTCAGACCGTTTGCTCCAGCGGTGATGGCTGAACACGCCTCAGAGTATTTTGAGATTGAGTGCGAATCACCTTACATGTTACTGGTCGCAGATGTTCGCAAGGAACGGCGCAAGGGTATGACTCCAGAACAGGAGCGCTTGTTTGGTATCGCCAAGTTGAATATTCCGCGCTCCGATATCCCCGCTGTCACCCACGTTGACTATTCGGCAAGAATCCAAACCGTAGACCGCGAGCAGCACCCGCGATTCTATAGTCTTTTGAGTGCGTTTAACAAAATAACTGGATGCCCTGTACTGGTGAACACAAGTTTCAACGTGCGCGGCGAGCCGATAGTATGCACCCCAGCGGATGCATATGCCTGCTTTATGCGTACCGAGATGGATTGCTTGGCGATCGGAAATCTATTGCTCCTGAAGGAGGAGCAACCAAAATGGCATGAGAATGAAGAATGGCAAACTAAATTTGAACTTGATTAGTAGGCAGTTATGTCAGCATCCCTAAAAATGAAAGATCAATCTGGAATTGAGCCGAAGATAGCGGGTACGCCGAACCTAAAACTTGTAAGAGCAGAAGCCTTGGCTGCTGGACGCGATCCGCTGTCCGAGCGCTGGATGGGCAAAACGATCCAACGCCATGTTTTGGAGTTTGGTCAGGTCTTCGCGTTGATCGGACTAATTGTGGCAATTGTAGCTCTTCGGAAGGAATGGTCTTTTAGTTTTGTCGCTGCCCCACTGTTATTCGCTGCGGTAATCCTGGCCGGAGCCAAGTTCACACCCAATCTTATGCGCCCCCTTTGGAGTGGCTGGATGAAATTGGCGATGATTTTAGGCCATGTTATGACAACATTAATCTTGGGCATCATGTGGACCTTAGTTTTGCTGCCGATAGCGCTGCTATTACGAATTATCGGCAAGCGAGTTATGGATACGTCCTTTGATCGTTCGCGCACTAGCTACTGGCAAGCCCGCGACCCGCGCAATGATGATTTTGAACTGCTGTTGCGACAGTTCTAGATCTTCCGGAGCCTTTAACTTAGGCATTCATCCAACCTCGTCTGAAACTCCCCACGCGAGATCTCGCGAGCCCCAAACATTTCGGTAGTTGGAGTCAGCACCTGCACATCAAACCAGCTAACTCCCTGCTGACGCAGATCCTCGACAAGCGCACAGAGTGCAATCTTTGATGCGTTTGTCTCCCGATAGAACATTGATTCCGCGGCAACGAAACTGCCCAGACGCACGCCATATAAACCCCCGACCAAAAGGTCACTATTCCAGACCTCCACGCTATATGCGAAACCAACTTTATGCAGATTCTGGTAGGCTGCGATCATCGCTGGCGTAATCCAGGTGCCGCGTTGACCCTTGCGATTTTTAGCAGCGGCACACCCCTTAATTACTCCGCTAAAATCAGAATTGATGGTGGTACGAAACTGGCCCCTATTGATTACTCGGTGTAGGCTTTTAGGCATGTGAAAATCCGCCAGCTCAATAATCGCGCGTTCGGGGGGCGCGAACCAGGCTAGGAGCTGACGATTTAGGGGCCACGGGAAGATTCCATTACGATATGCCAGTAACAACGTTTCAATCTCAAGATCCCCGCCCACAGCAAGTAAACCGTACTGATCAGCTAGCTCAACTGGGGGAAATTCGACAATGGCCACAGGTAGTTACGCGTTATTTTAGAATGTATCCCACACTCAAGATAAGTATCGGTTCCGCTCCCGTATTAGCTCAAGCTAAACTGTCTCAGGAGCATCTAAAGTTAGCACTATGACAGAAGACGAAGTCGGTACCAAAACTATTACCAGGTCGCGTGCCAAGACGGCGCAACCGACTCTCTATCGGGTCATTCTACTTAATGATGATTTTACCTCAATGGATTTTGTTGTCGCAGTGCTTGAATCTATCTTCCGTAAGACACCCGCTGAGGCAGTTCAGATTATGTTGCAGGTTCACCAACGTGGTCGTGGCATAGCCGGAACTTATCCGAAACAGATCGCAGAGACAAAGATTATGCAGGTTCATGAACGCGCCAAGTCTTCAAGCTATCCGTTGCGGTGCGAAATGGAGCCAGAGTAAACGAGAGATCAGAGGAAAGAGAGCCTATATGTTCAGTACCGAATTGGGATTTACACTTGAGGCCGCATACCGCGAAGCGCTGACCCGCAAACATGCATACTTTTGCCTGGAACATGTACTCTTTGCGCTCTTATTCGATGAGCGGGTGATTGAGATCTTGTCAGCGTGTGGCGCGGATTTGGCTCAGCTAAAAAACCAACTTGAAGAGTACTTCAAAGATCAGATTGAGAAGCTACCGGAGACTTCGGGACCAAAAGAGGGCGAACCTTCGGGAGAAAGGGGCGACAACTCCCCCATCCAAACCCCCGCAATTGATCGCGTTCTGCACGCTGCAATTATGCATATGCGCTCTGCGGGTCTGCCTAACTTGAAGGCTCAGGATGTACTCGTTGCTCTGTATAGCGAGTCTGAGTCACAGTCTGTTTCCGCACTATTGGCGCAAGGGGTTGAGCGACTTGACGTTGTAAATTTTATCGCCCATGGAATTGGCAGGTCCGCTGAGGCGTATTCCTCCTCACGCAAACGCGACGATGGTGAGATCTCCGAGGATGAAGATCGCGATGATTCCCTTGATCGAAGATCGGGTAATCATAAGAAATCCGCACTGTACCGCTTTACGGAAGATCTAACTGCCCAGGCACTTGCTGGGGAGCTCGATCCGGTGATCGGGCGTGACGCAGAAGTTGAGCGCGCACTGCGAATTCTCGCCCGACGCCAGAAGAATAACCCACTTTTTCTGGGCGATCCCGGTGTTGGCAAAACCGCGATGGCTCACGCTATTGCGCACCGAATAGCTAAAGAAACTGTTCCAGATAGGCTCAAAGGAGCTGCTCTGCACTCGCTCAATATCGGATCACTCATCGCTGGCACGAAATTTCGCGGCGAGTTCGAGGAGCGCTTACGTGGTGTCGTAGAGGAGTTGGCAGCGAAGGGCAACGGGATACTATTTATAGATGAGATTCACCAGATCGTTGGGGCTGGAGCCACGGGCAGCGGCTCAATGGATGCGGCAAACCTACTTAAACCTGCCCTAGCGGCTGGAAAGATGCGCTGTGTCGGAAGTACGACCCATGAGGACTTTAAGAAAAGTTTCGAGCGTGATCGCGCACTGAGTCGGCGATTTTCAACGATCGATCTGCGCGAGCCAAGTATTCCAGAGACAGTAAAGATTCTGCAGGGGCTGAGAAAACATTACGAATCCTATCACTCCGTAAAGTATACTGAGCAGGCTCTGCGTGCTGCAGCTGAACTTTCTGCGCGCCATATTACAGATCGCTTTTTGCCAGATAAGGCGATCGATGTGGTCGACGAGGCTGGGGCGGCCAATAATCTATTACCAAAAGCTCGCCGACGGGCTGCGATCGGTGAGCGGGATATTGAGCTGGTCGTAAGTCTAATTGCGAAGGTCCCTGTAAAATCCGTTAGTAATCAGGATCAGGAGACGCTGCGTGCCCTGGAATCTCGTCTCGGGGCTCAGGTATTCGGGCAAGATCCGGCGGTCGCCGCCGTTAGCCTTGCGATCAAGCGCAGTCGAGCAAGTTTGAAGGCCGACAATAAACCGGTCGGATGCTTCCTCTTTGCGGGACCCACAGGGGTTGGAAAAACTGAACTGGCCAAAGCTTTGGCCAAGGAGCTGGGAATCCATTTCCATCGCTTCGATATGACTGAGTATATGGAGAAACACGCCGTAGCACGTTTGATTGGAGCCCCGCCGGGTTATGTAGGATACGAGGAGGGCGGGCAGTTGACCGATCTCGTGCGCCGCCAGCCGTATGCGGTTTTGTTGTTTGACGAGATCGAAAAGGCCCATGAAGATATCTATAATATCCTACTCCAGGTGATGGACGATGCCGTGCTTACCGACTCAAAGGGCAAGAAGGTTGATTTCCGCAACGTCATTTTGATTATGACTACCAACGCTGGCTCGGAGCGGGCTAGTTCGCTCGGTTTTGGGGCACAATCTGGTGCTGGAAACCGTGAAAGCGCTGTTAAAAAGCTCTTTAAACCGGAGTTCCGTAACAGGCTGGACGAAGTGATCTATTTTAATCCGTTGCCCAAGCTGGTTATCAACAAGATCGTTGATAAGTTTATTAGTGAGCTTGAGATTCAACTCGGAGAAAGAAGGGTCAAGATCACTCTGACAGATCTGGCGCGAGCCTACCTGGCACAGCGCGGATTCGATCCCCTTCTCGGCGCACGCCCGATGGCTCGCACGATTCAGCGTGAGATCAAGGATCGCTTGGCAGATGAAATCCTCTTTGGTGAGCTGAAGCGTGGAGGAACAGTGACGATAGATGCAGGAGAACAGGGGGAGACACTATCGATTCAAGTAGCGAAAAGTTGAATGTAACATTGGATTGTAGGAACTGCGTATTTCAATCGTAATTGACCGTAAAGATGGCTTAACACTCTTATTCCGTGTTGCGCAACCTAATTGAGGGCCGATAAAGTAACTCATGGCTATTGATGTCTCCTCCCTTTTTGCGGACTACACAAATCCGCACAAGCTTTTGCGACGCGAGTTCGTTGATAAGATCGTTTTAGGGCTGAAGGCACTACTCCTCTTACTAATGGTCTATCTAATCGCGCAGATTCCGCTGCAGCTCTTTGACTCTAGATTATCTAGCGCAAGCCTAAATGAGATAAACGCTGGCCTTGGACAGATTACTGAGTCTCCGGTCGTACAGACAAAGAATCGCAGGGCACCTGGCGATCTAGACTTGATAATTAGTAAGAACATCTTTGGCCCATTCGCCCCAAAGACTAATACGTTAAGTAAGGAGACGGTCAAGCCGGTCGCCCAGATTCCCCTTGATCTGATCGGCACATTCGTAACTAAGGGGGCAGTTCCCTACGCAATTATCGAGGATCGCAATAAAAAGCAACAGGATGTTTTTAATATTGGCGAAACGGTCTTCGGTGGAGGGACTCTATTGCGAATTTTTACTGACCGGGTTGATGTTGATCGGTCTGGTCAGGTGGAAACCTTAACGATGGATCTGATCTCTAAGGGAGGGGCGGGATCAGGCGGTGGATCTGGGGTCTCGTCCTCTGATGGAGAGGTATTTGCGGTTGATGAGGCCGAGCTTGATAAGGCCCTTGCAAATCTCCCCCTTTTGCTGACCCAAGCCCGCGCTGTACCATACTTCAAGGATGGCCAGTCCGTAGGGCTGCGCCTCTTTGCAATTAAGGCCGGAAGTTTGTTTGAGAAGATCGGACTTAAGAATGGTGATATTCTAAAGACCCTTAACGGGACAAATTTAGGAGATCTGTCACAGGCGATGAAGTTGTTCGAGCGGCTCAAAGATGAGCGCTCGCTGGCTCTTTCATTAGAGCGCAATCGAGAAGAGAAATCGTTTCAGTATCAGGTTAAATGAGAGTAACGGGTCAGCAAGTTTTAGCGAAAAAACCGAATGTAGTGATTATCCTGGATGTTTACGCCTTCTTTCATCTTTAGATTTTTCTTGTCATCCCTTGGTCGGGGCAGGCCTTTCTGTGACCAGTTACTGACTAGAGGGGAATGTACGAGATTCCGTTATTTTGTAAGTGCTGACCAGTTACAAATGAGATACCACATTAATTACGCCAGCCTTTCAACGAAGTTCCTATTGAGCTTGGCGCTTGCGGTGTCTTCGCATGCATTCATTGCAATATCAGTGGCCTCTGCAGAGACGGCATCTGCTGAGACTGAGACCAAATATGATTGGGGTGCCGGATTTCAAAGGGCGGGGAAAGAGCTTAAAGAGAAGGTCATGAGGGGGGCGATCGACTCGGCTGTATCGGATCACGACCCCAATCTCATCGAGATTGGCCCACAACCTGGGAATCAACTACCGGGCACTGTATCAAAAGCCGCGTCTCCAGAGTTTATGAAGGTAGTACCGGTTCAATCACGTCCTGAAAAGAATGCAAAGACGGCACCATCTAGACCAAACCCAGCAGTTACAAATAGAGATCAGGCTGGGATACAACAAAGAACAGGCCCAGAGAAGGCCAAGGATACCACAATTGGAAAAGATCAGACCCAAGCCAATACCCCCACAAATGACTCAACGGCTAAGGATAATCAGGCAAAACCTACGATCATTGATGGTACAGATACAGATGATGCGATTGACGATGGCAGCACGGAGATTAACGTAAAAAATGCCGAGATCGAGGCGGTAATTCGCATCTTTAGTAAGAAAACGAAGCGCAACTTTATCCTTGATGAAAAAGTTAAGGGTCGTGTTTCAATCTTTCTACAGGGACGGATCTCTCCGGACGAATCAGTTCGAATTTTGGATTCTGTATTGGCGCTAAAGGGCTTTACCGCTGTACCGATCGGCGAGAACCTCTGGAAGATTGTGCCGTCGAAGGAGGCGCGCCAATCAACTATTCCAACTCAACTAGGCTCCGACAGCGCGAAACCAACCGCCACAATGGTCACCCGATTGTTGCAACTCAAGTATATTAGCCCCGATGATATCAAGCAGATGATCGCTCCGCTCGTTTCCGGAGATGGGCTTTTGAATACATATGCCGGTACCAACTCTCTGATCCTTATTGATCAAGAAGATAATATTGAGCGCCTGGTTAAAATCATCGACTCCCTAGACGTTCCTTTTAGCGATCGCGAAATGACGATCATCCCAATTCAATATGCAGATGCTACTGAATTGGCTCAACGCCTTCAGGAGATCCTCGGCGAACCTAAACAGGATAAAGCCTCCGGCGCCGAAGGTTCCTTAGATCTATTGCGGGCCCGCTTGCGAAATGCGGCTGTAAATTCGAATGCTGCTAGGAGTCCAACTGGGGCCGTTAGTGCCCTTAGTAATGCAATGGGAGATAGTGGAATTGCAGCGCGCTCGCGCGAGCCCAAGATCATCCCCGATCAACGCACGAACTCTATAATAGTAGTTGCTGATGAGGATATGACTGCGCGAATCCGAGCGCTTCTTTCGCAACTTGATAGTAAGGTTGATCTTTCCGGAAACCGTTTTTATGTGTACCGCTGTCAGCATGCTAAAGCTGACGATCTAGCCAATGTTCTATCCGGACTAGTTGGGGGCGACAGCTCCTCTGGTTCTCGTAATAGCGGTCGATTCGGTGACACTGACGGGGGATCGTCAATGAGTGGCTCGAGATCGGGATCAAATAGTCGAAACATTAATAGTTCCTCGGGTGGATCCGGGGGGATCGGATCTCAATCACCCTCGCAGTCCCGCGGGCAATCTAGTAGCAGATCCGCCGGGACCGTTTCACTCGGGGACAACCTCTCAATCACAGCAGATCCAGCAACTAACTCCCTAATTATCAGCGCCGGAAAGACCGATTATCAGAAGATCCTCGCCTTGTTAGAAAAGCTCGATATCAAACGCCGCCAGGTGTTAGTTGAGGCGATGTTACTGGAGGTTGGGATCGACGACCAGACTACGTTTGGTACTGAGTTTATGGTTTCAGGTGGTGGCGCGGATGGAGGTATCCTTGCCAAGAGTGATTTCGGTGGACTCTCGCAACTTCTGGCTGATCCAACCAAGCTTTCAAATTTCTCTGTTGCTGCAGCGAGCTCGGGTAGTTTGACCTTAGGCGATAATATTACGATCCCATCGCAGACGGTATTGTTGCAGGCCGCTCAGAGGAATTCCAATGTTAACGTCTTAAGCGCACCTAATGTCCTGGCGACTGATAATGAACAGGCCGAGATCGTTGTTGGTCAGAATGTTCCATTTCTTGCAAGTACTTCAACCAGTGATACAAATCTCAACAATACCTTTAATCAGGTGGATCGTCAGGACGTGGGGATCACGCTGCGTATTACTCCGCAGATCAGTTCAAACGACTTCGTAAACCTTAAGATCTTCACTGAAGTATCGAATGTAATCTTAGTCACAGTAAATTCGAGCCTTGGACCAACAACCACAAAACGAGCTAGTGAAACCACAGTTATCGCCAAGGACTCCCAGATGGTGGTTATTGGAGGGCTAATGTCGGATGACGTAACAGAGACACGAAATGGTGTCCCCTTCTTGCAAGACATTCCGGTTTTTGGCTCGCTCTTTCGATCCACCTCTGAAAACCATAGGCGAACGAACCTACTGATTTTTATTACCCCGCGGATCATTCGGGATCAGTTCGATGCGCGTGATCTTACGATCGATGGGCGCGACAGAATGGAGCATGAGATCGATACCTTACAAACACAGCCCGATCGCGATGATGTACTTCGTCGCCGAAGTATAGATCGCGTGGCAGAATCAAGCCCAGTACTGGATGAGGAAGAGGAGAAACCTGGCACAGAGGCGACTAGTCGTCATGGGACATCTGGAGTGCCAGCCGCTGCCCCAACTCCAGCAGCGGTGCGTTCATTTGACCTCTCTGGCACAGATGGTCCGATTAATCTCTCGATTGAACCTAAGATTCCTAAGCTCATAGAGAACTCTAGTGAGCATACAGCTCCCAACTCCGAGCCACGAGCCAGATTGAGCACCAGCAGACTGAGTAGTGTAGCCAAGCCTAAACTGGGAGATCGATTTATAGTGTTGAAGCTTGGAGATCTGCGACCGGGAGAATTGGAATTACTAGCACCAAATCTGCCGTTTGGGAGGGCGGTATCAAATGATCAGGTGGGTATCGTCGTCTCGGCAGACTCAAGTCGTGCGGCACGTGATTTTTTTCAGGCGGGGAGCGTGTACACCTACCGTGCTGAGGGGCGCGATCTAAAACTACAGGTTTCGGGCGTGTTTGATTCTCCCCAAGATTCTGGTTTAACCGCAGATTGGTACACATTATCACCCTACGAAGTGATGGCGATCACCTCACCCTCGGGATCTTCCGCTGCAGGATCATGGCAACGTTCAAAATAGCAGTTCAATAGAGACGAGGTCTAAGTGTCGAGTCCGCCACGTAGTAATTCAGGTCCAACCGTCCACTCAACAGCCATTATCGCGCCTGCGAATGGTTTGGCGAGTGGCATCGAGATTCCGTTGCCTCAACTTGCGAGTCAACTTGGACTTGAGTATATCGAGCGCCTCCCCGATCCACTGCCTCCACGCAACCTGGTGCGCGGTGATTTTGAACGAATTGCTGGATCGTGGGGTCGGCAGTATTCGATTGTCCCGATCGGAATGCGTGACGGCGCGGTTTTAGTTGCAACTTCAAACCCCTTTCAAGCTGATGCAATTGATCAGCTACGTGTCTGCTACCAACGTCCTCTGATCCTGGTAATCTCATCACCAGAGGAGATTAGTCGAACTATAAATGCAATTCGAACCCACCTGATGAGCGATCGCTCAAGCGCACTGTCCGCGGATCAGAACGATGATGTTGGCGAGGATCTTGATAATGCACTTAAGATCGATGTTACTGACGCTGAAGATGACGATGCGCCAATTATCCGTTATGTAAATGCAATTATCTTTAAGGCCAATTCGGAGCGTGCCTCAGACGTGCATATTGAACCCTATGAGGATCGTCTGAATGTCCGCTTTCGGATTGATGGAGTGCTTTATGATATAGCCTCAGAGGACAAGGGGTTTCAGGCCTCAATCATTTCGCGCATTAAGGTCATGGCGCGATTGAATATCGCCGAGAAGCGCTTGCCACAGGACGGGCGCATAGGGCTAAAGATCGCCGGACGTGATGTTGATATCCGTGTTTCTACCGTACCCACGCAGTTTGGTGAGCGCATCGTTATGCGTCTGCTGGATAAAACCGCAACTGTACTAGAGCTAGAACAGCTCGGCATTAATGGTGACCTGCGCGACCGCATCGACAAGCTAATCAGAAAACCAAATGGGATTATTCTAGTCACTGGGCCTACCGGTTCAGGTAAAACGACAACTCTGTATGCTTGTCTAACCCGCATTAATACCCCTGACCTGAATATTCTAACGGTGGAGGATCCGATCGAGTACCAGTTGCAGGGAATTGGTCAGATGCAGGTAAATACAAAGATTAATTTTACATTCGCCAATGGATTGCGGGCCATCCTACGCCAAGACCCTGACGTGGTGATGATCGGTGAAATCCGTGATGCCGAAACGGCGGATATCGCCATTCAGGCATCGCTGACCGGCCACCTTGTATTTTCAACGCTCCACACCAATGACGCGGCCGGAGCAATAGGCCGGCTGATTGATATGGGTGCTGAGCCTTTTCTTGTAGCTTCGAGTTTGTTGGCCGTGATGGCCCAACGACTGGTGCGCAAACTCTGCACTAACTGCCGCGAGCCTTGTGAGCTAAGTGATCAGGAGCTACTAGAACTTGGATTGAATCCATTTGAGATTACCAATCGCAAGGCCTATAAGCCTGGTTCAGCCGAATGCAAGGTATGTCTGAACACCCGCTATTCAGGCCGCGCTGGTATTCACGAACTGCTGGTAGTTGACGATACGGTTCGCAGTTTAATTATGCAGCGCGTTGATTCAATGACGATCAAAACAGCGGCGGCTCGGGGTGGGTTTCGCACACTTCGAGCAGACGGAGCACGCAAGGTTCTGGCCGGAATTACCTCAGTCGAAGAGGTATTGCTTGCAACACATGAAGATTTTGCTGAGGCTGAACAGGTAGCGGTGCCTGTTCATGGGGATGGCTGAGGATTTAGATGTCCCCCACTCTCTACTCCGTTATAATTCCCGCACGTGATGAGGCGCGAAACTTACCTAGGTGCCATGCGGCGCTGATGAGCGCTGCGCGCAATCATCAGGTTGAAGTTATCGTGGTAATTAATCGTTGTACCGATAACACCGAATCGATCGCCCAATCCTTGGGCTGCATCATAGTGCGGGAGGATGCCAAGAATCTGGCTCAGATTCGGAATGCCGGTGCGCGTGTTGCAAGCGGTGAGATATTGGTCACTGTTGACGCAGATAGTATCGTTTCGGAGCGTACGTTTGATCTGATTGCTGCAGCGATTAGTTCCGACCGTTCAGTTGGCGGTGCTGTGATGATCCTCCCCGAACGCTATTCACTCGGAATTCTACTGACCGGGTTATGTTTGGCTCCCTATATTTTGATTTATGGGATCGCAGGCGGCCTATTTTTCTGTAAACGTAGCGATTTCGAAGCAATTGGAGGCTTTGATCAACGCTTGGTAAGTGTCGAAGATATAGATTTTGCCAAACGTCTAAAGCGCCACGGCAAACTTACCAGAAGAAGGTTCACAATACTTTGGCGCGCGCCGATTACTACCTCCTGCCGTAAATTCGACCGCCTAGGAGATTGGTATTTTATACTGCGTCCGTGGAAGTTCCTAACGTTGCTAAAGGGCCGCAATCAGGCCGAGGCCAATCGGGTTTGGTATGATTTTAGAAGAGAGTGAAAAGCCTGACGGTACTTTCCCGTAACTGGTAAGCGTAACTACTCATTAAGTCCGGGTTGAGGCGGGCTGTTGCTATTTTCTGTTCACAACGAGTACGGCGAGGTCAGCGAGACTATAGCGATTATCAAAAGTCGGTGCCAATAAAATTGGCAAGCCTTTTGATATTAATCGCTATAGGTTGTTGTTTTGATTCGCTTCCAGCGAATCTATAGCGGTTTGCAAAAGCTATTATATCGCTCGCAACTTTTGCAAACCGCTATATAGCGATTATCAAAAGTCGGTGCCAATAAAATTGGCAAGCCTTTTGATATTAATCGCTATAGGTTGTTGTTTTGATTCGCTTCCAGCGAATCTATAGCGGTTTGCAAAAGCTATTATATCGCTCGCAACTTTTGCAAACCGCTATATAGCGATTATCAAAAGTCGGTGCCAATAAAATTGGCAAGCCTTTTGATATTAATCGCTATAGGTTGTTGTTTTGATTCGCTTCCAGCGAATCTATAGCGGTTTGCAAAAGCTATTATATCGCTCGCGACTTTTGCAAACCGCTATAGGATCGTATTTGGATGTAGTGGTAAGTCAGTCGATCCTTCTTATTATATTAGCAATGAGAACGTAGTAGCTTTAGCCGAACGCCTTAACCATCCACCTGAGTTAGTGATGATTTCTAATTTTGAAGAGCAGGTGATTGCATTGATTAGGGAGTATGAGAGGCGTGTTGATGGGGAGACAAGTAGAAAGTAAACTTCCGTTAATCTCCTCTGCTATGGCACCTACACAGAAACAGATTAATCAAATCACCCAGCCTCAGATTGTGAGGCAGCTTCAAGCCTTAGGGGTGCTGCCTGGAGATCTACTTATGGTCCACGCTTCAATGCGTGCGGTTGGCCCAATTGAGGGACGTGGAACCTCGCTTATTTCTGCTTTGCTTTCTGTCGTTGGAGACGGAGGAACGATAGCCGCATATGCTGACTATGAACTCACTCCTGAAGTTTCATACTTTGATCCGGCACTATCGCCCGCTCGATCAGACTACGGCATTTTCCCCGAGATACTACGAACTTATTCCAACTCCCAGCGATCACGGAATCCCGGAGCCTCAATGGTGGCGGTTGGACGAAGAGCAGAATGGCTCTGCGAAAACCATCCACTGAATTATGGGTATGGAGAAGCCTCGCCCCTTGCGAAGGTATACGAATGCAACGGCAAGATACTACTTCTGGGTGCACATTTAGATCATGTGACTATTCTTCACTATGCTGAGCATTGTGCGAAACTTCCAAATAAGAGAGTAGTGAATAGAACTAACACTATTCTTCAAGAGGGAGTTCTTACAGAGATTTCGATTGAAGAGTTTGACACAAGTGAACTAGTCTGTGCAGGCATGCCCCAAGACTATTTTGAGCGGCTAGTTCGCGCTTTCATTCAAGGTGGTGGGGCTAATCGAGGGGTCGTCGGAAACGCCAACTCATTTCTACTTCCGGCGCGTGATCTTGTGAGTTTCGCGATACAAAAGATGGAGGCAGAGTTTGGAATATAACTGTTCATCCGTAGCAATCTACGACCTTCTCGATATCGAACAGATTCGATATCACCGAGGCAACCATCCTACCTCAACAACCCCAGAATCCCACTCTGCTTCGGACTAAACGAGTCAATCGCAGTCTTAGGATCTCTGTTGATCTCTTGGCGCGTTTGGCCGGTGATCTTTAGCGCTTGGTCTAGATCTCGGATTGAAGTGTTTGAAGCTTCGCGGTTCTGTAGCGCAACATCTAGGGCAGTCACGTTAGAGCGTACAGCAGTCTGAACCCCATCAACAGCAGAACGCAGACGCTCGATACTTTGGCGTACCTCAGCGATCGTAGTTCGAGTTTGTAGGATAGCCTCCTTTGGAGAGAACTGGATCTTTCCAATACCGAATGCGTCGGTTGCTCCCTCAGGTAGAAGGAACTCTAGAGTCTTGCCCAGCTCCTTCTCGACCTCCAGGCGAATTTTATCACCACTTAGTGGCTTAACACCTTGGTCGGTCGATTGATTGGCCTGTAGTTTGATCGCCTTGACTAGCTGGTTGGCCTCGCTTTCCAACACCGAGAGACGTTGGTTGGATATCCCCGGAATGGTCGCCTGTTCGAGTATCCCTTCGATACTAGAGACCAGCGACCCGATGCTATTGGTTGCTTCGTCGGCAAGGGTAACAGCGCTTACGGCTGAGCTAGCGCGGAGTCTAACGTCATTTGCTGTAGATGTGCTTGTTAGTCCTGGCCGCTGTAGCGAAACAGAGTCCGCAAC
>Ga0163151_10003569_pt1 | contig 22184 bp, 12 predicted proteins | sample OliLakLV19MP5IB2_FD_145596 | JGI IMG/M metagenome (GOLD analysis project Ga0163151, IMG submission 145596) | Freshwater microbial mat bacterial communities from Lake Vanda, McMurdo Dry Valleys, Antarctica - Oligotrophic Lake LV.19.MP5.IB-2 | ecosystem: Environmental > Aquatic > Freshwater >... | reverse complement strand
GCAGGAGTATCTGCACCCCACCGGCGAGCACATCATTGATTGGTTTCACATCACTATGCGGCTGACCGTGCTGCGTCAACAGACCAAGGCGTTGCAGGCGGAGCGGCCGGACGAGGGCGCGGCGGCGGCGAAACAGATCGAGAGCATCAAGCACCTGCTGTGGCACGGCAACGTGGACGAAGCACTGGATCGCATCGACAGCCTATTCATGGACTTGGACCTGATCAGCAGATGCTCGGCTGCTGCGGAGAAGCTAGCAGCGGGGATTTCAGAATTGCGGACCTACATACGGAACAATCGGGGATCGATCCCCAACTATGGGGAACTGTACCGGCAGGGAGAACGGATCAGCACAGCGTTTGTGGAATCGACTATCAACCAGGTGGTGAGCCGACGGTTCGTCAAGAAGCCGCAGATGGGCTGGACGCTAAGAGGTGCACACCTGTTACTGCAGACGCGGACGAAGGTCCTCAACAACGAACTGGACGATGTGTTTCGGCGCTGGTACCCGAAGTTCCGCCCGGTTGCTCAACCGTCAGGACCCCAGCGAAAGGCGGCTTGACCCCCGACTTGCTGCTGCACTCTGGCAATTCGGCGAGTGGTATTACAGAGAGCATACGCACCCCAGCTTGAGTGATACAATTTATCGGCAAGCTGAGAAATCTGACTGGATCGGCACTTTCGTGCACCGTTAGCCAAACGTGCTGGAATGTTCGGCGTTTTCTCCAGGTTTATAACGATGATTGGGAATATCGGCAAATACAGAGTTGTCGGGGAGTTGGGCTTCGGCGGGTTCGCCAGAGTCTATCGCGCCATAGATTCCAGCAGCGCGGATAAGGAGTTGACGGTCGCCATCAAGTTGCTGAATGCCAACGATGACCCGATTGAGCGGAGGCGGTTTGAGCACGAGGTGAAGGCGACCATCATGCTGAATCACCCGAACATCATAACCGTCCACGAGTGGGGAAAGTGGGAAGGTAGACCGTTTATCGTTATGGAACTTCTCGACGGTGAAGATCTTAAAGTGGTCATCTCCAAGGGCGAGCCTAAGCTCGAGTTGCTCGACAAGTTAAAGATCATGGAGCAGGTCGCCGAGGGTCTTCATTGTGCGCATCAGAACGGCGTAACGCATCGCGACATTAAGCCGGCCAACATAAGACTGCTGAATAACAAGACCGTGAAGATCATGGATTTCGGCATCGCCTTAATCAAGGAGCAGACGCGGCTCACCTTGCCGGGACTCGTTGTGGGAACGCCGGAATACATGGCGCCGGAGCAGTTGAAGGGCTTGGCCGTTGACGAGCAGAGTGAGATTTTCTCATTCGGAGTGATGTTCTACGAACTGCTCTCAGGGAAGAATCCGTTCGACGGTCCGACATTCGAGTCGAAATGTTTCAACATCCTTGAGGCGAACCCGCCGCCGATCCACGTTTTATGTCCTGATCTGCCCATGGCTTTGACTCCCCTGCTCGTTCGCGCCTTGGCAAAGAAGCCTGCGGATCGATTCGAATCGGTTGACGAGCTTAAGAAAGATTTGAAGCAAATCATCCTAGAGCATCAGAAGGCGATGGCAGCGGGGCTGCTAGGTAGTCTGGAGGGGTTACGCCTCTACAGCATTGACATCGGCTGGGCTACGGACGTGATCCGCAAGGCGAGTATCCTCGACCCAACAAACGCCGACGTCGCCAGCTGGGAGCGGAAACTGCGCGAGGAAAGCACGCGGCGAAAGGCTGAAAAGTTGTTCGAAGCCGCCGATGGGCAGCTGAGCAAGAGAAATTTCGATGAGGCTGTCTCTTTCCTCCTGCAGGCGCGCTCGTTGGACGAGTCGAGCGAGAAAATCAAGTCGCTGTTGGCTTTTGCGGAGAAGTCCAGCAAGGCAAAAAAGGGCGCCGACCAGTTGGCAATGGAGGCGGGCGAGGCCATCGACGCGGGAGATCTGGCCTCGGCGTATCAGCGGACAATCCAGGCGACTAGCATGGACGGCGGTAACGAGAATGCCATCAAGTGCCGGGAAAAACTCCAGGAGAAGCTCCAATCTCTAATCGGCCAGGCCGCCAAATTTCTCTCGAAGGAAGCGCACGACGACGCGGAACCTATCCTAAAGATGGCATCAACCGCTTTTCCGGATCAACTGATCGACTGCCTGCTATTCAAGGAGGAGAAAGGCCAAATTCTCGGCTTACAAGTGCGGAGTGAAGTTGAAAAGGAGCGTAGCACTGGCGGCAACAGGGATGGTCTGGCGCTACTAAGGGTAAAATTCGCCAGTCATGCGGAGATAGCATCGATACAGGAACTGTTGAAACTGAAGAGCGAATTGGAGAACGATGTCGCGAAGGTGGAAAAGCAAGCGGAGATGGCGTGGAGCTTGGTGGACGAAAATAAGGCCGGCGGCGCCATCGCCCTTCTCCTTCCCGGATTGACGCTTTCGCGGAATCAGTCCGAGAATTTGACCGTGTTCATCGAGAGAGCCCGCCAGCGCTTCGGAAGTTCCGCTGCCGGATCAAAAATAGCGCGTGAACTGCGCGATGATTTGGCCTCGGACTTCGAGCGGAGAGCCGAGCCCCCTCCTACGGTCCTAACCATGAATCCGGCGTCTCCAATGGGCGGCGGACCGGGGCCGTTGCGCCCGCCCGAGGCGCCGCTCGCGGGACCTCCGGGGTATTCCCTTCCCAAGCCGGGTCCATTACCCGAGGTACCACGTGCCGTGAAGCCCCCGGAGCAAAACCCACCGAAAGGTCAACACGTGAATCCACACGGCAAGGGATCCGGCATCGTAACTCCCGGCGCAAACGGCAGGCTTTCCGGTTGGACGTGGGCGCTCCTGGTAGTCGGGCTTGCAGGGCTTGCTTGGTTGGTATTTAATAAGGTTCTCCAGCCTCCGGAACCGTCGCCGGAATACGATGTATTCGGCAACCGCTACGTCCGCGATCATGGGGGCGCTTTCCGGTTTGGCTGCTCTTCAGGCGATTTGGAGTGCGACCCAAGCGAAATCGATCTGCGGTCGGAGAAAGTTGCAAAACCGATCTTGATCGGTGAGACCGAGGTGACAGTCGGCGCATACATGAAGTTCGCCGCCGACCGGATGCCGCCCGCGCCAACCTATAACGCCGACTGGGCCTCAAAGGAGCAACCGGTCGTCGGAGTGTCGTGGGGCGAAGCGAAGGCGTACTGCACTGCCGCCGGCGGGCGGCTGCCCAATGAATTTGAATGGGAGCACGCGGCGCGCGGCGGAAGCGCGCGGGCGAGGTATGGAACGCAGCTGAAAGACATCGCTTGGTACGATGGCAACAGCGCCACCACAGCTCAACCCGTAAGACAACGGAAGGCCAACGCATTCGGGCTTTACGATGTCCTTGGGAATGTTCTGGAATGGACGGACAGCGATTACGGCGCTCCGGAGCAGGCGTCGGAAATGAAGGTGCAGACCTCACTCAAGGTTGCGCGTGGCGGCTCCTTTAGCACGAATGATAAGTTCGCCCGCGTGTCGAAACGTATCCCGGTGTCAGCCGACGCGAAAGAACCCAACCTCGGATTTCGCTGTGTGCGGGAAGATCCCGCGCAATGATCGCAACCTGCCCCTCAGCCTCGGTAGGATCTCTCTTTCGTGTGGCGAAAAGGGGCCTGATGAGATGTCCAACTCGCCCCGCGACGCACGCGGCGAACAATCCGGATTGGCTTCAATCATGGTATTCTCAATCCGATCAAACATGCGGTAGGCAAAAGTGATTACACTCCTTAGAGTTCTCTATGTGCCGGCGCTAACGGCCCTCATTGTCAGTGCCCAACCGCAGGCGACCGCGGATGTGGTTGTTGCTGTCGATACATCAACCAGCATGGGGCAGCCGGGCATGGACCCGGAGCGCACATCGCTCCTGGTGGCCAAACTTCTCGCGGACATCGTACCCGGCAATCTAGCAGTGGTGCGCCTGCTCGACCTCGAAAAGGACAAAAAGTGGATTCCGAGCAAGGAGATCCCCGGCGAGAAAGTGAAGTGCGCCGAGGATCCAAGTAAAGAGTGCTCGAAAGTGGAAGCGGAGGGCGATTGGGATAGCGTTATCCGGGCGAATAAGTATGGCGCCCTAATACGGCCGTCTCGCGGCGACGACGGGTTCAAACAACAGCTTGACGGTCACATTTCCCAGACGATCAATAATAGCTTCTTCGGGTTGGCGTTTCGCGCCGCGCAAGGAGTATTCGATCCCCACGCGGCCGGTCCTCCCCGCACCGTGATTTGGCTGTCGGATGGTGCCTGTGACGACGTTACCCGTCTCCGGGACGTTGTGCGGGAACTTCGTGAAAAAGCCGTGTCTGTCGAGGTAGTGGTTTTCGGCCGTGGGAAAACGGAGTTAGCCAGTTCGCTGGGACTCAGTCCTCGTCAAGCGCGGAGCCCGGCCGAGCTCATGAAGGCGTTTGCGGGCTCTTTCCGGAAGATTGTTCAGGCTCCATATGAAATCGACAACCTGGTTAAATCGGCCCCCAGCTTTGAGATGAAAGAACGGGTCGGCGAGGCTTGGATCGTGGTCTACGGAGACGATACGCTCGGCGATGTCACGATCGATACGCCGCGCGGTTCGCAGCCCGCAAACTATGCGCGGGAGCGCGACCCCCGGGCCGGCGCGTACCGGGTGCTTTACACGCAAAATCCGCCGGCCGGCCGATGGACTGTTCACGCCACCGGCGGCGGCGGTGGGGCGGCCTATGCGGTTGTGCAACGTTCGGCATTGGGTCCGCTCTATTTGGACCCGCGAAGTGCCGTGGCCGGCGTGCCCGTTACAGTCATTGCCGGTGTCGGTCCCGAACGCACAGGGCAAGTGCTCTCCCGTTCCGACCTGCCGGAAGGGTTGGAGATGGACCTCACGATCGCAGGTAGAACCTATGTTCTGAACGATGAAGGGAAATCGGGAGACCAGACCGCCGGAGACGGCCGGTATTCGGCCGTCGTCACTTTCGAGAAAGCGGAGCCCACCCCGGTCGCGCTTCGAGTAAGGGGTTCGATTCTCGATAAGACAATTCAGGAAACAATCGAGGTAACCGGCATTTTCCGGTACAAAGGGGGGCCACTCACGCTCGACTTGGGCTCGGTTCAGAGTGGCAATGAAAGGTGCCGGGAGATCGGTCTCTCGCCCGCCGAACACACTGGCGCGGTCCCTTTTGAGTTGCGCGTCCGGCAAGGTTTGTATGCCGGCCACACGTTAGAAGTCCGCGGGCCGCGTGGGAACCTGCGGGCAGGGGGACCAAGCGTTATGATCGGTCCCAACGAAAGGCTCCAAGTTTGCTTGGTGACCACAAAGATGGCTGCGACGTCCAGTGGAAAAGGCGAGCCCTGGCTGGAGGTCGCGCCGGTGGAATCAACCGACGTCGAAGGGCGCGTACCAATCGGCCTTCGATGGGAACTCAAAGGGCTTTCCCCGGTGGCGTGGTTTTTTGCGCGGTGGGGCGTTTGGGCCGGAGTCTTTGCCGGAGCCGCCGCGCTATTGATTGTCGGCTATGGTTTCGTTGGACCTCGCCGGTTCCAGCACAACCTGGCGTTAGTATTCGTAGCCGACTACTCGGACCTGGGCGACTCGCCGGTTCCTATTGCGCAAGCGAATGTTGGGAGGCGTTGGTACCGCCACGCCAGAGCGTACCTTCATTCAGACTTCAAAGTGAACAGAGAGCCGGCCGACGCTTTGGCGGCGCTACATCCGGTCGCCGGCGGAACCGAGGTCCGGCCCGGTACTTGGGGCAGGTTGGAACGCGAAATTGACGGCGGCGATTGGGAACCGGTGTCAACAACGGGCCGCCGCGTTCGTAACGGTGAAGTGTATCGGGCGGCGGAAAATGGGCCGTATTTCAGGATCTCGGTTAAGCCCTGAACCCCGCCAAGCCCGGCCACATTCCAGCGATTCCGCGCTAGGCGTTCAAGGCGGTTGAGGTTTGGGAGGGTAAGTTGCCGGTGGTGCGCCGCACGGCGGTTCGCGCCGGTACGGCCGGCCGGCTTCTTCCGGCGAGGACTCGTGACGGAGAAGAAGCCTCGTAGTGCGGTTCAGGGATTTGCGTAAAGGCAGCTGACGGGGATGAACCGAAACCGGATCGGATCGATTGCGGAGCCAATCGGGCGGGTGCGGCGGGAATTGGAGATGAATCGCGGTAGCTGGTCACGCCGGGTGAAACTGCCGGTTACGATTTGGGTTGCGGGGGCCAATTTGGGCCGCGAGCATGGTTTCAATCCACCGCGGCTTGGAGATATGAGAGTGAAGCGGACGAATGGCGAAGAGGAAACCGGCGGCCGGATTAGATTCGGACTGGTCATTGTGGAAGCCGCAGCGCCGCGACCGGCCGTGGTGCGGCATGCAATTCAGTTCGAGTCTCCAGCCGGAAGCAAAGCCGGTAGAGGGACGAAATGGCATCGGCTCTCTGGCCTAGCTTTGCGGCTCCAATTCGTTGGAACTTGACGGGGTTTCAAGGTCCGAGCGCGAGATCGCGGCCAGTCCGGCGGAGTGGATGCCGCGGAACTACCGCCAAACGCTGGGCCCCGCCGCCGGGGGATGAGCTGGCTGAAAGCCATGGATTCGGGCCCCCTTTGGATTCACTGGGGAAATACCCTCCAAACGACGGGCTCCGAAGCCGGAATCGAAGAGGGTGCTTCGCTGTCTTACGCAGATCCGGGCCTTGCGGTAATACGCCAAAAATCGCAGTTGGAACGTCGTCGAGGAGTGGGATTCGTCAGCAATGGGTCGATTCCGCGAAACGGCGCGGCACCGATATGGTTCTGGTTTGGAGGCTGGCCCGCTGGGCCGGGCCGGCCGCCGGCCACTCCAAACGCGACCGCCTCCGCCAGACGATTCCGCCAGAGCGCCGGTAAATCCGAGCCTTGGGATCGGCCGGATGTCGCTCCGCTCCAGAGTATGGTCCGTTGCCTTCGCCGCGATGCGACCGCCCGGGCCATCCCAAACACCTATCGGCCGATCGTCCGGCGAGGCTTATGCATTCACGGTTTGTTGGGCCCCGCGGGCCAGTCCGGACGGGGCTTTCACTCGCGAGGACTATAAAGTCTTTCGGGACGCACCACAGAAGGACTCTGGCATCGCCGCCTGATTCTGTACGTAGCGCATAGGTTCGGAATCGGGCCTTGGAGAGGAAAACGAGCTGATCCCAATTCAGACTTCGAACACCCATCCGCATCGGAGCCGTTTCATTCGACATCAGAAAGAAGTAAATTGGGTAGATCCTTTTAGTAGAATAATTTGCGGGGGAACGCGATGGCTGAACCTTTTCGCAGTGCGCAAGGCACGATCATTCCGACGATCTTCATCGGCATAGGAGGATCGGGCTCACGTATAGTCGATCGTATCGCCGCGCGAGCGGCGCGGCTCCCAAACTGGGAAACCCAGATTCGGCCACTCACTGCCTTCGTTTCCGTCGACACCAATCGGCTCGACCAGAATCAGCTCAGCCGCATTCCTCCGGGCAATCAATTGCTGATTGGCGCGTTCGACAAACCGACGATCATCGACGGTTTCCGGCGAAACAACAACCGGCAGGCCCTGCAGTGGCTCGACAAGGCATACCAGCCTCGAAAGGGCCGGACACCCGGCGCCGGCCAGATCCGTGTCGAGTCTCGTTTGGGCTTTTTCCACCAGTCGCCAATCATTCGCAAGCGCCTTAAGGAAATCGTCGACGACATTCTCGCCCCTGGCATCACCTGGCGCCAGGCTGGCGATTTCTATGTGTACGTGTTTTCTTCACTGGCGGGTGGCACCGGTTCTGGCAGCTTCCTCTCGATGGGCTACTTAATTGGCGATGTGATCCGCAACGCGGGCGATTGGCAGCCAAGAGTGGTGGCAAATCTAATGCTTTCGACTCTCCTACTGGACGTCGTCGGCAAGGATCTGCATCCCGACATTCACGCCAACACCTATGCGGCTCTCAAAGAGCTCGAACATTTGACGAAATTGAATTACAAGCAGGCTCGTGAAGAGGGCCGCACGAGTGAGGAATTTGCATTTTGGCACGACGATAGTTCGGACCGCGTTACAAGAATCGAGTCCGCGCCATTTTTTCTGTCATTCATTTTTGACCGGCCCTCAAACTTTGCGTTGGGACCCTACGAAGCTGTCGTCGCCGATGCCTCGTTCTTACAGGTATTCACGCCGAACATCGACAACATGGCCAGCGCGCTCGACAACTATCAAAAGAATCTGACCGACCTCACACAGCTCCCGGGAGTGTTGAAGCACGTCGGACTTGGGTACTCGAAAAACTTCGGTTGCATGGGTGCGTGCGCCATGTCCTTGCCGGGCAACGATCTTCTGGAGTACGCGTCGCTGCGGTTTGCGGCTGAGTCTGTGCGCAGCCAAATTAGTTTCGGCGTGGACCCTGGAAATCCCGAAGACGATCGCGCACGCGCGCTCGCTAAACTGGCCGTGAACTATTCGGATCCAAAGTTCCTCAACATGGGGGACGAGGGGCGCAACCGGACAATTAATAAGGCCTTTCTCGAGTCCGTCCGGGAGATGGCCCGCCAGGACGCGATCCAGGAGATGAAAGACGGTTTCTGGTATCAACTCGTAGAGTCTTCAGACGAGGGCCGGATCACGGGCACCGACGATAAAGGCGAATTGCAGCGAGCCGAGTCGACCCTCGCGGCGGTCCGGCGGAAGCTGGAAGAAGCGCGGCGGGCTTTGGTTACCAAGGTATCGATTAAAGAAAAATCCTTCTCCTTTCACAAGGAAGGAGTCAACCAATACCCTGAGCTGATAAACCGTCTAAAGGACGAAGTCCGTAGCGCGCGTGTGCTGGTGGAGCAGGGATTGCAGGGTCTAAAGCGGTCGGCTCTGGAAGGCGAGGCCGTCACCGGGTTAAAACTGGATCCAATCTCTGAGCGCTACGTGGCGCTGCGCCTGCTGGAAGAATGCGAACAGAAGTGGTTACCTGAGGCTCAGAAGCAGTTCGATACCGCGCGGCTGAAGGATGTCAATAATCCGACGGTCAACGATCGATTGGAAGAACTCTACAAGTCCCTACAACAAGCTAGCTCCCAAGGGGGCTTGATCGGGCGAGTTTTCAATCGGGATCAGGCCTTTTACAATGCCCGCGATGAGGCGCAGGAATACTATCGCAGTGTGGCTTCAGCCGCCCGGAAAGTGTTCGATTCGGAGATAGCCATCGGGCAACTTCGCGAATTGGTCAGCTATCTGCATGATCGTGCTAGACAATATGCGGCGCTCGCCAGGAACGTGAATTTGCTGGTCAACGACCTCAACCTCCGTGCCGAAGAGCTAAGAAAAGGGCAGGGTGGTGAACCTCGCTTCGCACTGAGTGTCGAAGTCTTTGAAACTCTTGACGAGCCACGAGAACGAATGTGGGACGGGGTTTATCACGCACTGTTTGTCGATCACGGCCGGTACATGAGTACATTTGACCGGACTACGCTAGCATCGTGCATATCTCAACAATTAAAGCCCGTCATTCGGGAGGATGGCGCGGTCGTCCCGAAATCCGTTCAACAAACCGTCACAGACCTGCGCGAAGCCTTGCTCGGACTCGGGCGGGGACGGCTTCGTCCGTCGATCTTCGGTGAGGCGGGCGATCCCGGCTTGGACCTTCAGCGGGGCTTGCGGCTTGAGGCCCGGCTCGTATTAGAACCCAAGAAATCGAAGCGCGACCTTCTGACAGATCCGGAGATCGACGCCTATATCGACAAGAAATTCCGGGCGCTTTCCCAGCTCTCTGGGGTGCTTGCACGAGTGAGCACCGCCGAATGGCGCGCTCTAGGTGACGGGACCAAGACAGATTCCACCCGGCACCTCATGCATGGGCTTGGAAGAGATGCCGATAGTTCCCCGTTTGTCCAACGCCTGAAATCAGTTCTCCAACAGGACGGGAGGCAAGTCAATTTGGGGCACTGGCACGATCCGCGGATTATCATAGCCTACGACGTCGAACTGCCACTGCCTCTATACTACATTCGGCCGGTGATCGACGAGGTTGAAAAGGCTTATCTGAAGGTTCAGGCCGATGAAAAGCGAGGGTATAATCTACATACCGATTACCACTGGGAAGAGTCGTTGCCAAATTTGAATCCACGTGCCTCGGAGCTTGAGGTCAGTTGGGCCGTGCGTAAATTGGCGGAAGGGCTGGTCGCTGGCGCTATCGAGCAGATCGATTCGAGATCCTGGGTTTGGCACACTCCTCTAGACACCCAGCCAGACGTGCTTGGCCGTAACCTATCCGGAGCGCTCTACCGTGTGGGCGAATACTACCGCAACGACGACCTCCGAAAATTACTGGACAGCGATATCCAGAAGCGGCTCGCGGATGCCGGCGCCGACGAACGCAAGGACAAACAAAGAAAGTTGCGTGAAAGCGTTGCGCACGCTCTGGCCCAAATCGGTTGGCGGCAACAGCGCGGCGAAATCGATCAGGAGGACGTGCTGGATCGACCCGTCCTGCGGGTACTGGATAGTGTTCTCCAACAGGACCTCGAATCGGCTAGCACATCGGCCAAGGGTTATCGATTGGGGACCTAACGGGCCACGATGTCAGTGCTGCACCCCACAATCCTGATTGGTTATGGCCGGTACGGCCGCTCTGTGCTCCGCCGGCTCCTGACAAGCGCATCGTCGCGCGGCGTGCTTGTGTGGGAAGATCCGGCCGGTGGAGAAGGTCCGAGCGCCCGCCGCCTGAAGGACTTGGCTCTCCTATGCGTCGCGGAGGAGCCGGCGAACGACGGGGAATTGGATCACGATCTGTCTCGGCAGATTCACGATGTCTGGCCCCGCGGGCAGAGGGGAGATCATCCAGAACCGAACCGGTACGTGCGCGCGGCATTGGTTGAAGCCATGCTAACTTCGAAAAACCGGCTTCTCGACGCTGCGGCGCGCTCGGGAGACCGGGAAAGGCTGCGGCTTGGGCTGGATGTTATCGTGATCGCCCAGCCCTCCGGAGTCCAGATATTGGGGGCTCTCGAGGATCTTCTTCAGCCCGCAATGGATGCCGTCGCGAACGACCCGAACCTGCGCGCCCCGGCGCAAGGACAGGACCTCCTCAATTTCATTCAGATGCTGGATTTCGATCACTACTGGGATAGATCCCAGGCCGGTCGAATTTTGCGGCATGAAGCTGTCGCCGCCGTCCGGCGCTGGCAGGACCGCCTTCGGGCCGGCAAGCCAAGTTTTGGCCGGATATACGTAACCGACGCCTATACGCCGGAGGGCTATCGCGACGTCGATAGGCGAATAGATGAGACGACGTTGTTCCTTGAGTTTCTGTTGTTCGAAGGCCAGCGGGAGCAGGAAATATTGCGCCGGTCCTACCAGCGCGAGCGGGATGGCGCTCCGGTACTCGCCACCTTCGGCATTCGCGTAATCGAACGGAGCCGCGGCCTCCTAAGCCGTCTAGCGGCCGCCCGTTTTGCCTCCGGTTGGCTGGAGTACCTTGCCGGCTCTCAGCCAGCCCACTCCGACGCGGCCCGTCAACGCCTGTGCTCGGGGCTGCGCGCTTACCGGCCCGACGCGTTCGACCTCGCTTCGCCGCGAGCCGAGCTCCTCACGCTGCTCTCGCAGGGTCTTCGACGCATTGAGGATGAATTACTCGAATTGCCAATCGATGAAGATTGGGCCCAGCGGGTTCGGTCTGAAGCTGCGCGGGCGGCGCTACGTTTGAAAAGCGATTTGACAAATTGGGCTGGGGAGCGGACTCAGCGCCTAACCGAAGAGAAGCTCGCCGGCCTGTCGGTGGCGCTTGAGCAGGTTATTACTTCCTCGCTACAAGATTCCTCGACTCCCGCCCCGCTGGGCTCGGTCATAGATGAGTTGAAGTCGCTCCAAAGCGACTTGGAGACCTTCGATCCGCTTACGCCAAGGCCGAGGTCGGAAGTCCACGACAGCTTTGCCCGCGTTGAAGACATCCAACGGAGATTGGATCATTTTAGACTTTCGCAAGTCAACCCGGCGGCGCTCAAAGAGTGGTGGCTGCTTCTAGGATTGGCATTGGCTGCGGCTTGGACACCCGCGGTCTTGGAAGCCATCGAAGAGGTTTCCCCTCCCGATGTGAGTGCCGCCTTTGTTGTTCACGCCGGATTTAAGGCGCTCACTTGGATGGCTCAGCCGGCCGTCGTTTTACCCCTCATTCTTGCGAGCGCCTGGATCGTGGGCCAGCAACTGATGCAGCCCGGAATTCGCAAGCGCGTATTACGCGGCGTCTCAGCGTTTGTCCATCGCGAACGCGGCCGTGTCGCGGACCGGATACGTGTGGCGCTCAGTTCCGGCCAATTCAAAACGTCTTTGGAGTTGCATGCCGAAACTGTCTTTCACGATATGATTGTCCGGCTGCGGAGCGAAATCCAACGAGAAATCACCCGCGCGCTGGCTCGGCTCACAGCACGTCAGCGTGAGCTCGACTGGTTGCGCATCCGGCTACGCGATTTTCAACGAAGTAACGGGCTCGACCCCGACCAGCCGGTCCCGGCGTTTGACGCCCATCGAAATGACCATGCCTACTGCCGGTATTCAATCGAACACGATCGTGATTTGAACCGGATCTTGGCCTTCAACCCCGCAACAATCGAACGGTTCGAGTCCACCCAGGCCACTCGAAAACCCTTCGTGGGCTGGATGGAACAGTATTGCGACGCTTTCTTGTATCCCCTGAATTTTTTAGAGGATTTGAGCCGGGAATATCAGGAGCGGCCCGGCCAGCAATTGGTAAGTGCCGAAGGCGAACGGACCGCGCGGGCAACGGAATTTTGCCAGTTCCTCGATAACTTTGGCCGATTTCCGCCGGCCATGCAGTGGAGTTCCACTGAGGGCGATTCAGCGGTCGAAACCGAGTCGTTTTGTATCATTCCGGATATCTGGAAAGGCCTCCCGAACGTTCTGCCGAATCTAAAGGCAATTGGGTTCACCGATCGGCGAATCCTGCCCGGTGAAGATCCGGACAGGACTTATCTGCTGCGAGCGCAATTCGGCCTGGAGATTGAACGCCTCAAGGACTCGGAGAGTTCATGAACGGGCGCCAACTGTTGCCGTCGGCCATACTCATGGGAAGTTGCGCTTTTGCGTATCTCTACCATGCCGCGGCTCGGCGCCGCCGTCCCTCCGGCGACTGCGGAGACTACTGGGCCAGGATAGTGCGTTGGATCTGCTACGGGCTCTGTCTTCCTCTTTGCATTTCCGCGGTTCTGGAGTCAATCGCCGGTGGGTTTTGGCAGTCCGGTTGGCACCTTCATGTCGACCGCGTGAGCGGCGGCGTATGGGCTTTTCCTTTCGCGTTGTCGCTGCCGTTCGTGGTCTGGGTGATGTTCTTGACCATTGCCCTGAAACCTGCCGCCGGCGAGCCTGGGCGCGGCAATTGGCTTGCGGGCTCGGCGGGTTTCACGACGTCCCGCAAGTGGGTGCTCCTGTTCCTTCCGCTGCTGCTGATTCCACTCTTGTGGTTCGGACGGGAACGGTTGGATCTTGGCGCCACTGGTTATTCCGCGGCGACATGGGGAACGTTGGCCGCCCTTTCCATTTCTTTGGTGGGAGTGGCCTTCAGCGACGGAAAACTCTCTATCCCGCCCGTGAAGCATAGTGCTAGTGAATCGAGAACCGGGCCAGTACCGGAATTGCCTCCCTGGGCGGAGAGCATTGCCGCCCAGGGGATCGAGCTCGAGGCGTTAGCAACTTGGCCGGCCACCCCCCCGCCTCGCGCTGTGCATGCATCGGCGCGTGAATTTGCTGAGCGGCTCAGCCTGCTGGGCGCGAAGGGCGTGGCACCCCAGGTGATCGAAGCGGTCCACCAATTGACGTCTTCCGCTAACGATCGTATTGGTAAGGGCGCGGCCTGCCTCCTATTCGCTCCGGACGACTGCGGCCAACTGGAGTCCGTTGCCCTCGCCGCGTCGGATCTTGCGATACGTCTTAACGAGACCACTCTGATAATCACGCCGCGTCCCGACCCGGCCCTCGTAGCGGCTATGAGAGAATGGATGCCGGGCTCAGACCACGGTTATCATCGGAAGACAGAGATAGTTTCCATCGGTGTTAACGCCGATATCCGGGGACCGGCAGGTATTTGGATAGTCGATGCGGCGACCCTCTCGGACGATTTCATGATACGGCTTACCGATCCGTCGGTTGTGACCCGCCTGGGACTGATTGTTTGGTGGGATGTCCACTCTTACACTGGAGTGCTGGCGGCTAATATCTGGGCGATATCGCGGCGCTTGCACCGCCTGGTGCAGGCGCGCGGAAAATCCGGCGTGCGCGCGCTGGCATTAGTCCGGTACGCCTCTTACGCCGACGCCCAGCTAGCCCGCTTCGTCAGACGGCTATTGCCATATCATTTTCCAGCCGAGGCGGAGGTTTATGTAGAGCGATCCTTCCCGCGCACAGTCCACCTATACCGGCTGCTTGGTCATCAGAGATACTTTGAAAAGGTTGGGCACCAATCTTTACCGAACCGGTGCCGCCACGTTCCATTGGTCGCCGGGCTCGAGTCGGCTCGCCTGAACTGGCCGACCTACATCGAGCCAACCGCGGAGATCGCCGGCGACGAGCACAAAGAGGTATTCGATATGCCAGTCGGCGAGCGCCAGCTTCGGTCAACGCTTGTTTCAAGTAGAGCCACCGCCGGCGCCCGTATCCGGCAGATCGCTGCGGGCGAGGCACTCTCCATAGTCGAGATTCTCGCCCAAGGCGGCCGTTCCTCGCGGCCCGGAATACCACACCACATAGCCATTACCGTTGCCGGGAACCCTTACGTCGAAAATCTGATCGGCCGTCTAAGAGGCGAATCCTCTACAATCGAGGCTTCGCGGCGTTTAGTGGGCGCGGAAGGACACGAAGCCATATACCGGCGCCACTTGCTGCTTGCCTTGAGCGAGCTCGAAGACACACTGTCGGGCCTGCTCCATACGCTGCTTTGGGAGGAAAGAGTTGTACGTGAGGCGCTCGAAGACATTGCCAGAGAGAATAGGCTCACTCATCGCGAGGTTCGGTATCTCGATCCTGTGAGTGGCGCGCGCCGGACGGAGCATCTTTACCGAAGCACGTTGTCGAGGCACAGTGAGCATCGGCCGTTGGATACGGTCGGCGACCGGCTTGTGTTTGTCCGTGAGCAGGTCGCCGGTTCAGCCGACGGCGGTGTGCGCATGCGGGTCGACCCGGAGCGTCTAGTCATTCAGGCATATCCAGGACGGGTGTTTCTCTCGTCCGGACAACGCTATCGTGTGGCGGAGTGGCGCGGGAACCCGACCGATTGGGTGGCGTGCGAACGGGAAGCCGCGCCCGTTTCGACCTGGCGTGTGCGCAGTTCGACAGTATCTCGAATGCTCAAAGCGGGACCGGAATCGGTAATGGGACGAGAGGGACTTCTCCTAAAGAAATTTCCGGTCGAGGCCCGCTACGAGGAGGAGGTCACCTACGTATTGCGGCGTCAGCACGACCTCACGAAAGGAACCGTTAGCGACGCGAGGTCGCGCATTGCCGTCCCGTTGACGACCGCCTTCGACACCCGGGCTTTGATTCTGAATTTCGAGCCCAGGCCCGAAGAGAGCGCCGTTCGCTCTCTTTGCCTGGCTCTCCGCTACGTGATTCCGGTGCACGTAGGCGTCGAAGAGGACGCGCTTGAAATCGTTCCGGTCAGTGGACAATTCGTGGGGCAGACCCGGGTATACGGACTCGCGATTGTGGACCTTTATCCGCGGGGCATTGGGCTGGTCGACGCTATCGAGGACGATCAAGCTCTCCTTGAGAAGCTACTGGAATTGACGCGGGACTGGCTGACGACTGTCACAACGCCGCAACGGCAGGGTGATCCGCCGCCTTTTGCCTCACCCCTAGCCCAGGCCACTGGCGGTGAGCAGGATCCCCGGCAGGCTCTCGCTCTGCTCCATCGAATCGCCGGCGAATCACGCCCCCCCCTGAAGGGATTCAGAGCTCACATTTAGACGGTGAAAGGAAGAAACCAATGTTTGGGAGGGAAGGCCCCAATCGACTTCAAATGATAGCGGCTCGCGTAGGGGAGATGTTGTCCCAGACCGGGACCGAGGCAAAAGAGTTTAAGGCCGCATTGAAGGCGTTGAAACTTGATATCGACGAGGAACTGTCACATTTTCTGAAGCTTTATGAGCCGTCGCGCGTAGATCGATTCTATGCAAAATTTGTGCGGCTCGAAGCGCTCCTCCCCCGCCTTTTGCAACTCGTCCGGAACGTGGCGGCTGTGAGAGAACGGGCCTTTACTCTTCGGGACCGCGTGCGCCGGGAGCTGGATCAAGCAACATCCGCCCTACTCTCCGAAAGGTGTGGAGAATGGATAGCGGAGCTCGACCGGCTAGCAGCCACTGTGGAACGGCTCGAGGATTTGGACGCGCCCCAAAGCGAACTGGCGCGGATTGAGGTTGTCGTCGGCCAGTACGAAGAAGCGATGAGGCAACTATCGATTGGAGCGGAGTTTATCGCTGAACTCGGCCCGGCCAAGACAGCCGCTTTTCAGGCCGGGCTCCCCGAACTGCAACAAATTCTGTTCGTAACTGGGCCCAATGCCCATTGGCTGGAGGAAATAGAAGGATACCTGGCGCCGCTGCGCAAGATGGCGAGCGAGGTCAAACCGGAGCCGCCTCGACCTCCTGAGGAATTTCACGAGAGCCGCTACCTTCTGACCGAGGCACATCGATGGTCGCAAGCGCTACGCGTGCCGATGCGCCCAGACCTGGATGACCGCCTACAGCAGATCGAGGACATGATCGCGGCGGGGCGCCAAGCGGACTTAAGTGGACTCCATGCTGACCTTCGATCCGAGGCGGAACGGCTGCGAGGCGAGGCCGCCGAGCGGCGGGAGCAACGCCTTCAAACGCTAGGAGAGGATGCCCGTCACTATGAAGCGGCTTGCGGTTTGGATCCCATTCTCGATGAGCATCTTCAAGAATTGAGGGCCATAACTGCGGATTCGCCCGAGAATTATCTGGATTGGGTGCATTGCCATGAAAAAGCCGCCGGCTACTTCAGAAAAATTGCGAGACTCCGCGTAGATTCACTAGCAGGATACCTTCGGAACCGCCTGACTCTCATCGGTGCGGGGCTTGCGCGCGTGCAGGAAATTGAGCTCTCCGACACGGTGCAGGAAAATGTGGCCCGTCTGGGCGGCGCCGTCACGCAAATCCAGAATGTATTCGAGATTGAAGATGTCCTGGAGGCCCTGAGAAAGTCCTCAAGTTTTGATAGAAAGCTAGTGGAACTCGAGATGCAAGCCCGCAAAGATCTTGCGGCGTATGAGCGGGACAAAGGCGACCTCCTCGACCGGCAAACTACTCTCAAACAGGCTGCCAGTCTTACCGGAGTAGATTGCGCCGACTTTTCTGCCGATCTGGAAGCGACTGTGCTCCCCGGGACCGGCCTGCGCGCCAAGCACTTGTGGTTGGCCCAGTTTCGCGGCCGCCAGGAGGAAGAAACTGAAAGGTTTTTGGCGGAGTGCTTGTCCCAGGCCCGGGGCCATCTTCAGTTCTGCAAACTCGCCCACGAGTGTCTGGCCAGAACTACCCGCGACCGGAGCCAGGCGCCTGAGCCGATTCCTGATACCGGCGATCCAATGGGAGCGGCCAGCGCGTTCATCCGGGTCTCCGCGCTCCGCCGCGATCTCGAATCGCGCATGCAAGTAGCAGAACTAAAAGTTTGCGACGACTTGGAACAGGCGCGGCAACGAGTAGAAGGGCTCGTTGCCACGCTTGGCTTTCTCGTGTCGGAAGATCACGACATCGCAAAGGGTTGGTTAGCCGATCTCGCCGCGCAGAAGGGCCGCGCGGATCAGGAGTTGTTCATACGATTCAACGCACTTTCGGCCCTGTTCGCCCATTACGAGAGATTTTTCGGTCGTTTCGAGCGGGACGAGGCAGAAGTCCGCCGGATTCACAACGAGTTAGTGCTTCGATTGCTGAGCTTCTCAGACGACGAGCTGCGTCAGTATTTTCCCGAGGGCGCTCAGCGCGTGTCGGCGCTGGTATATGGCGTCAACATGGAGTTGAGGCAATGGGCGCAGGCGCGAGGACAACTTGAGGAGGCGGCGCGCCTCTATTTCTTGCTGGAAACTCAGGCCAGGCGTCGAGCGGCGGCAGAGATCGAAATCGGCTGTGAGCAACTTGAGCGGCGCTTGCGGCGAACGGGAGATCCGGCCCAGCGTGTGCAGATGCAAGAGGCGCTCGACCTGGTGAAAAATTTGGGGCCGAGAGAATTTGTTTCAGCCTCGATTCGGCGGCGTATGTCCGACTACTCAACCGGCCGGACTTTGCGGAGGACACGTGCCTGATAGCTTAAATGTTGCTCTTTGGGGCCCTTCGGCCGCTGGCAAGACGGCTTTCTTGGCCCAGCTATTTCGCCGGTACTCCAATTTTGCCAGCGAGTGGGAGATCTTTCCCACAGCGGACGCCAATCGATTTCTCGAGATTGTGGGCTCCGAAATCGACCGGAACTGCTTTCCAAAAGCAACCGTAGTGTCCGACACCATCTCCAACGTCGCTTACCTCTTCCGGCACCGCAATAGCGGAAAGGAGGTTGCCCTGGTTGTTGAGGACCGTCCTGGAATCGAGAGCGAGGAGTTAACCGAGGAGGGCAAGAAGCGGCTCAATGAAGCGCATGGCTTGATCTTGATCTTCGACCCCGAACGGGAACGCCGCTCCCTGGAATCGCAAATCGAACAGACCCTCCGCAAGCTGTACGTTGCGGCGAACCGCGGCACACAAAAGGATGAACGGCCAATCGCCGTTTGCCTCTCCAAAGCCGATCGACTAATTGAGACCGCGATAGATTTACAGCGGGCGGTCGATTCCCCCAGGGAGTTCGTGCTCGAGAAGATCACGTCCGATTTGGCGGCATGGCTGGGCAGATACTGCAGAAATTACGAGCTGTTTCCGATTTCTTCGGCGGGAGTGCGGCTGCGCCATGGGATTGTCGAACCGGCGATATTTTTGGATGAGCAATTAATGCTTAGAATGGGTTCAGAAGGCGAGCCCATCAATTTGATGGCGCCGTTCGAGTGGCTTTTCGACAGGATCGGTACAGATCAGAATGGGGGCCGGTTGTGACCGCGATTACTCAATGGCCGGCATTGCGGGAAATCCCGGAATCGAAAGAGTACAAACTACTATTTGAACGCGCCATATGGGGTAAGGTGGACGGTCAACGCTCCGACTACCGTTGGATTGCACGAAGTCCTGGGTTCAAAGGCGACAGTTGCGCCGTTCAACGGGCGCTGACACTGGGATTGGAGGACAAACCGTGCCCACTGGTGCTTTGGCACGCTTCCGAGGGCAGCTTCTACGCTGTCTCTTGTTATCCGAGCCGCGCTCGCGACGCCAACGGCCGGTCGGGATTCCTGGAGAAGCAAATTATCGAATGGCGCCCGGACGGTGTGCCGGCCGCCATCGGCGCGCTCACGCTGCTGGGAATCGCTTGCGGCTATACGGATGAAGATTGGATAGCGCGCTCGCGCGATCCAGGATGGCTCCGGCCGGACTTTTCGATTGGTCTCGACACGATGACGGTAACCGTCGGCAACGATACCATTCTCGCCGCGATATCCGGAGGACTCCGGTCGCTCGAAGGAATTCTGGAACCGGCGATGACGGATTTCTACACCGGCCTGGCACATTGGATTTCGACGCCGGCAACCGCCGGTCCTGGCCACAGAGCCGCACCGGGCCTTTTGGAGACGGAAAGCCAGTTAGGTCCCGCCGCTCTCGCTGTTCTTCTATTGCCATTCGAAGAGAATGACGCGAAACGTCTATCGCTGGCTGGAGGACTTCCTGTATCGCAAGTAGAGGAAGAGGACCTCAAATCGTGGAGCGGAGTGGTCTGCAGATCGAGAGCGATAGTGCGGGGCGCTTCAGAGGCGGCGGGCGATGCATCCGAACGGAAAAGGGCGAATGCGATCGTAACCGCGTTGCGCCGGCACGAACCACCGCCCCGCACAGAATTCCTATTGGAGTTCGCCGCGAGCGATGAGCGGTGGCTCGACGCGTCGTCGCTTCCCGCGCCTGGCGAACTTAACGCCTCCGAGATCGGGCTCGTGCACGACGCGATCAAGGTCGTGAACAATGAGGCGGCCCTCCCCACTGGGTTGCCCGAATCATTACAAAAGGCGCGCGTAGAGCACTTGAGGGCAAAAGCGGATGTTATCCGCGCGGCGGCATCGGCGATTTCGCCCAAGCAATTTCATTTCCCGGAAGCCACAAAGTGGATCCGCTCGACGCTTCAGAAGTGGGGGAAGTAGTCGGCAATGGGTACAACCCTCATCAACAGGCCATAAGAGCTTTGTCGGCCCAGTATGGGTGGACTGGCGATTACCTCTTCCGCGGCGCTGTCCCCACGAAAGGCGGCGGCGGTCCAGCAAAGAGAGCGTTGCGATGCCAGGCGGGAGTACTGTTCGAAAGCGTAATCGAGATACGGTTCCGGCGCGGCCATGTGATAGGGCCGGGAATCGGGCGGCGCGCCGGCATAGACGGTGACAATCTCCACGCCGTGATCGGCGTGCAATCTCATGGCCTCCGTGTCCACGTCGAGGTGGCGCACCTGAATATCGGCGTCTCTGGGCGGGGGATAGGACAGCGCAAAGCCCGGAGAATCGCCGAAAATGAGCAAAACTCGCCGGGCGTCGGCACGCCATCCAACGCTTCCGCACTCATGCAGGGCGTCGGCTAGCGCATCCACGAAATCGCCACCCGACGTCGGGGGCAGCCGGCCCAAGCGCTCCCTCAGTTGCTCTTCGGTGAGCGGCCGTAATTTTCGTTGTTCAATGGCTTCCGGATAAATGGCGTACCGGCAGACAAGCTCGGGCGCGCTGGCAATAAACTCGGTGCTGTGGTCCCCAAAGGATATCACTCCAGTGCGCGCTTCCGGATAGCGCTCCCGCAATTTGAGAGCGAAAACAGTAAAACTGGCGATGTAGTCTTCCCAAGCTTGCGCGCGAGTGATGGCCGGACGATTCTCCGCGATTTGCCCATCGAGGGACGCATCTAGAAGCGGTGTGAGAAAGGGCGGCGTCCTCGGATCCGCCGGCGTTACGAGGAAGCGCGTAGTCCCGTCGATCAAGAACAGCAGATCGATCTTTCGCCCGTCCAAAAGGGGCCGAAGCGGCAGCGCTGGCGCATATCGCTCGTCGGCGGGAAAGGTAAAGACCGATCGGGCGCCGCTCGATACGCGGAGTATCCCTAAACGATCCCACGCCAACCGCACCGGGATTGGTTCATCGGTATCGGCTTCTACTTCCACCCGGGTACAGGACCCATTCGAAGAAATAAGGACATGAATAGCCGCCGAGCCGGGCAACGGCTGCAAGAGCAAATCACATATCGAGCCGTCCACACTTACACTGTGGTCTTTCAAAGTGCCGTCGGCAGGGTCAATGGCTCGGACGTCAAATTTTGGCATAGTATCAGGCAGCGATTAATACCAAGGGCGATTCACCGGGGACTCAACCATTCAGCCAACGCGTTAAGCCCTTTGGCCACCCTTTGCTCATCGATCGGCCGGCAATCAACATTAGGGATTGGCAATTCGCCGTACTCGCCGGGGACCCCGGGAAATTGAAAGGCCCGACAACAAAAGTAACCGAGCATATCCCGGGAATCACGATTCAACCTGACTTTTTTTTTTGTTTTAGCAGGATGAACCGGGTATCCGAAAGCACTTCAACGCGCCCAAGATCGCCGGACTCTGGCTTTAGTAGCGTACTCTTGACGAGTTCCAGCTTTACAAGGGCCAGCGCTATGTTTCTCCGATTGTTCGGGGGCCGGAGTTGGTGTGTATGATACATTTGCCTAGCGCCCGGCCGGGTGGTCGTCATTAGGGCTGCGTACAATCGCTTAGTGGAATCTTGAAGTAAACGTTCTGCGGCGAGATCCTTGGGGTCAGGGGACGGTTTCGGGCTTCCCGCCGGTGGCTGCCCTCCCGCCGGTGGCTGCCCTCCCTGCTGCGTTTGGCCTCCCTGCGGTGTCTGGTTTCCCTGTTGTGTCCGGCCTCCCTGCTGCGTTTGGCTTCCCTGCGGTGTCTGGTTTCCCTGTTGTGTCCGGCCTCCCTGCTGCGTTTGGCCTCCCTGCGGTGTCTGGTTTCCCTGTTGTGTCCGGCCTCCCTGCTGCGTTTGGCTTCCCTGCGGTGTCTGGTTTCCCTGTTGTGTCCGGCCTCCCTGCTGCGTTTGGCCTCCCTGCGGCGTCTGGTTTCCCTGTTGTGTCC
>Ga0163151_10003568_pt1 | contig 22188 bp, 14 predicted proteins | sample OliLakLV19MP5IB2_FD_145596 | JGI IMG/M metagenome (GOLD analysis project Ga0163151, IMG submission 145596) | Freshwater microbial mat bacterial communities from Lake Vanda, McMurdo Dry Valleys, Antarctica - Oligotrophic Lake LV.19.MP5.IB-2 | ecosystem: Environmental > Aquatic > Freshwater >... | reverse complement strand
GCGCTTTGCTGGTTCGTGCGCCACTGCCAGTGGTGCCTGATAAAAAGAAACTCCAGTAAGCTGGCAGGCAAATGACCAGATCAGGTCCTCCCCCCTACCGAAAGGAAAGAATGGAGGAATTCTGCCAGCAGGTCCTTGATCTTTGACGGCAAAACATATTGTCTGCGCGAACTCGGCCACAGTTGTTTTTTCCACAACACGCAGTTGATTTCGCGACCGAATGTTCTGTGAGTAGTTCTTGACGAAGCGCTGCTGCGAGGCACCGGAAAGTGCCAAATAGCCATACGGACGCCCCCAAATTCCGAATGGAGCGCCCAAACCGCAATCGCCGTAGATACCGGCAAAGGCCACTGCGGCGTTTTCCGGTGACTGCAGTAGAGCCGAGTGCAGCACCTCCATCGGACTGGCGACGGCATTCAGTGCCGGCGGACTGAACCAATATGAGCAGGGATCAGAATGGGCGCCTGGTCCGGCGAAGGGCTCATCGGGATAAACGAAAGACCAGAGAGCATCATCATCCATACTAACGAACGTGCTGCCTGCACCTAATAGCAGCGAATGGTTGCGATTGATTCCAACTTTGTTTACACCGGGCGGAACTCCGGTCCCCAGTAGCAAGAAATTGAGCAGACGCTCCGGCAAATTTGATTTATTCAAGAAGTCATAAAGCGCAGTTAGCTCTTCCTTAGCCAGGGTCTTGGCCGCTAGCCTCTCCCGGTAAGATTGCTCCACTGCATTTGTTGAAGCTTGCACCACTGCCAGTGGCGCGAAGGAAACATTTCCTTCACGTTCGGGGATACTTTTTATACAGCGTTCAGCCAGATTGGCCCGATCTGCAGTCACTACGAAAATCGGCACGGTGACATCAAGCAACGAAGGTTCACTACCTTCGTCTAAGTATGATGAGGTCAATGTTGTAGAAGGTCTTAAGAATGGGATTGCCGAAACCATTTCACGCAATGTCGGATGGCGATATGGGAAAGTAAGAGGTACGTTAAGCCCGGTTCTCTTTCGTAGAAGCGCAACAAAAGACGCTACTGCAAGTGAATCCGCTCCTTCTTCGAAGATCGAAGTTGTCGGTTGCAGCTTCTTGTCAAGGACGGCTTCCCAGGTTTGCTGCAACAGTTCATATGAATCGTCGGACAACGTAGTGCCGGAAAGCGCACGCAATTTCCATTCTATGGTGTCGCTTGCAGATTGCAACTTTTCCCAATCAGGAAGGTAAGTTGCTTGAGCTGAAACGGGAGTTAGTGCCTCAATTTTCGGAAAAGCCGTTTCCTCCATCTCGATCAGCCTGGCGAAAGAACCATCTATGCCGGCGATGGACAACCATAACTGCGCCGGTCTATTGCGAGCAGTCTCAGTGAATTCAAAGTTGACATGCTCAAAACCTTCGGTCTTAGCCAATTCTCCAAGTCTTCTCAAAGCCGCTCGCTCAACTCCTTTGCCAAGCACGCGGCAACTGAGAAAAACGTTTTGAACCGTCAGGACTTTGCCGAGTCCTTCTGAAACTGCAGCACCCACGACGCCATAATCCTGATGGCCGTCCTTCAACGAGATAGCAAAGCTCAAAGCTTGATTAGCCTTGCTTTGGAGCTCTTTAGCAATCCAACGCTTACCGGAAAAGTTGAACTGCGACGTGCGAAAGCTAAGTTCAGCGACACGCTCAATCTCTTCTATCGTAAGTGAATTCAGCGGTTTAAATTCAAAGTCCACATGCAGTTGATCTGCGGTTGCCTCGGACTCATGCCCATTTCCCGACAGTTGCTTCTTCAGATTTTGATACCATGGCGTCCGGTCCACATTGCCGGACTCATAAGCGCGCCTGTCTAAAAACCATGCGTAATCTGTAAATAGCTTTGACCGGCCTGTCTCAGGGACGCATACCACTGTCACCTCCGGCAGATTCCGGCGTACAGCGTGACACTCTGCCGCATTATCATCAAGAAATGCAATTGAACCTACGTCAAATCCCAGCGTGTCAGCAGCATCTTTCAGATGAATTGCTTTTTCATCCCAACTAGCTTTGACATAGACGAAATCATCTAAAGACAAGAGTCCTGATTCACCTTCGGCAAGCTGCTCAAACGCTGCCTCGATGTCCTCTTGATTGTTCTTGCTGATCAAACACAGCAGCTTGCCCTCGCTGCGCTTTCGGGCAAGAAAGGAGTGCAGAATCCGATACTCTTCAGAAACGGAAATCGGACCTTCAGCGCAGGCACCATCCCAAAGGGTGTAATCGGCATCCACTGCAATGATCTTGCATGGCGGCGCTGATTCCGCATACAGTTTGCGCACCAGATCCAATCCAAGAGCATCCCAGAAAGCGCGTCTCAAAGGAAGCTGTATGAGCTTCGCCAGCTCGTGCTCTTCAGGCTGATCAATTCGCTGACAAAATTGAAGCGTGCCTGCGTCAATCAACCCATTTTTTGCAACAACAGCACTGTTCCAATCTCTGCTTGCCCCCGGCAAGAGAAGTACTTCATCATCCAGCGGCTGATAAAGGTTGCTGAATTGCTCCAGCTCTACCACAGGGTCTACCCCTGGCAGCGCGCTGGAGAAAAGCCAAAAGACTCTGGCTGGCCGTCTTAACCAGGCGCTGTCCTGCAAGAACTCGCAGGTGTAAGCCTGTCCAATCAAGGATGACCAGCGATCGAAAGACTGCTTGAGCGGTTCAGGTTCGAAATTACAGCAAAAGACTAATCTATCCATGTTTTTGCTGAGCGATCTCCCCTAGAACTTGCGTGTATCTATTGCTGAAACACAGAAACTTCACTTGGGCCTTAGTCGCTGGTGGCATTTGTCCTTCCATGTCAATTGTACTTACCGACCAAGAATCGATTCTTAAAATTTACAGCCTCGCCCAAGGCCCAGGAGCAAGAAAAGTCATCTCGCCATATCAACGACTAAAATAATTGGTCCCACAGTACAATAAGCTAACCGCATGGGCATAAGGTAGTACGGGCAACCAAAAGTCCAATACACTCAATAAATGACACAGATCATGGTTCCATTGCGCACAGCCAAAGTCTTAGATGTTGACGTTGACCTGCTTACCTTGCCAGACGCTGTCACCATGGTGGCCCAAGCTGCAAGGGAAAAGCGGCAGCTTTCATGTTCTTTGGTTGGCATGCACACTATCAGTCGGGCCCGACGTGACGCCGCAGTGCGCAGCCGGCTAAATTTCATCGATGTCAAAATAATCGACAGTATGCCAGCCTGCCTGTTTCTGCGAATGAGCGGACATCAGGCACAGAGAATTCGCGGGCAAGATTTTTTCACCGCACTTTGTGAATACTGCGCCGACAACGACCTCTCACTTTTCTTTTTTGGCACCAACGAAGCAACGCTGAACGCGCTGTCCGAGCGGCTGCTTATCAAGTTCCCACGCCTCAAGATAGCCGGGACTAAGCCCGGCAGATATCGACTGATCACAGCAGAGGAACTGCAAGAGGACATCGATGCCATCGTAGCGTCGAATGCCGATATCGTTATGGCCGGATTGGGAAGTCCTAATCAAGACATCTGGGTTTACGAGATGACCGGAATACTCAGTCGACCACTGATAGCGATTGGCGCGGCCTTCGATTTCGAAGCAGGCACGCGCGTCACGGCACCAAAGTGGATGCAGAATACTGGTATGGAGTGGTTGTTTCGCTTTGCAAGCGAACCCCGCCGCCTTTGGAAACGTTACCTTCTTGAAGCGCCGGCCTTCGTGATTGAGTTGATTAAAGATTCCTCCGGCATTTCAAAACCGGCCGCCCGAGATAGCAAACCGCCAGAAGATCGCTACCATTTCGGTTAACGATTCTGCTTCTGACGGCGCGCATCAATAGCTGCAGCGTAAATTTCCATCAGCTTGGCGTAGTTGGCATTAGCGGTGAAACGTGAGACGAACAATTCCCTGGCCGCCAGACGCATTTGTAGAAGTCGTGGCACGTCGAAAAATAACTCTTGCGAGGTATTAGCCAGTGAATCGACGTCACCACTTCGAAAGGCAACTCCGGCACCACTGCTTACTATCTCATCCACAGCAGCACAAGCGTCCGACATGACTATTGGAGTTCCACAAGCAAGAGCCTGCAGAACAATAATCGGCTGCAACTCCTTCCACACCGATGGCAGCACCATGAACCTTGCATTTTGCAGCAGCGAAATCAATTCAGATTCGGCAAGCCACCCTTCATAAGAGACAAAAGGGATAGCTCGAGCCAAAGTCTCGACCTGCTCGCTTAACTGCCCGCTTCCGGCAATTTTGAGTGGAATTGGCTGCTTGAGAGCCTGCCAAGCGTCCACAAGTGTAGTGATTCCTTTTTCCGGGGACAGCCGTCCGGCATATGCTACATAACTACCAGTACCGCTGCCGGCGGTTGGATCTAAGAAGAGGAAGTTAGGCTTGACCCTTACCAGGCTCTTACTAATACCGCCAGCTTCAAGTTCTTTAGCTGCAAACTGCCCCAGAGCAACTATGCAATCAACGGTGCCAGTGATGGTTTTAGCTGCTTTGTGCCAACTCAAAGTTAAGGCACCGACTGTTGAGGCCGCCAGACTTGAGCGATAGCAACGATGAATCGCTCCGGGGAGAAAATTTCCCAGGGTTGGGCAATCGTGGCAATCTCTGCCGTCCCGGAAGAGCAAACCGTTCAAGCAAATCAAGCGAAAGTTATGAGCAGTATGAACTAACGGCACTCCCAAAACGTCGGCCGCCTTGAAAACGGACGGGGAAAGCAACGGAAAGTAGTTGTGCACGTGAACAACGTCAATGCTCTCCTTTCGGATAATGTCGGTGAGCGCATCGGCCGCCTTCTGATTCCAGAAAGCGGATGCCACCAATTCAACTTTCGAAATATCGTTTATTCTTCGATTGTCTTCTTCCAGCCTGAATACTTGGTGTCCTTGCGACTCAAGCAAACGAGTTTCTTGCTCAACAACAAAATCTTCGCCGCCCATTTGCTGGTATTTGTTGTGGACAACGAGAATTTTCACCGAGATCTAGGACCCGCGCCTTTGCCCGCCTGTGACAACCCGGTGAGCGGATTGATTCCGAGTTTGGTCGCCAATGGAGAGCTTGAGACATAGTTTTTGAGTAGTGGATCTCCAATTAACGAGTGCCCATCAAATCCCTGCCAGCGCCAGTCGCCAATGTTTCCCACTGGAGTTAGCTTCTTGTTGGTGGCAAATCCATCTCCGTCTCGATCGAAGTAGAGATTAAAGTCGCACTGCCCAAAGGTCTTCGGATCCCATTTGCTTAAACTGGCAAACAATGAGGAAGTAGCGCCATTCAATACGACGATGTTTTTCAGGAACTTGTTGTTCCTGAGGTAATCATTGTCAATTAGTGCCTGCGTCGTGACTTGAGAAAACGGATTGTTGATAAAGACGTTGTTTGATACCAGATTATTCTCACCGCCATGAATCATCACGCCTCCACGAGAGCAAGCATTGAAGATGTTTTCGGTTACAGAAACTCCACTTGTCCAATCATCTAGATAAACACCCCAGGTTTGCTGCGGAAAGGCGAACGTGCCATCCTTACGTGTCCCCATGCCACCACTATTGGTAATGATGTTTCTTCTGACGAGGCTGCCTGTGTCGACTTTCCCTCGGCCCAAGAAGTAAATGGCACCAGAGTCACTGGTCTCTCGATTAGTGTCAGTTATATTATTGCCGTCCAAAACATTCTTGGTGCTCACTGACTTGGGGTTCAAACTGATAACCGCAATTCCCTGTCTTGGCAGGTTTGAGATTTGATTATTTCGAATCAATGTGTCTCTGGCCGACTTGCACTGTATGCCGACGGTAGCCTTAAAGATCACTCCACAGTTGCGAATAATGTTGTCTGCAATGACGTTATTGAACGGCTGGTTCGACGAGTCACCATTCAGCAATATTCCACCACCACCAATTTCATCAAAGAGGTTATGACTAATTTCATTGCCATGGCTTTGCTTTTGCAAACTTACCGCATTGCCACCGAGCGTGAGAAATCTATTGTCGGTTATGTGGCAATTCTGCACCGCAGATAACAGCAGGGCGCTCTCAACTGGTCCCCAAGCGAAGACGTTCTCCGCATGCGCTGTATCCCGAAAGTCAAAGCCAGCAATAGTCACGTCTTGCAGGAATTGCTTATTGTTGGCGTCGCCGGACATTTCGATCAAAGTCTTACATGTTGGGACATATATTTCCTGCGGTTCCCGATTGCCAACTGCCGGACAGACCCAAAGCTGGTTTGTTGAACCGACATAGCACCAGGTTCCTGGTTGATCAAGCGACTCAAAGACGTTGCGCAGGTAGAATCTATTACCTTCTCGAATCGGCTGCGCATTTGGAACCGGAGATAGTAGAATCGAGCCCTCGAGAGGATCGATTTTGAGCACCGTGGCAACTTCGTTCAGGTAACCTTTATCTGGAAAAATTACAACCTGAACATCGTTCGGTCGACTCCATCGCTTGAGGTCATTACTTGCGCATATTATCTGGTCTGATCGGCTGTCTGAAACGGCAAAAAGCCATCCATCAGTGTAGCTGTTGGTCGCAGGCTTTGGATATCTCGAGGCGTTGATAAAGTGGGTACCTGAACGCACGACTCTCACAGGTAGAACTGGTAGCGATGAAAGAGCAGTACTCCAACGATTTTGGGATTCTCGCTTCCACGAAGAGATCTTCAGACCACCGCTAATTAACGGTCTTTCACCGGGAAAATTTACCAGTCGCAATCCACTATCTAATGGAGACAGGCGCAAGGCTTTGCGCATGAAGTAAGTCCCTTTCCGCACCTGCACTTCTTTATCTTTTGATGACCTGGCGGCCAAGCAAGCCTGTCCAATAGTGGCAAAAGGTCCATTTGTGCGATTGGCATTCGGTGCCGAAAGCTGTCCTGACCAATCGTCATTCCCGTCCGGAGAGACGTATAATTTCGCATGTGCTGGGGCGGACAGCACAATGCCTACCAAAACAACCACAAACCAAGATTCAACCGTGCTGACTGCCGCCAGTTTCAAAAAGGACCAAACATCGCTCGGCGAATTGGACACGGTAGCTCAGTCCTTGGATAACCTAAGATCACTTGATGGTCCGTTTTTGGGAAAGGCGCCGCCTACACCTTGGATATTTTGCAAATGATCATGACAAGCGGGATTCAAAAAATATGCTGACTTCTGCCCTATGGTAGCAAATTCTCCACTGGCGATTACATGCATCCAGACCGGCCTTGCGTCACAGACTTTCGTTCGCCGACATATTGAAAATATACTTCCCGGTGGCACGATCGTACTTACAGATTTTCTAGCTCAACCGCAGACCTCTTTCTGGACTGTGAATTGCCCGCAACAGGCGGTATACGGCGCGCTGCAAGCGGCGGAACCGAACATCGGCCAACGCATCGTGCGGGCAATTGATCGCAAGTTGCTTCTACGAGTCTGCAGCCGCTCAAAGCTGGAAGCCATAAAAAAGACGCTGATAGAAAGCCGGGTACAGGTGATTATGGGAGAGTTTCTAGACATCTCCTTTCCCTGGTTCCATGTGGCACAGGATCTGAAGATTCCCTTTTTCGCTCACGCTCATGGAGGCGACGTGCATGTATTGTCACGCGACCCAAAATGGCGAAAACGATATGCATTACTGAAAGATGCAGCCGGGGTAATCACTCCCGATCAACAAACGCTACGCGCACTTCTAGATCTTGGCTTGCCAGAAAGTAAGCTTCATGCCATACCCTGCGGCATCGATGTGCCGAGCGAGCCACCGAAGCATTCCGCCGGACCGGAGCTCCGATGCATTGCTGTGGGGCGAATGGTGGTAAAGAAGGGTCCATTGATTACACTGGAAGCATTCAGACAAGCTGCACAGCAATGCCCCAACATTCGCCTCGATTTTGTCGGGAGCGGTCCGCTCTGGAAAGAATGTGTGGATTTCGTTCAAAAGCATGGACTTAACGATCAGATCACTTTACATGGCGACCAAAAAAATGAACGTGTTCATTCATTGATGAAAGATGCTGACTTGTTTCTGCAGCACAGCATTAAGAACACTAAAACCGGTGATCAGGAGGGCTCTCCGGTGGCCATCAAAGAAGCAATGGCCAACGCTTTGCCGGTCATCTCCACCCGGCACGCCGGAATTCCGGAAACAGTAATAGAAGCTGCAACGGGATTTCTCGTTGATGAAGGCGATGCTTCCGGAATGGCAAAGCATATCGTCGCTCTTGCTAGCGACGCGGCTCTTCGAGAAAAGCTCGGCTACGCCGGATGGCAACAAGTTCGCGATCACGGGTCTTGGCAGCAAGAATGCAATCAATTGAGAACGCTGCTCGGCCTAGATATCACGCAGTCACAATAAGCAAGCCGCCAGGCACGAGCTAAAACGATTACTACCAAAACAATGTCGCCAATGTTAGGCGCCGCCATGACGGATGTTTCTCAAGAACGCGCGCAGTGAATTCAATGTGTGGACTGCAACAATGGGTACCAGACCGAGTAAGACACGTGCAGAATTCCTGATGAACCGCTTCAAATCAACTGGTCCAGGGGAAAGGATGATCGTCGCTTTGTCCAACCAAAAGAACAGCCTGAAGTTCGGCCGCCGCCAGAGTAAACGAAGGAACAGGCACAGCTCCGCCAACCTTTGAACATCATCTATCACGATCAGCGAATCTTTATGTATGTGCTCGACATAGTTGAGAAAACCCAAACGAATGGAACTTCGGCCCGGCAAGTATGCCTTCGGCCCATCAACGATAACGGCGTCATATCGCCGACCGGAAAGCGCGGTCATCACCGCATCTGGCGCATAATAACAATTGCTGATTGGTGCAAATATATACTCGACCTGCGCTAATTGCTCTACGTGAACGTCTTCTTCAATGGAGACCAATTTGAAACAACGACTAAGCTCCCGGGAAGATTTGCCTGATCCCAATTCCAGAATCGCTGAACCTTCAGGCAGATTGTTCACCAGCCAGACTATGACTTGCGGCGGCAAGTTCCACGAGTCGAAATCGTTCAGACGCAGTTTGTATTGGGGACTCTCCAGAGTGTGCTTCACGGAACTGCGCCATTCACCGCGTACCAGCCGCCTGAGATTGCTGGCACTAAAGACTCCGAATATAGGCTCCATACCAAGAAAGGCTTTCATTCGCGGATGGACCACAGAGGCGCTGTAATAACGCTTGTATTGCTCAATCGGAATAGCTCCAGCGAACGACAAGACTCGTGGATGCTCGGAAACAGGCACATTTAACTTTTGAGCAGCGTAGCCAATTACCCAATCGTGACTGGTCAGACGCATGACGTGGGCACGAAAAAGAGGATTTGCAGACCTGGCCCAGCTAAGAGCTGGAGGTTTCAGCTCTTCACCGCATAATATTTCTGAGTCGACGAACAGCGTACATGCCGCTCTGCTAATGATGATGCAGCCACCTTGAATTGACCGAATGATAGAATCCGACTGAACGCGTCCGCCGATGTAAGGCTCATCAGGTGACGGCAATGGAACGATTTTGCCCTTAACGTCCGTATCTGCATCTACTTTAACCAGAAAGTCTCCCGGGCCAGCAAGAAACAGTTCCAACATTCGTTGAACGACCATTCCGCCATGCTCAACGCCAAAGAGGCGCTCCCCGTCCTCAACTTCAAGTCTTGGGTCACTAAACATTTCCGCAAGAACGGCCTTGTCACCATTGTCGCCGTCGAATCGAACTATTATTCTGGACGACGGATAAACTCTCCGAATAGCACGCCAGCAGCGGATAAGCTCGACCCGTTCGCCATACACCTGGATGAAAAAAACTATGCCCGATTGGCTGCTAGTTTCCGAACTGATCTCGACTGGGTGGCTCAATTCCAATGAAAACTCCTGGATTCAAACACAAGTACTTTAACACTCGCCTAGTCTTGCCGACGAACAGCCAGCCTGTTCGACGAATCAGCTAAACCGTGTAAGAATTATCGCATAAGGATAGCAGAGCTACTTTCGGCGCGAAGTAAGGGATCTATTGAGCAGCATCGCATGCACTCTATTTGGAGCTCGAGATGGAGATCGCGGCGGAGCCTTGATCAACTCGCTACACCAGAATGGGTATCGAGGAGTCGTTTGGGTGGGTTACAAGGGCGCTCTGCCTGCTTGGTGCAAAAACACTGTGCCGGGCCCGGGCGCCGTTGAACTTAAGGTCAACGAGGACCTTTCCGTTCGATTTCTGCCATTGAGCGATGACATCGACTTAGACCTCTATCGGGCTGCATTCATGCAGCGCATTTTCGTTGACGTCGCTCCAACAGCTGTCATCTATCTCGATCCTGACATTGTCATCGATGAACCCTGGTCATTTTTTGAGGATTGGGTGACCTATGGCATTGCGGTTTGTGCTGACAAATACTGGAATGTGCACACGACACATCCTCTTCGACACCCATGGCGACAGCGATATGAGCAGCTTGGACTTTCCCAACGCACGCGCCTGAACGTGTTCGTGAACAGCGGTTATGTAGGCGTGTCATCAGTCAGCAAGCAGTTCTTACAACAATGGATCGAGATGCAAAGTACGGCACCTCCGGGTCTGCCTGACACTTCTGCGAATTTCAGGCCGGCTTCAGTTGCCCAATGTGCATTGAACGCTGCGCTCGAAACAACAGAACTAGCAGCAAGCATTCTGGGCGCTGATGCCATGGGCTTTGCTAGCGGACATCGGCTAATGTATAAAACGGCACCATATATTCTCGTTGAAAACGAATCCTCAAGTAAGCAGTTTTCCTCAATCAACGCTGCCAGAGCGTATCTTCGTTACAGCGACAAACCATTGAAAGTATCCTCCGGACTGCAAGATCTGTTGCGCCGAGCGGATTATGCCTCCGGCTTTTTCACAGGACGTCGCAAACGACGAACGAGGGACAACCAGTGATGCTGCAAAGCGTAGTTTGCACTTTGTTTGAAAATGAGTATCACTATGGCGTAGCAGCCCTTGTAAACTCTCTATACCAAAATAAGTTTCGCGGAATTGTCTGGGCCGGTTATAGAAATGCTTTACCGAACTGGGTCGGTGCAATCAAGGAAGGCGAGCGATATCACGAATTTTTCGTGGCCGAACACTGTTCAATTCGTTTCTTGAAATGTGATACCGACCGGCATTTGACCTGGCACAAGCCCGAGTTTATGCTGCGTTTGTTCGATCAATTCTGTCCCGAAGCCGATATCATGTTTTACATGGACCCCGATATCGTCATCGATGCCGATTGGTCATTGTTTGAGCGGTGGGTGTCCAGTGGCGTTGCCCTGTGTTCTGATAAATATTGGGATGTGCCCTCGACACATGCGGCACGACTTGCGTGGAAGCGTTATACAGCCGCGCTGGGTTTCAATCCGCGCAATGAAATTGACCTTTACGTAAATGCCGGTTGTGTTGGAGTGAGCAAAGAAAACATCGGCTTTCTGAAGGATTGGCAAAGAATACAAGAACCTATCTCAATCAAAGATGCGTGGAATCCGGACATCATGCCCAAAGTAGGAGGGATTGGATTTTTCAACGATGGCGATCAGTATCCGTTGAATGCAACCCTAGACGTCACAGAAAGTCCCCTGAGCATTCTCGGCCCAGATGCGATGGCATTCGAACCTGGATTTCCTTTGATGTTCCATGCGGTAGGAAAAATCAAGCCTTGGTCAGAAAACATAGCCCTGCGTGGGCCAACTGTAGCGCGAGCGGCAGCTAAGTTCATGGATTACAGCACATCGCCGATCAAACTTTATACAACCATGCAAGGTATTACCAAACGACTGGACATCCGGGCGGGAATAACCACCGGACTAATCAACGCACTATTTCGCGATTTTTTGCGGGGTGCTTAGCCCATGAATTTCAACAGCCTGATTCTAGGTCTTCTCTTAATTCCGACAGCACTACCCCAACAGTGGCTACTGCAAATAATCGGCTATTGGCCAGATAAGCTTCGCCTCACCGCATGCCTTGCCCTCACCATATTGCTGAGAGCAGCCTCGAAAAATGTCTTTCCTGTGGAAATGATGCGGTCGCCCATAACATGGTGCACCATCGGTTTTTTTACCTGCGGCCTGTTTAGTCTGATTTGGTCCCACCAAATGTCAGCCTGGTTCACTTGTTTTTCTGAGCGTGCAACCCGTGCCCTCATCCCGATAATAGTCTTCGCTGCCGCAACAAAAAAACCCAGCGACCTGGCTTTTCCTTTGATCGGTTTTGCTGTCGTCGGGTTTTTCACCTGCTGCCTAACAATGTATGCTGGCTATCTTCTTGATTTTAAGGCACCGGCATCTGCCCAAGCCAACATTTGGATTTTCGCCTATAGCCCTGGGCTAAAAAATTCTCTCGGTCAGTCGTGTGCGAATATGGCCGTGGTTGCATTTGCATTTTGGCTGGCAGCCACTCGCTGGCGATCAAAAATTCCCTGGTTTTCGCTGACCGGTCTGGCGATGCTATCCATAGTCGTCGCTGCAGCGAAAAGCAATCTCCTTGGAGCAGTCTCCAGCTTCTTGCTAATGCTATCTTTTCGTAAACTAAAAAAACGGACTCTGATCGCATTCTGCGTGATGTTGGCGGTTGGGCTAGTCATCTTCTCAAAACTAATGCCCGACGACTTAGTTGCCGAAAGTACCAGCATAGAAGGCGGCTCAATTTCCGCCCGTCCACTTTTCTGGGCAATGGCATTCGAGCACATCGCAAAGCAGCCGCTTCAGCCAATCGGTTGGGGCACACAGCTGCGACCAGTGGGCCTGCGCGAGGTGGATCTTTGGAACTATTGCAATGTGTTTCTGGAGGATTACATCGAAGGCGGCTTCTGGGCTGCACTTGTGGAGCTGGCTTGGTTCCTGGCATGTATGTGGATTGGTTATAGGAACGGTCGCAGACTGGCCCCCAATTCAATTGGTGCAGTAGCCAACGGGGCAGCACTAGGATTCATCATAATTAACCTCTCATTTGGACTGGTTGATTCTTATTGGACCCGATGCCCTCAAATGATTCCCGCTTTTTCCGGAATGGGTATCCTCATATATTTGAGAATCTGGTTAGACCAACGCGACAAGCTGCTTCTCCAGCGTACATACTTAGACCCGGATTGATACCAAACGCGAATCTCGTATAATGGCGTGGTGCAACAATCTGACTGTAAGCGATCACAGAGATGATAAGAATGAACGAGAACAGTTCGAGGGTTCCGGCATCCGATGAAATGCGCAAACGCATGTTGAGATTGCACCAGGCACTGTTGCGTTTGCACAAAGCTCTGCTGGATGTCGAAAGTGCCAATTACGAGAAAGCAAATGGTCAGGTGTCTCGCGGAGCACTTCTACAACTGGTCATGAACCACGAACAGTTCGCATGGCTCAGGGCTTTTTCCATGCTAATTGTGCGCATCGACGAAGTGATGGATGCCAAAGAACCGCGCGCCACCAACGAAGATGCCGAGTCACTGCTGGAACAAGCACGCATTCTCGTCAATCCATCCGGAAGCAATGATGAATCCGATGGCAGATACGCCGCCGCACTTGAACGCGAACCATCTGTCATTAGTGCCCATACGGAAGCAGCAGACGTTCTGTTGGGCGCGTAAATTTCAAATCACTTCTTTTCTACCACGGCTTCTATTGCGGCTTTCATAGCATCGAGATCGGGGACATAAGCTTTGTTCGGCGTCTCACTTCGTATATGCTCATACATCATCGGTCGAACATCCCCCTGCGCAGTGCGCTCGAGAAGATGCCCTTGCTTCAAGGGTTCTGGTCCCTTCCTTGCTGAATCAGTATCTGTTTTGAGTAAGGCTGGATTGAATTCCCTGTTGTCTTTGCTAATTCGGGATTGATGAAGTTCAATCGTTGAGTACCGGCGTTGAGACTCAAGTAACGCCTTGGCGAATACGTCGTCAATCTTCCTGGGCACAATGGCAAGTGGTGCTAATTCATCGGCGTTGGTCTCTTCTTGCTGTCCTCTATCGATTTCTCGATTTAACCAGTGCTGAGCTACCAAAGCCCCGCCTTTTGCAAGCAGGCCGCCCCGGGGCAGGGCATAGATGAATTGGGATGCAATGTCCCAACCAACAGTCCGCTCAGAAGTCGGTACACCGGCGAAAGCAGTGTAATCCATACCCACGTTGATCGCCGCGGCGCCCAGAACTGAGCGAAAAGCTCGCGATGTACTGTTCTTGGTGGTCACGGTGAATTCTTCGATGTTAGCCGCTGGAGGTTTTACAATAAATTCTCCGGCGTCTGGCACGGCATTCCATGAACGTGCAGCCGGTTGGTGGAAAATGGCTTCTGTCACCTGAGCGCGTGAAACGGGCATCTCTGGCGTAGGAAGCAGTCTGTCCCTCAAATGAGCGGAAATCTCTCGCGCAGCAAGCGGCGTGTCTCTTAAGGGAGTCGGATGATTAGGAGCTCTAGGGCCAGCTTCTGCCCGGAGGGCCTTTAACGCCTCTTCTTCCTTTCGGTCGGCAAGAATCTCACGCACCATGGCACTGGTTTCTATGACTGAGAGGCCGACTAACGGAGTAGCAATTTCGCGAAATGCTTTCGTAAGCTCTGACGGCTCGGCCGACGGCTTGGGTGCCTTAGCTCCCCCGGTTCCAACTTGGTCTACTAAGTTTAACGAATTACTGTTGAGAGGCTCGTCAGGCTTCAGAAGCTCTGTTTCGGGCTGTTTACTTGCCGGTGCCGCTGGTCGGTCGGTCATTTTAGAAACCTCGTCGGAACGATTTGAAGAGGTTAGTTTTACCCGCCTGAAAAATTCCTGAATACCACGACGCTTCCGGTTGGGCGGTCATGAACTCACTTGCGATAGTTAGCTTCGATTATTTCTTCGCCTGCGCGGCGTGGACTGGGATCCTCACCAACCAATTGCTCCAATGTTACTTCCGCCAGGGACCGTTGCCCGCCATCCATGTACGCCTTTATGAGTCGAACGCTGAGGTATTTGTCTTTCCAATCAAAGTCTTCTTCGTCAGTAGCGATAGCGCGAGAAAGGAAGGCGATGGCCTCACGATTCCTCCCGTGCTTCGCAAGCATATCTACGTAATCTAAATATAGGCTGGAATCAGAAACCGATTCTAGGTCTTCCAGCGAAAAAAATCGTTTGAATGAACTGATTGCCTTCTCGTGATCGCCGGCTATTCTGTACAATTCCGCCAAGCGCGAAAGCGTGTGGGAAATCTGGTTACTGTGCTCACCGTATGCAATCTGCTCCAACTTGAGAGACTGTTCCAGTGCAGCGACGGCTTCGAGCGCAGAGTCCTTAGAAATTGGCGGTTCACTGTCATTGCGGCGCAACCGCAAATAACCAAGTAGAGCCTGCCTCAATTCCTGGTATTCAAATGCAGGCACGAACGCAAGATCCGATATGGCTGCTTCCACGTCTCCATCCAACAATGCCCGCCTGGCATTTACTTTGTATGACTCCGACGAGTAGATATTTTGCTTCAACTGCGACATGCAGTGCGATAAATTGTTTTGTCCATCCGCGGAAGAACAATTGTAATCGCTCAGATAATATTGAGCCCGTTCAAACAGCCTGAGTCCCTTTGTTGGCGGAGCTTTGATTCCAAGTTCCGTGTAGGCACATGCAGCCAAGGATGCCAACGAATGATCGTGGTTAGTCTTTAGAAAACTAGAGCAAAGTGTAGCGCATTCTGCGAATTTTCCCGCCGCAAAGAGCCGTTTGGCCCGCAACTCTATCTCGCGATGCTTTCCTGAGCCAGGTTTGACACGATCAACTTGTTCCCAAAGCGAAGCAACAGACTGCCACAGGGCAATTGCGCGATGACGAAAATGCGCACCGTGCCCAAAATAGTCAAGGGACTGCTTGTACTCCAATATGGCATCTTTAGCAAGACTTCCATTGCTTGGAGAATTGCATTCGCTCCAAGCCTGATACCGGTAGGTATCGCCTAGTGCCCAATGAAGATCGGCCCGAAGGCTCGGGGGTTTACCCATAGAGTCGGCCTGTCGAATAGCGTCTTTCCAATGAGTCTGAGCGCGTGACTGATCCCCACTCATTTCGGCCAGCTGCGCGGCATCGATCTGCTTCTGCAACTGCATCTCGCCGAGAAACTTGACGGAAAGCATTCCTAACAACAGGTAGACAAATCCGCAAGCGATAATTTTGCGGTCGAAGATATCTAAGAAACGAAATAACAGAAGTTTTTCTGCCGCTGCAGGCAAGCGCCTTGTGCTGCCACCGCAAATGCAATCGTTAACTAGCCTGAGCGCGCCGGAAAGTTCTCTCACGCTACCAAAGCGCTTCGACGGCTTCTGCTGAAGACACTTTGCCACGATACAGTCGAGCAGCTTGAGCGCCTTGTGCTCAGGCGACTGAGGGCTATATCTATTTGCAAGGTCGTGCAGGCAATCGAGAGATGCCTGCTTTGCACCATATCCGACAAAAGGAGGATTGCCGACTAACGCCTCATACATGATACATCCGAGAGAATAGACATCGGCTCGCGCATCAATCCTGTTGCCATCGATACACTGTTCCGGACTCATGTAGAAGGCATGCTCAACTGGATTAGGGGGCATTCCAAATTCGGTCATTTTGACGAACTCGTGTCCGTCCGTGTCGCCAACCAGGATGACCTTATCCGGTGCCAGGTTACGATGCAATAACTGCCTCGAATGCGCTTCAATCAGAGCATCACAAACTTGCTGAAAAATGTTCAAGAATCGAGCGATATCGAGGCGCTTACTGTTGCCGAGAACATCCGCAAGGCTGTCCGACTCCACCCAGTCCGACACTACATACGGTGCCCCATCTTCTCCAACACCATGTTCATAGACGGTGATGATATTCGGATGGGTCAGCTCGGCTGCCGTTTTAGCCGAACGCTGAATCTGCCGAACCTGAGCCTCGCCCTTAAACCTGTCATTGAATATTCGGACGGACAGGAGCGTGTCTACGCCGTCCCTCTCGCAGGCATAAGTAGTGCTCAACGCATCCCTTGAAATTTCCCATAAGAGATGATGACTGCCGAAAATTCTGCCGGACTGACTCGAATCGACCTGGGAAGGTGATTGAGCAGATTGACTGGCGTTAGCGAAAGGCTGATCCGAGCTGGACAGTTCTGCAACCACGGCTTCCCGCTCCAGACATTGGTGAACGTCTAAAGAGCCGGCAGGTAAAGCATTCTCCAACGGGCCGGTATCAAGCGCAGCGCCCGGCGAAGAGCCTAGGGTCTCACAAACAGCAGACGGCGACCCGGATTCGCTCCGAGAGGTCATCACCAGCTTTCGCCGGCCGACTCGTTTTTTCAAGTTCATGTGGTCGTAGTAATTTGGGCGAAGGAATAGGACCACGACAGTATGATTGACAAGAGGTGGAAGTCAAGCAGGGTTATCCCTAGGATCGATTTTTACTTTTGCTGGCGTCCTTTCGAGTTTGACAGTCCGTTTCCTTTGCGGACTGCGGCAGTGATTGTAGAGTAAGCTAAGGAAAATACCGGTTCAAGCGTATTCTCGAGGTTCAAATGTCGCTGGAAATAATCAAAAACGCAATTGCAAACAAGAAGATGATTTGCCCCAAATGCGACAAACCGATTCAAAAGTTCGATAAGTTCGCTGAAACCATTGACGCTGTCAGAGATGGATTCAATGTCCTTGAAATCGATTCTCATGCCTCCAGGGTTACACTGACTTGCGGAAACGGAGACTGCGATTTCCACGAGCGCACAGAATACTGGAACAACTATATCGCCGACTAACATTTGCAGGAAGTCAACAGTCCTCTCTTTTGCTGCCCAAGCTGAAATGCAGAGTTTCGCTGGGCATATGGATGAGTAGCGACCCACATGCAGCCTTTCGATGACAACGGAACACTTTTCATCGCAACCCCAAGCGCCGCCTACCATTGAAGGTGTCGAGATTATTGGCATGGCCGGTAAAGGTGGAATGAGCACCGTTTATAAGGCTAACCACCGGTTGCTCGGGCGCCTGGTTGCAATTAAAGCTCTGCACAGCCATCTGGTTTCCCCTAGCGACTTGCAGCGATTCATCAAAGAAGGGCGCCTGACGACAGCGCTGAACGACCCGAACATCGCATCGGTACTTTCCTGCGGAACGTCAGCGGACGGACAACCTTTCCTTGTAATGGAGTTCTTGGATGGCGGTTCGCTCAAGGATTTCATTGAGGAGAATGGAACTCTGCCGGCCCTCTTATTTAAAGACCTCTTCTTGCAAATCCTTAGCGGATTGAAACACGCCCACGGGGCAGGCGTTATCCACCGTGATCTAAAACCAGGAAATATAGTTTTGGTCCGGAACGAAAACGGCGTTCTTGTCGCGAAGATTGTCGATTTCGGGATCGCCAAATTGCTAGACGGGGAAAATTCCGCAGTTCAGCGATTGACGCAGACTGGGGCCCTAATCGGAAGCCCAAGCTACATGAGTCCGGAGCAATGCAAGGGCACTACCACTGGTGCCCGATCCGATCTTTACTCCGTGGGTTGCATGATGTTCGAGGCACTGACAGGCAGAGTGCCGTTCGAAGGCGAGAGCGCGATAGAAACACTAAATCAACACATAAGAGAACAACCGGAAGCACCATCTTCAGTTAAAGACAAGTCACTGCCGCTCGGCTTTGACGAGATGGTTTTGAAATTGCTGGAAAAAGATCCCAACAAACGTTACCCAAATTGCGAATCAGTCATGCAAGCGCTTGCGGCCATCGACATCGCATGCCTTGCCCCTCCTAAAAGACGCAAAGTGAATGCGCCCAGACGCACTGAGCAGTTCCCGCGAAAGCGCATGACAGGAATTGCATTGGCCGCCGTCGTTCTTAGCACCGCTGCTGGTGCCCTATATTTCATTTCGAGCAATCAAGAGACCGCATTCAGCAAAGCTGTAAAGGCCTTTGACAAAGGGGAATATGCAGAGGCATGCAATCTCCTTAGGTCTTCGCAGCCGTTGGAGCGTTTTTCCCAATCAGAAATGGAAGACCTTGCTGAACTTGAATACCAGTTAGCTCACGCCCAAAACCGACACGGCACGATGCCCGATTATCATTCGATGCTGGCCCAACTTGAGCATCAGCGTGGTGCTATACCAATGTTCGGGAACTACGCTGAGATGCTGAAATTCGAGCACTCCGAGAGGTTTGGAATCCGTGATCCACACATTCACTTCGATTTAGCACCAGCGAATTGGCCAGTAACAAATGTGATGCTGTCACGGATATATTTAGCCAAGTGTTGTGACAGTATCCTGGAGGGACACTACGACCCAGCAGAACGGAGGCTCTACAAATCGCTAGCAGCTGCGCGCGACAGCGGCTTGGTTGCACAAGAGATTCAGGTGCTCCTCCTGAAAGTACAATTAGATGGGGTACTGGGAAGATTTAAAGACCAGCAGCAGTCCCTGCGTCAAGCCGTGCAGCTCATACCGAGAGCAGCGAAACAGCCCAACTATGAGACTGCAAGTGTTCTCATTAAATTAGAGTCAGCGCTATTTTTGGCGAGTGATTGGCCAGGCCTCAGGGAGTTGCTCCGCGTGTTGCAGAGCATCAGAACGCAGCAAGCCTTACCGCCGCCAGTATCCTCTTCAATAGAAAACCTTGAAGGGGCGCTGCTCTTGCACGACAAGAAATATAAGGAAAGCATTCCGTACTTCAATCGCTCGATCGAATTGCTCAACCATGTAAATTCAATTACGCTGATACGAGCGCAAGGAGGGCTGGCAACAGCATATCGGAAATTGAATTTACGGCGGGGGGCACTTGAGGCCTTCAACCAGGCGTTATCAGTTAATGCAAAATCGTTTTACAACGACCCTTTCTCGTTCATTGTGCGTTTAGAATTCGTCGATTATATTAAAGAGATAGCTAAAGACGATCCAATTCTTGCCAAGAAATTGCGTCGGGAACAAGGCGATTATTTAGCAAGATTCGCCTTGAGCGATAGGTTGGACCAGCTAGAACAAAGTACTCAACTGTATTGTGCAATGGAAGACTTCGCGCAGGCAGACACGGTGGCGAATAACTGGCTCAAACTGGCACGGAAGTTAAAGGACAAACCGGCTGAAGCCAAGGCGCAAAAGGCACAGTTGCTTATCAACCGAAATCTGAAGCGGCCGAAAGTACCGAACAGCAGGAGCTAAATCAGCTATACTCATCGATCAGGCGCACGCGGTTGTAGTGAGATCGGTGCATTAAACTGAGTTACATCAGTCCGCTGAAGATTTGCCAAACATGATCCGACTTTCAAATTTATCGATCCGCTCTACCGGTTTGTTGCTGGTTTGTCTGCCGATCGTCTTTGAGGCAGCATTCACCGGCGTACTTGTTCATTTCTTGGGCAATGCCGAATCCAGCGGGCTTAAAGAATCCAGTTACCGTTATCTTCTTGCACAGACGCAGGAAATCAGCAACATCACTTATCAGGCCACGGGCGAACTGGCCTTGTATTCGATGACACAGTCGCAGAGCCATCGCCGCGCCTACAGCGCACTGGCGGCACGGGGCGCTCGGCAAATTTCCAAAATCAAATCGCTGCTTGCGGAAATGCCGCCGGACGAGCAATCCCGAATAGCATTTGATTCGCTCAGCACTCGCTTTGTACAATTCAATCAAGTCGCGGATGCGTTCTTCACTAAGTCGCACGAGATGACTATTGATCGCATCGAACTGGCTGCGCAAATGAAGTTGATGCTTGATGATTTGCTCGGAGAAATGCAAAATTTCACGGACTCGATTTCTACCCGCAGCCCACGCTTCACCGAACAGGCTCTGCATGAGCGCCAAGTTTTGCTATACGCAATTGGCCTGGGCATGACTCTAAATGTCATTTTGATGATCGGGCTTGGAATTCTATTCGGCAGAGATATTACTCAGCGGCTCTCCATACTGGTGGGCAATACAAGACTGCTGCGAGCAGGTCAAACGCTCTCCCGGCGGGTCGCCGGCACGGACGAAATCGCTTACCTGGACAACGAGTTTCACGATATGGCCTCCGCGCTAAATGCGGCCAATCAGCGCCGCAGCGATGTTGTTTCAATGCTGTCCCACGACCTGAGAACACCAATTACGTCCATCAGCCTATTTCTCGAGCGTCTCAAATTTGTCTTGGAAAGAGATCAGGCCGAATCTCCTATTCTCACTCAATTAGCTGGTGTCCAACGGTCTTCGGACTTTGTCATCGCGCTAATCAACGACTTTTTGGATCTGGAAAAAATCGATGGTGGGAATCTATCGGTCGAACTAAATTCGGTTGATTTAAAGACAGCAGTTGCCGACGCCATCAGTAGCGTAGAGTCCATTGCAAGTTCTAAAACAGTCGTGGTGCAAGCCGTCGGCGATATTTCCGGAGCAGTAAAGGCTGATCCCGTACGGTTCAAACAACTTTTAATCAATCTCATCGGCAATGCAATTCACTATTCACCTTCTGGAACGACAGTTACGGTCAGCGTACAACCAGAAAGTACAAAGCTAAGAATCTCAATTGCCGACAACGGACCGGGCATTGCAATAGCGGAGCAAGTTTCCATTTTCGAGCCCTTCTATCAAGTCAAAGGCAGCACGAAGCTCGGCACCAGTGGGCTCGGCTTAGCTATTTGTCGGCGATTATGCGAGTTACAAAAAGCCGAAATCGGCGTTGAAAGCGAGCTCGGTAAAGGCAGCAAATTCTGGATCTTGTTTCCGAATTCAGAAGAATGAAATGCAAAAAGAAGAAGGGAAAGCGGGCCTGCAGCCCGCTCTTCCCTCACATGTTAGTTCCGTTCAATTGTCCACAATCTGTTAGAAAATGGCTTTCTTCTCGCCTTGTCCAACGCCATCCGGGTGCCAGATACCAGCAGGCTCGCCATTTTGGACTTGCGCTGCACTTGAAAGAGGCAAACCACGGAAGTTTACTGGATTGATGTTGCCTGGTCCGCCTAGCCCACCGATGTTGGCTGCTGGTTGGAAGACGCCGGGTACGCCCGCCGATTGATACTTGCGGAAGAAACCATAGGCAGGAAGTGAAACACCGTCGCGAACTACTCCATCTTTAGATATTGCTGCATCAAAGTGCAGTACTGCGTAGGGCTGGGACAGACCGCGTGCCGAGGCACTTGTAGACGAGAAAGGAATTCCGACCGGGAAGATGCCAAAACCAAACGGCAGTTTAATGAAACCGACAGATGCCGTTACTTTGGAGATAATGCCTTCTGCTTGGCTGATCTCTTCGAATGCAAAGGTGACCTCTCCTGGAA
>Ga0163151_10003564_pt1 | contig 22213 bp, 16 predicted proteins | sample OliLakLV19MP5IB2_FD_145596 | JGI IMG/M metagenome (GOLD analysis project Ga0163151, IMG submission 145596) | Freshwater microbial mat bacterial communities from Lake Vanda, McMurdo Dry Valleys, Antarctica - Oligotrophic Lake LV.19.MP5.IB-2 | ecosystem: Environmental > Aquatic > Freshwater >... | reverse complement strand
GGCGGCCCTGAAAATCAGGAAGGCGTGAAACCCTTCCTGTACCGCCTGTTCGTCGACCCCGAGATCATCCGCATCCCGTTCACGCCGCTTCGCAAACTGGTGGCCTGGCTCATCGCCACCTCGCGGTTGGGAAAATCAAAAAGGCTTTACGCCGATATCGGCGGGGGGTCGCCGATCCGCCGGCTCACCGACCAGCAGTCCGCCGGCGTTGAAGCGCTGCTCGCCAAATCGAAGCGGGGCGTGACGGTGCACACGGCGTTCACCTGCTCGCCGCCGCTCGTCGAGGACGTTCTCAACAGCCTCTCGCTTAAAGGCGTCGAGCGCGTGCTGGCCATGCCGCTTTACCCGCAATACTCGCTCACCACCACCAAGGGCGCGCTCGATCGGACGCGCGCCGCCGTCGGGCGCCACAAGAAGATGCAGGGTTTTGAGGTGGGGTCGTGGCCGGACCATCCGCTGTTCGCCAAAGCGCATGCGGACCTGATCCGTGCCGAGGCCGCTCTGTTTCAGGACCCTCACGACGCGCGCATCCACCTGCTGTTTTCGGCTCATTCGATTCCGGAGAAGCTCGTGACCGAGCTCGGCGATCCCTATAAGAAGGAAGTGGAGGCGAGCGTGGCTGCCATCGTGAAAGCGGCGGAATGGAAGGGGGGATTCAGTCTGGCGTGGCAGTCGAAGCTGGGGCCGGTGAAGTGGCTGTCTCCATCGACGAAAGATGCTTTGAATGAACTCGGCGCCAAGAAAGTGCCCCAGGTTCTGGTGGTGCCCGTGGCCTTCGTGACCGATCACATCGAGACGCTGCACGAAATCGACATTGAGTTCCGGCAGGACGCCGCGCGCGCCGGGATTCGGGAGTTTCGCCGCATTCGCGGACTGAACGATCATCCGGTGTTTCTGGAAGGCCTGGCGCAGATCGCGCTCAGCCAAAAGGAATTCTGGAGCTAATTCTCACCTAACCCGCTGTGGATACGCGGGCCGGGTTTCTGCTTCTGGATAATTTTCGCTTCCGCCCCCAGCATTTCTTCCCACCGCCGGTTCACTTCCTCCGTCGGCCGCGCTGTGGCCGCCAACCGCAGAAACAACGTGTGATGCCCATGCTCCGAGGCCCAGAGGGTCTCGTAGAGTTTCTTTAGTTCTTTGTCCGCCGCCGTTCGGCGAAGGACCTCAAAGCGCTCGCAGGAGCGCGCCTCGATGAGCGCCGACACGAGCAGACGGTCCACCAGTTCCTCGCGGTTGCGCCCCTGGCGCACCAGCGCGCGCAGGTCGGCGGCGTAATCGCAGCGGTGCAGCCGCTCGAGGCGGCCACCGCGGCGAAGAAGGATTTTGTTGACGGAATTCAGGTGCGACGCCTCGTCGCGCGCGATTCCCGCCAGCGCCGTCGTCCACTCCCGGGGATATTCCGGCTCGGGCCAGCGGTTGAGGAGCTCGAGGGCGTTCGAGGCGGCTTTTCGCTCGAGGTAGGCATGGTCGCTGAGAAGAGCGAGCGGTTCTTTAAGCACCTGATGGCCCCAAGCGTCGGGCGTGCGGTAGCGGAGCGGCAGGTTCATGTCGGCGCTCAAAGTTCGCTCCCGGCGAGCGTGGTGGCCTGGCGGATCACGTCGCCCACCGCGATGCCCTCGATGTAATTGCCGGCAAACTTGAGGCCGGGAAAAAGCTTTTCGGTTTTCGCCATCGTGAGCACCCGGCGCCCGTGACCAAGCGTGTATTGCGGGATCGCCTTGTCGTAGCGTGACACGCGGATGAACTGCGGTCGTCCCCGCAAGGACAGTGTGGGCTGAAGGTCGGTGAGGGCGCGGTTGAGAAGTTCGTTGTCCGGGAGCGAAACGACGTCACGGCGGCGCGCACCGCCCATGTAGGCGGTGATGAGGTGGTGGCCATCGGGCGCGCGGCCGCCGAACAGGCTCGAGCTCCAGATGCAGCCGAGAACGTCCCGGCCTTCGGAGGGAGTGGAGAGAAAGCCGAATCCGTGCGGGCGGCGGCCGACCATGTCCTGGCGAAACCCGAGATGGAGGACCGCCAGCGGAACGTAGGGGACCGCCTGGAGGGCGGACGCCGCCAACGGGGCGAAACGCGCCACCAGGCTCGCGGCTTCGTAGGCCGGAATGGCCAGGACCACGTTTTTGGCCGACAGCGTGTTGCCGCCGATCCGAACGCGCCAGACGATTTCGCCGGGCAGCGGCTGTTCGGGGAAAAGCTCGTCGACGGTCGTTCCCGTCTGCAGGTCGGGCCCGAGCGCCTGGGCGAGGGCCCGAGGAAGGGTTTCGAGGCCGTCGTAGAACGAGAGAAGCCCTTTCGGCACGGCCGGCGCTCCGTTAACGCGGCGGCGCTCGGCCAGAGCGCCACGAAAGAGGCTCCCGTGCCGGGACTCCCACCGGAAGAGCCGGGGGAAAGCGCTCATTGCCGACAGGTTTTCGGCGTCGCCCGCCCAGATGCCGGAAACGAATGGGGCGACCAGTCGCTCGGCGATTTCGTTCCCGAGGCGCCGACGTGCGAAATGCATGAGGTTCTCATCCGTGTCGCCGGCCAGGGGGGAGATGAAAGGCTCCGCCAGGAGGCGAAGGCGTCCGCCGACCGAGAGGAGCTGGGTTCTCAGCACGGAGCCGGGCGACATGGGGACGGGATGCAGGCTGCCGGCGAACCGGACAAAGCGGGGAAGGCGCGGATCAGCCAGAAGCATTTTGCCGTCCAGGCCGAGTTCATCGATGAGTGACATCATCTCACCCTTGGGCTGGACCGTGTTGGGCCCGTGCTCGAGGAGATAGCCTTCCAGGCGCTCCGAGCGGATCGGTCCGCCCACGCGGTCCGATTTCTCGAACACGCGCACGCTTCGCCCGGCCTGCCGCGCGCGGTATGCGACCGTGAGGCCGGAGATGCCGGCGCCAAGGACGATGATGTCGATGGGGGTCTGATTCAGAGCAGGGCCTTCCTTTTCATTGGCACTCAATCTTGATTAAATACAAAAATTCCAATGATTACCGACGAGCGTTCATGACCGACACCATCATCGTCACCGGAGGGGCCGGTTTTATCGGATGCAACTTCGTCCGCCTCTTGCTGGCGCGACTGAATGTGAGCGTGGTTGTCGTCGATAAACTTACCTACGCGGGTAGCCTGTTGAATCTCACCGGCCTCGAGAAGAACCCGCGTTACCGTTTCGTCCACGCCGACATCGCTGACGCGTCCGCCATGAAGAAGCTCTTCGCGGAATGCGCGCCCTCGGCCATCGTCAATTTTGCCGCCGAAACCCACGTGGACCGGTCGATCGACGGCCCGGCCGCCTTCGTGAACACCAATATCATCGGCACGTTCGTTCTCCTCGAGGAGGCGCGCGCCCGCCACAAGGCGCTCGCGGACGCCGAAAAAGATCGTTTCCGCTTCCTGCACGTGTCCACCGACGAGGTCTACGGATCGCTGGGCAAGATGGGGCTCTTCACTGAGGAGACGCCCTACGCGCCGAATTCGCCCTACTCCGCGTCGAAGGCGGCAGCCGACCACCTGGCCCGCGCCTACTTTCATACTTATGGCCTGCCGACCATCATCACGAACTGTTCGAACAACTACGGCCCTCACCAGTTTCCCGAGAAGCTCATTCCCCTGATGACGCTCAATGCGCTCGAGGGAACGCGCCTGCCGATTTACGGCGACGGCGGCAACGTCCGCGACTGGCTTTACGTGGAGGATCACTGCGAGGCCATTCTGGCGGCGCTCGAGAAAGGCACCCCCGGCGAGAAGTACAACATCGGGTCGAGCAACGAACGCACCAACGTGGAGATCGTCGATCGCCTGTGCGCTATTCTTGAAAAGGTGTCGCCCGCCGCCCGGAACCCCGCGCTCGCGCGCGCCGGAGCGAAAACCTACGCTGACCTGAAGCAGTTCGTTCAGGACCGCCCCGGCCACGATCGCCGCTATGCCATCGACCCGTCGAAGACGGGCCGCGAGCTTCAGTGGAAGCCGCGCTTCAATTTCGACGAAGGCCTTGAGGCCACGGTCCGGTGGTACATCGACAACCGCGACTGGTGCGCCGGGGTGCAGAAAGGCGGCTCCGAGCGCGACCGCCAGGGACTTAAGACGGGAGGAGCGGCATGAGCTGGAAGGGAATTATTCTGGCCGGCGGGACCGGTACGCGGCTTTACCCGCTGACCCGGGCCGTGAGCAAGCAGCTCATGCCGGTGTACGACAAGCCAATGATTTATTACCCGCTGTCGGTATTGATGCTCGCGGGAATCCGCGACGTGCTCGTTATCACCACGCCCCATGAGCAGGAGAGCTTCCGCCGCCTGCTCGGCGACGGAAAGTGGATCGGCATGAACATTCACTACGCCGCCCAACCGGAGCCCAAGGGCATCGCCCAGGCGTTTCTCATCGGCAAACATTTCATCGGTAAAGACAACGTGGCGCTCGTTCTCGGCGACAATATTTATTACGGCCATGGACTTCCCGAGGCGCTCGCGAACGCGGCGTCCCAGAAATCGGGCGCCACCGTCTTCGGCTACCAGGTGCGGGACCCGCAACGCTACGGCGTTGTCGAGTTCAACAAGCGCGGCAAGGCCGTTTCCATAGAGGAGAAACCGAAGAAGCCGCGCTCGAACTTTGCCGTCACCGGGCTCTATTTTTATGACAACTCCGTCGTCAGCGTGGCAGAGAACCTTAAACCCTCCGCGCGCGGAGAGCTCGAAATCACCGATCTGAACCGCATGTTTCTGAAAAAGGGAAAACTGCGCGTCGAACGCCTGGGCCGCGGCATCGCGTGGCTCGACACGGGAACGCACGAGTCGCTCATTCAGGCGGCCACGTTCATTCAGGCCATCCAGGAGCGCCAGGGGCTCAAGGTCTCCTGCGTAGAGGAAATCGCTTTCTACAAGAAGTACATCAACGCCGACCAGCTTCGCGCGGCCGCCGAGCCCATGCGCAACAACGAATACGGGCAATACCTGCTGAAGCTGGCCCTGCGATCATGAAATTCAACGCCACCCAACTCCCCGGCGTCGTTCTGATTGAGCCCGACGTCTTCCGCGATACGCGCGGCTTCTTCCTCGAAACGTACCACCAGGAAAAGTACGCGGCGGGCGGCGTGCCCGCCACGTTCGTGCAGGACAATCACTCTCGATCGGCCCGACACACGCTGCGCGGCCTTCACCTCCAGACGCGCAAGCCCCAAGGGAAACTGATCCGCGTGCTCCAGGGCGAGATTTTCGACGTCGCCGTCGACATCCGCGAAAACTCTCCGACGTTCAAGACATGGGTCGCCTTCACGCTCTCATCGGAAAACTTCAAGCAGCTTTACGTTCCACCCGGCTACGCTCACGGGTTCCTCGTGCTCAGCGATATCGCTGAGGTGGAATATAAGTGCACCGATTTCTACGATGCGGGCGGAGAGCTCGGCGTGCGCTGGAACGACGCGGAGCTTCGCATCGATTGGCCCGTCCAGCATCCTCTTCTGTCAGCGAAGGACGCGGCCCTTCCCTCGCTCCGTGAGGCCATCGCGCGCATGGGCGGCCCCGAGGCCGTCGCCCGCTAAGGGCTCGCATGCGCGTCCTCATCACCGGCGCGGGGGGCCAACTGGGAACCGCCCTTCAAACCGAGCTTCGAAACCACACCCTCTTTCCCGTCGTTCACGGCGCCCTCGATATTTCCGACCGCGACCGCGTGCTCGAGGCGGCCCGCGCGCTCAAGCCGGACGTGATCATCAATGCCGCGGCGTACAATCTCGTCGACAAGGCCGAAATGGAACCGGCGGCGGCCTTCGCCACGAATGAGGCGGGACCTCGCCACCTGGCCGAGGCGGCCTCCGAGCTCGACGTTCCCGTCGTTCACGTTTCGACGGATTACGTTTTCGACGGTAAACTCAATCGGCCCTACGTGGAAGACGACGCGACCAACCCGTTGAGCGTCTATGCGAAAAGCAAGCTGGCCGGCGAGGTGGCGGTTCGCGCTTCCGCGAAAAAGCATTTCATCGTGCGCACGGCCTGGGTTTACCACGACACGGGGCGGAACTTTTTCCGGCTGATGCTCGCTTTGTCGGATAAGGGCCCGGTCAAGGTCGTCGACGACCAGTTTTCGTCTCCGACGTATGCGCCGCACCTTGCGGCCGGCATCGTCCAGCTAATCAAGACCGGCGCCTATGGCACGTATCACCTGGCGGGATCGGGGGGCGGCACGTCACGCTACCAGCAACTCACCGCCTTCTACGAGAAACTCGGCCTCAACGCCCAGGTATCGCCGGTATCCATGTCCGAATTCAAACAACCCGCGCCGCGGCCGCAGAGAACCGTGCTGGAAACGTCCCGGACGCCGCGCATCATCCTTCCCGATTGGCGGGAAGGGGTTTCATCCTTCGCGCAGTCGATCTTGCGCGCCGGACGTAAGGTTTAGGAGAGAATATGCCCGATCCCGGTTGCGAATTTCCCAGGCAGAACGCCTCCTCCGAGGACATCTCGAAGATCCTCGGCAGCGTCAAAACCATCGCCGTCGTCGGCATTTCCCCGAAGGAAGAGCGGCCCTCGCACTGGATCTCCCTATATCTTCGCGACAACGGTTTCGACGTGGTGGGGGTGAATCCCGGCCACACCGAGTTGATGGGTTTCAATGTATATCCGACGCTCGCGGCAGTTCCCGGCCCGGTGGACCTGGTGAACGTGTTCATTCGATCCGAGAACGTTCCCCCGGTCGTTGATGACGCCATCGCCAAGAAGGCCAAGGCCATCTGGATGCAGGAAGGCGTGGTTAACAACGCCGCCGCCGACAAGGCGCGCGCCGCGGGTCTGATCGTCGTCATGAACAAGTGCATTTATAAGGAGCACGCCTCTCAATGAGCCGGATGAAATGGACGTCCACCCTGCAGACCTCGCAATCGCTCGAGAAGGCGGTTTCGCTCGCCGCCCGCCATGTCAGGGAGAAACTCGGGCAGGGCGCGGACTTCGCCGTCCTGTTCATCGGCGCCGGATACCGCTCAACCGCGGTGGACCTGTGGCCGTCTCTCCGGCGCGAGATCGACGCGAAAGTGGTGATCGGCTGCACGGCCGGCGGCGTGATCGGCGGCGGCAAGGAAGTCGAAGAGCATCCGGCCGTCTCGCTGACGGCGGCGGTGCTACCCGGCGTCCACGTTCGTCCGTTCATGCTCCAGCAGGAGGCGCTGCCCGACGCCGACGGCGGCCCGAAGCCCTGGCGTGAGCTGGTCGGCCTCGATCCAAATGCCCACCCGCATTTCATCCTTCTCTCCGACCCCTTCTCCCTCGACGCGGACGCGCTTGTGTCGGGGCTCGACTTCGCTTTTCCGTCCGCCGTGAAGATCGGCGGCCTGGCGTCGGGCGGCGGTGCGCCCAACGAGAACCTCGTGATGATGAACGAGCGCATCTCGTCGCACGGCGCCGTCGGCGTGGCGCTGACGGGGGACATCAACGTCGAAGCCGTGGTAGCCCAGGGCTGCCGCCCGATCGGAGAACCGATGTCGATCACCGGCTCCGACGGAAACATTCTCATCAGCGTGAACAACCTGTCTCCGCTCGCCTACCTTCAGGAACTGTTTGAAAAACTTTCACAGCGCGACCAGGAGCTTCTTCAGACGTCCCTCTTCCTCGGCATCCTGATGGACCCGTTCACGAAAAACCCCAAGCAGGGGGACTTCCTCGTGCGCAACATCCTCGGCCTCGACCAGTCGAACGGGCTCATGGCCATCGGCGCCGCCCTTCGCACAGGCCAGACCGTGCAGTTCCATCTCCGCGACGCCACGACGTCGCGCGAAGACCTCCAGCTCATGCTCTCCCGGTCCGACTCGGCGAAATGGACCAAGGCGTCGGGCGATCCGTCGGAGTTCGGGGCCATGCTTTTTTCCTGCGTGGGCCGCGGTGCGCGGCTATACGGCGAACCCGATCACGACACGTCCATCCTCAAGTCGGTGGTGGGCGACATTCCGGTCGGCGGCTTCTTTTGCAACGGTGAGATCGGCCCGGTGGGCGGCCGCACGTACCTTCACGGGTACACGAGCTCCATCGGCGTGTTCTCCCCGCGCTCCGGCCAGCCCAAAGACATCGCGCCAAACGTCTAAAGCCCGCCGGGCACCAATTTTCATAGGAGGCCATTCGAATTATGTCCCGATACAAGCCGTTCTTTTCGAAGGTTCTGGCGGTCATTCTTCTCTCCTGCTCGGTGCTCTACGCCGACCAGGCGGGCTGGCTCGACCGGTTCATGCCCGGAAAAAAAGACAAGCCCGCCGTCGGCGAAGCCACAAAGCCGCTGGTGGAGCCGCCCCAGGAAGCCATCTCACTTCAGAACTCCTTCGCGAAGGTCGTGGAAGCGGTTAAACCGGCCGTCGTCAACATCGCCACCGTGCAGATTACGAGGGTTCAGAATCAGCCCCACGAATTTTTCTACGGCGATCCTGAGGAGTTTTTTCATCGCTTCTTCGGCGATGAGCCCGACCGGCAGTCCCAGCGCAAAGGGCGCGGTCCTGCGCGCGAGTTCCGCGCGGAAGGAACGGGCTCCGGCGTCATCATCGACCCGGACGGTTTCATCCTGACCAACAACCATGTCGTTCAGGGCGCGGACCAGCTCACCGTTACCATGGGCGATGGAAAATCGTTCAAGGGGAAGGTGGTGGGAACCGATCCGCGCACGGACCTCGCGGTCATCCGCATCAAGGGCTCCTCGCCGTTTCCGTTCGCGCCGCTCGGAGACTCGTCGCAGACAAAGATTGGCGACTGGGCACTCGCGATCGGCTCGCCGTTCGGCCTGGAGCAGACCGTCACCGCCGGCATCATCTCGGCGATCCGGCAGTCTCTCAACATCGAGGGTCGGGCCTTCCGCAACCTTTTGCAGACCGACGCCGCCATCAATCGCGGTAACTCGGGCGGCCCGCTCCTGAACCTTCGCGGCGAAGTGGTTGGCATCAACACCGCCATTTACGCCCCGACCGGGGTGTTCTCGGGCATCGGTTTCGCCATCCCCGTCAACGACGCCAAGATCGTTCTCAAAGACCTCATTGAGAAGGGCTACGTCGAGAGGAGCTGGCTGGGAGTGGAGATCGCGGAAGTCGATGACGTGATTGCCGGCCAGTTCGGCCTCAAGCAGGCGGGAGGCGCCCTGGTCAACCAGGTCATCGCCGATTCACCCGCCGCCAAGGCCGGCATCAAGCGCGGCGACGTTATCGTGGAATTCGACGGCAAGAAAACGGCGACCATCCAGGCACTTCAGGACCTCGTGAGCGCGACCCCGCCCGGGCGCTCTGTGAAGGCCATGGTGGTTCGTGACGGAAAACCCGTTCCCGTTACAATCAGGACGGCCGTGATGCCGGGTCAGCGGGCCGACGGGTCGGGGCAGCCGGACACCGGCAACGACGCGGAAGAGACCCCCACGGCCGCCACGGCCGCTTGGCTGGGCGCCAAAGTGGCCACTCTCAATGCGCGCTCACGCGACGCGTACAACATCGAAGACGGGAAGCTCACAGGGATCGTGGTGGTGAACGTGCCGCCCGAAAGCGTGGCGGCCGACGCCGGGCTGGCGGAAGGCGACGTGATTCAGGCCATCAATCGGATCAAGGTCGCGGCCATCTCCGACCTCAAGAAGCTCGAAAAGAACGCCATCGATCCCAGGAAGGGAATGGTGATGGACGTCGTGCGGCGCGGGCGCTCGTTCTACCTCAGTTACAAAAGCCTGCAATAATCACATCTTCACGACGACGTCGATCGGCCCGTTGCGGCGCAGGATGCGTGCGCCGGCGTCCATCGCGTGCCGCTCAAGCATGAGATCGATGGAGCCCGCTCCCACGCGCAGGTTCTTGATTTCCACCCAGTCGATCGCGGCCGGCAGGGCCGGCCGACGGAAGATCACCTGACGGTTCGCCGCATCGATCTCGAGGCCGAGGCACGACTGTAACAATAGGAAGATGGATCCTGACGCCCAGGCCTGAGGCGAGCACGCCACCGGGTACTGCGTCGGTCCCTCCGCCGCCCTCCGCCGGAATCCGCAGAAAAGCTCCGGTAGTCGCTGGGTGTCCATAAAAGCGCCCGCGTCGAAAAGTCCACCCGTTATCTTCACGGCCTCATTGGTAAACCCGTAACGGGCCAGGCCCGCCGCCACCATCGCGTTGTCGTGCGGCCAGATGGATCCGTTGTGATACGACATCGGGTTGTAAAGCTTCTCCTTGGACGACACCGTTCGGACGCCCCATCCTGAGAAAGAGTCGTCGGTGAACAGCGTATGGGCCAGCGTCGCGGCGCGCTCGGGCGTGGCGATGCCGGAAAACAGCGCGTGTCCCGCGTTGGAGGTCCTCACGCGGCACGGCCATTTCTTTCCGTCGAGCGCGAGGGCGTAGGTCGAAAGCGATTCGCACCAGAACTCTTTTTCAAAATGCGCCTTGATCTCCTCGGCTTGGCGGAGAAGCGCGGCGGCGCGTTCGTTGTCGCCAAGCGCCGCGGCCAGCTCGGCCGCCCCGACGCGGGCGTCGTAGACGTAGGCCTGCACCTCGCAAAGAGCAATCGGGCCCTCCGCCAACCGGCCGTCGTCGTGAAAAACCGAATCGTTCGAATCCTTCCACCCCTGGTTGACCAGGCCGTCCGCGGATTTGCGGTCGTATTCAATGAAGCCGTCCCCATCGAGATCGCCGAACTTGTCGATCCACGCGAGCGCCCGTTCCACGGCGGGCCAGAGTGCGCGGGCGTGGGTGAGATCGCCCGTCCGCCTGAAATAGGCCGCCGCCAGGTGGATGAAGAGGGGCGTGCTATCCACGCTTCCATAATAAAGACCGAACGGAATTTCCTTGAGGTTGGCCATCTCGCCGCGCCGCATCTCATGCAGGATCTTCCCTGGCTCGGCGTCCTGATAGGCGATCGTCTCCGTTGCCTGGTGAGCGGCCAGAAAGTCCAGGACGCCGCGGGCTAGGTCCGGATTGACCCACAGGTACTCGAGGGCGGTGATAATGCCGTCCCGACCGAACACCGTGCTGAACCAAGGTACGCCCGCGAAGGGATACAGGCCGTGCTCGGTGCGGGTCATCATCGTCTGAAGGTCGGCGGAGGAGTGGTTCAGCCAACCGTTAAAATCTTCATTCGACGTCCGGATCGCGCACGCGCCCGCCCGGATCGTCTCTCGAACGGTTTGAACGACGGCGAGCGCTTCATCGTAAGGCCGCTGTTCGGCGTCGGTGTCGCCTTCAGCGCACGCGATGCCGAGATGGATGGACGCCTCTTCCTTTGGCGCCAGCCGGATCGCGAAGGTCATTACATTGTCCTCGAGGCGGGAGGGGGGTGGTGTGGCCGCCACCCGAGTGGTCCGGGTTCGCCCGTCGAGACCGCGGTAGCGCAATAACACATTCTCTTTGTCGACGCTCACGCTGCTCTCGCCGCGCTTGGCTCGCTTCATCCCGCGGACCTCAAAGATGTCGGCGAAGTCGGCCGCGACGCGGATGTTTATTGAAAGGTCGACGTCGGAGACCGAGAAATTGGAGAGACGAAGCTTCTCATGGCAGCCATTCGCCGTGAGGAATTTCGACCGGAAGATGTGGATGGTGCCGCGCGGCACCGCCACCTGACCGTTCGCGAGCATGTCCGGGTTGGTGAGGTCGACCGCATGGAACCGGTTCCCATCAACGACCCGGGAGCTCAGCAGCAGCGGCCTCAGTTCCCCAATGCGCAGCTCGAGCCGGGAAAGATGGCGGGTGCCGTTGTAATAGAGACCCTGGTCCCCGGATCGGATGGGATGGATGTCGCCGTGGCGGTCGAAAAGCCCGAAGGTCTCGTCCTGCTTGAGGACGCAAGTGCGATCGTCGGCGAGTGCGGAGGTGGAGAGGATGTAGAACTGATCCTGGTGGCGGATCACTTCCTGGATGCCGGGCTTGAGTTCAATCATGGGAGCGAGACTCCTGATGCAAGAGATGGCTCATCAAGAAGCGGCGAAAGACTGGCCCCGTCGGAAGCGGCCGTGTTCGCCGAGATGAGCTTGCGATAGACGTTCACGTAATCGGCGGCCATTCTCCCGGCGCTGAACCGCCGTTCAAAAACGGCGCGGACCTTTTCGGAGCGCAACGTTCCGAGCTGCTTTACCGCCTCGACCGCCTGGTCCTCGTTTTCGACGACGAACCCGGTCACGCCGTGGTCGACGACTTCCGGAACCGATCCCCGGCGGAACGCGATGACGGGCGTTCCGCAGGCGAAGGACTCCGTCATCACGAGCCCGAAGGGCTCCGGCCAGTCGATCGGAAAGAGGAGACCGGCCGCCTTCTGAAGCAACTCGCGCTTCCCGTCCTCGTTGACCTCGCCCAGGAATTCAACGCCGGGCTGACCGAGGAGAGGCTTGATCTCGGTTTCGTAGTACTCACGGTACGGCTTATGGCCGTGATCGATCTTCGCCGCGATCCGGATGCGCCATCCTGCCCGGAGCGCGATCCGGATGGCCTTGTCCACGCCTTTCTCCGGGGAGATCCGGCCGAGGAATGCCAGGTAACGTTCGCGCTCGAGCGGCCCCGGAGCGTAAAGGTCGAGCGGCACGCCGTGATGCACGGTGGCCTGATAATTAAGGAAAGGGAGAGGTGCGCGCTGATCGTCGGAAATCGAAACCACGGGAACCTGGGAGAATTCCTGAAAGAGCGGAACCAGATCCGCGATATCCAGACGGCCGTGAAGGGTGTTGACGAAAGGAATCCCCAGCCGGCGCATGACCGAAAAATGAAGGTAGTCGATGTGAAAATGGGCGACGTCGTACTCGTGCGCATGTCGCGCGAAGCGTTCAATCATCGCAACGTGGGACGCCCAGGGGTCTTCGCATGTCGGGTCAAGGCGGATGGCGGTGGCGCGACCGGTCTCCAGGCGGGCGAGGGTTTTCGACTCGCCGCTCGCCCACAGGGTCACGTCGTGTCCCAACCGCACGAGCTCGTCGGTGAGATAGGCGACCACGCGCTCGGTGCCGCCATACAAACGCGGAGGAACGCTCTCGAATAAGGGGGCGATTTGCGCGATTTTCAGATGGCTCTCCTACTCCCACTACGGTGGTGCGGGGTCGATTGTTCGTCGGAGCGCATCTTGGTTCATTCTGGTTCTCCGATGCGACTTCTACGCAGGTTTCTCACGTTTGTCACAAATTTGTCATTGACATCGACGGTGAGCTTCGGTTACCCTCGTCAAGCGGTTGATCTAGTAGTGCAGCTTGAACGGTTGAAGAGATGTGGGCTCGCATCGAAAGCAACCAGGACCGCGTTGGTTGGTGTCCGTTGTCCGGTTTGAATGACACAGTGAGCCCATTGTCGTGCCCACAGTTGTTCCCTCCGACTAATCGCATCCGCGATTCGGCCCAAGTCCAACGCATCGAACATGATCAACCGCCAGCGCCATATGGGCCGGGTCATGACAATGACCCAAGACCACCCGGTAACCATGAAGAACCGGCGCTGAACCAAAACATGGGGAGTCCCCGAAAATGAAGAAACGACTCGCAGCGGCGATTTTGGCCGCTTTCAGCATGACCGCGAACAGCACGGTGCTCGCTGGCCCCGGCACCTCCGGTGGCCTAACCCTTCTTGAAGCTCCCGGCGCCCGCGCCTCCGCGCTCGGCGAGGCTTATTCGGCCGTGATGGACGACGTGGCGGCCTTCGCCTACAACCCTTCAGCGCTGAAATCACTCAAAAGCGGCCAGGCTTCCTTCATGTATCAGAAGGGCCTGGTGGACGACACCTTCAGCCAGGTCATGATCGGAAGCCCCTGGCGCCGGATGGGCGTCGGACTATCGATCGGTCATTACGACGGCGGCGACTTCGAGCTCAGCGACGGCAACGCCCAGCGCTCGGTCAGCGCGCAGAAAGACCTCGTGGTCTCCCTCGGCGCCGCCCGGACGGTTGGCCCGGTCTCGGTCGGTTTGACCGCCAAATATCTTTCCTCTCAACTCGTCGAAACGGAGCGGGCGACCGCTTACGCGGCCGACATCGGGCTGAGCTTCTCGGTGAGCCCGCGCCTGAACCTCGGCGGCGCCTTTCAGAACTTCGGCACGAAGCTCAAGTTCGTCAGCGAAGGCGACCCGCTTCCGCGGATTATGCGCTTGGGCGCCTCGTACAGCCTTCTTCCGAAATACGGCACCATGCTTCTTTTCGACATGGAGCATCTCTTCAATGAAAGCGAAACCCATCCGGCGCTCGGCATCGAGACCCGCGTGGGCCCCTTGGCCTTGCGCGCCGGCTACCGCCAGAGCGCCGACCTCGGTGAATTTTCCGTCGGTACTGGTTTCTCGTGGAATCGCTCCAACGTCGACTATTCATTCGGTTTAACGAACGGCGCTCAGTCGCTTGACTCGCAGCACCGCGTTGCCTACTCGTTCCGCTTCGGCGGTCCCGGCGGCGGCAACCAGCTCTTCGTTCGCAAGAAAGGCCGGGAAAACAAGTCGGCTCCCCAGACCGCTCAGCTCAACGCGGTCGGATCGAAGCAGGCCGCTGTTCACCCGCCGATGTCCTACTCGGCCGTCTCGTCCGCCAAGAGAACACCGCCCTCCTTCGCGGCCCGTCCGCCGGTTGTGGCGGCGCGGACCTCGAGCGTGACGAAGAAGAAACTGTACGTGGTCAAGCCGGGCGATAACCTCGCCCAGATCGCCAGGAACGTATACGGAGACCATCGCATGTGGCGGACCATTTACATGGCCAACCGACACCTGATCTCCTCGCCCACGGAGCTCGAGGTGGGCCAGAGAATCGCGCTTCCGCAATAGAACGCCCTTGAGGCCGGCCCGATCCGGACCGACCCCCATTAGAACGCACGCAGGAACGTAACACCGAACCAGGGGGAGAAACCATGAAGCCAATGACGTTTCGCTTAGTCGCACTCTTTACCGCTCTGCTTAGTCTCAGCATCTCGGCCCAGGCCGCGCCGTCCGTCTCGGGCGCGTCGGGCACCTTCGCCACCGGCCAGACCATTCGCCTGTCCGGCTCGGGATTCGGATCCAAATCGCCGGCCGCGCCTCAGGTGTGGGCCGACTTCGAATCCGGCGCCAATCCCTCCTCACTCGGCCTGTCTTCATCCTGGGGAGGGGTTCAGGCCCTGACCTGGTCTCCCGAAGGTTTCGGCGGGAGCAAAGGCATGAAGGCTTCCAATGGGAGCGGCGCTTGGTCGTTGATGAGCAGCTATTCGAGTTGGACAAGAGAAAACCAGCACGTCTACATTTATAAGAAGCAGAAGGTGAATTTCCTCGTCACCAGCCAGACCCAGAACTGGAAGATCTGGCGGATGTGGCCCACCAGTAGCGGTAATTACCCGAACATCTACATTGCCGCCCACAACGGACGCTGCTTCGTCGAAAACATCGGCACGGAAAGCGGCTTCTATGGCAATTTCGTCAACACCTCAACGAACTGGAACACCGAAGAGATCATCTTCAAGGCCTCGTCCGCGATCAACTTGAAGGACGGTCTCGTCTCCTACCGTCTTAATGGCGTACAGAAAACCAGCGGTTCCGTGCTGACGCGTTCCTCGGCAGCGCCGGCCTACATGAACGCGAATTACGTCGTTCATCAGGTCCTCGCCAACTCTGGCCAGTGGAGCCCGGGCTGGAGCAGCAACAACCGCATGTGGGTCGACGACGTTTACGTTGACACCACCTGGTCCCGCGTGATGATTGGCGACGCCGCGACGTTTTCGTCTTGCCGTACGCTCGACATCCAGATCCCGACGGCGTGGGCCGACGGTTCGGTTACGACGGTCGCGAACACGAAATCGTTCTCCACGGGTGCCCGGGCCTACGTTTATGTCTTCGACAAGGACAACAACGTCAACGGGACCGGCTATCCGATCACCATCGGGCAGGGCGGCACCACGGTCTCGAACGGCGCGCCTTCGGTCAACATCGGAGTGGATCGTTCCTTGACCCTTGGTCAAACGCTTAACTTGAGCCCGACCGTTTCGGATGACGGCCTTCCGACCCCGGCGCGCCTCACCTACGCCTGGTCTCAGGTGCTCGGTCCGACCGCGGCCACCATTCCCGCCATCGGCTCCCTCATTCCCGGTCTCCTTGCTTTCCCAGCCGTGGGGCAATACGTTCTCCGGCTGACGGTTTCAGACGGCTCCCTGTCGAGCGCGGACGATGTCAGCATCAACGTCCAGGCCGTCAATGGCGCTCCGACGGTCAACGCGGGCCCCGCCGCGAACGTCACGGCGGGCGCCGTCCTGACGGTGACCGGCGTTGTTTCGGACGACGGCCTGCCGAGCCCTCCGGGCCGCACGACGGTCACCTGGGCCTCGATCAGCGGTCCGTCCACGCCGGCCATTTCCGAACCGGCGGCCCTGAGCACCGACATTCGCTTTTTGACGGCTGGCACGTACGTCCTGCGGCTTACCGCCACGGATGGCGCTCTTTCAACAAGCGCCACCAAGACCGTGACTGTCTCAGCCGCGACCGGCAACGTTGCACCGCTAGCCAACGCGGGCAACGACATCACGATCACGCTTCCCAGCCGCGCCAGCCTGGCCGGATCGGCCACCGATGACGGCTTGCCCGCGAATTCCCAGATCACCCACGCCTGGTTGAAAGTCTCCGGCCCCGGCACCGTGGGCTTTGGCGACATCAACTCGGCGATCACCTGGGCGGAGTTCTCCCAGGAGGGAACGTACATCCTTCGCCTGGCCAGCTCGGACGGCAGCCTCACCGCGTCGGACGACGTTCAGGTCACGGTCAACCCGATCGTCGTGACCGGCGGCGGGAACACCACGCCCACGATCGGCACAGTGACGGGCCGCCTTCTCCCCGGCGGCGCGCTCACCATCACCGGAGCCAATTTTGGAGAAAAGAACCCGGCCGCGCCTTACTTGTGGTCGGACTTCGAGGCCGGCATCCAGGCCAGTTCCCTCGGCGTGCGCCGCGCTTTCGACGAGACGGAAAACGTCGTCTGGTCTACTGAAGGCTTCGGCGGTTCTCGCGGCGTGAAAGCCGCCGATGGCAACGGCGTCTGGACCATGCGCGTGGATTTCCGCGACTGGACCCGAGATGGTCAGAAGGCATACATCTATAAGAAGCAGCGACTGAACTTCTTGGTCACAAGCGATTCTCAGAACTTCAAGACGTGGCGCATGTGGCCCTCATCGCTCGGCTATCCCAACCTCTACGCTGCCGCGAACAACGGCCGCATCTTTGTGGAAAATATTGGCGTTGAGAGCGGCTTCTGGAGCGACTTCAAGTCCCGGTCGACAAACTGGGCGACCGAAGAAACGCAGTTCCAGGCGTCCTCAGCCATTAATAAAAAGGACGGCCTTCTGGTCCTTCGCACCGACGGCGTCGAGAAGGCTCGCGGCTCCATTCTCACGCGCTCCTCCACGTCGCCCAGCCCGATGGTTCTTAATTATGCGGTTCACGCCGTCGCGGCCAACAAGTCGTCCTGGTCGCCGGATTGGAACACCAACAACCGCCTGTGGGTGGACGACGTGTACGTCGACACCACCTGGTCGCGCGTCATGATCGGCGAAGCGCCGGTCTACACCTCCTGCCGAAACCTGGAAATCCAGATTCCGACGGGGTGGTCCGACAATCAGATCACCGTCGCGGCCCGCTCGGGCCGCTATGCGAAGGGCAACCGGGTCTACCTGTATGTCTTCGACAAGGACGGCAACGTGAACCACAACGGATTCCCGATGGTCATCGACTCGAGCGGCGTCGGATCGCTCGTTGACGGCGGGGCGACCGACGAATCCAGCTTGGACGCGGCGATTCAAAACGTGTTCAACCCCGCGCGCGGTGAGAATGCGAGCCTGGCCTACGTTCTCAAGGCGAAAGGCTCCGTGAAGGTCATCATCTTTGACCGTGTCGGTCATCGGATCAAGGAACTCACGGGCGACGAACGCCTCGAGGGCGCCCACACGATCGCCTGGGACGGACGCAACGAGGAAGGTTCCACCGTCGCTTCGGGCATCTACATCGCCGTCGCCAAGGGCACCGACGGAAGCCGAAGCCGCTCGAAGATCGCCGTCATCAAATAATCCCACCCACTGTCCGGTCCAACATAGGTACAATGTTCTTGACGCTCCCGGTTCTCCTCTAAGGGGGGAGAACCGGGAGTTTATTTCCGTCGGTGCCGATAAGGGGCGCGCCGATGGACCCTAACAAGAATAAGAGGTCCTTAAAGATGAAACGAATCACCGCCTCCGTCGCAATCCTCGCGGCCGCCTTCGCGGCCCGCCCCCTCGCCGCCGCCCCGTCCATCGCCGCCGTCAATGGCACCTTCGGCAACCACCAAACCGTCACGGTCATCGGTTCGGGATTCGGCTCCAAGAGCCCCGCCGGTCCGCTCGTGTGGGCTGACTTCAATTCGAATCTGAACCCCGGTTCCGGCGGCGTGAAGCGAAGCTGGGACGAGAACCAAAACATCCAGTGGTCTCCCAGCGAAGGCTACGGAGGGACCGGCGGCGCAAAAGGCGCCAATGGCAGCGGCGAATGGACCCTTCGCGTGGACCACAATTCCTGGTCCGGTGAAGGGCAGCGCATGTATATTTTCAAGAAGGAAAAGCTGAACTTTCTCGTGACGGGACCGGGTCAGAACTGGAAGAGCTGGCGTATGTGGCCCGCAGGCAACGGATATCCGAATATTTACATGTCGACGAGCCACGGTCGAATTTTCGTCGAGGAAATCGGAGGGGACGGCGGCTACTGGTCCGATATTGCTCCAACCACCACAGGCTGGCAGACCCAGGAAATCATTTTCCAGGCATCGAGCATGAATCAAAAGAATGGTCGACTGACCATTCGCTACGACGGGCGCACGGTAGGCGACGGCTCCATCATGAGCAGATCTTCCTCCCGTCCGGCGCTCATGCAGTGGAATTATGTCGTTCACGGCGTTGCTGCGAATGAGGCTTCATGGTCGCCAGGATGGAACAGTGGTAATCGTCTCTGGGCCGACGATATCTATGTCGACAATACCTGGGCGCGCGTCATTCTGGGCAACGCAGCCACCTATTCGGCTTGTTCAAAACTCGAAGTTCAGATCCCGATTTCATGGAACGACGGATCGATTAGCATGATGGCCCGCACGGGCGGCGTCTTCGCGCAGAATTCGACCGCTTATCTTTACGTCTTCGACCGCGACGGCAGCGTCAACAACGCGGGTTACCCCGTTCGCATTGGCTCTGCCGGATCGGGCGCTCCGCCGGATGTCGGGCCTCAGGGGCCCGTCGCAAGTGCCGGTCCAGACGCCGCGGGTCTCGTTGCGGCGGAGCTGCCGCTGCATGGATCGATCGATATGGGCACGGCCACCCGGGTCTCGTCGCGCTGGACCCTCGTCTCCGGCCCCGGCGATGTCGAATTCTCACGTGTCAACGAGCCCAACACCACCGCCCGCTTCAGCTCCGCCGGAACTTACATCCTCCAGTTCCTGGTCAGCGACGGCACCACGCAATCGGCCGACACGGTTCGCGTGAACGTGATCCTGTCGACGTTGGCGAACGGCTCGGTCCAGCCGCGCAACGTCTTTAACCCGGCACGCGGTGAGACATTTGCCATCGTACATGTCCTCCCCGCTCCTGGTAACCTCGAAGCCGACATCATCGATCGCGGTGGCCACGTCATCAAGAGGATCAACGGCGGAGAACGGCCGGCTGGAGAACAGGTGCTTGAATGGGACGGTCGAAATGAAGACGGCACCATCGTGGCTTCGGGAATCTATGTCGTCGTCCGCCGCGCCAACGGGCAGCACGCCACCACGAAAGTGGCTGTCGTCAAGTAACCTCTGTTCGATGCGAGAAATCATGTCGTTTCCATCTTCCCGCCTAATCCACCCTCGTCGTTGCGAACGCGCGGAATCGGGTGGTAAACTCAACATTATCCGTCAGTTTCGACGGTGACTGACGGCAGGAGCACCTTAGAACCGGGGCTTCCCCGTCTCGGAGGTTCCTTGGCCGACCCCAGCAGGCGGGCGTTTGAAAGCATGGATTCGTCGAAGTCGAACGGGCAACCGGAGCCCGGGCCTCTTGGCGTTCCCCCGACCGTCCCTTCCATGGCTTCCTACACGGAAGCGGTCGTCAACGCCATCCGCGAATGCCTGCTGGTCCTAGATTCGGATATGCGCGTGCGCATGGCCAACCGGGCCTTCTATGAGACCTTCCGCCTCACGCCCGCGGAAACCCTCAACAAGTCGATCTGGCGGCTGGCCGATGGACAATGGAACATCTCCCGCCTTCGCTTCCTCCTGGAGAACGTCCAGTCGAGCATTCGGGAATTTAAGAACTTCGAGGTCGAGCACGCTTTCAAGACGATCGGCAAGCGCACGCTGCTGCTGAATGCCCACCGCCTCCAGGCCGACGGCCACGACCTCGTCCTCCTGGCCATCGAAGACACCACCGATCGCAAACGCATCGCCGAGGAGCTCCAGGACAGCGAGGAGCGCTTCCGGCAGCTCGCGGAGAACATCGAAGCGATTTTTTGGATGACTGATGTGAAGGAAGACCGCGTGCTGTATGTCAGCCCCGGTTACGAAATGATTTTCGGGCGGCCCCGCTCCGAGCTCTACCAGTTCCCGCTTTCCTGGCTGGACACCGTGCACCCCGAGGACAAGGAACGCGTCTCGAAGGCTCTCGGCAAGCGCGTGAAGGGCCGTTACCACGAGGAATACCGCATCGTGCAGAATGACGGATCCATTCGCTGGATCCGTGAGTTGGCGTTTCCGGTCAAGGACAACGGCGGACGGGTGTATCGCGTGGCCGGCATCGCCGAGGACATCACGGAGATCAAGCGCGCGGAGAATCTGATTCTCGAGATCAGCGGCCGAGAACAGCGTCGGATCGGCCAGGAAATGCATGATGGGCTTTGCCAAAGCCTCACGGGGCTCAAGTTCCTCAGCAAGGTCCTGGCGGAAAAGCTCGCGGCGAAAAATTTGACCGCGGAGTCCCACCAGGTGGAGGAGATTGGCCGCCTCGTCAGCCAGGCTCTAACGCAGGCGGACGTCACCGCGAAAGGCCTCTTTCCCGTCGAGCTCGAAGAGCGCGGCTTTCTGTCCGGCCTCAAGGCCATGGCGGCGGGCGTTCAGCGGGTTCACAACGTGCCCTGCACCGTGGAGGGGGAGGTGGCGGCAGCGGCCATCACCGACCCGATGGTCTCGCTCCACCTTTTTCGCATCGCGCAGGAGGCCGTCAACAACGCGGTCAAGCACGGCCAGGCCAAGAGCATTCACATTGAGCTCTCGAGCAGCAGCGGCCGCACGACGCTGACGGTCACCGACGATGGCGTCGGGTTCGTCCGCAACAACAAGCGCTCGGGCATGGGTATGAATATCATGCGGTTTCGCGCGCGCAAGATCGGTGGAATTTTCTCGATCCAGAAGAACCGGAAGGGCGGCACCTCCGTGACCTGCGCTTTCCAGAGCATCGAGCGCTCCCTGTCCGCCGATCGGGCCTCGCCTCCGAAATTCGGTCGACGAAAGGATGACGAAATTGCCCTCTAAGCCGTCCAAGAAAAAATTTCGCGTCCTCGTCGTTGACGACCATCCGATTATCCGCCGCGGTCTGGCCGACCTCATCAACCAGGAAAGCGACCTCGACGTGTGCGGCGAAGCCACCGACGCTCACGAGGCCATCGAAATGGTCGCCAGCCTTAAGCCCGACATCGCCCTTGTCGACATCTCCCTTAAGGAATTGAGCGGAATTGAGCTGATCAAGCACTTGAAGGCCCGGAACTCCAAGCTCCCCATGCTCGTGCTGTCGATGCACGATGAAACCCTTTACGCCGAGCGCGCGCTCCGCGCCGGCGCCCGCGGTTACGTCATGAAGCAGGAGCCGCCGGAGACCGTCATCGGCGCCATCCGGAAAGTACTCAGCGGAGAGATTTTCGTCAGCGAGAAAATGTCGTCGCGGCTCATTTCCCGCATGGCTGACGGCAACACCGACGCCACCGGATCGCCTCTCGAGCGCCTCAGCGACCGCGAACTGGAAGTTTTTCAGCTCATCGGGCAGGGGCTGCGGACGCGTCAGATCGCCGAACGGCTGTGTCTGAGCATCAAGACCATCGAGTCTTATCGGGAACACATCAAGCACAAGCTTGACCTTCAGAATTCCACCGAGCTTTTTCAGCACGCCCTCCAGTGGGTCCAAGGACAGGGCCAGTAGCGCCAGACGTTCGCATCGGGGCATCCCCGGTAGAAAGTCCCTTGCCGCCCCCGATTGGTCCTCCCGCCCGTTAATCGTAAAAGTTACGTAATGAGATCATTTCGTTCAGCCCCGGGCCGGTTCGCGCCCCTCGTGGCTTCCCTTCTTTTCATGTGTGCTGCCAC
>Ga0163151_10003562_pt1 | contig 22217 bp, 3 predicted proteins | sample OliLakLV19MP5IB2_FD_145596 | JGI IMG/M metagenome (GOLD analysis project Ga0163151, IMG submission 145596) | Freshwater microbial mat bacterial communities from Lake Vanda, McMurdo Dry Valleys, Antarctica - Oligotrophic Lake LV.19.MP5.IB-2 | ecosystem: Environmental > Aquatic > Freshwater > Lake... | reverse complement strand
GTGATCTCCCTGATGGCCGTCGAGGTCGCCGGCCATCAGGGAGATCACCGCTCGATCCCTTGAGAACGTCCAGCTTTTCGTGGTGTCGGACGGCGCACTGTTCGCCGCGGCGGCGTAATCGTTCGCCGCGTCGCGCCAGCGGCCGAGTTTGATGACGTGATTGGCGCGCTGCGTGAGAAAATGCGCGCGCGTCGAGGGTGGTGAAGCTTCGACCGCCTGGTCGTAATCGGCCTGCGCCTTGTCCAGTTCCCGCAGGGAGTCATGGGCCCGGGCTCTGATCAACAGAAAATAGCACGCGATGCCCGCCGGATAGACGCCGTCCGCTGCGCGCTTCAACAGCGTGTCGGCGTCGGCGACCTGTTTGTCGAACTGCCGGAGTTGGCCATACAGGGCGGAGCGATACTCCAGGTACAGCGAGTCGACGCGACCTTGTGGATTCAGCGCGTCCGCCCGGGTCCAGTCGGCGATCGCGAAGTCGAACAGTTGCAGCCTTTGATAGGCCAGCGCCCGTTTGGCGAACAGCGTGTCGTCTTGAGAGTCCGCCTCGATCGTCGCCTGAAGCAGCGCCGCCGCGTCGTCTTTCCGGCCCGCTGCGGCGAGTTGTCCGGCCTGATAGAGCCGGCTGCCAAGCTTCGCCGCGGTCAAATCCTGCGGCAGGCGGGAGAGCGCCAGGTGGAGGTTGGCGGCGCCGCTCTGGTTTTGCAGCTTGAGCAGGACGGTGTTCCAACCGGCGTGCAGCATCGCCGCGATCTCGTGTTCCTTGGGCCTGGCTCCGCCGCCGTTCGGTTGGGACTCGAAGGCCAGCCGGTCGTTGACGAACAGCCGCAGGCTGTCGTCGTCCCCCAGCTGGAGAGCGACGTCCTGTTCGACTGGCGACCAGAGCCGCGTCAGCACGTAGTGGCAGGCGCGCTCGGGCCCAAAACTGAACTGACCGTTGGTCCCCGGCGTCGCCGGTTGCCAGGCCACAGGGGCCGAACTCCCCTCCTGGCCGGTGTAGACCACCGGCACGAACGGATCGGGACCGGTCTCCGGCGGCTGGGCCGTTCCCAAACCATAGGGGTAGCCCTCCACCTTCCAGAATCCGGTCCGAATCCAGTCAGTCACCGCATCGGAGTTCAATGCGACGGCCTGGCGATACGCGGCGTCGGCCTGGTCCCATTTCCCCTGCGCGGCGAAGCGGTGGCCGAGAAGCAGGTGCCACTGCGGATCATCGGCGAGCCGTTGCCGGACTTCGGCGGCGAGCGCGTCGTTCGCCAACAGTTGATCGAGGAGCGCCAGCCGTTCGGCAGCATCGGTGGAGTGCTGGAAGCCGTTGACGAAACTGGCGGCGGCCCGGTCGGAATCGGCGGTCAGCAGTTGAGCGTAGGCCAGACGAATCCACGGATTGGTGGAGTTCAGTGCGGCGAGGCGGGCTTTCTCGCGTGTGAACACTGCGGGACTTTCCGCCAATGACATGCGGAAGCGGCCGAGGTTGCGATCCGGATATGCGCTCGTACCGAACGCCAGATGGATTCTCAGCAGCGATTCGCGCTCGTTCGCGACTTGAGGAGGATCGACGATGAAGATCGCGGTGTGAGGCTCCGTCTGTTTCAGGTAAACGCTCCAGTAAGTCGCGTCGTTGCCGTCGAACGCTTGCGCGAGCGACACGGCGTTGTGGGCATAATCCGCGAAACCGTCTTTGATCGTCAGCGGCCGGAAAGCCTCAAGCCCCGCGGACTGAATCTCGACCTTGAATTCCGAAAGCAGGAAACTCGCGCCGCCTAGGTTGCGTCCCGACCCGCCCTTCGGAAGCCTTGCATCGGGCAAAGTTTCAAGACGGATCCCCGTCACAGCGCGGCCATTGAGCGGCACGGTCAGCGTGTAGGTATCGCATCCGACGTCCTTCCCGCTGACAAAGATCGAACCGTCGGCCTCAAAGGTCAGCTCCGCTCCTTCTTTTGAGGTCTTCTCCTCCGGTTGAAGCACAGTCCAGCCGGCGGCGTTGTCCTGCTCAGCCAGCAGCAGGTCGGCCAGCGACCGCGCCGCGAGTTCGGTCGGATCCAGGTCCAGCGAACGTTCCAGATCGGCGCGGGCTTCGGCCGGCTGCCCCTGCTGGAGCAGAATCGCGCCGCGGGCGGCGTAGACCCCGGCGTCCTGCGTACCGGCGGCGACCGCCTGCTGGAGATGCGGCAGGGCCTCCTCGCCCCGGTTCAGCCCGGCGAGCACGCGGCCGTGCAACGCGTGCGCTTCGATCGTGTCCACCTTCAGCGCGGCCAGCCGGTCGAGATCGCGCAGCGCTTCGTCGGGCAGGCCGACGTCGGCGAGCAGCCGGGCGCGCTCCAGCAAGGCCGGCGTCTGGTCCGGCTCTTTGGCGAGCAGTTCGTCCAGTTCCTTGATCCGCGAACCGATCAGTTTGCGGGTCGCTTCGCGATGGACGGCGACCCGGGCGACCCAGTTCTGCCAGCCTTGCTGAATCGGAATGGCACTGTCGGGATCTTTCGCACGCTCGCCTTTGATCCAGTTCGTGGGCACGTCGAGCAATTTGCGGGCCTTGTCGAACTCCCCGCGGTCGTAAAGCAGCATCGCGCCCAGAGCCTGGAACTCCTGCTCGGTGCGGGTCGTCGTCAGCAACGGCTCGGCCTTCGCCAGATCACCCAGGCGGTAATGAACGGCGGCGGTCATTGGCTCAGTCCAGGTGCCGCCGGCCGTTTTGGCGAGCTCCAGCAACTTCGGGCTGTTGTCTTTGGTGACCAGGCCGGGCAGAGACGTAAAGACATGCAGTTGCCACCGCGCCTCGCTCGCATCTTTCGTGGAGCTGCTCTTCTCGAGCAGTCGCAGGGCGGCCGTCCGGGCGGCCCCGGAATTGCCGGCCAGGATCCCGGCCACGCTGGCATCGCGCACACGAGAGTAGTCGGGCGTCAGCCACATCTCCTGCAGGAACGCTTCGGCGCCCGCCTGGAACCGCCCCAGCCGGAGCTGAACCTCCGCCCGGGTCCGTTCGGCTGCACGACGGCGTCCGGCATCCGTTTCCAGGTCGATGACCCGGGCGTAGTCCGCGTCGGCTGCCGGCCAGCGGCCGAGCTTCATCAGCGCGCTGGCGCGGAGATTCCGCAGCTCGAGATCATCGGGAAAATCGGCGATGACGGCGGACAATACGTCCACGGCGGTCTGGAATTGATTCGCGGCCGTGTGCTTCCCGGCGAGGTGTTTGGCCTGCCCCAGTTGAAGCGCCTGGTCGTTGGGGAACCGTTCCAGCAGGCGGGCAAACAGATCGTCGAACGCCGCCGCCTGTTGGGCCGCCGCGGCCTTGGCCGAGCGGGAGCCCGCCAGTTCGATCGCCCGGGCAATTGCGTCCAACGCCCGATCAGATTCACCGAGGGAACGATACGCCACGCCCAGTCGCAGCCAGGGGTTCTCGATCTTCACCGCCACCAGTCGGGCCTGCTCCACCGCCATGGCCTCGGGACTGTCCGTCGCCGAGAGCCGGAAGCGCCCCAGCGCCAGCGATTGCCCGAACTTGAATTCGAGCGTGAACGAGAGCACTCCGTCCGCCGGCAAGGTCAGCGGAGCCGCCGGAGCGAACGCGGCGTAGTGCGGCTGGTGAACGTGCGGCAGAATGTCCCAGAACGTGCTGTCCTTGCCGTCGAGCACGTTCGTCACCGGCGAGTGCGACTGGGAATAATCGCAAACCGCCAGCGTCAGAGGCACGGCGGCGAACGACCCCGGGCGGCCGTCGCTCGACTGTGCGATCTTGAATTCCGTCAGGGCAAAGTCACCGTCGCTGGTGCGCCGGCCGCTCGAACCGAACGGCAGGCTCTCGTGGGGGATCGCCTCCAGGAGGAAGGCTTGGATGGTCGGCAGGCCGGCTTTGGCGGTGAGGGTATAAACCTCGATGTTCGCGGCATTCCCGCCGGCCAGAATCGATCCATCGTCCAGCACCGTCAGCGTCGCCCCGCCCTCGGACTTCATATCCGTCGGCTTGAGGATCGTCCAGTTCCGCGTCGCCCAGTCCACCGGACTCACATCCAGCAGCAGGTCGGCAAGATCTTTGGTCAGTTTGGCATTGGACGGTTCGACGACCAGCCGCTGCTCGTACTGTTCGCGGGCCTTCGCCGCCGCAATGCGGGCACTGGGAATGTCGCCTCCCTGCTGGTAATGCCGCGCCAGCACGTCGAGGAACGCCGCATCGGTGGACCGGAGTGCCGTGAGTTGGTCGAGCACCCCGGCGTGAGCCGACGCTTCTTGCAGGATTTTGAGGCGGGCGTCGCGGTCGGCGGCCAGATCGAGCGCCTGCTGAAACGCCGCAGCGGCTTCTTGCACGCGGGCCTGCCGACCGTGGGCGTTCCCCAACGAGCGTTCCAGATCCGCCAGACCGCTGGACTTGAGGTCGTGGTGGAACTTCGCCACGACGATGGCGTTGGCATCGTTGGTCACCGACAGTCGGAAGCGGCCGAGATTTCGGCGGGGCCAGCCGTTGATGCCGCACTTCAGGCGAACGACCACGTTCTGAAGGCCGGCCGGCGTATCGGCCTGCGGCTGGAGCGTGAACACGGCGAAATGCGGCTCGGTGAACCGCGGGCCAATTCCCCATTGCGTCTCGACGTTGGCGTCGAAGGCTTGTGTGACGGGCTGGTCACTGCGTGAAAAATCGGCAAATCCCTCGGTGATGGCCACCGCGCGGTCCGCACCGGCACTGGATTTCAGAGCCACCTCGATCTCCGCCAGGACGAATTCCCCAACGGCCTCAAAACGCCCGGCGCCGCGTCCCGGCAGACGCGCGTCCGGAATCGCCTCCAGCCGCAAGGCCGTGATCCCGCCTGCTGCGAGCGGAGCCATGATCGTATAGGTGTCCCGGTCCGGGTTGTTGCCGCTGACGAAGATCGAACCATCGCTCTCCAGCGCCAGGTCCGCGCCTCCTTCCGACGTCATCTCCGTCGGCTGCAGCACGGTCCAGGTCGAGTCCGGGCGCTCCGCCGCCAGCCGGGAGAACAGTTCCCGCGCCTGGGCCAGTTGCGGCAGCGCCTCGTCCTGGCGATTCTCGCCCAGCGCCTTCTTCCCGTCCTCGGCGAGACGTTTTGCCAGCGCGAGCTGCAACAGCAGATCCTGCGGATGCTGCTGCGCGAGGAGCGTCAGCACCGCGGCGTCTTTCGGGAATTGCTCGATCAGCGGCTTGCGGTCCTTTTCCTCCGGCGTGCGGTTCCAGGCGCGGGTCAAGGCGGCGACCGCTTCGGTCGCGTTCTTCTGCTGGGCGTGCGCTTTCCCCAGGGCGACGTCCAGCGCGGTCAGTTCGCTGTCCTTGAGTTCGAACCTCCGGCGCGTGGCCTGCAGGGTCGCCGCATCGCTGGTGAACGACAATCGGAAGCGGCCCAAGAGGTGCTTCTCGTACTCCGACCCAAAATGGAGCACGATCGTCAACTGCGTGCCAGGAGCAGCACTCCCATCCTCGGTGATTTCGAAGACGGCAGTGTGGTTTTGGTTGACCTCGGGCAGGACGCTCCAACCGGAGTTCCCCCTGCCGGTGACGACGCCGCGGAAATCCCAGCCGCGCTCGGTGAAATCCGCCTGCGCGTTCTTCAGGGCGATGGCCCGCGGAGAGCCGGGCTTATCGGCGGTGGTCGCCTGCAGCGACAGGTGCCTGAGATGAAAATTCCCGTTGCCGGCCCACCCCGGTCCGCCCTGCGGCAGGCGGACATCGGCCAGGGCCTCCAGACGCAGGCCCCGGACGTCCTTCAAGTCCCTCGGGACGACGAGCGTGTAGGCGTCTTTTGCCGCGGGCTGCTGCACGAAGACCGACCCGTCCGGCTGCAAGGTCAACCGGCTCCCGTGCTCGGCCCGCATCTCGACCGGCGTCAACACGGTCCAGTGCTGTTCGGGAGTCTGGGCCAGCCAGGCCTCGTAGAGCTCCCGCGCCGACTGCAGGCTGGCCAGCGCCCGGCCGGCGTCCTGGCCACTGAGGGCCTTGTCGCCCTGCTGCACGAGACGGCGCGCCTGCGCGAGCTGGAGTTGCCGATCGTCCGGTTGACGCCGGAGGAGTTCCGTCAACGAATCGGGGTGCTCCTTCAGACTCGCGAGCACCGGCTGGCGCTGGGGATCGGTCGGCACGGAGGCCAACGCCCGGCCGAACCAGTCCGCCGAGGCCGCCGGCTGACCGTAGAGATCATACGCGGCGGCGAGCCGCGCCATGGGGAGGGGGATCTTCCGCGCTTCGGCGATGGCTTCCTCCCGTTGGAGGGAATTGATCGTGTCCGCGGTGGAGATTCGGAACCGTCCGCCGGGATCGACGCCCGTGTCTTTGTTCAAGCGCAGCGACCAGTGCGGCTGGTCGTCGCCCGTCAACGATGTCGTCTTGACGAGCAGGCTCCGGCAGGAGATCTCCCGCGACGGTTTCGGCGCTTCATCAATCACCCGCTCGAAGACGACCCGTCGGGAGGCATCGAGGACGCGGACGCGGAAGTGGTTCATCCGCGGCATTTCACCGGCATCGCTTCGATTCCAGACCACCATCCGGTCGATCGGCTGCTCGCTGCCGAGGTCGACTTCCCACCAGACATCCTGCTCAAAATTGGTATGCGCGTAGGAATTCGTAGTGTCATTTCCCGTGGTGTTTCCATCGACGGCGCGGTCGGCGGTGGTTCGCGTCGTGTCAATGCCGCTGGACTGCCGGGCCGGCTTGCGCAAGGCGATGTTTTCGTCGCCGCGGAACACCTGCAGTTCCGCCAGGTTGATGGATTTCCTGGCACCATCTCCCTCTTTACGGGGAAACTGCCGGTTGTCGCCCGGCAGATCGAGCCGGACGTAGCGGCCCTGGATGGCATCGGAGTCCGTGGTGCCTGCGCCGACGGCTTGAACGCGGTATTCCGAGAAGACCGGGGAATCGTTCGGAGTCGCTCCGCTCGTCGAGGCGGTTTCGATGCGAACCGTCTCGACCGTCTCCGGCAGCACCGGCAGCGGGAGCGTATCCGTTGAAATCGTCTCCACAAGGTACGAGCCGTCGGCCTGAGCGGCGAACGTCCGGCCGGCCGCCGGTGTCGCCTGGGCCGGCTTCGCCACGGTCCATGTCAGTTCTGAGGAATCAAGTTCGGACTCCCGCGTGGGGAGCCGGTCGGCCGTCGCGATCCGGATTCGCTGCCGTCCTGCGGCCTGACCCAGCCGCAACGACCATTGCGGCTGGTCGCCGTCCGGTACTGGCGACTTCGCCACGAGCCAACTCCGGCAATCGATCTCCCGCGACGGGTTCGGCGCGTCGTCGATCATCTGCTCGAAGATCACTCGCTGGGAACGATCCAGAATCCGGACGCGGAAATGATTCAAACGATCGGGAGACTTTTCGGCTCCGGTCGTATCGGTTCGATTCCACACCACAATGCGGTCGATGGTCCGTTCGTCGCCGAGATCGACCTCCCACCAGGGATCATGGCCGAGTGATTGCTGCGTATGCGTGACCGATCGATTGGCATAATTCCCATCAGTATTGCCATCGACGGCCCGAGCCGCGACCGCCTTGCCGGCGGTTGCGCTGTCGTGATCGCTCGACTGTCGGGCCGTTCCTGTCAAAGCCACATTGTCGTCCCCTTGGAAGACCTGGACTTCCGCCAGAGAGACGACTTTGTCCGGCTGCGACATGGTGCTGCCCAAGAATCTGCGGGGGAACTGCCGGCTGTCACCCGGAAGGTCGATGCGGACATAGCGCCCCCTCGGGCCCCCGGATTGTGAGACAGGGGTGTCGAGCGACTCAAGGCGATATTCGGTGAAGGTCGCCGATGCCTTCTGCGCGGCGGGGGACGCGCTCGTCGTTTCAATGCGGAGCGCCTTCGCCAAGTCCGGCCAGGGGGGCAGCGTGACCGTGTCGTGCCCAAGTTCGATCACGATCGACTCGTCATTTTGCACGGTGATGGTTGAACCAGCCGTCGTCAATGCCGCGGGTTTCAGCGCGGTCCATTCCGGCGCTTGCGGTTCGCTCAAATCGAGCAGAAGCTGAGCGAGGCTGTCCGCGGCCGGTGCGTCGTCGGAATCGGACTGGAGCGTCGCTTCCAGCACCTGCCGGGCGCGCTGTCGCTGCGCGGCGACGAGCTCGTGCTGTTTCACTGTAACCAGCCGGTTGGCAAATTCCGTCAGCAGCTTCACCCGCTCGGGATTCTCGCCGGCGGCGCGGGTCCAGTCCGCGGCGGCGGCGTTCCAATCCTTCAGTTCCTCGTAAGCCCGGGCGCGCTTGCCGAGCAGATCGGGGTCGGTCGTTTCCAGCGTGATGCCCTGGCTGTAAAGCTCGACTGCGCGCTGCCAGTCCTTGGTCTCGCCTTGTGTGAACAGGTCGCCGATCGCACCGGCGACCGACGGTCGTCGCTCGACCAACTGATCGATGGCCGGCTGGTCGCCGGTGAGGCGAAACGCGTCTGCCAGATTCTGCCACGAGTTCGCAAAGGAACTCCTGTTGCCTGAGATGCCCGCGCGGTCCCAATAGCAGATTCCGTCGAATTGGGTGAAGGCCCAGCCGTTCAACTCGTCTCCCGGTTTCAAGCCCACCTGTTCGACCGGAACCTCCAGTCGGACCCATTCGCCGGCCTTCGGCAACGGTCCCATCGAGACGTGCCCAACGGTGTCTGGAGTGCCATATCCAATCAGATCATCGCCCCAGTAGGCGCGATGATCCCAACTGACTCCGTCGTTAAATTGCAGCATGACCGCCTTGGGCGGATCCTGCGGATCGAGATAGACGTACGCGAACAGCACGCCGCCTTTGACGATCTTCAATCCCGGTTTGCCCTCCGTGAAGAAATGCTGGCTCTCTCCCTTCGCATGCCGGCGGAACGACTTCTCACCGCTGTACACGGGATGGTCCGGCCGGCCGACGATTTCCCAGGGCGTGTGCCCTTCCAGTTTGGCCCCAGCCGGAGGCGCATCATCGAACCAGACGTTTTCGAGAGACTCCTTGCGGTCGGCTACCAGCACTTGCGCCTGCGCCGACGCCCGATTGGCCAGCAGGTCGTCATCGGTGGTTTCAGCGGTGATCCCCTTCGCGTATTCGTCCAGCGCCGGCTGCCATTGTTTCAGACGGACGTAGGCGTCGCCGCGGCGACGGTGGAGGCGCTGCAGGTCGGCTGTCGGTTGCGGTTCCTGCGTCTCCAGCGCGGTGATGGCGGCGGTGTAGTCGGCGACCTGCCGGTCGCTTTCGGAGGACTGCCCGGCGAGTTCGGCGCGCAGTTCGAGCAGACCGGGATGGTTCGGCGACTCCGTGAGCTGCTGATCGACTGTCGCGAACAGCGCTTCGAGCTGTTCGACGGTGACGTCATCCCAGATGTGGCTGGTTTTACTCAGTTCCACCGTGACCGGCTGCTCCTGGTCCGGGTGTTGAATTGTCACGACGAGCCTGGTTCCCGCCCCGCCAGAGCCCGCTTTCAGATAGTCCGAAAAGGTTTTGGAGGTGAGTTCCACATCGTTGAACTTCAACAACCGATCCCCGGCCCGGAGGCCCGCCTTCCAGGCGGGCGATCCCCGATAAACGCGGGACAGCTTCAAGGGGTATTGTCCCGGGGTATGCTCGAAGCCGAGCGCGACCACGCGCGTGCCGCCGCCGTCGTCCGTACGGCGGTTTTCGCCGCCGGTCAACAGGGCGGCCGCATCGGCGGGACGCTGTTCGTGCAATAGCGCCGCGGCCAGCCGCAAGAGTCCCGCCGTGCGCAGCCAGACGTCCGGCGTCTTGACGCCGAGTTGTCGGAGGCGGTCGATCTGCTCGACGGCCGGCTTCCACTCCTGTCGGGATGCATGCCAGTTCGCGCGGGTCGCCGCCAGAGCCTCCAGAACAACCCCGTTGTCGGGAGACTGTCGCGCGAGCTGCTCCAGCGGCTCAAACAGCCGCAGGTTCTCCGAGTGCATCCGCACGCGGGTCTGGAAGTCGGCTCCGGTCCTCAGCCACCGGGAAAGCTGATCGGGTTTTGGTCCAGACTGCTCTCCGGTGGGCTGAACGGACCAGACGACGGTGCCCCCGCGAAATCCCGCGCCGAGCAGGCGGCGGCCATCGGGGGAGAAGGCCAGCGACCGATTGTCCATCGGGACTTTCGGGTCAAGGCGGACGAGTTCCCGCCAGGTGGCCACGTTCCACAGGCGAACGGTGTTGTCGATGCTGCCGGAGGCCAGCGTCAAGCCGTCGGGGGAAAACGCCACGGCCCAGACTTCATTGGCATGCCCGTGCAGCGTTTGCCGGTATTCGCCGGTCTCCGCATCCCAGATGATGACGTGCCCCTCGGCGCTGGCCATCGCCAGCAGCTTTCCCTCGGGCGAGAACGCGACGTCGTACACCCGGCGCTGGCCGAGGTCGGTCGCCGGGTCCGGGTTGTGCAGGACATGCAGTTCCTGCCAGGTCGCGACATCCCAGATCCGGGCCGTGCAGTCCATGCTGGCGCTCGCCATCCGGGAACCATCCCGGGAAAAGGTTACGGAAACGCAGGTGTTGCCATGCCCTTCCAACCGGCGGACCACGCGCTTCGCGGCCACGTCGTAAACCAGCAGGGGGAATTTGCCGCGGTCCCCCCAGCCCAGCAGGCTCAATGATCCGAACCCGGCGACCAACTGCTTGCCGTCCGGCGTGAACGCCAGCGCGCCGACGATCCCGGTGTACTCCGTGGTGGCAAAGCCGGGAATGGCCGTGGTTCCCGGCAGCTCGGCGATTCGCTCGCGACGGCCGATGTCCCACAGTTCGATCAGGGAGACATCTTTCGCGCCGCCGAAACCGGCCGCCAGCAGACGACCGTCGGGAGAAAACGCGACGCTGTCGGCACCCATGCCGTCGCTGCGCCGGGGGAATTGCAGCAGCACCTGCCCCGTCGTTCCGTCGCGGAGCTGAAGCCGAGACTCGCCCGCGATGGCCATCAACGTTCCGTCGGGCGAGTAGCGCGCCCGCTGCCCCCCCGAGCCGACAAGGACGCGGTGGAGCGAGGCCGTGGTCTGTTCGAGATCCCAGAGTCGGACCGATTTGTCCTGGCCGGCGCTCATCAAACGCTGGTCGCCCGGCGAATAAGCGAGGGTGACGACCTGGTCCGAGTGCCCCATCAGCGAGGTCGCCTTGGTGACGTCGAGCGTCTTGAGGTCCTTCCAGACTTTGATCGTCCCGTCCAGCGAGGCGGTGGCCAGTTCGGTGCCGTCGGCGCGGAACGCGATCGCCGAAATCGAGGCGGAATGCGCGGAGGTCTCCCGGTGCAGCAGCTTGCCGGTGGCGGCCTCGTAGAGCGCGAGAGCCCCCTGAAAGAACAGGCTGACGGCCACGGTCTGGCCATCGGGACTGATCGCCAGGGTGCGTTTGGTTCCGGTGTCGCCGGCGTTGTTCGCGAGCGCGCTGATTTCCCTCGTCTGGGGGTTCAGGCGGAAGACGGAGAACGACCCCCGGTAGGCGCCCTGTCCGCCGACGGCGAGCGTCAGTCCGTCCGCCGAAACCGACACGGGAGACCGATAGTCCAACGTCCCATAGGCGGTGAGTTTGAAGTCCTGCACGGCGAGGGGCTTGCCGGTGGCGGCGTCCCACCAGCCAACATTGGTGTCGACGGTGATGACCATGCGGCCGTCCGGCGAGAACAGCAGCCCGCCCCGCGTCTGGGCCGGGATGGTGCGGGCCTGTTCCTGCCCCGTCACGGCTTCCACCAGAGACACCTGATTGCCCACCGCCAACGCCGCCTGGCGGCCGTCGCGCGAGAGCGCCTGCGCGCCGATCGTCCGGCCTTTCTTGAGGTCGAGGGCCGGTCGCGTTTCCTGACCGGTCGCCGCGTTCCAGCGCTGCAGCCGGGAGTCGCTGGTGAGCGTCACCAGTTCCCCCTCCGGGCTGAGGGCGGTGTCGGCGACGTCCTTGTCGAAGCCCTTGATGACCGACGCCCGGCCTCCCGCGAGTTGCTTCAGATAATGCCACTCGAATCCGCGCAGGTCCGTCTTGCCGGCCAGATTTGCGTTCTCCCCCGGATCGTGGTCGGACAGGCGCGTGAGAACCTGTCCGGCATTGGCCGTGGAATCCGCCACCAGCGTGGCGGCGAGCTGCATGTCGGTGGCGTAGCGGAACTCGCGGCTGCGCTGCTCGGCATCGAGGGCCGCCTTCTCGGCGAGGATCGACTTCTGCAACAGTCCCTCGGCGCGGGACTTCTCGCCTTCGACCTGCTCCCTCTGCAACTCGACTTCCGTGAGGGCCGTTTGCGTTTTCTGCTGTTCCAGCTTGACCGCTTCCCGCTCGAGATTCGCCTCCGCGGCGCTCCGCTTGGCCTTGGTCGCTTCGAGACCGGCGATCTTCGCCAGTGCGGTCGCCTTGTTGTTCGCCGACAAAGCAGCGAAGCAGGCCACGACGGCCACGACCGCCACCGCGGCCAGGCCCGCCAGCATGGTGCGCAGCTTCCGCGCCGCGCGCTGCTGCTGTTCCAACCGCTGCTTTCGCGCTTCGGCCAGTTGCTGCGCCTGCTCCAGTTCGTGCCTTTGGGCGTCTTCCTTCACCTGCAGTTCGGCCTGGACCGCCTGCTCGCTGCTCTTCAGAAAACTGATCGCGGTCTCGAACTGACCGCCGTACTGTTCGGCCCACTCGGCGTTGGGATGTTCCTCGTCGCGCCAACTGAGAGCGATCTGCAGATCGGGATCGCGAAACAGCCCGGCCTTTCCGTCGCTCCACAGCCGGGCCGTGTCCAACAGCCGCCGGAAGATGCGCGCCGATTGCGCCTCCTCGTCCACCCAGCCGCGGAGCCGCTGCCAGCCCCGCATCAGGCTTTCGTGCGACAGGTCGACGACCGTCCGGTCCTCGAGTTCCGCTTCCAGACCGGGCATCAGAAACGTGACGCCGGACTGCCGGAAGGCGTCCAGGACGGCCGTCGCCGTCTCGCGATCCACGCCGGCGATGGCTTGCAAGGCCGCCAGCCGCGTCGGGCGGCGAATCCCGCGGTTGTCGTCCCCTTTTTCGGTCAGCGTCTTGAAGATCTTTTCGCAGGCCGACCGATGGTGCTGGTCGGGCAGCGAATCGAAGAGTTCGTCGGCATGATTGGACAACGCGGTGGCCAGCCCTCCGGTCGCCTCGAAATCGCTGACTTCGATGGGGCGGCCGTGGTCGTTGCCGGCCGCCCACACGTCCCACATCCGCATCAAGGCGTGCTGCAACACGGGCAATTGATCGGGATCGTCCCCCACGTCGTTCAGCAGCCGCTGCACCAGCAGCGGCGAGATCTTTGCGCCGCCGACGCCAATCGGCTTTTCGATCGCGTCGCGCTTTTGATCGCGCATCAACCGGGGAATCAAATATTCGCCTTCGTTGACCGCCTCGGCCAGCCCCGGAATCTCGCTGCAATCGCCCAGATAATCCGAGCGCATCGTGATGGCGACGTAGATCGGGCATTCGCCCTGCTCGCTGGCGGTCAGCAGCAGATTCACGAAGGCTGCGGCCGTCTCCTCGGAATCGACCCCCTGCTGACGGAAACGGAACAGCTCCTCGAACTGATCGACCACCACCAGCAGGTTCGTGCCCGGCTCGAAGACCTCCGACTGCTTCATCCCCTCGACCAGCCCGAAGCGGCTGCGGCTGAGCGTCGCCTTCAGACGCGCCAGGGTGCTGGAGTCTTCAGCGTCGTACAGATCGGCCTCGACCATCGCCTTGGCCAGGTTCTCGATCGGACTGCCGCCGGGCCGCAGGACGATCACTTCCCAGGCCGAACCGGCGTGTGTCATCGTGCCGCCGTGCAGCTCGGCGATCATGCCCGCCCGGACCAGCGAGGACTTGCCGCTGCCCGAGGTGCCGACGACCGCCAGGAACCGGTTCTTGCGGAGCAGTTGCAGCAGCGCCGCAATCTGCTCTTCGCGGCCGAAGAACAGATGGTGTTCGTCGCTGCGAAACGGACGGAGGCCGGGAAACGGATTCGGACGCTCTGGGCCGCTGGTCTTCATGGTTGGGCCTCCTTCGCCTGCCGGATCGAGTCGACAAAACTCGCCAGCAGGCCGGCGTCAAACGCCTCGTCCGTCTGCCGAATCACAGGGGTCGAAACGCTCTTGAACCGTTCCTTGCGGTGGTTGACTGGAGGCGCCACGTAGACGGCGGTGACGGAAATGGGACGAGCATCGCGATAGCCAGCCGCCTTTTGGAGGTCGCGGATTTTGAAGTCGACCCAGTGCATGCCGGCCGCTCCGTAGTAGATCAACGCGGCGTCGCAGTCGCGGAGATTCTGAATGTGAATCTGCTGCACTTCGGACTCTTCAGCCTCAAAGCCGGGGAGGCTGACTTCAATGCCCTGCGAGTAGAAGTAATCCTCCAGAGGCTCGATGGCCTGTTCGTCCTGCTGATCGCAAATCAGGTACACCCGCGCCGCGCCACCGCTCGTCGCAGCCGGGGGCGGCTTGTCGGCCTCCGCCTGCTCCCGCGCCCAGCGCGTCCGCAGCAGCACCTTCAGGTTTTCGAGCGTGTCGGCGATCAGCTCGGCGCCGGTCAGGGACGTCGGTTCGGACTCCAGTTGCCGAATAAACGACGCCTGACGGGCGTCGCGGACCTGCAACCCCTTGGGCATCCAGATCAGACGGCGAAGCCCGGATTTGCCGCAGAACTGTGCGGCAACCTGATTCTGCAGCGCGACGACCGATAACTCCGTCGCCTCCGGGACCAGTCCGAAATGCTCGCCGACGAAGTGAATCGCGATGTCCGCCTGCTCCAGGCAACCCTGAACCACGTTCACCAGTTCGCTGGCCACCAGCGGCAGCGGCTGTTTGGGAATGACGTCGTGCCCCAATTCGACCAGCTCGCGACGCAACTGATCGCGCTGCGGTTCCAGATCCGAAGTGGTGGCGGCCAAGAAAACAGTTTTCGGATGGGCGGTCCGTTTTTCGCCGGCCGGAGCGGCATCCCCCAAATACTTGAGCACCTGCGCCACGTCATAGGCGACGTCGTACACGCGTTCGTGGAACCGTTGCACGGCCGTGTCGCCGAACGCCTCATCGAATTCGCGCAGGCGGCCCGTGGCGGGGTCGCGCTCGAAGAACTCATAGGGCACGAGACCGGTGTACAGCGACCGCACGTCCGGCGGGATTTCGTTCTCCGCCACCGGCGCCTTGATGACGTTCAGCAACCGCGAACGTTGATCGGCGGCGAGCGTCCCGGATGCGCGGGCGCTCTTCCAGAACCGATCAACAATGCGGTGACACCCCTTGGCCCGAGTAAACGGCGGCGACAGGACGGAGATCACCGTCTTGGCCCTGGGCACGTGTTCCAGCACCGCGGCTTCGACCTCCGCCGAGCCCGAGACGTCGGGCTGTTTGACGACGCTCACCTTTTTTCCGGACAACTGGGCCACGCGAACCTGCAGATTCTGATGCAGTTGGGAGACCCAGCCCCGTTTCCCGGACATCACCGGCTGGTCATCCAGATCCGCATAGGTGATGACGACGTCGCTGTCAGACAGCTCTTTCGGATTCGCCGGCACCGCAGCCGGCGTCGAAACATGCGTGCCGTATGTGGCCGTCGGGTGGTTCTGGCGGCTCCACTCGTCGCCGTATTGTCCCGTCGCATCGAAGCCGGGGCCCGAATGCTGGCCGGATTCGAGGTCGCGGCGGAGGTTCTTCAGGTCCACCATCAGTTCCCGCGCCGACGAATAGCGCCGGTCGGGCGACTTCTGCAGGCACTTGAGCGTGATCCGCTCCAGTTCCGCGGGAACGTTGTAGTTGAGGCGGGCCATCGCCAGCGGCTGGGCATTCACGATCTTGTTGAAGATCTCACCGAAACTGGCCCCCGGAAACGGCAACGTCCCGGTGGCCAGTTCATACAGCACCACTCCCAGACTGAAGAGGTCCGTCCGCTGGTCGAGCCCCCGGCCCAGCGCCTGCTCGGGACTCATGTAGCTGGGGGTGCCCACGATCTGTCCGTCGCGCGTCTGCTGCAGAATGTGCGTCGGACCGGCGGCTCCCGGCTCTTCCGTCGGCAGTCGCTTGGCCAGACCAAAGTCCAGCACCTTGACCTGTCCCCGCTGGTTCAGCTTGATGTTGGCCGGCTTGATGTCGCGATGCACAATCCGGCCGGCGTGCGCGGCATCCAGGGCGTCCGACACCTGAATGGCGATGTCGATGAGTTGCGCAATCTCGAGGGGGCCCTTCCGCAGGACTTCGTCCAGTGGCACTCCCTCGACAAACTCCATGGCAATGAACGGATGTCCGGCGTCGGTCTCACCGACATCGTAGACCACGCAGACGTGCGGATGATTCAGGGCTGACGCGGCCTTCGCTTCGGTCAAAAACCGTTGCCGAGACTCGGGCTGATCCGCCAGCTCGGCGGGCAGAAACTTGATCGCCGCTTTGCGATCGAGACGCTGGTCCTCGGCCAGAAACACTTCCCCCATTCCACCCGCGCCGATTTTCGCGGTGATCCGGTAGTGCCCGACCGTACTTCCAATCATGGAGACTCCTTCAAGACCAATCGCACATCCTGCATTTACGGAGCATCGACGCCGGGGTCATTCGCGCGGCGAGACCGCGAAAAAACCGATTGAACCATCAGAAGTGAATGGCTTTACGAGAATCTGCGGCCGGCAATCGACACGGTGCCCATTATGAACTTCAGCCTAGTACAACTTTCAACTCATCCCGGTCGATTTCTGCGAGATTCTGAGGGCTTCGACGCAGAATTCTACGACCTGGCGCAGATCCATTGGCGACTCCCACATCGCGATTCCCCGGACGAGATCCGAATTGCAACGACGGACGCCCGTGTTGGAGTTACCGACGCGACGACGGTGATCCCGTGAATCGCAGCTTCGTCAACCCTTCACGACACCTTCGCGGTGTCATTCGATGGGATGAAAGGAGCGCATCAGGTAAAAATGGGCAGTTGGCAAACGGTTGCATTCCAGGGCGCGTCGGTCGCGACCACCGGAGTCACGAATCGCGTCGGGTTTTCGGACTTCGATCACATGGGACCGAGAATTCCTCGATGTGTCGGATCGCAGCTCACACATTTCCTGCCTTCAACGACACCAAGGCCGCGGCTCGTCCCGATTCTTGCGGTCCGCGTGTAAGGTTGGTCGCGATCCGCGGTATCTCTCAATAAGGTGCGAGCGACGCGGGGAGTGCAGTTGGCAGAACTCCACGCCGTAGGTACGCCGACTCACTGTTCACAAACCGAAGGTCTCCCATGCCGACTCTCCTTGACTCTCTAATCATGGGTGATTGGCGTTTGCCAAACCGCGTGATGCTGGCTCCGTTGACGCGAACCCGGGCGAGCACCGGCCGCGTACCTAACGTCCTGATCGCCGAATACTATCGCCAGCGCGCCGGCGCTGGCCTGATGCTGAGCGAAGCCACCAGCGTCACGCCGATGGGCGTCGGCTACCCGGACACACCAGGGATCTGGTCGCGCGACCAAGTCGAAGGCTGGAAACTGGTGACACGCGCGGTTCATGAAGCCGGTGGTCGCATTCTGTTGCAGCTCTGGCACGTGGGTCGAGTATCGGACCCATCCTACCTGGCCGGCAAACTGCCCGTCGCCCCCAGCGCCGTCGCCCCCGCTGGTCATCTCCACCTGCTCCGGCCGGAACGTCCGTTCGTCACGCCGCGGGCGTTGGGACGAGAAGAGATTCCCGGAGTCGTCGCGGCGTTCAGGCTGGGTGCAGAGAACGCCCAGCGCGCGGGCTTTGACGGAGTCGAAATCCACAGCGCGAACGGCTATCTGCTGGATCAGTTCCTGCAGGACAGCACGAATCGGCGGACCGACGACTATGGCGGCCCTCTCGAAAACCGCGCGCGGCTCTTGCTGGAGGTGACAGACACGGTCACGTCCGTGTGGGGCGTCAGCCGAGTGGGTGTGCATCTGGCGCCGCGCGGCGACCTATACTCGATGGGCGATTCCCACCCGGCGGCCACGTTTGGCTATGTCGCCGAGCAGCTAGGCCAGCGCGGCCTCGCGTTCATCGCGGTCCGCGAATCGGTCGGTCCGAACCGCCTCGGACCTGAGTTGAAACGGAAGTTCGGCGGGATCTATATCGCCAACGAGGGTTTCTCGTTCGAGACTGCGAACCAGGCGATCGCAACCGGCGAGGCCGACGCGGTGGCCTTCGGCAAGCTCTTCATCGCGAATCCTGATCTGCCGAAGCGCTTCGCACTGAGCGCCCGGCTCAACACGCCGGACCCTAACAGTTTCTACGGATCGGGCCCGAATGGGTACACGGACTACCCGGCGCTCGACGACAGCGTCGCGACGGCCGATGAGACGCGACTTGCGGTGGCGTGAAGGGCAACCGCGCATGCCGTGGTCATATCGACCGGGGTGTGTCGGTCCGGTGCAGTTCGCGCAAATGCACTCGCGACCTCGGTCGAGTAGACCGATGCAAGTTGCGGGTGAGTCGTTCGCGACTTCGGCAGATATGAACGAGGCGGCAATAGATCTCCCCCTGGGAGGACCGAAGCAGCGTTGGAGTGATCGACCGGCTCCTAAAGAAGCGGCTGACGGCCCGAACGTGGTAACTTCGTCCGAATTCAAAGTAAGCCGGAGAAGATCTCGTGATGAACGCCAAGCGCGTGGCGTACGGAATCATCAATTGCTGATCGGATCGGCCAGTGAAGTTTGATGTGCCTCCTCGCCGGACAGCCGAATCGGATTGACAGAATTCCCTGAATATCGACGATGCCAAGCTGGAAAGTCGGCAGTCCATCGGCAGGGAGGCCACACGTGGATGGTTGGCGGGAATTTCGACCATGGCAACTCTTTAGGCGGTCTCTGGTCGGCGGATTGTGGCTGGGGTTAATTGTGGCGCAAGCGGCCCCGGCGCAAGAGGACGAAGCGGCTGCGACCGCACAGACGGCGATCACGAAAGCCGAAATTGCGGCTCAGATCGACCAACTTCAAAAAGACTCCGAGCTGGAAGCGGACGCCAAGCAAGAAGCCGCTGGCATCCTGCAATCGGCTCTGGATGAATGGAACGCGGGACACGAAGCCGGACAACAGCAGGCGGAATTCGAGCGCCGGCGCCGGCGAGCGATCGAGGAACTGGATTCGCTGCGTCAGAGCATCTCGGCCCTGCCGGAGAAGGCCGTTCCCCCCGCATTGCCGGAATTCAGCCTCGAACAACTGGAACGCCGCCGCGAAGAGTTGCAGGCAAAACTGGATCGCGAAGGAACCGGGCTCAAAGATCAGCAACAGAAACTGGCGGAGGAAATCCGCAACCGGAATACGCGCCTGGAAGCGATCCTCGCCAAGCTCACGGATGCCGAACTGCGGCTCGAACAGGCGCAGAACACACTGAAGTCGCTGCCGAGCGGCGAAGCGTCGTCTCCCGCGCAAGCGGCGCATCACTTGCTGTGTCGCGTGCGAGCACAGCGTGGGGGACAGGAAGTCGCGGCCTTGCAGTCGGAACGCGACTGGCTGGAATCGGGCGACGTCAACCAATGGCTTCAAGCGCGCTCGAGCTTACTCAAACGGGAAGCGGCGCAACTTGGTGCGGAACGCAAGCTGGTCGACGAACGAATCGAGGCAGTGCGCCGGCAAGAGGCTGCGAAACGAGTCCACGAGGCCCAGCACAAATCGCGCTCGGTCCATCCGGCGTTACAGACGTTGGCGGTGGAGAACGAACGGCTGGCGGAAGAAAGCGGCCGATTGACGGTACGGCTCGAGGAGGCGGAATCAGAGCTGGAGCGCACGTCCAGGCAGCTCGAGACCGTGCAAGTCGAAACGGAACAGATTCAATCGCTGATCTTGAAGATCGGCATGACCGAGGACATTGGTTTAATGCTGCGGCAACAGTATGACCAGTTGCCCGACGTGCCGCGTCTCCGGCGGCAGACGGCCGCCCGTTCGGAAGAAATCCGCGAACTTCGATTGCAGCAGTTCGCACGCGATCGGCTCGACCAGCAGACGCCGGAGATCGAGGAAGTTCTCCAGGCCGGACGCCGGACGCCGGGTCCGCGATTCGATGAGCCCTCCTTCAAAGGCCAGGCGGAGGCTTTGCTCTCGCATCGCCAGGAACTGTTGGCTCATTTGGAAGAAGACGGCGAGCGATTGATCCGATCGCTGTTTCGGGTCACCGAGTCGGAACGGAAACTGGCGATCCAGGCGACGGCGTCGATGCAGTTGCACGACGAGCATGTGTTGTGGATTCGCAGCGGCGATCCCATTAACCCGCTGGCGTTCGCTTCCTGGCGACCAGTAATCGAAAAACTGGACGGTGCTGACGCGTGGGACAGCATCGTTGTGGCCCTCCAGCGCGATCAGCAGCGTCGGCCGGCGCTTTACTGGCTTTTTGCAGCGGGTGGACTGGCCTATCTCTTAGTTCTGCTTCGGACGCAGCATCTGCTGAAACGCGTTGCCGAGCAGGTTCGACAACCCGAGTGTCTGGCCATCAGCCCCACGCTGCATGCCGTGGCGGTGACTGTCTTCCGCACCGCCTTTTGGCCCTTATTGTTGGCGCTGGTCGCCTGGCGACTGGAACAAGCCTCCACGTTCGGTACGTTCGCCCGCTGGCTGGCCGGCGGGATTTGGCGCGTCGTCTGGCTGGCCTATCCGCTACTGCTGATCCGTGCGGCGTGTGCCCGCAACGGCTTGGGATCGGCTCATTTTGGATGGCCGCCGCTGTTCACGGCACGGATACGCCGACATATCGGCTGGTTTCTTCCGCTGGCGAGCGTTCTGTTGTTCGTCATCGGCGCGATGGAAGCCACCGGGGTGGAATGGATGTCGGAGTCGATCGGCCGAACGTCGTTCCTGCTGTTGATGATCGCCGCAGCGGGTTTCACTCGCGTCGTGTTCACCGCTGGCGAGTCGCCTGCGGAACGGGCCCGTGGGTTCACGGCGGCGCGCTGGATGATTCAGGCAGTGCCCTGGTGTCTGATTCTGCTGGCCGCGGCCGGGTACTACTACACCGCGGCACGACTCACCTGGCGACTGCAGGAGACGCTGTGGGTCGCCGTGGCCCTGGCGGGATTACACGCCACGTTATTACGCTGGATTCAACTGGAGGAGCGCCGCATTGCCCGGCGGGTCGAGTTGACGCCGGAATCGCCAGGCCCGCGTGCGGAGAAATGCTCGCCGCTGTTCGCCTTGCAACGCGCGCCTTCGGCCGATCGCCGTCTGGATGTGGCCTCCATCACGCGACAAATGCAGGGATTGCTGCGCGTGTCGCTCGCGGTCGCGTGTTGCATCGGCGTATGGGCCATCTGGTCGGATGTATTGCCGGCGTTCAACATTCTGAACCAGATCACGCTCTGGCAGACGACGGTCATGAAACAGGTGAAAGATGCCGAGACGGGCGCGGCCCTGCAGGCACTGGCCGTGGTCGAGTCAGTATCCGTCGCGGATCTCGCCGTGGCGATCTTCATCGCCGGCGTGACGCTGCTCGCCGTGCGCAACATCCCGGGGCTGGTACAGGCGGTTCTACTGGAGGGGTTGCCGCTCGATGCCGGCGCCCGCTTCGCCGTTGTCATCCTGGTGCGGTATGCACTGCTCGTGACGGGCATCGTGATCTCCTGCGCGCAGATCAATATCGGTTGGTCGAATGTGCAGTGGCTGGTCGCCGCCGCTTCGGTCGGACTCGGCTTCGGCTTGCAGGAAATCGTCGCGAATTTCGTGTCGGGCATCATTCTGCTGTTCGAACGCCCGCTGCGCGTCGGCGACGTGATCACCATCGGCGACACGACCGGCACGGTCTCTCAAATTCGCGTGCGCTCGACGACGATCCTCGACGCCGACCGGAAGGAGCTCGTCGTGCCGAACAAAGACTTAATCACCGGCAAGCTGCTCAACTGGACGTTGACCGATAGAACCAATCGCATCGCGATCCGCGTCGGGGTGAGTTACGATTCCGATCCGGATCGCGTCCGCAGCATACTGCAAGAAATCGCGTTGGCTCATCCTTCGATATTGAAGCAACCCCCGCCGAATGCCGCGTTCGAGGAGTTTGGTCCCACTGCGCTCGTCTTTGTCCTGCGAGCTTTTCTGCCGTCGCTGGACGACCGATCTCGGGTGATTCACGAACTGCATGCGACCATCCACTCCCAATTTCAACAGGAGGGCATCGATATTTTTCCGCCGAACGCCGCCAGAAAGCCGCCGACTGTTCCAGGGGTCGCGGCATAACACTCGTTCGCCGCAGCGGTGTAACCGACCGAGGATGTTTGCGAGTTTTTGTAAGCTCGCATCGGTCACATCGACGAATGGCACTTAGATTTTGGTAAGGCCTTTGGCCATCTCGCGTTTGACGTCGGCGCGGGGCCGCGTCAGCCAATCGTAGTGATTGGGTCGATGCTTTTTCGCTCGAGGCTCGAAGCGG
>Ga0163151_10003560_pt1 | contig 22233 bp, 20 predicted proteins | sample OliLakLV19MP5IB2_FD_145596 | JGI IMG/M metagenome (GOLD analysis project Ga0163151, IMG submission 145596) | Freshwater microbial mat bacterial communities from Lake Vanda, McMurdo Dry Valleys, Antarctica - Oligotrophic Lake LV.19.MP5.IB-2 | ecosystem: Environmental > Aquatic > Freshwater >... | reverse complement strand
ACAAGCCAGTGACCCGGACGCTCCCGGCGTCCGGGTCACTGGATCCGTCACGTCGGCGTCCGGCCGTCGCGCAGATAGTTTTGCAGAATGTGCTGCGCGGCGAGGCCGTCCAATCGTCCTTTCTGCTGCGACGGCGATTCTCCCAGCGACCACAGCACGGCTTCCGCGGCGCTCGACGACAGCCGCTCGTCCCAATACCGCACGGGAAGCCCCGTCGTGGCGTGCAGCCAGTCGCCGAAGCGCCGCACCATCGCCGCCTGCGTTCCCTCTTCGCCAGACTGCATGTGCAGCGGCAAGCCGAGCACCCAGCCCACGGCCCGGTAGTCGGCGGCAACGCGGCGAAACTGCGGCGCGTCGTGAGCGGCCGACTTGAGGGCAATCGTCGACAGCGGCATCGCCATCGTTTGCTCGGCATCCGACACCGCCAGCCCGACGCGCTTCGTGCCATGATCGACGCCGATCAAAGCGCCGCGGATCGGAAAGTCGGTGGCTGCGGGGTCGGTCATCGGTCCGGTGAACTCCGAGGAAAGAAATGCCGCTGGCAAGATTCTAGCTGGTCTTCCTTGTAGGGTGCAGTCGAGGCTCTGCGAGGCTCACCCTCTTTGCCACTACGGGGTGAGCCTCGCAGAGCCTCGACTGCATCCTACGAAGGAAGAAGACCCGCCCGATTCGCGTGACTGACATTGTCCGTCGCATAAGACCGGGCTACAGTCGAAGTGGGAATGTTCTCCAGGAGTGCTCAACGATGCGGTACGGATGCGGCTGGTTGTTGATCGCGGCGTTGATCGTCGGTTTCTCGGGCCAAGCGGACGCTGCGCCGAAAGATCCCAAGAACCGGCTGGCGGCCATGAAGGCGCTCGACTGGCTCGCCGGCGAGCAGCATCGGCAGGGATACTGGGAAGCCAACGGCGGACAGTACCGCGTGGCGATGACCGCCCTTGCCGGCAATGCGATGCTCGCCGAGGGGAGCACGACCACCCGCGGCAAGTATGCGAAGCCGATCAGCCTCGCCGTCGATTACCTCGTGGAATGCGCCCAGCCGAACGGCCTCATCGGGTTCCGCAACGACTACCATTACACTTACGGCCACGGCTTCTCGATGCTGTTTCTCTCGCAGGTCTTCGGCGAGGAGGAGGATTCCCGCCGCCGCGACAAGCTCCGTGAGGTGCTGACCAACGCGGTGCAGTTCTGCGGCGAAGCCCAGACCCCGGACGGCGGCTGGGGCTACGTCTCGGCGAAGGACGGCAACAACTTCGACGAAGGCTCAACCTGCGTCACCCAGGTGCAGGGCTTGCGGGCCTGCCGCAACGCGGGCATTCCCGTGCCAAAGGAAGTCATCGACCGCGCGGTGGACTACATCAAGAAATGCACAGATCCCAGAGATGGCGGCATTCAGTACAGCATCCGCGGCGGCGGCTCGCGGCCCCCGATCACCGCGGCGGCCGTCGCGTGCCTGTTCAACTCGGGCGAGTACGACGACGAATACGTCAAGCGGCTGCTGGCGTACTGCGAGAAGAATATCGAAGCCGGCCGCAGCAACTCGCAACTGTTCGGCCACTGGCACTACACGCACTATTACTACGCGCAGGTGATGTACCGCCTGGGGGACGAACGCTGGGGCAAGTACGCCCGCGACCTGCACCGCGAACTGCTGCGGACGCAATCGGCGAACGGCTCGTGGGAAGAAGGCCACATCGGCAAAGTGTACGTGACGTCGATCAACGCCACGATTCTGCAGATCGATAACGGGTATCTGCCGATTTATCAGCGGTGAGGAGAGGTGGTGGGCGATAGGCAGAGAAGGCAGGACAGCGGCGTCTTCGATCAGCCTGGAGGCGGTTCCCCAACCGCATCGTCTTTACGCCGAAGGCGTTGTACCTCACAGCCCAGGGTCGCGAGTCCGCGAGCGCACCCTGGGTGGCGATTGATGATGAACCCCAAACCCTGTAAGGGTTTCATCACGGATTGAGTCCGCCGGTGATGCGACCCTTTCAGGGTCGATGCGCCTCGGACGCCATGTCCCCCAGGGTGCGCTCGCAGACTCGCGACCCTGGGCTGTGGGATCGAACGCCTTCGGCGTACCTCGATCTCCGGTCAATGTCCCGCCTTCAGAGGCAACAACCAAGATTAGGTTTTGAAGCCGCTTCTACCACCCATCACCGACCACCGGCCCTACTTGTACAGCAGGTCGTCGGGGCGCGGCAGGTCGTCCAGCGATCCCAACCCGAACAGCGACAGAAATCGCGGCGTCGTGCGGTAGGCGACCGCTTTCGGTTCGTTCGGCAATCGGTCGACCGTCAGCAGATCGCGCCGCAACAGGAGACGCAGTGTTGCTCCCGCCAACGGGCGGCCCAGCGCTTCGAGTTGCTCCTCGGTCGCCGGCTGGTGATAGGCGACGAGCGCCAGCACTTCGAGGGCCTCCTGCGACAGCCGGACCTCTTTGGGACCGAGGCCGTACACTTTGTGACGAATGCGTTCGTACTCGTCGCGGACCGCCAGCCGGTAGCCTCCCTCGCCGAGACGAATCTCGTACGGCCGGGCCTCGGCGTCGTATTGGCGGTTGAGGTCGTCGATCACCGCTTCGACGTACTCGGCGGTGTAATCCCCGCGCAGCACGCCCGCCAATCGGGCCGCCGTGAGGGCCGAGCCGCCGACGAACAGGCAGGCTTCGACGACCTGCCGGGCGGTGACGGACGGTTCGACCCGCGTCGAATCGGCGACGGGCGCCACTGTTTCCGATGTGACACCAGAGGTCGCCACATCGGTTGACGCAGCGGCCATCGAACCGGGAGCGATCTCCTCCGCGGTGGCGACGATCTCGGACTCGACGGCGTCCAGCGCTTCGAGGGCCCGCACGTACGCGGCTTCCAACTCCTCGCCGGACCATTGCGGCTCGTCGGCGTCATCCGTGAGGGGTGCAGCAGTGTCCGTCGTCATCAGCGCGCACCGTCAGCGGCAGGTGAAGGGCCGCGGACGATAGTTCGCGGCAAGGGAGAGGTCAAGGGGAAGATCGGGGTCAGGTGTCAGGCATCAGGTCAGAAGAGACATGGGAAGCCGCGGGATAGCCATCCCGCGGTTGAGAGTCTGCTGGTGTCCGACCGCGGGATGCTATCCCGCGGCTTCTGTCAACTGATTTGCCTAACGCCTAAATCCTAACACCTCTCGCCTTCCCCAACTTCTGTTGCCTCAAATGGTCATCAACAGGTATCTTCCCCGCCTCATGGTGACCTTGCGGACAGGGATGTCGTGCTGCGTGCTGCTCGGACTCGTCGGCTGTGCCGGCCGAGGCGACGCCGATCTGCTGCACGCCCGGCTGCGGGAACAACAGCAGCAGCTGTCCGAGACGCAAGCGCGGCTGGAGTCCTCGGCGAAGGATCTCAAGCAGGCGCGTCGCGAAACGGAGACCTTGCGGACGCAGCTCGCGCAGACGGGGACGCCGGGGCTGCTGCCCGAACAGTCCGATCAGTTGGTGCGCGTCGCCGATCTGCGGATCAACTCCATGCTCACCGCCGGGCTGGATCAGGACGACGGCGTGGGAGACGACGCGCTCGCGATCCAATTCTCACCGGTGGACACCGACGGCGAACTGATCCGCCTCCCCGGCGAGATCACCATCATCGTGCTGGACCCGCAATTGGGCGACGACCGCCGGGAAATCGCCCGCTGGTCGTTCTCCGCCGCGGAAAGCCGCGAACATTGGGTCCGCGGCTTCCTGGGGACCGGCTATCAGTTCACGCTGCCGTGGCCGCAGCCGCCGGAACACGCCGAGCTGGTCGCGCACGTGGCGCTTAAGACGGCGGACGGCCGCGAATTCGCGGCGTCGCACATCCTGAAGATCACGCCCCCGGTGGTGACGGCGGACAGCGTGACGCCATCAGCCGCCGAACGAACGGAGACGCGCCGCATTGCCACGCCGGAGGCCGAACCGCAAGCGCCGCAGCAGCGCGGCGTGGTGCGGGAATCGACGAACTGGACGGAATCGACGCTGCCGGTCTACCGGTGACTTGGTGCAACCCGACAAAACCGGTTTCAGCCATCACAATGGCCCGAAGTTGCAGGGGGAATGTCGATCCCGCAGAGTTTTGTCGGAATGCTCTCAGAGGCGGTTTCAAAACCGCGTCGTCTTTACGCCGAAGGCGTTGTCTCTCAAAGCCCAGGGTCGCGAGTCTGCGAGCGCACCCTGGGTGGTGATCGATGACAAGCCCCATACCCTGAAAGGGTTTTATCAGGGATTGATCAGGGATTGATGTCGCCGGTGATGCGACCCCTTCAGGGTCGATGCGCTTCGGACTCCAATTCCCCAGGGTGCGCTCGCAGACTCGCGACCCTGGGCTGTGTGATCGAACGCCTTCGGCGTACTTGACCACCGATCCATGTCCCGCCACCAACGGCAACAATCAAGATTGGGTTTTGAAGCCGCTTCTAATGTCCGCCGGCGGCCATCTGCATCGTGCGGGCGCGGGCCATCGCGTCTTCCGCCTCTTGAATCTTGCCGCACCGCTGGTAGATCACCGACAGTTGCGTGAATGAGAACGGATCGGCCGGCTCCAGTTCCGTGACCTTGACCGCGTGGGCGATGGCGTCGTCGAACTGATTGAGCTTCTGCATCATGACGGCGAGCGCGGAGTGCGTCAGGACGTGTTCGGAATCGGTGGTCAGAATCTCGCGCAGTTTGTCCGCCGCCCCCTGCAGGTTGCCGGCGTCGCGCAAGCGGATGGCCTCATCGTAAGCGGCATCAACCTTCGCCATTCGGGTGGCCCATCTCTCTGTCAACGGAGGGAATCATTGTGGGAGGTACGGAGACGCTCCCCACGTAGAGTTGTTATTCTAGCCCAAGGCCATTTTTAGAGGGACGGTTCTGCATGCTTTGCCGCGATTTTTTTGGAAATCGATGTTTTGCCGGCGGACCCGATGAGTTCAGGTCGGGTTTCGCTTTTTTGTGACGCGACATCGAAAGTTTTTTTCGGGGTGAGCAGGCGGATTGCAATGACTGGTGCAAAACCACCCTCGGGAGTCGATCGAAGCCACGCGCCCTGGCTACTGTCGGCCGCGATCTGCGGCGCCGTTCTCCGTCTCGGCTGGTTGAATGAACTGGCGTTGGAGCATTACGACGAAGGGGTCTACGCCTCCAATCTGGTGTTCCTCGCCGACGAAGGGGGGCAGTTTCCCGGCCGGCCGCTGTTCGCCCCGCCGCTGTGGCCGGCGGTCATCGAATGGTTCACGATCGGCTGGCGCATGGTCTCGACGACCTCTCCCCGCTGGTTGCCGATGCTGCCCGGCCTGCTCTGCGGCATCGCGGTGATTCCCTCCGTGTGGCTGGTGGCGCGGCGCTGGTTCGGGCCCACGGCCGGGGTGTCCGCGGCGTGGCTGGTGGCGCTGTCGGAGTATCACGCATTCTACAGCCGCACGGCCCTCACCGAGGCCCCGCTGATTCTCGCGTGGTTGTGGGCGCTGTATTGGATCTCATTGGCTCTGGATCGGGCTGATATGCGGACGGCGGTCATCGCCGGGACGGTCACGGCCCTGGGTTGGTGGACGAAATACAACGGCTGGCTGCCGCTGGCCATCGGTCTCAGCGGGGGCGTGGCGGCTCAGATCCTGCTGCCGGCGAATGAACAGACGTGGTCCCGGCTGCTGCGGACGCTCGCCGTGATCGTCGGGACCGCCGTTTTGTGCTGGCTGCCGGTGCTGTGGGACTGCCAGTCCGTGGGGGGCTACGCGGCGGTGGCGGCGAACCACCGGGGCTATCTGGAACCGTCGTCGCGATGGTTCGTGAACCTGGTCCATCAGGGACAGAATCTCGATGCGTATTTCGGTCCGGTGAGCTGGCTGGGTGTGGTCATTGCCGTCCTTCCGATGTTCGGGTTGCCGCCGCATCGCTGGCGGCTGGTGGGAGGCCTGTTGCTCATAGTCCTGGTTGCGGTGTCGGCTTACCTGCTCGGTCCGGCGTTGGGGCTGTTGCTCGCCGGAGGCTTGGCGGCGATCGGTGTCGGACTCGATCGCTGGCGGCGAGATCAGTTGTCGCGCACAGAGATCATCGCCGCCTGCCTGTTGAGCGCCTGGCTGCTGGGATTGTTGCTTGCCACGCCGATGTATCGTCCCTATCCGCGGTTGGTGATGCCGTTGTGGCTGGCCGGTGTGATGGGCACGGCATGGTTCGCCTCCCAATGTGCGGCGTATTGCCGACCGGCCGATTTCAGCCGCAACCGACACGTCGTGGCGGCGGGGCTGACGACCACCCTCGCCGTGGGAACGATGTTCATCGGCGGCACGACTGTGTGGGAAGATCGCATGGCATTGGCGCGCGCGAGCGACGACATCGCCGCCTCGTTGACTGCCGAACGTACCGCCGGCGATCCCCCTGTGGTCTTTGTCTACGGCGAGCCGGCCTTGTTTGTCGCGTTGCGCGAGCGCGGCGTCGCTGCGGGGTTGTCCGGCAATCTGGGTTTCGTCGACCGTCCACCGCCGACGGCCACCTACCTCGTGGCGGGCCTGTTCGCCGACCGCGACGCCGGGTTCCAAGAGGAATGGAGCCGCGTTCAGGACCGGTTCGTCGCCGTGAAATCGTGGTCCGTGCGGCCCAGTTCGCTGGTGTTGCTCGACAATCTTTCACCGGCGGAATTGCGCGACGGCTCGCCGGAACTCGAACGGACACTCACGCTGTACCGCCTAACGCCGCGGTGACGCGATCGGCAGCAACTGCCGGTCGGCGACCATGTCTTCGGGCGAATCGGCCACCGGAGACGCGGACCTCGTCGATCACTCTTGTCCCGCGCTCGTCCCCCTGACTACAACGCGCCGCGGACAGATTTCCCTGCGGCCGCGCGTTCGCCAGACGGCCGCCGTTCGAGCATTGTCGAGGAACACACAGCATGGACGATCTCGGCGCACCAGAACCTCAACGCCGGCGGCTGGGTCGCGGACTGAACGCCCTCATCGGCAGCGGCGCGTTCAGCGACGGCCCCACCGCCAGCGACAACGACCATTCCGAAGTCCACGTCGAGCTGATCGAACGCAATCCGTTCCAGCCCCGGCAGGACTTCGAATCCTCCGCCCTCAACGAGCTGGTCGACAGCATCCGCCAGCACGGCGTGCTGCAGCCGCTGCTCGTCCGCCCGGTCGGCGACGGCTATCAGCTCATCGCGGGCGAACGGCGACTCATCGCCGCGAAGAAGGCCGGGCTGGAAATCGTGCCCTGCCGGGTCCTCGCCCTGACCGATCAGCAGGTCTGCGAGGTCTCGCTGGAAGAGAACCTCAAGCGACAAGACTTGAACGTGCTGGAGAAGGCCGTCGCCTTCAAGGATTATCTCGACCGCTTCCAGCTCCCCATCGAAGAACTCGCCCGGCGGCTGAGCCTCGACCGGTCCACCGTCAGCAACATGCTGCGGCTGCTCGAACTCCCGGAAGCGATCAAGCAGGACGTGAAATCCGGCAAGCTCACCGCCGGCCATGCCCGAGCATTGTTGACATTGCCCGAGGGAGAGCAGCTCGCGCTGTCGGCGAAGATTCAGGCCGAGCACTGGTCCGTCCGCAAGACGGAAGAAGCCGTCCGCGGTCTGCAACAGACGCAGCCGCAGGACACGCTTCCCTTCCCCGGCGGCGACGGCGAGACGGCGCCGAAATCGAAGAAGGCCGAACTCACCAATCATCTGGCCTCGCTGCAAAACCAGATGCGCGACTGGTTCGGCGCTACGGTCGAGATCAAGCTGAAGGGGAAGGAAGCCGGCAAGATCGTGATCGAATTCGCCTCCAACGACGACTTCGAACGCATCCTCGGCAAGCTCCGCCGCGCGGCGTAAACACATCCCGCACAATGCTCACCAGGAAGCCCAGGGAAAGCTTTCCCTGGGCTTCTTCGCGCGCCGACGCATTGACCACCGTGCGGCCGCCCCCTAGACTGGCAGTCCCGCGGGATGTAGCTCAGCCTGGCTAGAGCGCCTGGTTTGGGACCAGGAAGTCGCAGGTTCAAATCCTGTCATCCCGACTATCTTTCCGCAGAAGCCCTTCGGCCAACAGGTCGAAGGGCTTTCTCATTTCAGGGACCAGACTTACGCCGACGAGCTTCCAGTTCAAACAGATGATTTCGAGGATTCGACGTTTAGCAGCATGATCCGCCACAAACCACTTCTCCCGCAGGTTTTGCGAAAGTTCAAACGCTTTGATGGCAAGGTCGATGGTTTCGTTCCTTCCTCGGTCGCAACGCTCGATCTCCAACTGCAACTCTGCGGTTCGGTCACGGAATGCCGTGTTCTTCACAGCGAAGGTGTCGGCGTCGATCTCTTCGAGCAGCCGCAGGTTGAGCAGGCGGTCCTGCTGGTCACGCACACGGATGAGTTCAGCTTGGAGCGCCTTGGCATGTTCAGCCGAGGAGCGCTGGTCCCAGTTCGTTGCCTTCCGTAGCTCCTCCCTGAACGTCTGCCGGAACTCGTCGTCCTTCACACGCAGCGTGTCGAACAAGGCGAGCATCTGGGCGTCGAGTTCGCCTTCCGTGAGCCGGGTCCGAGGGTGGTCGCCCCGGTGGTACTTCACGCAGCGGTAGTACACGTATTCCCGGTCGCCGGTCTTGGTCTTCTTCGTCTTCAGTTCGCCAGTGATCGGGCACCCACAGTGCCCGCACTCGATCAGTTCGCTGGCGTAAGTCATCTGGTGGGACTTGTAGATCTTCTGGCCGAGGAGGAACTGCACCCGGTCCCACGTCGCCCGGTCCACAAGCGGCTCGTGCGTGCCGGGGTGCCACTGGCCCTTGTGCCGCACTTCGCCGATGTAGGCCCGGTCGGTGAGGATGCCGTACAACTTGCTGCGGGTGAACCTCGGCTGGGACTCGCAGTAGTGGACGCCCTCGGCGAGCAGCGTGTCGCCGAGGCTGTCGAGCGTGTGGTTGTGGTAGGCGTAGAGTTCAAAAACCCGCCGCACCTTGGCGGCGTTCTGGGCGACGATCTCGACGATGCTCCGTCCGGCGATGCGGACATTGCGGTAGCCGATGGGTGGCTTACTGACGAAAAGGCCGCTCTGGACTCGACGGGCGAGCCCCTCCTTCACGTCGAGCGACTGTTGCTCGGTGTAGAAGCTCGCCATGCTCGCCAGTACCCGGCGCTGCATCCGGCCAGCCGGTGAGTTCTCGGTCGGCTGCGAAACCGAGATGAATTGGACGCCACTCTCCGATTCGAGTCGTTCGAGTTCAACGTAGTCGAACAGGTTCCGGGCCGCTCGGTCCACCTTGTAGAACAGTAGGCCGTCGATCCGATGGGCGTTGGCCTTGGTGAACGCCAGAAGCTCCTTGAATGTGGTCCGCTCGTCTCCCTTCGAGGCGGTCTCGGCGATGCGGAAGAACCGGATGATCTCGCCTTCGTTACGCACGGCGTACATGCGCAGGGCGTCCTCTTGGATGTCGAGGGAGAAGCCTTCTCGCTCCTGCTCCCGGCTGCTCACCCGAGCCAGCGCCACGTACCTCTTCTTTGCCTTTGCCACGTCGCCGATCCCTCGAACGAACAAAACCCTCGCAGAACTTCCGCAAGGACCATTTTCGCCGAGTTTTCAGCGGGATCAACCGCAGAAGGGCACACCAACTCGAAATAGTTCTAACGGTGTCCCGCTGGGTGTCGCCAGCAGCGTACCTTCGAGTACGAGCCCGCCGAACAGGATCTTTAAGATGCGGTGCTTCACCGCCCGGTCCATCGTGCCCCAGTTCTGACGGGCGAGCCGGAAGACCTCGGGGGCCTGCATCGCCAGTCCCTCGATCTCGGTTCGCTGGGCCTCGGCCAACTCGACCTGACGCCGCAGCAGTGTCTCCCGTTCTGAGAGTTCGTGCTGCTTGGCGGCGAACCGCTCTTCTGAGATGTTCTTGGCGAGCCGCAGGTTCAGAAGCTCGTCCCGCTGGGCTTCTATGAGCGAGAGTTGCCGCTTGACCTCCTCAGTGCGGACCTCAGAACTGGCCTTCTCGTGTCGGAGCCGTTCAAGGGCGACCTTGATGGTCCAGCCCTCGACCTCCGGGGTTTGAATCCGAAAGTCCGCCATCAGCACCTCGATCTGGGAGTCGATCTCGGCTTCACGAAGTCGAATGCGAGGATGGCCGGGCCGCTGGTAGCGGGCGCAGCGGTAGTAGATGTAGGTCTTCAGCCCCGCCAGCGTCAGCTTCTCCTTCTCCTCTCCCGTTACCGGATGGCCGCAGTGCCCGCAGCGGATCAGTTCGCTGCCGTAGACCAGTTGGTGGGACCGGTATCGTTGTTCGCCGAAGGAGACCCGGACGAGATCCCACGTCGTCTGGTCCACGAGGGGGTCGTGGAGGCCGGGGTGCCAACCACCCTTGTATTTGACGAACCCGAGGTACGACATGTCGCCGAGAATGGCGTGCATCTTGGTGACGGAGAACCTCGGTTTCGACGGGGTGTAGAACAGCCCCTCGTCGTAGAGCCGGTGAACGAGTTCCTCGACGATCAGTTGCTCGTAAGCCCGAAGATCGAACGCTCGGCGGACCTTCAACCCGTTCTCGGGATGGATCTCGGCGATGGCCCGACCGTTGATGCGGATATTGCGGTAGCCGTAGGGACAGCGGTTTGGGAACCAGCCGAGGGCGACCCGCTTGGCGATCCCCTCTCGAATGTCGAGCGACTGTTGCTCCGTCTGGAAAGCGCCGATGGTCGCCAGCGTGCGGCGGACCATGCGACCCGTGGGGGTGTTGTCCACGGGTTGCGTCACCGAGATGAATGGCAGGCCATAGTCCTTCTCGATTTCCTCCAGCATCACCAGATCCTTGAGGTTCCGGGCCGCTCGGTCGATCTTGTAGAACAGCATCCCGGCGTACTCGGCGGCGTGAACCTTGGCGTAGGTGATGGCCTCACGGAAGATCTTCCGCTGCTCGTTCTTGCTGGCGGTCTCGGCGATCCTGAACACCTTCTCCATAACCCCACCGTGCCGTTTGGCGTAGGCGTGGAAGGCGTCCACTTGCACGTCCAGCGAGAACCCTTCTCGTTCCTGTTCACGACTGCTGACCCGAGCCAGTCCGATGTACCGCTTGTCGTCATGACTGCTGACCAGAGGCTGTCCGATGTGCTGATTCACGTGTCGTCTCCTGTTTTCGCATCAGGCCGGTGGCGTCGAGGAGTTGGCCAAATTGCAGAATGAGGCTGACTGCATCTTGCTCGGAGAGTGATGTGGAAAAGCGGCTCCACACCCGTAGCGTCTCCGTTACGAGATCCGTGGTAATCCACACCGGACGGTCGTTTGAAGTCCGCTCGTTGCCGCCGTCATCCGCTTTGTCATTCGGCTTCATCGCCAATTCAGCGCCGTAACCGCTGCCTGAAACTGGTCAACATGCGGAGCGAACATCGCCGCCGCTACCAGTTCTCGCAGCAGAAACCGTCTAGCGCCGCTAGAAGCGGAAAAAATCATGGGAGTTGGACCGCCGATTTTCCAAGCCCTCGCAGCCAACGTACAATCAGGTGCCCTATGAACGACGGGGAGGAATCATGGATCTGGCGTCTACAACCTCGGTACGGCACGACCTCGAACTGTTGGCAACGGAGTTCGACCGCTGCGCTAAGACGTATCCGCCGCTCTTCCATGAGCGGTTTTCGGCGTGGTCCCACCAAGGGGACGAACTCCTAACGGAAGAGCAGTGGCGCACCTTTACACTGCTCCACCCAGAGCCCTCGCCGCACCTGCTGCACGGTTGGTGGGGCTGGAACGGCCCTTGGGCCATATCGGAAGACGAAGAGTTAATGGGCCGGTTCACTGGCTCCATTGATGGGCTGGACGAATTCCTCGAACTATCGAACACGGCCTCGACGCTAATTTCTGAGATCGTCCCCGCAGAAATCCAAGGGGCGGGTGGCTATGACGGCTGGCTTCACCTGCTTCACAGGACAGCACTGCTGTACCCGTCGATGCTGTTGGGGGTGGAGACATCTCTGTGGGATCGGGAGCCGGGAGAGATCCGAAGCTGGGAAGCGATTGTGTCCGACTGGCAAGAAACGGGAGGGGTGCTGCTTCCCAAACACCCCGTCGTCCATCGCCTGAAACACCCCGTCTTCACTTCCTCGACGGCATTTCTACGGTCGATCCTGCGGCCCGAGAGGACGAGAACGTGGCAAGAGGGGATCGAAGGATTTCCGGCGAACGTGGTCTGGGATCTCGACGCCGAGGAGCAAGTTGAGTTCAGTTCAACTGTATCGACCACATCTGACAGCACAACGCCTGTGCTAAACCTCTGGCGTCGAAGGGGAGACATCTATGACGTGCAGTTTGAATCAGTGCCGGGAACTGGGCCGGTTCCGGTCGATGCCCGCTACCTCGGCTGCGATCACATCAATCGACTGATCGAACGAGCCGGGAAAGGCGTGCATGTGTTTCAGTTCTTGACATCCAGCAAGGACCGGCAGAGTCGCCCGGTCGCTTCGACCATACTTGAAGATGAGATGTACGAGTCGTCAGATGACGAGGAAAGGTCATCGCACTCATCCGGTGGCGCTCACGGTGATGTCACCCAAAATGACGAAGCCGTAAACAGGCTGAAAGCCAGCATCGAAGATGCTCGCCAACAACTTGAGGCGGCGAAGCTGGCTGGCAATGACGCACTGGCCGGGAAAGCGGAGTCTACATTGCGTCGGTTGCAGCGTCAGTTTGAGCGGGATGTAAACCACAAGGGTCGCCCTCGACAGTTCGGCACAACAGAAGTGGAGAAGGCGAGAAAAGCGGTCTGCAATGCTCTGACCGAGCAGTACAAGCGGCTCCGAGCCAAGGAACTCGGCAAGTTGGCTGACCACTTTCGGCTGTCAATCAGGTGGATTGGGAAGGGCTTCTGCTATGCCTACCTGCCGACAACACCGACCACATGGGAGACTGCGACTGGACTCTACCTTGCGAAAGGGCACTCCTGAGTGGAAGCAACGGGTTAGCCGTAAATCAGGGCCTCGTCCGTCCCAACCGACAGTGGTTCCCTGCCCCCTCCGGTTGGCTTCGACTGCCGCCCCGTCGAAGACCAGCACGACCTTCAGGAAGGCCCATCCGTTTCCTTGATCGAGGCCCGGCACGACGCTCAGGTGCGAATGGCGTTCAAGCACGGCCCGTTCGCACTGGTCATCCTCGGCGGGGCGCAATCTGACAAGCAACCTCTTCCGGTTCATGGGCGGCGGCTGCGAGAGCCTTCGGGTCACGACGAGGCGGTTTCGTAAACTGAGTAACAAGTAGGTGTTGAATCATGGTGTCGGTTGCACACCCGACAAGAACGCCAAGAAAAACCGGTGGCCAAAGGGCTAGAGCGATGCTGACCCGAATCTGTCAAGGCCCACGAGGGGGAACTCGACTGGGCCGGGAAGCGCCTGTCCCCCTCGGCGAAGCTGGCGTCGAAAGACAACCACGCCCAGATCTCGGGCTGCATCAAGGAGGCCGACGCCGCCCTGAACAAGCTCTGCGACGGCGTGTTCGACCTTGACGTGAGCCGCCACTATCAACTGGCGAACCGGGTCGCCTACGCATGGAAGCTCGCCGACCTCGGACTGCCGGTCGTGCTGCTCTACCTCGGCTTCACCGGCGACACGTACTTCGACGCAGACTACATCCGTGACGACGCCCACTGGCAGCGGGTCATTGGCGGGTACATGCAGGGCGTGGTCTCGCAGCAGTTTCCCGAGCGAGTCCACACCTTGGCCAGCGGCGGCTCGGTCCAGATGCTCGTGAGGAGCCTCCCGGTGGCTGAAGTCTCAACGTGAATCGGCACGATCACGGGAATCGACTGAAGCGGGAGATTTGCCGTCCTTCAGCGCCCAGTCCATGCCTAGCGCTCTTGCAATCTCGGCGATCCGAACGAGTTTCGACTTCCACGGATGGTCGTCGGGAATGTGGCTCGGTTGTCGCCCCAGATGGATCTCATGGCATGGGCGGCAGAGTAAGGTCACTGTCCTTGGGTTGAAAAGCCCGTGATGGTACGTGTGATGATGCACGTCGGAGCCGGGGTCGCCGCAATACTGGCACCTGCCGTCGTAGTGGTTGAAAATCACTTCACGGAAAAGCGCCCACTGGTCAGCTTTGAGAAAGTCGTTGTAGTCCATGCAATTATTTACGCCGACCACGCCGATTTCTCGATGCTAGTGACGAGAGAACTCGACCAGCATCGCAGCCGTGGATAACGGCTGCGGACTGGTCGTCCTTGTACTTGCGCTTCGGCCTAAGTCTGATGGAACAGTGGCTTCATAGTCGGTTCGACCTTGGCAATCGCCTTGTCGATGGCTCGCTCGAACTCTTCCTGTGTAGCGAGGACCGGCTGCTTGTAGTAGCCGTTCAGGGCGGCGAGGGCGTGCCGTAGAATCCTACCCTTGAGGTTGCCGATCTCGTCTACCTCATCCTGCGAATTCAGGTACTTCGCCTCGATGAATGGCCGCACGTGGCAATCGAGTTGGTCCTTTATCTTGTCGAGCTTCCTGACGGCCAGAACCGGTGACTCGTCCAAATGAACACGGTCACGAATCGCCTCGACGCTCACGGTGAACCTCGGATGAAGAGGGTTGGTCGCAGCCAACTTCTGCACATTGGCTTCCTTTTGTGCGAATGCAGGGCTGAGATAGTAGGCTTCACGGCGTAGTCGCTCCTGTTCCTTGCGCTCCTGTTCGTCAAGGATCGCTACCTTCGAGTCAAAGCAGACGTTGAGGTACTTGCCGAAGTTTCCCTTGTCGATCTTGCCCTCCAAAATGTTGCTTTCGTGCCGACCACGGTACTTGTGGAACTCGGTCTCGTATTCTTCCGGCGTTAGATCCAGCCGACGTGCCTTGGCGATGGACTTTTCCGCCCATGTCTGGGACATGTGACCGTCGCAGAGGCGGCGGCAGATGTCCCAGTTGTCTCCCCGGTACTCGTAGGCAGTTGTGGCCGACCGGGGTTGCTTTTCCTTCCGGAAGTATGCACTTGGCAAAGCAGGTATCGGTTTATGCGAACCCGGCCCACCCCGGCCGGGTCATTTCAGCAAGGTCTTGAGCGGCAGTTTCGCCGCTCGACAGAAACGACGGATCGTTCCGATGCGTGGATCGACACTCTTTAAGAACTGGCTGACAGACTGACGCGCGGTTGTTGCCGGGTAGCCCATGCGCTCGCCCAGCACCTGTTGCGTCAGCCCGGATTCGGCGACCCACTTTCGGATCGCAATCATCACCGGGTCAATGTCTGTTCCGTCGTCCATGCCCCCATCTTAGAATCCTCGCGGATTTTGTCAATGCACGATTGACATCCGCCTGTCGTGTCTATAATATCTATACAGACGCGAAAGGGAATGCCATGAATCTGATCGACCTCGCCCGACTCGACGACAACCAAGCCCGCCAGTATTTCGAGGGAATCCGCTGGCCGAACGGTCCGGTGTGCCCTCACTGCCAATGCACGAACTGCACGCGGCTTGAAGGGGAAGCCCATCGGCCCGGCACGCTGCAATGCAACAACGGCGATTGCCGCCTGCAATTCACGGCGACGGTCGGAACCGTGCTGGAGTCCAGCCACTTGCCGATCATCAAGTGGCTGATGGCGTTCCACCTGATTTGCAGCAGCAAGAAAGGTTTCAGCGCGAAGCAGTTGCAACGGGAACTGGAGATCGGATCGTACCGGACGGCGTGGTTCCTGCTGCACCGCGTGCGCCATGCGATGACGGCCGGATTCGAGAAGCTGGACGGCGTCGTGGAAGCGGACGAAACCTACGTCGGCGGGAAGCCCCGGTACAAGGGGCAGTCGCCCCGCGGCCGTGGCACGAAGAAAGCCCCGGTTATGGCGCTGGTCCAACGGGATGGCGACGTGCGCTGCTTCCCCGTTCAGATGGTCGATTCGGTCACGCTGCACAACGAGATCGTCGCCAAGGTGTCCAGCGACGCCACGCTCATCACGGACGAACTGCCCAGCTACAAGAAAGTCGGCAAGACGTTCGCCGGTGGCCATCACACGGTCTGTCACCGGGAGAAGGAATACGTTCGCAAGGCCCGCGGTCGGGACGGGATGAAGATCACGACGAACACGGTCGAATCGTTCTTCGCTCTTCTGAAGCGGGGAAACTACGGCGTGTACCATTCGATGAGCAAGCGGCACTTGCACCGCTACTGCGAAGAGTTCGCGTTCCGCTGGCGTCACCGCAAGGTGTCCGACTCGGTGCGGACGGAATGCGCGATTGCGGCCGCGGAGGGCAAGCGACTGATGTACGAAACATCTGCGACGCGCTAAATCACGACAACTGAACGAAAACTGAACAAATCGCTTGACGTTTCACGGGACATCGTCGATATTGCCCTTAATGCGGTTCGCCCGCAGGCGGGCAGCGGCTTAAGCCGTGGCCGCAAAAAGGACTCGCTAACACGAGTCCTTTTTGTTTGCGCCGACCAACTCTGGCATGCCGGACAGGAACACCTGCCCGTACCCCTTCTTCATTCCAGACGCGGGGTTGCAGTGGTACTTGCTGGCCACGCCGTCATGGATGAAGCGATCCAGTGGGTGGCGAAACTGGTTCTTCTCGAAATGGCACATCAGGACGTTGTCGGTTGCGGCCGTGGCGATGATGTCTGCGAGTTGCAGCCCGTGGATGTTTGCGTCTTTCGTGCGAATCTTGATTTCGTCGGTCGAGATCAGCCGCGCAAGCCGCTCACCTGAGATATGTCCGGTTCCGTTGGAATAGAACCCGCGCCACGCGGCCTGTAGCGCCTCGTTCTCGCGTGCGCCGCGGCTCTCCGCCATCGCGTCACCTGCTGCGCGTCGATGGCGGAGCCAGAAGAAATACCTCTCCATGAGAACCTTGGCGCAGTAGTGGTATGGGTGCATTGCGCCGAGGCCGTACCTGGCGTAATGGCCTTGCTTGTCGATGACAACGGCGATCACGCCAACGTCGGACGCGGCGACGAATTGGCAGAGCGCCTTGTTGAAGCGGAGGGCCTCATCTGGGTTGGACAGCCTAGAAAACACATTCCGGCGACCGACGATGTCCTCCCTGTGAAGGATGACGCGGTCGTCTGGATCATTCCCGAAGAAAGCCCGCTTGAGGCTCTCCATAGCGGGACACAGAACCGCCGGATAATGGTGCGTCATATCGACAATGGTGCCGACGACGCCAAGGTAGCGATTGTTTGCGATGCCCTTCGCGTCCATCTGGTGGTTGCCAGATTCGTCGAGGTACATCCTGTACTGCGCTCGTTGCCCGCTCATTGTGCCCCTGCATCGTGCAGCGGCGCGACTTTCACTGATCCGCTTGTCTTCCCGCTTGACGTTTCAACTCGGCATCCGTACCATTCTGAACTTAGACGGAAATACGCTTCGGCGTCAGCCTGTCGGCCGTGGTTGAGGTGTGACCAGCACCCCACCTTGGTTCGGAGAAATCGAAGTCACAGGACGCCACCAGTTCTCCATCGGGCTGGTGGCGTTCGCCATTCTGCCATATTGCGCCGACAAGTCAACACCCGTTGCGCCGACGCAACCTCCACACGGGAGGCAACTTATGACGAATGACAAAAAGGCGAAGAAACCGCCGAAGCGCGACGAGCCGTTCTCGCTCTACCCGATGACGATGGAACAGGCGCTCCGATTCGCCTTGCAATCGCCACCGATGCCGAAGAAGGCCCCGGCTAAGAAGAAGCCGGCGCAGTAGGGTCTTGCCGTTCGGCGACGGCGCGTTATGCTCGCGTCAGTCCAGCCGAACACCCCATCACCGATACACCCGGTCGCGAGGCCGGGGAAGCCGCGCCACGTTCGGCTGGACACTGAACGGCGCGGCTTTTCTATTGGCGAGTGACCATGACTGAAAAAATCGACACCGAAAGCGTCTACTCAAAGTCCATGTCTGCATTGCTTCTTCTTCACGAGTGCATGATCGCGTCCCTGATCGCCTCACACCCAAACCCGACATATCTCAAGGCGATTTTTACAGTGCGATTCAAGCCGGAGACGATGCCGGAAGAGGTTCGAGGCTTATACTCAATGCACTACGAGAAGCATCTGCACTTTCTGGAACAGCGGATTGAGGAAATGGGAGGTCAATGAGAATAAACCGAAAAAAGTGCGCCTCGTGCTTAGGCAACTCAGCCGCTAAGCGTTCAACCCTCTCTCGGAATTCCTCGGTCATTCCGCTAGGCGTCATCGCGGGTCTCCACTGAGATTGATGGTCGCTTCGATTTGTTCTGCGGCTGGACACGCCCCATTCTACGCCGCCGCGCCCGCAGGCCAAGCCCGCTTTCCTGCCCAGCGCTCCCCGCCGTCCCCGCTCGTGGTAGACTGATGGGCGGAAGCCAATTCTGCCTATCCCTTGGACGGCATCACCAACAACTATGAGGTGTCGAATGAAACTCGGATGCTTTGTCGGCGGACTCGCGCTCGTGTTGATCGCCTCGGCTCCTTCCCCGGCGCAGGACGAGAAGCCTAAGATTTCCGATCCGAAGTTGCGCGAGGCCGTGGCCAGGTTCGAGGATGCCGTCGCCAAGTTCGGCACTGGCGACCCGGACCCGTACATCGCGTGCTGGTCTAATCGCGAGGACGCCCTCGAACTGGGACCCAGCGGCGGCTACGACAACAAGGGCATTGCCGAGATCAACAAGCAGGCGAAGATCGCCGCGCTGAGGTTTGGGAGGCCGGGGTGCAAGAATACGTTCGAGCATGTGTCGGTGGTCGAGACGAAGGAGTTGGCCTACGTCGTGTCAATCCAACGGGTCGTGTTCGAGCAACAGGGGGCCAGGCCGCTGGCCTTCCGTTGCTCAAACGTCTTCCGCCTGGAGGACGGCGAGTGGAAAGTCGTTCTCCGGCATTCCGACGGGCGGGTGAACGGGCCGAGACAGGAAGAAAAGCAATGACGCCCTCGTCGCCCACGCGCTGGCCCTGCCGCTGCACCTGATCGCAACTGACCCAGGAACCCATCAACACCCGCCTGCTTTGGCAAGTGCATACTTCCGATGGAACCCGCCACACGCCGCGCACATTGGCGGCAACGACTTCACAACTTACTGTGTCCACGATGAGAAGACCGCCGCATACATCATCGCTTACCGGGGCGACTTCGGCTCGTCGTCTGACAACAATTCGAACTCGAAGACGCACACGTGGAACGAAGATGTCAAGCTCACGCTGAAAACGCCGGCTGGGAAAAAGGAAGTCTCGTTCCGTCGCGACCACACCGCGCCGGACAAGCTCACGCTCGCCGGAAAGGACTACGACCTCAAGAATGGCCGTCTCTTGCTCCTGAACGCCGACGGTGCTGTACGCCAACTCGCCATTGAAGCGATTGTCGTTCGAGACGCCGAGGCTCAAACGCAGCTCAAAAAGAAAATAGCCGCCGTACCGCCGCAAGCGCGTGGTGAAGCTACTGCCATGAAGACCGGCATCCACTGCCAGAAGTTCCGCGAGGAAGACGCGAAACGCCCGGGCGGAGAACTTATGGGCGATGTGTTGGAATCTCAACGCGGAGAAGATCCACTGGTCCTGGGGATGCGCGTGGCCAGCGATGCGAAATGGAACATCGGCGGCCAGGCGAGAGTGGAACTGGTGGTTCGTAATGCCAGCGGGAGCGACGTGCAGTTTCCGCAGACGCCCCGGGCCGACAACGGTCTTTCTGTGGTGGCGATCGACAAAGATGGCAAAGAACACCAGGCGGAGATCGCGCAGGTCGATTCGTGGCTCGTTTGGAACCACCTGCTGCTGCCGCGCAGCCATATAGTGATGGTGAAGTCATTCACTCTCCGCTTCGATCCTGAGAAGCGCGGCGTCTCGAAACACGGCGTGGCCGCATTTCACATCCCGCCGGGCAACTACAAGCTGCGCTGCAAATGGAATGATGCGCGGCCTGAAGTGGCCCATGACGGCGAATGGACCGGCGAACTCGTGAGCGTGGAGCACAAGTTCAACTTGGCTGCCGCTGTCGCGACTCCCCCGGCTTCTGAGACGCCGAAGACTCCCGCCGCCAGCGAGCCAGCGCAGAAAGTCGGCGCGAAACTTCCCGGCCGGCTCTTCGTCAACGCCGGTCTTCGCACGGCAAAGGATGAAACGCGATTCTCTCAAAGCGCGATTGCCATCGATCCCAATACGGGGAGTTGGACTCGGCTGCAGGAAGTCAGCAAATCCGGGTTTACCGTTCCGCTTTCGCCCGTGCGCGTCTCTCCCGATGGCAAGACAATGTTGTTCATGCGGGAGAGGGAAATCTGGAAGTGCGACGCGACGACGGGTGACCGTGCGGAACGTATGCTCGAAAAGGGATCGCCCGCGGCTTGGTCGCCCGACGGCAAGACGTTCATTGCGGTGGTCGAGACGAACGAGAGGGACGGTCAGCTTGTCGAGAACTGGATTGTGAGCGCGGACGGTCAGAAGCAGTCGGTGCTTGTGCTCCCGAAGGGAGACGCGGTTGAGGACTGGTCCGCCGATGGCCAGTGGCTGGCGGTCAGGTCGCGATTGGACCGTCAGATCTACCTCGTGAAGCCGGATGGAAGTGGGCGGCGGCGGCTCGCCGACTCGGTTGAGTACTCCCTGGGCCACAGCAGCTTTTCGCCGGACAGCCGGCGCATCGTCTACCTCAGCCGGCAAACGCTCGACGACAAGAGCCGCTTCAGTCTTCGGACAATCAACATCGATGGAACCGGCGACCGCGAAATCCTGGGTGAGAAAAAAGCAAGATCAACACCTGACTCTGCCATTTGGACGGCCCCGATGGCCGCGCGATGGTCGCCGGACGGAAAGCACTTGGCCATCGTACTGTTCGATCATACACGCGACGGCGGAATCCTCGCCATCAACGGCAACTGGCGGCTGGCGATGATCGACGCCGACGGCGGGAATCTTCGTGAACTCAAGCTCGAAGGGATGCTGACCACGGTTTTGCCCTGGGACGGCCCGGAGTGGAGACCCATTGCACCGGCCGTGGTCACGCGGGAACCGAAGCCGGGCGCGCAGCTCAAGCCCGCCACGGAGCAGAAGCTGAAATGGGGCGAGCCTGCGAATGGACTGCGGATGGCGCTGGCGTGGCCGCCTTCGCTTGGCGAGCCGGGGATGGGCGATGCGAACGAGTTTTTTCTCGTGGTGCAGAATGTGTCGGAGACGGCTGTGAGACTCGCCGCGGGCGACGATGCGCCTAATCCGCGCAGACTGATGATGCGGGAGAACGGCAGGCCCTTGCAGGCTATCAGCGACCTGGTGCCGACGCCGGGCGATTGGTTGCTCCAGCCGCGTGAGGTTGCGTTCTTTCGCCTCTACCAGTCCAACGCCGAGTGGAAAGACGGTCGCACGATCAGTTCCGCCATCGAGCAGGACATCCGCGTAGTTCCGCGATACAGCATGACGGCGGAAATGACGATCGAGAAGGCACCGGCGGGCGCGTGGACCGGCAAGCTCATCACCGGTCAGACGCGCGGCTCCGCGGACGTGGCAGCCGCGCCGGCTCCGATGCACAAGGACGCCCGCGCGCTTTACGAAGTCTGGCAGCGTTACGCCCGGGCGAATGGCGACATCCCCGGTGCGCTCGTGGGCGAGCTGGCGGCGGCGGTGCGGCAGTTCATCCGCTACAACCCGACTTGGGAGACTGTGCCGAAGCTCAACGCCATCCTTCCGCGCCTCGACGCGACGCACGACTGGAAATCCGCCGACGCGATCGCGCTGCTCGATGAAATCGCGGCGGTGAAGGATTCGCCGCTGACGATGGCGGTATGGAAGGGAACGATGCACACGATTCGCAAAGGCGAGGCACTGCCAGCGAAGTTCGCGGATGCGGCCTGGAGCGGCGGTCAGGCGAAAGCCTTGCGCGCGGCTTGGGTGTTGGAGCCGGGCGCGGCGGAGCACCGCATCGGTGCGGCGCTGAAGGCGCGGCTGCTTGTCTGGAATCCAGGGGCGGTTCCCGTCGTGCTGCAGGTGCCGACGTGGCATCAGGGCGGGGTGAAGGCGACCGATGCGAAGGGCGCGGAGATCGAAGTCTCCGGCATCAGTTGGACGACACTCGCGGAGTCCGTCCCCGCTCGCCTCGGTCCGGGCGAATACATCGAAATCAACACACCGGGCGTCGGCTTCGGCCCGCGCGCGGGCATGGGGCCGTGGGCCGGGCCGCGCGTCGGCTCGAACGTGCTCGCGAAGCCCGGCGACGACATCACGCTCACGCACAGCCCCGTCCCGCTCGACGGCAGCGAAGTCGGCGTGCGCGAGGACGACCCGCACGTTGTCGGCGCCGGCTGGTGGCTGGCGCACATCAAATCACGGCTCTCCCGCGAACTCCCGCTGCCTGCCGACGCCGCCGAGCGCACACACCTGCTCGACCGC
>Ga0163151_10003559_pt1 | contig 22234 bp, 16 predicted proteins | sample OliLakLV19MP5IB2_FD_145596 | JGI IMG/M metagenome (GOLD analysis project Ga0163151, IMG submission 145596) | Freshwater microbial mat bacterial communities from Lake Vanda, McMurdo Dry Valleys, Antarctica - Oligotrophic Lake LV.19.MP5.IB-2 | ecosystem: Environmental > Aquatic > Freshwater >... | reverse complement strand
GAACCACTTTCGCCTGTTTTGGTCGAAATTTTTCCCTTGACGTCCCTTCCCTTCTCGGTGGTGACATCTACTAATTCCTTCTTTTTGTAGTCAAATTTCAAGTATGACTCTTTTCCAGTCATAAATGCGTCAGAAGATCCGTACTGGATCTTCCCCACACTTCCATGCCATTTCATGGCCATTGGGTAGTACCGACCTTGGCGTTTTTCATCAGCAGTAAATCTGATGAAACGCTCGGGGTGGTCCTTGGAAAACGATATCTTGTATATCGTTGTTCCTTTTACGGGATCGTTGATTTTCTCAACCAACTCTCCCTTGGTCCCATTTGGGATTCTCACCTTGAATGTGGAATCAATAACGGTAATCTTGCCGTTTTCCACATTTTGGATGTTTATTGTCTCCGTCCACTCGAGGTAGATCTGGCCCTCGAGGAAATACTGGGCACTGTTTAGAGTCTCAGCCCTGAGACCTTCTTTTTTCTCATCACCCATGACTTTGCGTAAAGTCATGTCGGTGGTTTTGCAACTGGTCAAACCTAAGGTTGCCAGGAAAAGAATCGTTAGGTTTCTCATATCTTTTTTTTTTAAATTTTGACTGAATTTGTTTGAATATAGGGAATTGCGTCGATTATAGCATACTTATCTATCTTTGTCCAGTCCTTTACAAACCCTTATTTTATGGGCTGATATTGACCTCCCTCCCCCTTTCTGGTTGGCTAGATTTGAACCAAAACTCATCGACATGGCAACCGAAAAAAGGGACTACTTGCTCGAAAATGAGCTCAATTTGGTTCCAGCATGGAACCGAGCAATTAATGCAAAATACTTTGAACTGAAGAAGGGGTTTGAGAACGAATTCAAAATACTCGAAGCAGACGTTACGTCGCATTTCAAAGTCACGGATGCGATATGCTCGCTATTTGAGTACGAACAATTCCATCACATCCGCTATGGAAATTGTAGTATTTTGTCGCAAAACAGATTGGGCGAATTCATTTTTGAATTCTCCTTTAAACTTGAGAAGATAACCAAGCCGTCAGGCTGTATCTACATCTTCGCTCTCTACATGATTTGGAAGGCATATGCTTCCGGCATCCAACCGTCGGCATTTCACCGGCATATCTCAATAGAGAACAACAAAAAGCATATATCGAAGAAAGTAGAAGCTCTCGAGCGTCAACGTATCGAGGATATTTTCAAAAAGGATCATCTTTCAGCAGAGGAGAGACAAGACTTTTTCAAAAAGTATTTTCGTGACGACGGCAATCACACCTTAGATCCAGAACTCTTTGCTGATGCAGCAAAGCATGCGCACGAGCTCGGTGGAGACTAATAATACTTCTAATCTCACAAAAACCCCTACCTTTCGGCAGGGGTTTTTTTTATCAATATTTAATTAAGCGTCGAAATGTTCGATCGTTGCCATGATGGCTTTGACCTGCGCTTTGTACTGCGCGACGACTGAAGGAGGATTGTACGCATCGAGGATGCCGTCAATACTCTTTCCTTTGTAGTACGAAGCTGTGCGAGGATTGTTGCCACCAATATTGCGAAGCACTGTTTCGATCGCTTGGTCGTATGTTGTGAAATGAATGCGACACGATCCCCACCCGAAGACGTTCACTCCGTCAGAACACGGATGAAGTCCAGCTGTTGATTCGCGCATCGCGAGAGCGGGACCTAGAGTCCACGGGAGATTGTTCTTCTCTGCTTCAAGGACGAATTTCATTCCGTAGCCTTCAAGCGGAGAATCGAACGAGCCGAAATATGCATCAATTTTGGTTGCCTTCTCTAGTCGAGCAGTTTCCTCAGCTGATATTGATTCAACAAACGAGGGAGTAGTAGTATTGTCTGTTGCTAGAGAAAGCATAGACACAGGACTTCCTGTGAGCGATGCGAACATTGGTAATATGATAAGAGAGTTGAGAACAAGTTTATTCTTTGTGTTTTTCATAATAAGCAGTTTCGCTCTGCAAAACGCGGTGGTAGGATCTTTTATTCAAAATCCCCTCTCGGGGCTTAGAAAATAAAAAACTCCATATAACTTGGAGCTGTAATAACAATAGCATACTTCGACTTTCCTGTCAATAGTTAGACAACGTATTATTTGCATGTCAAGCCAAAAAAGCCTTATTTATCAAGGTATTTTGGAGGACTCATTTGACATTATGGCAACTAGATTGTCCTATTGATTAGCTCCTGCAAGGGTGTAAGCGACTTTGTTGGATTCTCCTGCTCCCAAAGTTAAAAGAACATCCGATTCCTTCAAAATACTTGTCAGGTAAGCCTCAATTTCTGCAAAATCTTTGAATGTTTTGGCGATTCCACCTTCTTTTTGTATTTCTGTTGCCAAGATTTCCGATGAGATGGACGGGTCATGAGCTTCGCGGGCTGGGTAAATAGGAGGAATGAGTACTTCCATCCCTTCCCTTGCAAGCGAGCGAGCAAAGTCATGAAGGAGAAGCTTGGTTCGTGAGTAGAGGTGAGGATGGAAGACGACGTATATCTTTTTAGGACCAAATGCTTCTCGAGCAGTCGAAAGGACTGCTTCTATCTCTGTGGGATGATGTCCGTAATCGTCGTATATGAGAGCACCAACTGAGGACTTGCCAATATACTCAAATCGTCTCCATGTTCCTGCAAATGACATCAGTGCATCCTCAATTTCTTTCCTATGTAGTCCAAGATGTCGACCAACAGCAAATGCACATGCGGCATTTTCACGATTGTAAGCACCAGGGACAAGGAGACTAGGAATGTCTGCAAGATTGTGAGCATAATTTACTACCTCCGTTTGTACTCCCTCTATCACATCTTTCACATACGGCGCGTCAGGATTGCAAATGATAACGCCGTCAGCTAGCACCTTCATCGCAAGCTCGTGGAATGCGTCCTTTATATCGTCTATGTCTTTGTAATAGTCGAGATGGTCTTCGTCGATATTCGTTATGACCAAAACTTTGGGTGAGAGATTGAGGAAGCTCCGACGGTATTCGTCAGCCTCAACGATAAAGTAGTCGCTGTCACCGGCAAGAAAATTGCTCCCGACATCTTTCATGATAGAGCCTACTATCGTTGTCGGGTGAAGCCCGCACCGCTTCATCATATGCGAGACCATAGCAGTCGTTGTTGTCTTGCCATGCATGCCTGAGATCGCGATCGTGTATTTGTCCTCGGAGATCATCTTTAAGACTTGCGGGTACGAGAGAAGTGGAATTCCCTTCGCTTTCACTTCCTCGAGTATATGCGCATCTGCGACCTCGAGCGCACGAGTATGGACAACGAGTTCAGTTCCGACTGGTACATCGCTCGAATTGGGTCCAACTGCAACAGAAATCCCTTCTTTTCGAAGCGCCTCTACTATTTCTGATTCTCCCGCATCGAGCCCACTCACTTCCTTCCCCTCTGCTTTCATCATCCGCGCGATCGCTGAAACCCCGATACCGCCGATACCGAGTATGTATACTTTTTTTATTTTTTTTAAATTTATTTTCATTTTTTATGTCTATTACGAAAACAAAAATTCTAATTTCTAACGTTTGAGAGCTAGTTGAGTAATTATCTTCACAAACTCATCATTTCGTTGATACTCGTTGGTGTATTGTCCAAAAGAGGAGAAGGCTGGGGAAAAAAGAATCGTATCGCCTTTTTTTGCTTCCCTTATCGCAAGAGTGACTGCTTCTTTGAGATCACGGACCAAAAGTACATTGTTCTGGAAATACCCTTCGTCTAAATAGCGATGGGTACCAGTACCCGGCAGGAAATAAACACGCTTGGTGTATTTCTTGATAGCTTGCGACAAACCTTTGAGTGGAATGTTTTTGTCATTGCCTCCCGCGATAAGAATAATGAATTTGCTTTGGACTTTTGACTTTTGACTTTTGATTGAGCAAGTCTTTAGGCCTGCGCTTGTTGCTTCAGGGGTAGTGGCGTTGTTGTCATTGTATATTTTGACCCCCTTTACTTCACCCAAAAGCTCCATGCGCCCTTCGAGGCCTTTAAATGTCATGAGAGATTTTTTGATATCTTTTGTTGAAAGACCAAGGATCTTACCGACCTCAAATGCACAAGCAAGGTTTTCTATCTGGTGTTCGCCGATGACCTGGAGCTTTATATCTTTGAGATTTTCCTTCCGTGCAACTATGAGACTGGCTTTGATATCTTTTGCCTTGATATATTTTTGCATTCCTGGGCGAATGATCAGCGTCTCACCACGTTTTTGATAACGAAAAATATTTGCCTTATCTGCAAAATATACCTTCATAGCTGTGGGAGTGGTTCGATTAATCGAACCATAATAATTCATATGATCCTCCATAAATGAAGTGAAGACAGAAATATGAGGTGAGAGTTTCTCGTCGCCAAATCCTTGGCATTGCCAAGAGTCGAGTTCGAGCACCACAATATCACCCTCTTCCACTTTTTTCAAAAGCGGAAGTGTCGCCATGCCACGGAGATTGCCTCCGACGTAGACCTTGGCTTTCAATTTCTTTTCATTACCTTTCAACATATGATAGATCGCAGAAGTCGTCATAGACTTGCCCCGTGTTCCGGTCACCCCGACGATGCGAACACCTTGTGCGATTCTTGCGAAGAGTGATGCGTCCATAGCTATCTCGATCCCCTGTCTTTTTGCATGCTTGATATAGACAGAATCTAATGGCACACCTCCGGCTTTGACCACCATATCGACGTTTTCAAAATCCTTGAGATTGTGCTTGCCGAGCACATAGCGGATATTTTTGTATTTCTTGAGCCTTGCAAGCGATGGTGCCAATTCTTTTTTGGTCTTCGTATCAGTCACCGTGAGTCGTGCTCCCTGTTGCGCCAAGAATTCAGTCACCTGTATTCCGCGTCCCAAAAGCCCGAGCCCCATCACGGTGATCTTTTTGTCTTTGAAATATTTTTGATATTCCGATTGTTTCATATGTCGAATGCCCTTTTTAGTTCTTCCACATCAGAAAAATGATGCTTTTCTCCGTCCACTTCTTGATAATCTTCGTGCCCTTTGCCTGCGACGAGCACGATATCGCCTGACTCTGCCAAGGCGACAGCTTTTGTGATTGCATCTCTGCGGTCACTTTCGCGCGCCCATGTCTCATCTTCTGGCAATTCCGCTATCATCATATCAATTATTTTCTCAGGATTTTCACTGCGCGGGTTATCTGATGTATAAAAACAATAGTCAGAGAGAGAATGAGCGATTTTACCCATGGGAGAGCGCTTCGAAGGATCACGGTCGCCACCACATCCGACAACAGATATTATTTTCATTTTGCCTACTTCACGGAGCGTCGTGAGCACGTTTTCGAGTGCGTCAGGTGTATGTGCGTAGTCGACAACACCAAAAACACCATTTGCGGATTCTACAAATTCCACCCTTCCTCGTGGAGGCAAAAGCTTCGCAAGTCCGCTTCGTATTTCATCTTCTGGAATATCCAAAAGCAATAGCGCGCCATATATAGCGAGTGTATTGTACGCATTGAATGCACCGATAAGTGGTACGTGAAGCGGAGAGTTGTTGATTGTCATGTCCAAACCTTCGAGCGTGCTCGAAATTATCTCACCTTTGAAATCTGCTTCGTCGTGAAGTGAATAAAGATACTTTTTCGCCAGAGCATGTTTCAACATCCATTCCCCTTGCTTGTCGTCGCGATTGGAGATCGCAAAGGCATGTGCTGGAAGTTCGTCAAAAAATTGCTTTTTCACTCGAGCGTATTCTTCAAATGTTTTATGGTAATCCAAATGATCGTGCGTGATATTGGTGAAAATCCCGCCTTTGAAGTGTAGAGCGCTCACACGCCTCTGATCTATGGCATGAGAAGATACTTCCATGAACGCGTATTTCGCCCCGTTTGAAACTCCCTCATGAAGTATACGCGAGATATCGTAGGGATCTGGTGTTGTCTGCGACGCAGACAACACATTGTCATCTATCTTGTTCTCTACTGTCGAGAGGAGAACTGCGCTCTCTCCGCGAGCTCGGAAAAATGAATGCAGGAGTGTCGCTGTGGTCGTCTTGCCATTGGTTCCCGTCACACCAACAAGCTTGAGTTTGCGCGATGGATAATCAAAGAAAGCCTCTGACATTTTTGCGATCGCATCATACGCATTTCCAACTTTGATATACGTAATATTTTCCACTGGATCATCAATATGTTCGCAAACTATTGCATGAGCTCCACGCGCTATCACGTCGTGAATATAGGAGTGCCCGTCAAAGGTATTGCCTTTGATTGCGACAAAACATCCTTCCGCCTCGATCTTTCCTCGTGTATCATACGAAATGCCACTTATCGGAATATCAAGATTCCCAACAACCTCGAGTATGGGAATATCTTTTGTTATTTCTTTAAGAGTTTTCACCATGGCATTTTTTGAATTTTTTGCCGCTTCCGCATGGACATAGGTCGTTTCGACCCACGCCACCATATTCGCCTTTTGGCTGTGCATCAGGTTTTGCGCCACTTTCAGTATTTGCGCCAAATTGCCCAACAGATTCGTGTATTTCTACAGTCCTTTTCTCTTCAACAACTTCAGGCATCTGAGCTGTCGTTTGGATTTGCATGACATCAATGAGATCAATGGACTGAGTTTTGAACTGCATTTCCATATCGCGAAACATCTTGAGCCCTTCCTTCTGATACTCTATCAATGGATCGCGTTGTCCATATGCGCGGAGATTGACTGATGAGCGCATATAATCCATCGATTCCAAATGCTCTATCCAGAGAAGGTCGTTTACATGAAGAGCAATTCTACGTACAGTCTCCAAAAATGTTGTTTCGGGAATTTCTTTTTCTTTCTTTCCGATAATCTCTCGCGATTCATTGCCGAGGGATTTGAATTCTTCGATAAGCGCTTTGATGCCGTCTTTGTCACTTGCGAGCAATTTGCGTCGACGAGAATAAATGACTTCACGCTGTGTATTTAATATGTTGTCGTATTCAAGTGTGTGTTTGCGGGCATCAAAATGGAATCCTTCGATTTTAGATTGAGCACTTTTGATACCGCTTGTGATAAGACCATTTTTGATTGGCTCATCTTCTGGTATACCAAACTTGCCCATCATTTTCTTGATGCGTTCACTTCCGAAAACTCTCATGAGGTCGTCATCAAGAGAGACAAAAAACTGCGTCTCACCCGGATCACCTTGTCGTCCTGCACGTCCACGAAGCTGGTCATCGATACGTCGTGCTTCGTGTCGTTCGGTACCCAAGACATATAGACCGCCGAGGCCTTTGACAGTTGCATATTCTTCATCATTCGAAACAGCGCCACCGAGTTTGATGTCGATACCACGGCCTGCCATGTTTGTCGCAATCGTTACCGCACCCCTGAGACCAGCATTTGCAATTATCTCTCCTTCCTGTTCATGGTTCTTTGCGTTCAAGATAGTGTGTGGAACACCTTCGCTTTTGAGATATGCAGAGAGGAGCTCGTTGCGTTCGATAGAGATTGTACCTATCAATACAGGCTGTCCCTTTTCGTGCAATTCTTTGACTTTGCGAGAAATCGCCTTCCATTTACCCTTCTCTGTTTGGAATATCAAATCATCGTGATCGTCGCGAGCAGTTGTACGATGTGTCGGCACAGCGATAACATCCAGTTTGTAGACACTATAGAATTCTTCTTTAGAAGTTTTCGCCGTACCTGTCATACCTGAGAGCTTCTCGTAAAATCTGAAAAAGTTTTGGTAGGTAATCGAGGCTGCGGTCCTACTTTCTTCCTTTATTTTGATTCCTTCTTTTGCTTCAATCGCTTGATGTAATCCTTCGCTCCAGCGTCGTCCTGGCTGGAGGCGTCCTGTGAATTGATCAACAATGATTGCTTCATCGTCTTTGATGACGTACTCCTTGTCGCGGAAGAACAAAGCTTGTGCTCGGACAGCAGTTTCGAGGTGATGAACATACTTTATCCCCTTTTCAGAATAAATCTCATTAATACCCAAAAGACCTTCTGCTCGAGTAATACCAGCATCAGTCATACTTATTGCGCGTTGCTTTTCATCAACGACAAAATCAACATCTTTGACAAGAGTGCGAGCAATTACTGCAAACTGCTTATAGAATTCATCGGAGTCGCCAGACGGCATTGAGATGATAAGAGGTGTTCGTGCTTCGTCTATCAAAATAGAGTCTATCTCGTCCACGACAGCAAAACGGTGTCCACGCTGAACGACGCGATCTATTGTGGAAGCAATATTGTCACGGAGATAGTCAAAGCCAAATTCGCTATTTGTTCCGTAAGTGATGTCTGCAAGATATGCATCTTTTCGAGAACTTGGACGCAGAAATTCATGCAGAACTTTGAACGAGCCCGTCTCATCACGCTCTTTGTCCTCCTCTTTCGTTATATGCGTCGCATCGTATAAGTATGATTGATTCTGAGAATTGAGAACTCCAACAGAAAGTCCTAGGAAATTGTAAATCTGCCCCATCCATGTTGCGTCACGACGTGAGAGATAATCGTTGACCGTAATCACGTGGACGCCTTTCTCTGTAAGTGCGTTCAGATATGCTGGCAATGTAGCGACGAGTGTCTTTCCTTCACCAGTACGCATTTCTGCGATATTGCCTGCATGGAGCGCCATGCCTCCGATAAGTTGTACATCGTAGTGACGTTGTCCCAGTGTTCGCTTCGTAGCCTCACGAACAAGCGCAAATGCTTGTGGCAAAACTGTATCAATTTTTTCTCCCGCAACGAGTCGTGCTTTCAGTTCTGCAGTTTCCTTAGGAAAATCACTGTCTGCGAGCTTCGAAACCGCATCCTCGAGTGCGTTTATTTTTTGGACTGTTTTATTTGCTTTCGAAACAAATGTATCGCTTTCGTCACCGAAAATCTTCTTTAAAAATGGCATAACTAGTGGATTTTAGCATAAAATGGGGGGTTTTTCCATATCCGAAATGTATGAATCTTTGTGTACCATCGTGGGCATAAAACCCGGAAGCTGAGCTCGGCAATATATATTATATTAGTGCGAGTTTACGTTTTGCCTGAGGTGTCACCATCATAAAAGCAAAATCCCCCGGATAGGGGGAGGAATTTGCTTAAGTGGGAAAGAATGAGCTTATCGCTTCTTCTTTGTTGACTTCTTCTTTGCTGCTACCTTTTTCTTTGGAGCTACCTTTTTCTTTGCTACCTTTTTCTTTGCTGCCATAAAAATATTTTTTACTAAATTGTAATAACTGCAGTGAGCGACCTTTAAAAGATTAAAATAACTTTTTAAAAAATATCACTGCGTCTATGTATTAATTATCATACACATTCACATCCTTCGCAATAGATATTTGCGCAAACTGTGGATAACTTTCCAAAATTATTTTTCACAAAATATTATTTTATTAGCATCCCATACTTGATTAGTAAGAATAATTTTTGCAAACATGAGTTTATACAAATGAAAATGTCAGCATGTTACATTTGTCATTCTGATTTTTGTGACGAATATAAATAAAAGAACCTCGCTTTCGCGAAGTTCTTTTTGGCGCCCTGCTGTAGAGATATGTAGGTGATGGCGAAACTCCAACACAATTGCCTATGTGAGTGCGATCACCTACAAGCTATACAGCAGATCGCACTTATCTGATTATACACGAAAATACAAAACCGTGCTTTTGTAACACAAAAGCCCCCTTGCGGGGGCTTTGCGAGGCAATTGTTTTTAATAATTATTGAAGCTCTATACTCACAAACAGAGTATAGCAGATATCGTTTAAAATGTCAAATTTTGGTCTTTTCTCAAGAGAAAACACCTCCGTTTGCACGGAGGTGTTTTCATGTTTTTGCTGTACCAATAAGCCGAATTCTGTTCCGCCAGCTGGCGGATTGCCAACCAGCATTGATAACCATTTATCTAGGTCTTCGATTGCTCGAAAACTCAAGCGACTCAAACTCTGATTACTCAGAGAATACGGTCTTGCACAAAGGTAAGGATTTTGCCGTTTCATCCACATGTTTCCATGCGACAACTCCTTACGGAGCCCTAGCCTTTAGGCGTTGGCGTTTCTGCTCGCACCTCTTGGATTACTCCAGACGGGCGTTACCCGCTACCGTGCTCCTTCCGTCCGCAATTGTGCATACCACGCTAGTTTTCTCACTTGGCAGCAAAGAAAAAGGCAGCATGCACAATAGCGGAAAGAAGGTTGTGTTCGGACTTTCCTCACCACGATAGACGTGGCGCGGTTATCCAATACAGCAGGCACGATTATACACTTTTTGGCACTTTATGCAAAACACCCTTCCGGGGTGTTTTTTTGATTCCTATTTTCTGTTCACAATACCGTATTTAATTTCGCTGAGCCTTGCGAGCGCGACTGGAGAGAATACGAGAAAATACGTTGACGTGCAGTGAAATTCTTTATTCCGCCATCGGAGTTTCCGTACTCTTTTTCTTTTCTTGTGAGTGCCCTGTTGCATCTACTTCGTAACTCGTGTTTTGTGCTTCGAAGAAGTTGACTAATTCGTATACGTCGTTTGCGGTGGTCATCCATTTTGCAGGATTTGTCGCATTGTAGTGTGGGAGAAGTCCGAGCTCTTCCAAACGACGATCAGCAATGTACATAACATATTGGTTCACATAGTCTGCGTTCAATCCCAAAATTCCAGTTGGAAAAAGATCCTTGTTGTAAGCGACCTCGAGATTGACTCCTTCGATGATAATGTCACGAATTTCATTTGCGAACTCTTCAGTCAAAAGTTCGGGATTTTCTTCGAGTGCATGCTGAATCACATTGATACCAAATTTGAGATGGAGCGACTCATCACGAACAACCCAATTGATCATCGAACCAAAATTGCGAAGCTTGTTTCTCTGGCGAAATGATAGCGCAACCATAAATCCCGTGTAGAACCAGACACCTTCCATAACAATATTTGTCGCCACCAGATTTCTGACAAAATCTTTCTTGCCTTCTGGAGTTGAAATATCCAAATCATCTTCAGTCATTCTCTTCAGGTATTTGTTTATGAAACCTTCCTTGGCAAACATGGACGGAGTATCTATGTGTATGTTGTATATTGTGTCACGGTCAAAGGGGAATGTCTCGAGAACATACTCGAAAGCAACGCAGTGATTTGCTTCTTCCCACATTTGCTTTGCAAGATAGAGGTGGCATTCTGGAGACTTGAGATATGGATAGACACCGAGAGCAAGAGACCTGTTCACGATGAGTTCGGCAGGATTGAAGAATGCCATCAAAAATTTGACTGCATGACGTTCGTCTTCTGTCATGTCCCGCCAGTCATTGAGATCTTCTCCGAGAGGAATCTCGTGCGGAAACCAAGTATTTCTAACAGCCTGATTATAAAGTTCATAAGCCCATTTGTAGTGCATGGGATGAAGATTCATGTCCTCTGGGGACGCTTTGCCAAGTATCATAAGATAATTAAGAATTAATAGTTAATAATGATTAATGAAACGCAGAAATTGTTTGATAATTGTTAATTGCTCATGTAAGAAATTTGCTCTGCAAATTTCTTACTGGCATCCTTCACAGATATGCGCGTCGGCCGGATCTTCTGGAGCATGGACTACAAATTGCTGTTGTTTCGTTTCGTTAGCAATAACAGACGTTGAAAGCGGAAGTGGTGCTTGGTCACTCGATATGGCAAGCTCTACGGGGACTTCACTGATAACTTGGCTCGCTACAGCCGGAATACTCCTCTCACGAAGCGATGCAAATCCCTTTCGTCCCATCATCTCGCTTTTGTTAATCTTCAAATTCGATTGTTCTGCAGAATGGCGAGGCTTCATGTGTAGGTAGTACGTACTCTTCAATCCCCTGTCCCATGCTGCCTGATAAATATTCATCACAGTATCTATGTCGCGTGTCTCGAGATACATGTTGCGAGAGATAGCCTGATCAACCCACTTTTGTGCGCGAGCAGCAACTTCGATAAATGCAAACGGATCAATAGCAAATGATGTTTTGTAGATGCGCTTGATCTCATCAGGAATGTCGTCGATCGGTTCGAGATCGCCGTAATGCTTGATGATATCATCACGCACTTTTTCCCAGACACCAGCCTTTTTCAAATCACTGACCATGTTTGGATTGACCTCGAGATACTTACCAGAAATTTTGTTGCGGGAAAACATCTGAGCAAAACGTGGATCTATGCCCGGAGATGTACCAGCAACAAGTCCAATGTTCGCATTCGGTGCAATAGCCATGACGGTCGCATTACGTACCCCCTTCTTCACTTTCGCACGCAAACTATTCCAATCCAAAGATAGAGAGATGCTTGCGACTGATTCCTTCTTGAGCGAAAGGGGTACTCCGCGTTCTTCTTCTAGGCGACTGAGCGTGTCTATAGGCACAAGACCTTTTGACCAACCAGAGCCTGGAAAATTTTTGTAGCTTCCACGCTCTTCTGCCAATCGAGCACTTTCGTCTATCGCCATATAGCTTATGAATTCAAATACTTTGTCTGTGAAATCGAATGCGTCCATGTCTTCGTATGACATACCGAGTTGTTCGATAGTATCAGCAAATCCCATGAGACCGAGGCCAACAGCGCGGTTGTCGTTGTCCGCCTTTCGCGCTTCAGGAATCGGAAGCATGTTGATATCTACGAGGTTGTCGAGCTGGCGGATAGATAGTCGCACTGAGTCTTCGAGACGATGCCAGTCAACTTGCCCACCGACGACGTGGCGTGCGAGATTGATAGAGATCAAATTACAAACTGCGACATTGTCGCGATCCTGAGGGAGAGTGATTTCTGTACAAAGGTTGGACGAATGGATAGTGCCTGTGTTGTTGTTGAGAGCGCGGACATTGATCGTATCTTTCCATGTGAGCCATGGGTGAGATGTTGTCTCGAGAGACACTAAAATGTTTTTGTATTGTTGACGTGCAGGCATTTTGTCCCAAAGTTTTATTTTGCCTTGCTTCGCGAGTTCAACATATTCACAATATCGTTTTGCAAACTCTATACCGTAGAGCTCCGGAAGATCTTTTACTTCGTTAGGATCAAATAGATACCAGTCCTCACCTTTGACCACACGACGCATGAATTCATCAGAAAGGTAGACAGCAGTGTTGGCAGTTCGCGTGCGACGATAGTCATCTCCTGCGTTTTGTTTGAGATCGATAAAATCCTGGAAATCTAGGTGCCAGTTTTCCATGTAGAAGCAAAGTGCTCCCTTCTTTTTGCCACCACGCTGTACTGCACGGATAGCCGAGTCGATGATGTGCATGAAAGGAATCGGGCCAGAGGACACAGTGTTGGAAGATTTGAGCAGAGATCCTGACGCGCGAAGTTTGGTCACCGAAAGTCCGATACCTCCTGTGGCCTTCGAAAGAAGGAGGACGTCTGATACAGTTTTGCCAATGTGCTCCATATCATCATGCATTTCCATTAAAAAACAGTTCGAGAGTTTTGGCGACGGTGTACCTGCGCCCAAGTTGGTTGAGCCAGCAGAAAGATACTCGAGTGTCGACATCTTGTTATAAAACTTCTTCGCCCACTCTGTCGGTTTCTCTTCGGTCAAAGAAAGTCCCATCGCTATACGCATCCACAAAAACTGAGGTGTCTCTACAGTCTTCCTGTCACCACCCTTCAACATATAGCGATCTGCCATAGTAGAAACGCCTGAGTATTTGTAGAGCTCATCTCTCTCCGGCTCAAGTGCGCTGGCGAGTTCATCTAGGTCAAAAAGTGTTCCCAATCTCTCATCGAGGAGAGCCTTTTCGATAGAATCAAGGATATATCCTTTGAAATGTGCCCTGTGAAGCTCTTTGAAATCAGCTGTGTCTGCGTCGAAGTCTCCGAGCACCCTCTTGTATATAGTCTTCAAGAATAGCCGTGTCGCTGCCTTGTCGAATTCGGTATCAAGTTGTGCGTTTTGGAGAGCAGCATTTATGGTCGCTTGGTCCATCTCCTCTGTTGTGATGCCATCGTAGAGCGTCAAACGGGTTTCTGTAGCAATCTGTGTAACCTTGCCTATCGGATCAGTGAGTCCTGCGCATGCGAGCTCGATCGAGCGGTTGATGCGGTCAGCGTTGAACGGCTCTCGTGTGCCGTCGCGCTTGGTGATAGAGATGTTCATGACCATAAAGTTTTCTGATAAATTAATCTAATAATTTGAATTTGCTAATTTGTTTGGATACATATTGTATAAAATTTCCTGCAAGTATCCTAGAAAAAATGAAGCGGAAACTAATGTAAGCAAAACACTTTGGGAGTTGTAAAGAGCTCTGCCAAACGAGCGTCCACCAGCAACGTTGTGTGGAGAAATGTCGGAGAAAATTTTCGCAGGCTCGGCGCGAGATTGTCAGAAAATTTTACGACGTTTTGAATGTGGAAAAGTCTTGAAATCGGGCAATGCGACCGGCTAAAACAACAAAAAAACCCTTACAAATATTGATCATTTGCAAGGGCGCCTTCCTCAGACACTGAGGTGTTTCAGTTTCTTGAATATTCACTACTTCTTTCCTAGCTTTCCTGTCAAAACAAGTGCCTGAAAGTCATACTCATCAGTATTATCCGAAGCTATTCGCCAGTTTTCAATAAATTCCTGACAGACATCATCCACGATCTGGTTTGTTTTCAAATCAGAGGCTGTTTGCAGAAAATCAAGAGAAATTTCTTCACCATATACAGTGTAATTATTCCTAAAATCGGAAAAATATCCGGGATAATCTTCGAAGAATGGATACAGATAATCTACATCATCACCAGGAACGCTTAAGAATGTGTCTCCATCAGCATCGGGGTTATCAACACGCCAGTCGTGATATTTATCTGCAATTGTTCCATTTGCATCACTGCTGGACTCTGAAACCGAATTCTTGAAATTTGTTCTGATGTCATCCTGATACCCACCACTGTAATTTACTCTGTATGTATAATACGCATCAACGAAGTCATACTCAACATAGGAAAGTTCCTGAGCGCTTGTCCACACTGGTATCGCTTCTTCAACAACATCTTCAACATCTTTTTTGAAAAGATCGCATGAAGTTAAGAAAAATAAAGGCAGAATTGCTGCCAGAAGATAGGTTTTTTTCATTTTTAATTTTTTTTTTTTTAAAAAATTGTTTCTTTGTTATTGTGACACTACCACGCTCCGATGTCGTTGTCAATTAACAATAAAAAATCATTTTTCATACTTTCGAAATAAGGAGCTGGTGTTCCTTATTTCGAAAGAATACCGAAACTTGTTTATCAAATTCGTGAGGTGAATAACAAAAAGACACCTGCTTTGGACGGGTGTCTTTTTGTTCATTCATTGTTTGAAACCAGTTATAGTTTTCGAAATTAGTGATTGTTGATTCACAAGATTGCGCAAATGCACTTTCTTATGTTTCGTTCTGTAACATTGCTCCATCCCAATATTTAGGTCTTCGTCTTTCCGAAGTGCCATATGGGTTTGAAAGATCCCATCAACTTTATTATCTTGCGATAACCGACCAAGGAATTCGTTCTTAAAAAAGAGACGAAATATTTTTCTCATTTGAGTTAATCCACGAACAGCTTCCGCTACCCGTGCCTTGTTACGACTTAGTCCCTGTCACCGAGCTTACCGTAGTCCCACAAATGTGAGCTTTCGGGTACTCCCGGCTCCCTTGACTTGACGGGCGGTGAGTACAAGACTTGAGAACGTATTCACCGCGGTTTGATGACCCGCGATTACTAGCGATTCCAACTTCATGGAGTCGAGTTTCAGACTCCAATCCGAACTGGGGCTATGTTTGACGATTTGCTCCGGATCGCTCCATTGCTTCGCGTTGTCATAGCCATTGTATTGCGTGTGCAGCCCAGGATATCAAAGGGCCATGCGGATCTGGCGTCATCCTCTCCTTCCTCCCCGCACTTTATTCACAAGCAAATTTATTTTGCTTATGCGCAAAGTGCGAGGCAGTCTCGCGTGACACTTGTAACACACGACGAGGGTTGCGCTCGTTTCCCCACTTAAGGGAACAACTCAAGCCACGAGCTGACGACGACCATGCAGCACCTGCCTAACAGTCTTGCGAGGGCCAATGTTTCTAAAGGCTTACAGTTAGGTTTCAAATCCTGGTGAGGTTCTACGTTTACCGACGAATTAAGCCACACAATCCACCGCTTGTGCAAGTCCCCGTCTATTCCTTTGAGTTTTAATCTTGCGATCGTACTTCCCAGGCGCTTCTCTTAACGCGTTAGCTTTGCCTCTCAGAGGGTCGATACTCCGAAAAGCCAGAGAAGATCGTTTAGGGCATGGACTACTGGGGTATCTAATCCCATTCGCTACCCATGCTTTCGTGTTTGAGCGTCAGATATGCGCTCGTGTACTGCTTTCGCTTTTGGTGTTCCCCATAATATCAACGGATTTCACCCCTACACTATGAGTTCCGTACACGCCTCGCATCCTCTAGTCGTACCGTTTCTACTCGTTTTCCGAGGTTAAGCCCCGGGCTTTACGAATAGACTAATACAACCGCCGACACACCCTTTACGCCCAATAATTCCGGATAACGCTCGAGGCTCTCGTATTACCGCTCCTGCTGGCACGAGATTGGGAGCCCCTTATTCATGAGGTACCGTCAATATACTTCTTCCCTCATAAAAGATGTTTACGACCCAAGGGTCTTCATCCATCACGCGGCGTCGCTCCATCAGACTTTCGTCCATTGTGGAAGGTTCTTGACTGCAGCCACCCGTAGGTGTATGGGCCGTGTCTCAGTCCCATCGGTGGGGGTCAGCCTCTCAGCTCCCCTAAGCGTCATAGCCTTGGTAGTCTTTTACACTACCAACTAGCTGATACTCCGCAGGCCTTTCCCAAAGCGATAAATCTTTACTCTTGCGAGACCATCGCGTATTAGTCCACCTTTCGATGAATTATTCGCGACTTTGGGGGAAGTTCCTACGTGTTACTACCTCGTTCGCCACTAATCTGCGAACCTAATCCACCACTTGATTCCTCTTGTATTGCTACTCAAAGTTTCTCATAGTTTCATAGGACAGATTCGTTCGACTTGCATGCCTTAACCACGCCGCCAGCGTTCATCCTGAGCTAGGATCAAACTCTACTTTAAAAACAGGTAGACTCAAGGTCTACTGTTTACAGAACGAAACAGAAGAAAATGTATTTCTCTTTGCTCCGTTTTTACTACTCAAAAAAACGTTTGGTGTTTTTATTCTTGCACTAATTCTAGTTAACGTATAACTGGTTTCAATTAAAATGACAATGAATGAAATAGCACCCACCACTACGGATAGATGCGAGGCAAAGTATAGACGAAAGCCTTTGGGAAGTCAAGGGTTTCTCTGCGGTATAAAAATAGCCCTTATTCGTTGCAAAATAAGGGCCTTTTGAAATTAAAACTTCTTAAGTAGCTGTGGGTACATGAGCGGTCAGATTTTGTAATGCCAGACGCATCGCTGGCCCATCGCAGAGTTGCTTCATCGCACCCTGATGCCACTTTGCCGAATACCATTTTTTGACATGGACAGCATGTGAAGAAACGCAAATGATTTCTCCACAATCAATTCCCTTACCCTCTTCAATGTAATGCACTGTCGATCGAAGCGCTTCCTGTCCTGAGTCTATTGCTACTTTCACTGCATGACGACCAGTAAAGCGTGGTCTGCCGTCTTGTTCGATTGTCAAATCAGCGGGATGTACATTGATTATCTTTTTTGGAAACTGACGAAGAAAAGAATCCGGCACAATCAACATGAATCCTGAACAAATGATCAAGTCAGGTTCGTATTTTGCAATGCATTGATGTACAACTGCAAAATATTCTTCCCGCATCCTCCCGTCTTTCAGTGTTGCATTCTTCCACTTACAAAAAGTTTGCAAGGAAAAAATCTCACATTGGAAATCTTTTGGCGCAAGTTCATTAAAAAATTCTATGGCTGTCGCATCTTCGTTGTCGGTAAATGCACCGATAATTTCATATGTGAGATCACAATTTTTGTCATGATCTACGAGATATCTGACTGCGCTTGCTGAGCCAGAAAAGAGCACGAAGACTCTCAATTTTTTGGGTTGCTGTAATAGTGTCATTGTCTTAAATTTAAAAGTTCTTGAAAAGTATACGCTTATTGGGAGGTTTGTAAATCCGGTAGTGAGACTCGGCAAAGCGTGACCGCGTTCGCAAAGCGAATATTGCCAAGCCCTACTACCAGATAAATAAAAAAGCTGGACACATAATGCCCAGCTTTACATTTATCTGTTTGTTTGAATTTGGTTCAGCGCCCAGTTTACCCTTCCTTCGATAACCAATGGTTCATCAATACTTGAATCGAACCATTCTCGAGGAGCAATTTTACCAGTAATTATCTCGTACAATTCCTGATATCGTTCAACCACACGGTGAACAAAATGCTTCATATCTGGCACCTTTTGATCCTGCAGACCATTGAAACCATTGTCCATCAGCCATTCCCTGACAAATTCTTTTGAGAGTTGTCGTTGAGGTTCCCCGTTCTCCTGGCACTCTCTATATCCATCTGCATAGAAGTAGCGGGACGAATCTGGTGTATGGACTTCATCAATAAGCATGATTTCATTTTTGTATTTTCCAAATTCATATTTGGTATCGACTAAAATGAGTCCTCGCTCCTTGGCCGTCTCTGTTCCCTTTTTGAAAAGGTTCAATGTGTAGAGCTCGAGCAGTTCGTACTCCGCAAGTGTTGCCAATCGGGCACGAAGTATTTCTTCTTTGGAAATATCTTCATCATGCCCAACCAGTGCTTTGGTTGTCGGAGTAATGATCGGCATGGGAAATTTATCATTTTCTTTCATCCCTTCTGGCATCGACACCCCGCAAATCATTTGCTTTCCTTCTTTGTACTCACGCCATGCGTGGCCCGAGAGATACCCACGTATCACCATTTCGATTTTGAACGGAACGCAATTGTGGCCGATCGAGACACGTGGATGCGGTGAAGATATAAGCCAGTTCGGACAAATATCTTTTGTCTCAAGAAGAAAATGTTCAGCTATCTTGTTCAAAATTATTCCCTTTACGGGAATCATTTCTGGCAAGATAACATCGAAAGCGGAAATACGATCCGTGGCAATGATGACGATATACCCATCTTTCGTTGCGTATACTTCACGAACTTTGCCGTGATACGGTTCACCTGTCGAACCAAAAATATTCAGGTTGCTAAACTGACCCTTTCTCTTTTGCATTTTTGTTTTTTGCCATCTTACTCCTTCCTGAGAAATATGCAAACAGCCACGTCAGACGTGGCTGTTTGATAGGACACCATATTACTTGCTTGACGGTATCTGTTTATTCAAACTTAAACCCAAGCTGAAGAGCTCTATTCTTGATGGCGGCCTTATACTTCTCAGAACCATTGATATTCTTGAGTCTCATGATTCCATCTCTATCTGCAGTATATGTATTTTTTCCTTCTGTGCCATTCACAAGGGAGCGCTCGTATTCTGCACCGGAAATTTGTTGTCCCTCTTGAGCAATAGCAGTTAGTTTTTCTTGATTACTTCGTACACTAAACTCTTTTGCATCTTTTTGATAATTTAGATATGCATTAAATCGTTCTTCTTTGTAATCCCCATCATCATCTATCGCTTCAAGGATTGCGATTTTTTGTGCTATGTCTGGATGTCTGATGTGATTGTCTGGAAATTTTTCTTTCGATTCTACATTCTCACCTTCTTGTGCCGAAAGAAGTCCTGCTGTTGCAACCGCCTTTTCGTTGACATTTTCATTCTCACCATCGACGAGTTCTGCATTTTCGAATCCTATTTCATCCTCACCACCTTCTTCCCTCTGCTTTCCATACACACTCTCAGGAGCTTGCTGTCCAGGGTTACTGTTTGTAGAACTTTCTGCGCTCGTGGAAATATTTTCTCCTGTCGCACGATTCGGAGCTTCTGTCGTCGCACTCCATCTATTGTCTACACCAGTTCGATCTCTCATTTGTGTTGCGGATTCACCAAGATTGCCTGATTGTGCACGTTCAGGTGCGACTTGGTTGGGCGACTGCCAATTGTTATCTTGAAATGTCGACTCAGCTGATGCCTTGGTTGGAACATCTTCAGGTTTTTTCTTTTCATCCATCGTTTGTGTCTTCGTATCAGGTTCTTTTTCAAATGGTTGCGTTTGAGTCATCGCTTTTGAGTTTTCGAGAGCATTCGAAAAAGCCTCGAGACGGTCAGAAGCAATTTTCTTGGATTCACCGCTCTCTGCATCGCGAAGCTGAAGTCCTTCCTCATTCATACTGCCAATAATCCATATCCTGTTGTCTATTTTTATTTTCTTACCTTCTCGAATGCCAAATTCTGTTTCCAGCTTTTTTACATACTTTTTATTCGTGATCATCTCCATTGCAAACTTGAGAAGTTTGTACCATGTCGGCACGGTATCTTTGCCTTCATATTTTTCCTTACCATAGGCGAAATAAAGTTTCATTTTTTCTGGATTCTCTTCTGCAAGCTTTTCGAAGATGCGTATACCTGCATGATGCCTTTTGGCTCCAACTGAATTGGTATCGTATTCGTCCTCGTGTCCCCGTACACGCTCCGAGACTCGTGACTGAATCTCTTTGTCTGACCCTGAAATGAGAGGATCGTCCTCTGGATTCTCATACACCTTTTTGGTTTCGTTTACTGCAGTCTCGCTTGTAGTTTCAGGTTTTGCGCGCTCCGTCTCCGCAAGTGCGTCGCGAGGTGTATCACGAGAAATTTCTTTCTCTGGTGAACCGGCAGGTGTGGTGTCGCGTTGTTCATTACGTGCTTCTCCAGTGACATCGTCCATCTCTCGCATTGCTTCAGCTTTCGCTTCCATAATCGCTTGTTCGCTTTCGTTTGTGATTTCCCCCGCCCTTGCAACATCTTCAGGTGCGGAGCCGGGATATTCCTCCATTTTCTTTGACGCTAGTTTGTTTTCTGTGATTGTCTCTTCAGCAGAATGCGCAATATCATCTCGTGCAATCTCAGGATTTCTGCCTGGTTGTTGCTCCGCGATATCTTGCTTTATCTCAGCTTTCGCTTCAGCCTTTGTCATTGTTTCGCCGGTACTCATATATTTTGCCTTATTTCCTTTGTAATAATATCAATACGTCTGTCGTCAATCGATCTTCTGACTTTGCTCAACTCCTCATCTCTTTTCTTCTTGATTGCACGCACTTTTTCTTTGTACCGTGCTTCGATTTCTTTGATTTTTGCGTCAACGCCTGAGTTTGCCATAATGCCTAAAGTATACACCGCGGAAGATTGCTTACGCAATCTTCCGCGAGAGCGTGTATGAAAACGCTCTTATGTAACAATAAAAAAACCGCCTCCTTTGGAAGCGGGTATTTGAGTATTATTTTAAATTTTATTTTGCCGGAACTCCAGCAAATTTATTTTGCAGTTCGACTATACGCGATTGCAAATTTTTTTCAATTAGTTGAAAAACCTCATCTCCGCTTTTTGCGTAAAAAAGTGGATAAAGTTGGGACAATGGAATACGGATAATTGTATCAGAGTGTTCCGATTGTCTTGCCATAATTATTGGTGAGCGTTGTATTCCGTCCATATACCCTCTCAACAACATCTCATGTGAGAAATTACTCAGCATATCAACTCCAAATGCTACATCAGTACTGGATGTGTAGATTAGTTTGAGAAATCTCTCCAAAGCTTTTAGCTGAAAAATCGGCTGGATCATGGTCCATTCATATTTCAATATATTGCAATACCCATCGACAAAGATTATTTTCCCATTTTCCCTTGCAATGGTAGCGAAAACAGTTTCCGATGTGGTAGCTGGCAGAATCACGCCAGCAACATGTTCTCGTGAGAAAAGATAGTCGACGACATATTCCTGCGCAATTCTTTCATCGCAAATCCCTCCACATTCAACAATTGTCGGGATATCATTATGCTCATCTCCCGTTTTGTGTAGCAAGTAATCAAACATCATCGATCCCCCGATCGTGGCAGAAAAACGAAGAGGATTAATAATAAACATACATGCTGATTTTTTTATAATAGGTATAACCTTTCGATAAAATTCATCAAGCGCACCCTGTTCATTTGTCACTTTAAAAATTTTCTCCAGTATTTTGATGTTGACGTCGAGGTCAAACGCTATGCGTCTACCTTGGTCAAGATTTTTTTGGATTTTCAAATAGTTTGCATTTGCCATTGCTGAAGTTATTTAGGTTTGGAGATTTACCTTTGAAGCAGAACACTTGTAGAATAGAAATATGAGAACATATATGCATTTGTGTTTTGGTGAACGAAAGAAAATAGAGAGGTTTTTGAATAACAAAAAAAGCATTCG
>Ga0163151_10003555_pt1 | contig 22251 bp, 20 predicted proteins | sample OliLakLV19MP5IB2_FD_145596 | JGI IMG/M metagenome (GOLD analysis project Ga0163151, IMG submission 145596) | Freshwater microbial mat bacterial communities from Lake Vanda, McMurdo Dry Valleys, Antarctica - Oligotrophic Lake LV.19.MP5.IB-2 | ecosystem: Environmental > Aquatic > Freshwater >... | reverse complement strand
GATTGCGAAGACGGGTGATTTTCGGATAAGTGAATTAAGTGCCATGTAAGGCAAATATTCTTGCTAAGAAATAATAAACATTGAACCTTGAATTTGAAATCTTGAATTATTAGTTATGAAACAATATCTCAAACAAGATGAGTGGAAAATCATCGAAGAAGGATTAAACCCTCATTACAACAAAATTTCTGAAAGTGTATTCAGCCTGGGCAACGGCCGCATGGGCCAGCGTGCCACATTTGAAGAAGACTACTCCGGTGAAACCCACCAGGGAAGTTATGTAGCCGGTGTGTATTATCCCGACAAAACCCGCGTGGGCTGGTGGAAGAATGGATACCCCGAAAATTTCGCGAAAGTGCTGAATGCACCGAGTTGGATCGACATCAAAATAAAAATTGAAGATCAAACGCTGGACCTCGCTCAATGCAAAGTCGAAAACTTTGTACGCGTGCTCGATATGAAAACCGGCTTGCTACATCGCACCTTCACCGCTACACTGCCCGATGGAAAAAAGGTAGCGGTAGATGCCAGGCGTTTTTGCTCCATGGCCGATGGTGAAATTGGTGCTATCCGTTATCAGATTACAGCATTGAATTTTTCGGGTACTATCGTGATCACGCTTTCTGTGGATGCGGATGTGGTGAACAAGGATTCCAACTATGATGAAAAATTCTGGGATGAAGTTCATAACGAAGTTCAACCAGGCTCCGCCATTGTAACTGCACAAACAAGGAAGACATTTTTTCACGTGACTACGGCTATGACGTATAAAATCGAGTCGGGTGGAAAGAGCGTGATTGCAAAAGTGAGCACGAACACACGCGAGAAGTATGCCGACAATGTGGTGCAGACTGAATTGAAGCAAGATACGCCACTGGTGATTTACAAATATGCGGCTGTATTATCGTCAGAGAATCATGTGAAAGGAAAAATGGTAGAGCATGCCCAGGCGAAATTGGCGGAAGCTGTAGCAGCCGGTTTTGATGTATTGTTTGAGAAGCACGCGAAAGTATGGGCTCACAAGTGGGAGGAGTGCGACATCACCATCGATGGTGATGTGGCCGCGCAGCAAGGTATTCGTTTCAATATCTTTCAATTGACACAAACTTACACGGGTGAAGATGAACGATTGAATATTGGCCCCAAAGGTTTTACGGGGGAGAAATATGGCGGCAGCACGTATTGGGATACCGAAGCATACTGCTTGCCATTCTTTCTTAGCACCGCGGAGCCAAAGGTGCCGCGCAATCTATTGGTGTACCGCTACAAGCATTTGCAGAAAGCCATTGAGAATGGAATGAAGCTGGGCTTCAAGGATGGTGCAGCATTCTATCCATTCGTTACCATGAATGGTGAAGAGTGCCACAACGAGTGGGAGATCACTTTCGAAGAAATCCATCGCACCAGTGCCATGGCCTATGCGATGCGTGATTATGTTGACTACACAGGCGATCAGCATTACTTTACCGAATATGGATTGGAAGTGCTCATCGGCATCGCTCGCTTCTGGACGCAACGCGTGAACTGGTCTGCCGACAAAAACAAGTATGTGATCTTAGGTGTCACCGGTCCTAACGAATATGAAAATAACGTACATAATAACTGGTACACCAACTACCTTGGCGCATGGACACTCCGCTTCGCACAACATGCTGTTGATTATGTGAAGGGTAGTGATTCGAAGCGTTATGAAGAGATTGTAGCTAAGACTAATTTCAAAGAGAAAGCAGAAACTGAAATGTGGAAGCATATCTCAGATAACATGTACTATCCGTATGATCCTAAACGCAAAGTGATTTTGCAACAGGATGGGTTCCTCGATAAAGAATTGATGCACGTCAAGGATCTGAGGCCTGAAGATCGGCCCCTCAATCAAAAGTGGAGTTGGGATCGCATCCTGCGTTCATGCTTTATCAAACAAGCGGATGTGTTGCAGGGTATCTTCTTATTTGAAGATGACTTTGACCTGGACACCATGCGCAGGAACTTTGATTTTTACGAGCCGATGACCGTGCATGAGTCATCACTCTCACCGTGTGTGCACGTGATCCTTGCCAGCAAGCTGGGTTATAAAGAACAGGCATATAAATTTTATCTGCGCACCGCGCGTTTAGACCTGGATGATTATAACAACGACACCGAAGAAGGTTGTCACATCACCTCCATGGCTGGCACGTGGATGAGTGTGGTGAAAGGCTTTGGTGGCATGCGCATACGCGATGGTAAACTGCACTTTGCACCCTACCTGCCAGATCAATGGAAATCCTATTCCTTCCGGATAGAGTTCCGCGGTCGTGTGTTGAAGGTGAAAGTCTCCAATGAAAAAATTGACACAGTGCTGGAGCATGGTGACCCCCTGGAGGTGATCATGAATGGCAAGCCGGTGTTGTTGAAGTAAGCGTTGATGAAAGCGTTAAAGCCTTTTGCTCAAAGCCAGAAATTTCAACGGCTGGTAAGTATCATGATTGTACTTTGCTCGATTACCTTGGGGGTCGAGACCATGTATCCTGAGCATAAAGTGGTTTTTGACATCATCGACATGTCATTCACTTTTTTCTTTGTGTATGAGATCATCATTCGGTTGCTCGCAGAAGATTATGGACTGAACTTTTTCAGGCTGTTTCACGTGCGCAAGTATGATGGTCATTGGAAGTTTAGCCTGGATGAAGATGGATTTTGGAACTGGTTTGATTTTACCATTGTGACCGTGAGCGTCATCAGCTTGTTCTCGCATTTGTTTGAGCATCCGGAGTTTTTGGTGGTGAGTCGCTTGTTCCGGGTGCTGCGTGTTATGCGCCTGCTCGAAGTGAGTGACGAGCTCAAATCTGTGGAGCGTAAGATCGTGAGTATTATTCCTACGATATTTTCGTTTGGCTTGCTGCTGGGTATTCTGCTTTACATCTATTCCATTATTGGGATTTACTTGTTCAGTCACCACCAATATCAGAATGCCGACTTTACAAACTTGAGTCATGCGTTTCTCACCTTGTTTCAATTGATGACATTAGATGGTTGGTCGGAGATGATGTATGCTGCCAGTGACAACTATAATGGCAGCTGGCTGATCAAAAGTTATTTTGTGAGTTTTGTGGTGCTCACGGCCATTGTTAGTTTCAATGTGTTTGTGGCGGTACTCACCTCGCAGGTGCATGAGAAGGTGATCCTCGATCAGAAAGTTTCTGATAAAAAACTATCACGCATTGAAGGTGACATTTCTGAAACGGAGCGCGAAGTAGAAACAGGCTTTAAAGAAGTGCTGGAAGAGTTGCGTGCCCTGCGCAAAGAGGTGGAGGCATTGAAGAAAAGCTAGTGTTACGTTAATCGTAAAATGACGGATTAGGTAAGGGATTGTAGGGAAAGCCCGAAGCGTGCAATCTCATTTAGTTAAGAGCCGTAGGCTCGGCTCATACCGTACCAACGGATTTTAATCCGTTGGTAAATGTGGAAAATCAATCTAAGAGCCGTAGGCTCGGCTCATATAAAATGCTTGAAAGTATATAAAATGAGTCGAGCCTACGGCTCTCAACTTATCTTCGATCACTTGACAACGGATTGAAATCCGTTGTTATTATATTGGCCGAGCCGATGGCTCTCCAAAAAACGTGTCTTTAACCCATTGATATTACCTTACGGGCTCGAAGTGTACGCCCACTTAAATTTAACAGGACATTAGATTGAGACTGTAGATTTCGGCAGATCTTGTTCAAAGTGCATTGATTATCCAGAAAGAATTGGCTGAACGCAAAGCAACGATTTAATTGATTAGGAACAGTACCCATGCCCTTAAGCAACTTTGAGCGAATGATTATGCTGGCAGACGAAGCGTTTGCTACCAAAAGCGACCCCAATCAGCTTGACATCAACGAGGCGGTACTTGATCATTTGCGCAAGATTCATCCGGCCACCGTTTCAGAGTATGACGATGGCAAGGGCCCGGTTGCGTGGATCTTATTGATTCCCACCACAACGGAATTAATGAATCAATTTATTGAAGGAGCTATTTCTGAAAAGGAGTTATATGAAATGACGCCATTGAATATAAAATACGAAGCATTGTATTTATGCTCTGCGATGGTGTTGGAAGAATACCGCAGAAAGGGAATTGCAAAACAACTCACATTAAGAGCAGTAGAAGCCATACGAAAAGATCATCCTATCAAATCACTATTCGTTTGGACGTTCAGTAAGGAAGGACTTATGGGTGCAGAGACATTGGCACGGTTAACTTCTTTACCCTTGCAAAGGAGAATAGAAGACTGATACATGAGTAGAAAAAAACGTAGGTAGGTTCAAAACAAAATATTTATCTTCGATAATAAATAAGCCTCGCGGTAACATTCATACTTATTATGCTTTTCGAATACAATGGTCATCGAAGATTTTAACCGTACCCTGGAAATTTGGATAAAAGAGTTGGGGTCTGTCAACTTCGTTCAATTATGCACCAAGCTGTCTTCCAACAGTTGGTCGCTGGGACAAGTGTCGATGCATCGGTTTGAGTCCACTTATTTTTATCTGGATCAGGTAAGAAGGTGTGTATCGCCAGACGATCATGTGCAGGAAGAGATGTTACGGGAAGCGAAGATCATGTTTCATAACAATGCATTTCCGGATGAACAAATTGAAGGGCCACCCTCAAATGACGCTACTCCGCAACCGAATAGTAAAGAGGAATTAATAAGTGATTTGTCGAAATTAAAGGAGGAAATAAATCAGGTGGCCCGGTTGATTTCATCCAGTTCCTGTAAGGGAAAAACAAAACACCCGTGGTTAAATTACTTTACTGCCAGGGAGTGGCTTCAGTTTGCCGAAATGCATTTTCGCCATCACGTAAAACAGAAGGAGGGAATAGATGCATTTTTGAAAAGCAATTTATCGTAAGCCTAAGCGACCATCCAACTATTTAGTATCTTCATTTCTTAAACCCCGGTAACCATGAAATACACCCGCAGAAATATTATCCAAACCATGAGTGCGATCGCAGGCGTTTCTATGTTGCCATTATCCGGTGAAGCTAAACCGATAGCCGATGGTGAGTTGGTTGATTCCGGAGATATGTCAGAAATCGTAAATCTTTTTGACTTTGAAAAAATGGCAGAAGGTAAGATGACAAAAATGGCCTACGAATTTGTTGCCAGCGGAGCCGCTGATGAATTTACCGTGAAGTGGAACCGGGAAGCCCTTGACAAAATAAAGATCCAAACACAAGTGCTGAATGATGTCACCAAACTGGATACGAAGGTTTCGCTTTTTGGTACAGAGATGCCTTATCCCATCCTGATTGCTCCCACTGCTTTTCACAAATTGATGCATCCGGAAGGAGAGCTTGCAACCGCACGGGGAGCAGCGGCAGCCTCCACCACGTATGTGGTGAGCTCTTTCACGACCACACCCATTGAAGAAATAGCAAAAGTGGCTACCCAACCACTCTGGTTTCAACTATATGTAGTGGACGACAGAACTTTTGTTAAAGACCTGGTTCAAAAAGTGGAGGCGCAGGGATGCAAGGCATTATGTGTTACCGTAGACACACCCGTTTCCGGAGTGAGGAATCGGCAGCAAAAGGCAAAATTCAAATTACCTGATGATCTGAAACCACCGTATATGATCGACACCGCTTTTGCCGCCAAGGGGCAGCCGATGGCGTTCAAAAAACCCCTTACCTGGAAAGACATTGAATGGCTACAATCACTTACTAAATTACCAGTCTTATTAAAAGGGATATTAAATCCTGAGGATGCCGAGAAGGCAATTCAATCAGGTGCTTCGGGTATCATTGTATCCAACCATAGCGGACGCAACCTGGACACCGTGCCGGCAACCATTGAAGTGCTACCTCATATCGTGAAAAAAGTAAACAAACGAATTCCGGTTTTAATGGATGGAGGAATCAGAAGAGGTACGGATGTCATGAAAGCAATGGCATTTGGTGCTTCTGCCGTATTGGTGGGAAAGCCAATTTGTTTTGGTTTGGCCTGTGGAGGTGCAGAAGGTGTGACAAAAGTTTTAACCTTACTACAAAAGGAGTTTGAATTTGCCATGGCGTTGTCGGGCCGCGCTTCAATTAAAAGTATCGATCCGTCATTGATTTGGAAAGACATCTGATTTCTAATTGATTATTTTACTATCCTTATTTTATGTTGGATGACAAAGGTGTCGTTTTGCCGCCCATCCAAATGCTTTTAGCCAACTACATGTTACCCATCATGTAATTAACCCGCTCATTAATCAGGAAAAGAAATTAAATTGAAAAACATTTTATACCTGCACCTTATCATGAAAAGAATATTCTACAGTTTAGTTTTTGCCCAACTAATCATTTTACTGGGATGTAATAAACAGACCGATAAGCAAACTGGAGGAAATGATCTTCCGCGCATTGCCATTGCCGGCATAGCCATCGAATCCAGCACCTTCTCTCCAGCACTTACCGTTGAAGAAGCGTTTCATGCCAGAACTGGTGATACTATTTTCGCAGAGTATCCATTTCTAAGTGTAGACTCACTCAATCGCAAACGTGCGAATTGGATTCCCACCTTAAGGGGTGTAGCGCTGCCAGGTGGTATCGTTACACGCGAGGCGTACGAATCGCTGGTAACCAAAACGCTGGATATGCTTAAGAAGAATGGTCCGTATGATGGACTCTTTTTTGATATTCATGGCGCCATGAGTGTAGTTGGCTTGGATGATCCGGAAGGAGATTTTATCATCCGGGTGCGTGAGGTGGTTGGAAAGAAAACGATTATTTCCACCTCCATGGATTTACACGGTAATGTATCATGGCGCCTGGCGCAAAACTCAGACTTGATCACTTGCTTTCGTATGGCCCCGCATGAAGATGCGATGCAATCAAAGAAACGGGCGGTAGATAATTTGCTGTCGAGAATTGAAAGTGGAAAAGGTAAGCCTGCATATAAGGCGTGGATTCCCATACCTATCTTGTTGCCGGGAGAAAAGACCAGCACTCGCGTAGAACCCGGCAAGAGTCTATATGCCCAGGTTGCACCCGCGGCTGCACAAGAAGGAATTGTAGATGCCGCTATCTGGATTGGCTATGCGTGGGCCGATGAACCACGCAATCATGCGGTGGTGATGGTGACCGGAGACGATAAAGAAAAAGTAACTCAAACAGCCGAAGCATTGGCGAATAGTTTTTGGAACGCCCGATCACAGTTTGAATTTATTGCACCCACCGCTTCACTCAAGCAAAGCCTGGACATGGCCATCGCCAGTGACAAGCATCCTTTCTTCATTAGCGACATGGGTGATAATCCAACAGCCGGAGGAGCCGGTGATGTAACCTGGACGTTGAAGGAGATTCTCGCACGGGCGGAATTTAAATCGGTCAAAGGACCATCTCTTATTTATGCTTCTATACCGGGGCCTGAGTTTGTGGCAAAGGCCATTGAAGCAGGAGTGGGAGGTAAGGTGGATGAATTTGCAGGTGCAGCCATTGATGCGCGATTTGCTCCTCCTATAAAATTAACCGGAACGGTAGAGGCGATTGTGCATGGCGATGAGCATGCAGAAACAGAAGTAGTGGTAAAGATTGGCAGCGTGAATGTTATTGTAACGAAGAAACGCAAACCGTATCACGAAGAAGCTGATTTTATAAGGTTGGGTCTTAATCCACGCAAGACAGATATTGTAGTGGTGAAAATAGGATACTTAGTCCCCGAACTTTATGACATGCGTGCCGACTGGATCATGGCGCTCACACCCGGAGGTGTTGATCAGGATTTAGAGCGACTTGATTTTAAGCGAATCAATCGACCCATGTTTCCTTTTGATAAAGACATGAAAGATCCAGATCTTAAAGCTCAATTAGTGCCGTTATCGGATGATGATGGCAAGGAATAAACTTCAGAGGTAGCGCAAATACAAACCTGTTGTAACTACATGAAGATAGTGTGTGCACGCAATGAGTAACTTTTTTCGATTTAACAAATTCAATAAAATTCAAAATGACCAGAAAGAGAATCTCAGATTCACTGACAGAGAACAAACTTACTTCCGTTGAATATTGTTTTAGAAACGCAGTAGTTTAGCCTCGAGTGTTATGCGGTGGAAATTCGCACTGATTGTTGAAGTGTTTTCCTGGTATCCTTTATTTATAATGTCTATCTTCCTGTATGGACAACATTTATAAGGATGGCACACTCATCGCGACTCAAAACAATCCCAATCGCACGTTAATCATCAATCGGTATTTAGATCGAATATATTATTGCGAGGCGCTTAACGACCCTCAGCATACATTACTGGCTTATTTTGAAAGAGAACTTATTGCTCCTCCTGTTTCTCCAAAGTCTTGAATTAATTGTTTATTTTTTTTGGTAATAATTTCTGATCATGAATCAGAAAATATTTTTAGCGCATCATCTCAGCTGATCTGAGGAAAACCCGTGATTTATATAACATTTCTCTTGCGGGGTGTAACACTATAGCGCCCAAATGTACTGACCTTTCTACTTGTGAAACCTCAATCACAACTGTCCCGCCAGTAGCGGAAAAAAAACCAAAGTAAAATGAAAAAGCTAATCATGAGCATGATAGCAGCCATGCTATTGTTACAATTTGTCCCTGCAGAATCAAAAAACCTTCCTGCAGTTAATTCAACCTCCACACCAGCCAGCCCTGCTGATGCTGCTGCAGCAAAAGTCTTAATCGATCGGTTAAGTGAAATTGATGGAATGGATAAGTCAACTCTAAAGTCATCTGAAAAGAGAGCGTTACGCAAGGAAGTACGCGCCATAAAAAATGAACTGAATGGTGGTGTTTATCTATCAGTAGGAGCCATCATACTGATCATCATTCTCTTGATCGTTTTATTATAAGTAATTAAGAAGAACGGACGCTTCAATTTGCAAGGATATGATAATCCGTCCGAAAATAGACATTTAAAAAAATAACAAATTGAAAAAATTAATCACAATTACACTAACCCTGCTGCTGATCAGCGTGGTTTGTTTTGAAGCCAGTGCTCAATCTGCTGAAACCTATGGCAAAACGTTAAATTTGGGACTCGGTGTTGGTGGCTATGGTGGATACTACAAATATGCGGGGCGTTCATTGCCTGTTTTCCATATCAACTATGAGTTTGATGTAGCAAAAGATTTTACGTTAGCTCCCTTTGCCAGCCTTTATACGTATTCGAATGAGTATTACTGGGGAAACAATAACAATCCAGACCGGTATTATACTTACCGCGAAACTGTCATGCCCATTGGTGTAAAAGGCACTTACTATTTTGATGATATACTGGATGCAAACTCCAAATGGGATTTTTATTTAGCAGGCTCATTGGGCTTTGCCCTGGTGAGAGCACGCTGGGATGAAGGCTATTTGGGAGATAGAAAATATTTCAATAAAGGAAATGGGGTATTCCTGGATCTGCACATTGGAACAGAATACCATTTTAACAGCAGAATCGGTGGCTTCCTTGATTTATCAAGCGGCATATCTACCATTGGGATTGCTGTTCATGGTCGTTAATTCATTATTTCAGGTGAGGTAACGATAACATCGACCTGATTCATCACTGGGTTTTGAAATCGGAGTGAATTAAAAAAGCGGAGGATAATATCTTCCGCTTTTGGTATTTAGCACTAGCGTGTGATAGATGTAAGTTAGAGTGGTTAGCATGTAATACACCACGGGATGTGTCTTTCTACCTTTAGGGTAAATAAACAGTAAAAAATGAAAACGAATATAAAAAAGGAGTTAAACGATATTCTTTCTTTGAATATAAAAATATCTCAGATACCGGTTGCCATTGCTGATTTAGGAGCCACTGCGCTGATCCCGGTTATTTGTAAGGCCATCAATTTACTGACTATTCAAAAAGAAGAGCTTGCACTGTGTGAACAAGGATCTGGACAGGGTGCATGGATTTTTTGAAATGCCATCACACGTTGATACGATTCATGGGTCAATAAGTTTTATAAAGCGTTTCGTGATAGAGAATACTTGAAGAAGTCAAGAATAGAGTTTGAATGCTTCTGGGCAACAACCAACTGAACCAGACTATTTACAATCCTTGAACAGGCAGATGTTACGATGGTCTGGAGGACAAGCATGTAAAACTGAATCAAGGTGCTGTGTCAACTTTCAGCTTCCTGATCGAGTCGCTAACGGCTGATCCTATATGAGGGCACCAGATCAAAAAAACCAAAAAATCAAAAGTTACCTCGTCCGGAAGTTCATTAGGCGTGCTAGGGGTTATGCTTTTTGTTCAGCGGAAATTGAATTCCCACCCCACCATAATTTCTACACCTTATCAGGATGTGGATGCACCCACGACTGACGGTAAGCACGCTGAAGAAGCTGTGTGGCCTCAACATCACCAATCACTTGTCTTGTGAGCGCGTCATACGATAATGATCTCCCGGTTTTCATAGCCAGGTTAGCCAAAATACAACTGGAGGTTGAGATGTGCCCTTCTTCAATATCAGCCACGGGTCGCTTTCCTTCTTCAATGGCCGCGAGGAAGTTGAGCATCTGAAGCCGCGTGGCCGGTGCGGCATGGATCTCAATATCTTTTTCCTTCACATCTTCCGGGTACTTTTCTCTTTCGTAAACGGCATCGGTGTGAATTTTCTTTCCATCACCCATAGGAGTAAAATCATATTGATACGGGCTGCATGCCAGCGTTCCCTTGTCACCGAAAATTTTATAACCCCACGGATATTCCGGGTCGGTGGGTGCACCCCACGTGCGATGTTGCCACACACAGGTGAGATGATCAAATTCAAAAATGGCAGTCTGTGTATCCGCAATATTTGACTTGCCTTCTGTTTGCACATAGATGCCACCGGTAGAGGATATTTTTTTTGGCCAGCCAAGGTTGAGTTGCCAGCGCACCGCATCGAGCAGGTGCACACACATGTCGCCCATAATGCCATTGCCATATTCCATAAAGGCACGCCACCAACCGCGATGGGGTAGTCCATCATAAGGACGAAGAGGTGCAGGACCCGTCCAGGTTTCATAATCAAGAAAGTCGGGAACGACTTGCAGGGGCGGGTTGCTGGTGTTGCGCATATGATAGTAACAATTCATTTCAACATGAGAGATTTTTCCGAGCAGACCGGCATCAATAATATTCTTTTTTGCTTCAATTAAATGAGGCGTGCTTCTTCGCTGCAAGCCTACCTGCACGGTGCGTTTGTATTTTCTGGCAGCGGCCACCATGGCTTCACCTTCCATCACATCCACGCTGATGGGTTTCTGCACATATACGTTCGCGCCCGACTTGAGCGCGGCAATAGTGGTAAGACAATGCCAGTGATCGGGCGTTCCGATCAGCACAATATCGGGTTGATTTTCAGAAAGCATTTTCTGGTAATCACTGTAAAGTCGTGGAGTCTTACCCGACTTTTGCTTTTTGCTCACCAGGGAGGCGGCTTCGTTGAGAAGATTTTTATCTACATCACAAAGGGCTACTACGTCCACCGGGGCTACCTGCATCAACCGAAACAAATCACTTTTACCATACCAGCCGGTGCCAATCAAACCAACGCGCCATATTTTTTGTGGATGAATAATATCCATGGCCTGCGCGCCTAACGCACTTAGCGCCAGGGTGGCGGTGGCACCTTTTAAGAATTGTCTACGGTTGATATTAAAAGTATGCATATACAGAAAAGTTAGGGGTGAACGGATTGGTGAAATTCATCGTGGGTAATAAGGGAGTTATCAGTATGAAGAAGATAAATTTAGGAAATCTTTTCAGCAATCATTCGGCTACGGCTACCAAAATATCACTATCTTCATGAGGCTTGTTTGCTGCGATTTTAAATAAGAACACATGAGAGAAAAGAACGATTTGAATTTAGCTGTACTCATTGATGCGGATAATATTCCATATGCCAATATCAAGGGGATGCTGGATGAGATTGCAAAACTGGGAACGCCCTCCATAAAACGCATTTATGGTGACTGGACAAAGCCCACCATGGTAGGATGGAAACGCGCTTTGCTTGAACACGCCATTACGCCCGTTCAGCAATACAGTTATACAGTCGGGAAAAATGCCACCGACTCCGCGATGATTATTGATGCGATGGATATTTTACACAGTGATAAGGTGGATGGTTTTTGCCTGGTATCCAGCGACAGTGATTTTACCCGACTAGCGACCCGGCTAAGGGAATCGGGCAAGCTGGTGATTGGTATCGGAGAAAAGAAAACCCCTAATCCGTTTATCGTAGCGTGCGACAAGTTTATTTACATCGAAATTATTGCCGCTAAAAACATCCCTAAAGAGGCGGCTAAGATAAACTCAGTGAGCACTCCGGATCCTAAAAATGAAATAGATTCTATGGATAAGGAATTTATTGAATTAATCAGGTCGTCCATAGAGGATTTGGAGGATGAGGATGGCTGGGCATCGCTGGCGGCTGTAGGCGGACTCATCAATAAAAAGAAGCCAGACTTTGATCCCCGGAATTATGGATTTTCAAAATTAACACCGCTGATAAAATCCTTAAAAGCGTATGTAGATGTTGATGAACGGGAAGTGGGGAAGACGCACATCAAGAATATCTATGTGAGAAATAAAAAGAACCCCGTGCCGGTAAAAAGCAAGCGTCAATAAGTGGGTTAAATAATTTCGTGATGGCAACCGATGGAATCCTTTGCAAGCGGGCATATGCAACATCCACCATTCTATATAACCTTAATATTTCCTTTATGAATCTGATAGCAAAAGTAAGTGCTGACGAGGCACTCCGACTGGTACACAAATCCGTGGAAGAAGCGGAAAAAATTAATAAGAACATTGCCGTTGCGGTAGCCGGACCCGAAGGTGAGTTGATTTCTTTTTTACGCATGGATGGAGCGAATGCAGCTTCTTCACAGATCGCCCAAAGCAAGGCGTACACCAGTGCACGAGATTGCAAATCCACCAAAGCACAAGGAGAGTTTATGCGCGATGCAAAACGGGAGCAGGGCTATTGGACCGATACTCGCATCACCGGTTTTGGTGGTGGCTTGCCCATCATTCAAAATGGAAAGGTCATTGGTGCTATTGGCGTGAGCGGACTTTCGGAAGAGGAAGACGAGCGTGTTGCCAATGAGGCAATAAAATCGGTGTACATGTGAGAGGATGATTTTTTAGGAGTTTATTTTCCATCAAATCGCTAATAAAATTTTTATTCTACGTTGGTGACTACATTATCTTAACCCCACTCAATATGAAAGTAATTTGGTTTCTTATAATTGTTACGGTGATGTCATTTCAGGTGACAGCACAGAAGAAAAGGGCTGTGCCCGATACTAGGTTGAATGGTATTGATGCTGAGCTACAGAAGGTGTTGGATACGTGGAAAGCCCCCGGCTTTGCCGTTGCCGTGGTTGAAAAAAACAAAGTCGTCTATGCGAAAGGTTTTGGTTACCGCGATTATGAAAATAAAATTCCGGTAACACCAAATACCCTCTTTGCAATTGGATCATGCAGCAAAGCGTTTACTTCATCGGTGTTGGGCATGCTTGCCAATGAAAATAAACTCAACCTTGATGACAGCCCACGCAAATACATTCCGGAATTGAAATTTTTTAATTCTGAAATGGACAACACGATTACCATTCGTGATTTAATGAGCCACCGCACCGGGTTGCCGCGCCACGATTATTCCTGGTATCTGTTTCCCACCGAATCGAGAGACAGCCTGATCGGGCGCATTGCTCATCAGGAACCGTTTACAGGTGTACGGAAAAAGTGGTATTACAATAATTTCATGTTTCTCACGCAGGGTGTTATTGCTGAACACATCACGGGCAAAACCTGGGAAGAAAATGTGGCGGATCGGGTTTTTAAACCACTTGGTATGACCCGCTCAAACTTCACCATTGAGGAAATGAAAAAGAATGAGGACGTAGCCTTTGGATATCAGTTAAAGGATGAAACGACTATTAAAAAGATGGACTATTATAACATAGCCGCCATGAGTCCTGCGGGAAGCATCAACAGCAGTGTGAATGAGATGACCAATTGGGTGATGACGTGGATATATGGCGGTAAGTTTAATGGAAAAGAATTATTGCCTGCTTCGTTTGTGACCGAAGCGATTAGTTCGCAGATGATCATTGGAGCAGGGTTGCCTGAAAAAGAGCATACAGATATTCATTTTTCTAATTATGGCTATGGTTGGTTCATGTCCTCTTACAAAGGCCACTACCGGGTAGAACACGGTGGTAACATCGATGGTTTTTCGGCAAGTACTTCTTTCTTTCCAAGCGATAGTGTAGGCATTATCGTGTTGGTGAATCAAAATGGCTCAGGCGTTCCAGGTGTGGTTCGTAACATTCTTGCCGACCGCATGTTGAAAGTATCCGCTACAGATTGGAACACAGAGTTGAAGACAAGAAGGGATAAAGCAATCAAGGAGCAAAAGGATGCCGCGGCTAAAAAGATTTCCAATCAGAAGAAGGATACACGCACTACATATTTGTTGTCGGAATATGGAGGCCGGTATGCTCATCCGGGCTATGGTTCGTTTGATGTGGTGGTCGAGCGTGATTCGCTGTTTGCAAAATTTAAATTGAAGAAGTTGTGGCTGAAGCATTATCATTATGACGTATTCGCAGCGCATGAAGTAACGGCTGAGGGAATTCAAGTCGATGACTCGGATCAATTGTTAATGACGTTTCAGGGAAATGAAAGCGGTGAAGTGGGTAAATTAGCAGTCAAAATAGAGCCTGCTATTGACCCCATTGACTTCAAGCGCACACCACGTAAAATTGAAGTAGATAAATCGGAACTGGAGAAATATGTAGGGGAGTATATGCTGGGAGGCATGACCTCAAAAATATATTTGAAAGGTGGCAACACGTTGTTTTTGTTTGTTCCCGGCCAGCCGGAATATGAATTGTTCGCTACCGGAACACATAAGTTCTCTATAAAAAACCTGGAAGGGTTTAAACTTGAGTTCATTGAAGGGGAGAAGGGTATCAGCGATGTGAATTTTATTCAGCCTAATGGAACCTTCAAGGCAGCGAAGAAGTGAGTTTAAGAAAGACACGTTTGAATTTTGCGTTTGATCAATGCTGCTTCTTTTGCAGATGTCGTTTTTGCAAGGGCTTTTTCCCAAAACGATTTTGCTATATCAGCATCTCCTTGTAGTAAATAAAAGTTACCCATGGCGGTCAAATAAAGATAGTGGTCTTTCAGGCTGTTGATTTTTTCTAGTTCATTAATTCCTTCCTCCGGTGATTTTGCGTAGCCTATTGCAATTGCCTTATTGAAACTGACCATCGGCCCTGGTTTTAATTCATGAAGTGTTTCATACAGATTTAATAAGGTATCCCATTGTGTTTCTTCAAAGCGTAACGCAAGAGAATGAATTGAAGCGATGGAAGCTTCTACATGATATTCACTCAGCATATTTCCTACAGAGGCTTTCGATAGAAACTCCAGGCCTTGTTCAATAAGCGGTTTACTCCATTTCGAGCGGTCCTGATCTTCTAGCAAAATGATTTCTCCCAGGTCACCTGTGCGTGCAGCGAACCGCGAAGACTGAAGGCACATCAATGCCATCAATGCATGTACTTTTGGCAAGCCCGTAGCTTTGTGTTGTGCCAGAAGGAAGGTGAGCCGCATGGCTTCTGCACACACATCTTCGCGAATGATGGTATCGCTATGGCTGGAGTGGTAACCTTCGTTGAACATCAGATACAAGACGTGAAGTACGCTATCCAACCGATGTGGCAATTCAAATATACCGGGAGGATCAAGTCTTATTTTTTCTTGTTTGATTTTTTCCTTTGCACGGTAGATACGCTTGGCAATGGTTTCTTCCGAAGTAAGAAAAGCGTTTGCGATTTCAGTGGCACTTAGTCCGCCCAGTGTTTTTAAGGTGAGCGCGATCTGCGATTCCAGTGGAATGGACGGATGACAGCAGGCGAACATCATGCGCAAGACACTGTCCTGAATTTCACCTTCCTGAAAGAGCGCTTCGCTGGGGGAAGATAAATTCCATATCGACTTTATTTTTTCTTCTTCGGTGGAAAGTAGTTTTGTCTGTCGCTGGCCGGAGCGCACCCAATCAATGGCTTTGTTGCGTGCCACTTTATACAACCAGGCCGAAGGATTATCAGGCACTCCGCGAAAGCGCCAGACCTCCATGGCCTTCAATAGCGTGTCTTGCACGAGATCTTCTGCGGTATCTAAATTTTCTGATCCTAAAAATCGCGTGAGCACGGCAACCATCCTTCCCGTTTCGTGACGGAAAAGATGGTCTACTAGCTGCCGCACATTTTTATCCGGCAGTGCCGACATCGCTTGTGTTGAGGTGGATGGTCATGAGTAGGAAATCACAAAAACGGATTTACATATCCATTTTTTGAATTGGCCGCACCTGCACTTTTCCGTTGAAGATGAAGTCGGGATAGTCCTGGGTGAGTGCTACCGCTTCGTCTATGTCTTTGGCGCTGATGATGAAATAGCCACCCACCAGTTCTTTGCTTTCAGCGAATGGACCATCGGTTACTATTCTGTTGGGGCCGCTTACAAATTTGCCACTTGGCTCCAACGGTTCACCACCTTCATAGCGGCCTTCTTTTTTTAGTTTTTCTACCCAGCCAAACCACTTCTGCATGTGTTTTTGCATGGCTTCCGGGTTTTTCATTTCAGGGGCCACATCGCTGCCACCGTGAAAAATAAGCATGAATTTTTCCATAAGGTTTTCAATTTAAGTGAAATATTTTCTTCTAAGACGGATGGGGTAGGGAAAATCGGACAAGGGGGTAGTAATTATTTTTTATAATTTTTGAAGGAATCGTTTTGGATTGAAGGCTGGGGGCATCACCTTATTGATGAGGATGGCCACATGCCCGAAGGCATGTGGTTCTTTGCGCTTATTGCAGCGGTGACGCGTCATGCGCGCAGTCAAACAAAGAATTCAAGGTTTTCTATTTTTGATAAGTCGAAGCGCTTGGTGGGTAATAAGCGATTACAAAACAAACTCAATCACATCTTTGAAGAGCGGATGGAGGCCGTGCAGCATTATTTATTTAAGGAGAATAAGCCGACCCCAATCGTATTCGCATCGGGCAACCTAAAGAGTTGAAGGAGGTTTCCTACGAATCGCTTTCGCGGATGATATCCAATTTTTATGTAGAGGAGTAGCGTCTAGTTTACAGTTTCCGGATTTACTGTGGAGTTCTCATAATTACGGAACGAGGCAATCTCCTCGGCAGCGGCACGATATACCCACGTGAGCACGGCCAAGTCATCCATAAGGCCAATGCCAAAAATAAAATCAGGAATTAAATCAATGGGGTTGATAAAGTAAATGATGGCAGCCACTATAATGATGAATATCCTCATGGATTTTATTTTGTAGGCACCCGTAACATGGGCCTTCACCATGCGGCCAATCACCAGTGAATGTTCGCGTATGGCGCTTGCCGTAATGGAATTCTTTGTCTTACTAAGTTTCACTGCGAGTTGGGCCAGCAAGGAAATAATGCGACCGGGTTGGCCGGCTAATTTAGCAGCGCGGTTGATGGCTAATCTAAAGAATCTGTTTTTGGTAACGTTCACGATGGAATAACGAAATAGGGTATCGAAATAGTTCGTGCCTCAATTTAACTGTGAAAGATCATAAAAAACAAGGATGGCATAAAACCATCCTTGTTGGTAATAGTAGTATGAGGGTCGTGCTAATTACTTCAGCCCTGTTGTAATTAATGAGTTACCGGTTGTGCTTTTATCCTACGTACCCAAACCAGTAAGATGGTGAAGAGTACAATCAGGATGACCGGAAAGATAATCATCGTTTGAAGGGTAGATTGACCCGCTGCTAAATCAAGGGCATCACCTTCAAGGTTCATGGCAGCGGCTTCCACGCGCGCATCGTCAATCCAACCTCCAATGATAGGTTGCCAGATGGAGGTTGAGAGCATGCCAAAGGCACCTACAATAGACATTCCAATCGCACCACTTAATGGTATTTTTTCGGCTATAAATCCAATCATGTTAGGCCAGAAATAGCAAACGCCCATCCCAAAAATGATAGCTGCTAAGTAGGCGAGTGGACCCGTTTGTGTACTAAGCAAAGTTATGCCTATGGTTGCGGTGATTGCGGACCCCAGTAAGACTCCAGTTTGATCAAAACGGTGAACAAATTCTCCACCGAAATAGCGCCCAACAGCTGCAACACCAAAGGTCAACGCTACGATTACCATAGGTTCAGCTCCGCTCTTTGCCAATACTAGTTGTGACCACTGCGAGGGACCAAACTCAGAAATGGCTGTGAGTGTCATGCATAAACACATGAAGATGAAAAGAGGTGTTGCCATTGCTTTAAGATTCTCTGCAAACGAAGCGATTTCCTTTTTGGATTCAGGAAATGCTTGCCCATAAAAAAGGTAGGCATAGATCAATGTAGGAACCATGATGATCCATATTTGAGCCTCCCAACTAAAATTCATTTTGGTCATGACAAAGGACACCAAGCTTCCCAGAACGATGCCTCCTGGAAACCACATGTGGAAGCGGTTGAGTAGTGTATTCATCTGTTTCCCTGTATAGCTGGCTGCAATCATAGGGTTACAAGCTGCTTCCGTACATCCATTCCCAAGTCCGATAAATAATGTGGAAATCAACAGGCCAACATATCCCCCTGCGAAAATAGTCATGAGAATTCCAATAGTATGGGCAATAAAGGCAAAAATCATAATTTTCTTGGGTCCTAGCGAACCGTAAAATATGCCCCCCAGGACCATCGAAATAGGAAACCCGAAAAAGAACATGGAGTTAATAAACCCAAGTTGCTGAGCTGTAAGATCAAAATCCTCCGCTAGTTGAGGCAGAATCCCCGCTCGTATACTGAAAGAAAAGGCAGTTGTGATTAACGCAAAACAACTACCGTAAAAAAGTCTTTTGCTGGCTTGATCATTCATGTTGTGGTGTTTTAGGTTAGGTTGGGTGATGGGTTTAAGTTCGGAATATCTGTCTAAAAAAATACTTCTGCAAGCAATAGTTTACACAATTAAATGGTTGCAGGGCAAAAGGTAAAAATGTTAACTTTCAAACTATGAACGCAAAGCAATATCTCCTCGGATTAGACATCGGAAGTTCGTCCATCAAAGCCACGCTGGTCGATGCCGACACCGGCACCTCCGTGAGTTCAGCACATTCACCGAAAGAAGAAATGCCCATGCTGGCGGTGCAACCAGGCTGGGCCGAGCAAGACCCCGAACTATGGTGGCACCATGTGGTGATCAGCGTAAAAGAATGTTTGAAAAACGTGGACGCGTCAAACGTAAAGGCAATTGGAATCGCCTACCAGATGCATGGTCTCGTGGTGGTGGATAAAAATATGAAGCCTCTGCGGCCCTCCATTATCTGGTGCGACAGTCGTGCGGTGGGCATTGGTGAAAAAGTATTTTCGCAATTGGGTCATGCCTATAGCTTGCAACATCTCTTAAACTCGCCCGGCAATTTCACCGCCACCAAGTTGCGCTGGATCAAAGAGAACGAACCGGCCGTGTATTCACAGATTCATAAAATCATGTTGCCCGGAGATTTCATCGCGTTGAAACTAACCGGTGAGGCAACGACCACCGCCACCGGTTTATCCGAAGGAATCTTTTGGGACTACCAATCAAATAGTGTTTCTCAAAAATTGCTGGATTGCCTCGAAATTAATCAAGGCCTGTTATCCAGGGTAGTGGATGTTTTTTCAGAACATGGCGTGCTTACCAAATCAACGGCCGATGAACTTGGTCTTCCTGCCGGAATAAAAATTTCATATCGTGCCGGTGATCAACCCAACAATGCATTCTCATTGAATGTATTGAACCCGGGCGAAACAGCAGCCACTGCAGGAACCTCCGGTGTGATCTACAGTGTGACCAATCAGAATTCATTTGATATGAAGTCACGCGTGAATGCCTTCATTCATGTGAACAGCAAAGCCGATGCAATTCGCAACGGAGTTTTGTTGTGCATCAATGGCACCGGCATTTTAAATAGCTGGTTGCGCAAGAACACAATGGGCAATGGCACCCCCAATTCCTATGAGCAGATGAATGCCATGGCATCCCAGTCACCCATTGGTGCCGAAGGCGTGAGCGTGTTGCCGTTTGGTAACGGGGCCGAGCGCATCCTGGAAAACAAAGACATAGCCGCTTCTTTTCATGGCGTAAACTTTAACCGACATAATCAATCTCATTTGTTCCGTGCGGCACAGGAAGGAATTGTGTATGCACTGAATTATGGTTTTGAAATTTTACAGGAAATGGGTTTGAAATCAGATGTGATAAGGGCCGGCCATGCCAACATGTTTTTGAGCCCGCTCTTCCGCGAAGCGTTTGTGAACACTACCGGTGTGCGGTTAGAACGTTACGATACCGATGGCGCCAAAGGCGCTGCCCTCGGTGCCGGAGTAGGAGCGGGAGTTTATAAAACGTTTGAAGAAGCCTTTAAAGGATTGAAGTTGATTGGATCGGAAGAACCTAGTGCTGAGTTAAGAGAACAATATTTAAAGGCGTATGAGGGATGGAAGAATAAATTAGGAAGCGTTCTTTAATCTAAAAGTAGTTAACGTTTTGCGGCTTTTAGTTGGTGAGGCCTTTAAGCCCAACACTAATTTGAAGAACTGAACTTCCTTTAACAAAACCTTGGATTAGGAAATTGTTTACGAAGGGCGAGCAGTCTTTCTTTAGTTTTATAAGAACGAAAAACGAGTTCGTTATAAAATGTTTTGTTAGTTCTGCATTTTTTGAATTATCGAAATGGCTACGTTATCAAAGAAATTTTCTGAACTTAAGCACGTTTACTCCATCCTTATGAATCGTTTCACCATCGCATTTGCCCTGGTGTTGATCATTTCACTTCATGCAATCAGTCAAAGCAAAGTAGTGCCCATTTCAAAATCGGAGCTAACCGGTATTGAGTTGCCAGCCGGATCAAAGAAAGACAGTGGGTCTGTTGGTGACCGCAGCGGCAAATGCCGTGTTGCATTGTATACTATCAATTGTGAGTTACCACTATCGCTGACCTAAATATTCCACCAATACGTAAACTTAACCACCAACGCGCGGTTCTTTACACCAAAGGTTTCGGGCACGTAGTTGTCGGTGTATACAACAAATAAATCGGAGGCCGGGCTATAGCGCCATTGAAAGCGCGTGTTGAGGTTCACATTGTTTTGCTGTTCATTGTATTGCGCAAAGGCGGTGAAGAATAATTTATTGGTCATCGTCACATCAATGCGTGGGCCGATCAGCCAGAAGGTTGTTTTATTCCACGGATCCGGCATCCGGATCTCGTTGTAACTTGAACTTACGCTCAGGCTCACATAGGGCTGAAAGCGATAGCCAATATCGGTGGTGAAATTGAAACGTGTGCCATCCTCATAGTATCCGCCATAGCGAGTAGTGAATGCGTAAGTAAACACACTTTGTGGCTTAGACGTATATTCAATACCAAAGGCATTCCATTGATGTTCACTTCCTGTAGCCAGTGTGTCCTTTCCGGAATTGGTAGGATCAAAAGGCCTCAGCAATTTTACATAATCATTCGATACCCAGACATTCAAGACATTCAGCTTGCGGAAATTTAGTCCGTAGATCACATAGGTTTCGTTATCCGTGGGCTTCATACTTGGATCAAAGAATAAACTGGAATTAAACTTTGGCCCGTGGCTGAGTATGTGCTTACTCTTCGGAAAAAATAAATGACCGATTTGTGGATTGAGTCTTACATATCCCTGCCGGGGAACATAGCCTACTTCGGCCAGGTAATTCTTACCTACATATTCATGTTGCCACGTGATGTTCCATCTGCGCGTTGCATAGGTGAGGTTGCCTGCCTGCGTGAAATCATCTCCATTATTTTCCGGTTTGAAGGATTTCAGAAACAAGGCCTTGCCCGTCCACACATTACTGGATGAAGCGAGGTTGTATTCCAACCCTAGGTTTCGGTTATATTGTGAATAGATTGGCATGTTAGGATCCGTGCTGGGGGTGTAATTCAAGGATTGCTTGTTGATAAAGAGCAGGCCGATGTTGGATCGTGCAAACACTCTGCGCTGAAGTGAAAACACAGCAAAGTTTTGTTCTGGCAAATCGGTCTCCGATACTTTTGCGGTCTGCATGTCCATCGCACCAATGCGCCAGTTCTTATTGAGTCTTCCGCTCAGGCGTGCGCCATATTTTATAGGAACATTTAAGCCAATGCGCCTCGAGAAAAAAGGACGTATGGTAGGATATCCGAAGTTGGCGAAGAGGTCTCCATTCTCA
>Ga0163151_10003550_pt1 | contig 22267 bp, 18 predicted proteins | sample OliLakLV19MP5IB2_FD_145596 | JGI IMG/M metagenome (GOLD analysis project Ga0163151, IMG submission 145596) | Freshwater microbial mat bacterial communities from Lake Vanda, McMurdo Dry Valleys, Antarctica - Oligotrophic Lake LV.19.MP5.IB-2 | ecosystem: Environmental > Aquatic > Freshwater >... | reverse complement strand
CCCGCAAACTTGGGCGGGATCTCGATCATCGCCTTGTTGATCAGCACCGCGACCGGGTTCAGGTCGCTGGCGTAGCTCTCGAGCCCGAGCCGCTGCGCCTCGAGCGGCAGCGCGCCGCCGCCCGCGAACGGGTCGTGGAAAGCGGGCAGCTTGTTGCGGTCGAACAGCTCCTTCGCCCGTGGATGGTCGGCGTGCTCGGCGCAGGCCCGCCGCCAGCTCGCCCAGATCTCGTCGCGCGCCGCCTGCAGCACCGTCTCGTTGGTGGTGTTCTCCCACAGCACCAGGTCCTCGATGATGCGGAACAGCCGCTCGCGCTCCTTCTCCTGCTTCTTCACCGTAGGGAAGAGGTCCGGATAACTCGACGGGTCGTCCACCATCTGCGCGAAGATCACCGCCCGCGCCGCCGCCAGCGGCCGCCGCGCCCACCACAGGTGCAGCGTGCTCGGGTGGCCGTGGCGGATGGACTTCTCGCGCGCACAGGCCTTGTTGATCGCCTCCAGCGGCAGGGCGACTTCGATGAGCTTCTTTTTCATGGTCATGCGGCACCTCGGACGACGTCGCGCCGGCGCGGTACGTCCTCTTTGCGTCCGCCACGGCGACGAATGCGGCAATGGCGAAGCATAGAAGTCGTTGAATGTACTGTGTTTACACGCATTCCTATGCTCCGGGTTTGCTTCTGTCTGCACTTTCGGACCCAGCATCGTCGCGACCGGCGCCCACGGGAAACCAGCGGGCCCATCGCCGCTGGCCCTGCACCCGGACCTGGTCCGCGTCGCGCAGCTCACGCAGGAGCCCCTGGACCATGCTCCGGCTGAGCGCCGGGAGCACCTGCTGGAGTTCGCCGAGGGTGGTCCCGGCGGGGGTCGAGTCCTCGATGTGCCGCAACAGGAGCGCCTTGTTGGTCTCGCGGTCGAGCCCCCGCTTGCGCGTGTACGTGCCTCCCTGTCCCATGAACCGGTAGAAACGTTGCGAGAGCAGATGGCGCGTGCCGCGACCCCGGCCCACACGCTCGATGACGCCCTGCTCACGGAGGATCTGGAGGCGCGCGGCGAGGTGGGTTGGTACCGCCTGCTCGCGGTGGACGAGGTCGATGACCAGGAAGTCCTCGGTGGTGAAGGCCGCTTGCCGTTCGCGGCCGATCTCTTCGAGGAAACGAAGGAACTCGGGATCCTGGATCTCGCCATGCAGCGTCACCCAAACTGAGTGCTCGCCGGTACGGGCGAAGTCGGGCAGCGGTTTGCTCTGCCGGATGCACTCCCGGTAGATGAGGTCGAAACCCTGGCCGGCGCGCTCGACGAGTCCGCAGCGAGCCAGCACTTCGGCGATGCGCCGATTACGCGGGTTCTGCTCCCACAGCAAGTTCTCCTGATTGATCCCGGTGGGGAACCCGCCGGGGCTCACGATCTCGAGACGTCGCGGATACTGCCGCACGAAGACCGAGCCGCCGTGGCGGTAGTCGCGATGGCTCACGGCGTTCAGGACCGCTTCGCGCACCGCGCGCTCGTTGAACGTGGGAACGTCCCAGACGAACAGCCCCTGCTGGAAGTGCTGCAGGTCGTTGCGCAGGTTGACCGCCTGCCAGAGCTCGCCGAGTACTGGCAGGAAGCCGCGCCGGAACTCGCGGCGATCGGCGGCGGGTCCGGGAATCTCGTTGGAGCGATACTCGAAGATGACCTCCGCCTGCGCGAGATGCCTGCCCAGGGCCTCCCGGGTGCCCAGCAAGATCAGTGCGGCATGAGTCAAACGATCTCCGACGAGCAGCTCGGCATCGGCCAGGAGCCGTTCGAGCGGACGCGTCGCGATGTCTTGGCCGGGGGACTTGCTTTGCCAGAGCCTGCGCAGCACGTCGATCGCCGTCGGATCGAGGTCGTTCAGGCGAGCGCCCGCGCAGATCTCAGCCGAGAAGTCCGGCCCGGCCTCCTCGTGGATCCGGCGCAGCCGTTCGTCGGACATCGGGACCAGCGCATCGCCGGTGCGCATCCAGTACGAGCCCTTGTATTGCCAGGCGGTCCCCGGAAGTCGTGCCGGTACGCGGACGAGCAACACCCGCTTGCCGTCGTGGTGGTACTCCTCGATCACGATCCGATGGCCGAGCTGCTCGAAGAGCCCTGCCTCGGTACGGCCGGGTTCGTCGAAGGCGCGCGTACCGACGACCTCGCGGGGTCTCCGGTCGGTGACGCCGAGAACGATGATGCCACTGCCCTCGTTCGCGAGCGCGACGCAGTACTTGACCAGCTCTTCGAAGTGAAAGCCGCCGGAGGCGGACTTGAACTCGACGTTCGCACTCTCGGGCTGCTCGATCAGCGTGCGGAACTCGTCGGAGGTCTTCATCGCGTCGCCTCCAGCGGCAGGGCGACTTCGATGAGCTTCTTCTTCACAGCACCCTCCACCATGGCGCGGCCAGGACGTCGGGCGCGAGCCATTCAAGCGTGCTGCCGGTGTGCAGCAGCAGTCCGGCCCGTGCCTTCCGGCCGTACTCGGCGCGGAAGGTGCGCAGATGTGCGCAATCGGCCAGCCGCGGCCGTGCGGTCGCCTTCACTTCGATCGGCAGCAGCTTGCCGTCCGTCTCGATCACGAAATCCACTTCCTCGCCGATGGTCGTGCGCCAGTAGCCCAGCTCCGCGGGCTCGACTCGCGCATCGCGCCAGGCGAGCAGGTCGTGCAGCACCAGGTTTTCGAGATGCATGCCGCCCGGCTCCGCCCCGGCCAGGTGCAAGGCGACGCCGGTGTCGCCCCAGTAGATCTTCGGCGATTTGATGAGCCGCTTGGTGCGGTTGACGGCGTAGGCCGGCAGGCGCACGAGCTGGTACGAGGTCTCCAGCAGGTTGAGCCAGCGGTGCACCGTGGGTTGCGGCAGCGCCGCGTCGCGCCCCAGCTCGGTCTGGTTGGCGAGCTGGCCCAGGCGCAGGCAGGCCACGCGCATCAGACGGCGGAAATCCGGCAGCGCGCTGATCGAGGCAACGTCCTGCAGGTCGCGTTCGAGGTAGGTGCGCACGTAGCCGTCGAACCAGATGGCGCGTTCGGCCGGCTTCGCCAGCTCGACGGCCGGGGTGGGAAACCCGCCCCGGCGCGCGAGCGCGCGCCAGTCCTCGACGCGGTCGTCTCCGGCGGCCAGCAGGTCGCGCCACCCGGCATCGGGTGCGGCGAGCAGTTCCTCCCAGCGGCCAGCGCGACCGAGCCCGTGCTGCTCGCGCCGGGTCATCGGCCAGAGCGTGAGATAGCTCGCGCGGCCGGCCAGCGACTCCGACACCTGGCGCATCAGCAGCAGGTTCGCCGAGCCGGTCAGCAGGAAGCGTCCGGGCTTGCGGTCGCGGTCGATCGCCCGCTTGACCGCGCGGAGCAGGTCGGGCTCGCGCTGCACCTCGTCGAGCGTGACCGGTTGGCCGCCTCCCACCAGAGCCTCCGGGTCGCGGCGCGCCGCGTCGAGCACGTCGAGGTCGTCGAGCGAGCGGTACTGTCTCTCGCCCTGCACGAGGTGCTCGGCCAGGGTGCTCTTGCCGGTCTGCCGCGCGCCCGTGACCACAACCGCCGGCATCACGCGCAGCCGTTCCGCGAGGGCGGCGCCGACGAGGCGGGGCAGGGTCTTCATGTCGTGGATGATATTCATTCACGACATGAATCGTCAAGCAAGTCGCAGCGCACCCTTGAACTGCGGCGCAATCTCGGAAGCAACTACGAAGCAGACCCCTTCCGAGTCGGCCGCCGCGCTGGTCACGGCGAGGCCGCCGTCATCGCGGTGGCGCCGCTCGTGCGAGCAGATCGGCGAAGTCGTAGTTGACGCTGGTCACACCGAAATCCGGCTCGCGCTGGAACGGACGGCGCAGGTAGTGGGTGCGATGGGTGTCTTCGCCTGTGAACTCGACGATGGCGAGGATGAAGTCGTCGGGCTTGTTGAGCGAGTAGAGGATCTCGTTCTTGGTCACCGTGATCGTCGCCGCGCCACTGATGCGCCCTTTCACCTCGATGAAACGCAGCTTGCCGGTGCCGGGCACGCGGCTCTCGACGTCGTAACCGAGCTTCTCGAGCTCGCGGTCGGTGGGATCGAAGCCCAGGCTGCGCTCGATCTCCATTACCACGGCGCGAGCGCGGGCGGCGGAGGCCTGCGTGTCGATCGGTCCGGTTGCTGCGAGCGGTGCGCGCCCTGCCATCGCGGCAAGCAGTCCCGCTGGAATGACCAGCACACCACCCAGAATCACCGGCGGCAGCGGTGCGATCTGGGCTTCGAGCTTCAGATCCTGCAGCCGCTTTTCGAGGCGCCCCTGCAGGTTGTCGGCGCGCTTGCGCGCCTCGCCGGAGTTGAGCCGGGCGTTGGGCTTGCCGGCCTGCTCCTGAAGCTTGAGCTGCTCGGCGCGGTGGTCCCAATAGGTGATCTCCTTGGTGAGGCGCGCCTTGACCGCAGCCTCGGTCTTGGCCAGCAGCTTCAGCTTGGCGCCACGAACCTCCTCGAGATGCTCGGGCACGACCTGCGCGACGGCATAGCCCGCCACCTTCTGTTCGAGCTCGCGCGTGATCCACGCGCACTCGGGGCGCGCGAGGAGGGCGTCGACGCCGGGCTCGCCCGCCTGGAGCGGCCGGTAGTCGAGGTAGGGCGCGTAGTGGACATGGCGCGCGACGCCATCGGCGCCGAGTTCCACGTAGTGCACGCGTTTCGAGATCACGCGGCGTTCACCGGTCCGCGTGATACTTGCGTCCTGGATCGAATGCTCTAGGTAGAAGAGCACGCGCGGGCTCGTTCCGAGGTCGCGTTCGTCGACCAGCAGGGAACCCCGCTTCAAGAGCTCGCCGTGACGCTCGAGGGTCAGGTCGATCAGGGCGTCGAGCAGCGGATGTCCCGGACAGACGAATGCGGCCAGCGGCAGACCCGGTGGGGTTACCAAGTTTTTCTCGAAGGCGATGCGCTCGTAGCGCGGCAACACCGGTTCGCCCGTCCCGATCAACCGGTCGCGGTTGCGGACGGGTGCGGGAACGTTGGTGATCTCGTAGCGCCGGGGTTCGCGTTGCCGGATCGTGCCGCCGACCGCGGTGAAGGCCTGGAGAAAGAACGACTCGACGTAGTACGGCTGTAGCCGGCGCGCGTCGGCGCGCTCCATATCCTCACGGATTCGTTGTACGCGGCTTGCGTCCATGGCGTCATGCGCGAGGGCGTGGTCTTCGAGCAGGTCCTGGAGGTGGCTGCGGTCCAGCGCGTGTTCAACCACTGTGGTGAGCCGGGCGCGCACCTCAGGGGTGTCGCCATAGCGGATTGCCTCGATCAACAGATCGCGAAGCGATCGACCTTCGAACTGCAGCTTGCCGAGCACGTCGAAGACCTGTCCACCGAGCGCTTGGCGCGCCTGTTCGAGTTTCTCCAACAGCTTGCGGTAGACGTCGCCTTCGCGGGTCTCGTCGGCCACGAGGTTCCACAGGTGGCAGACCTCGGTCTGGCCGATGCGGTGGATGCGGCCGAACCGTTGTTCGAGTCGGTTCGGGTTCCACGGCAGGTCGTAGTTCACCATCAGGTGGGCGCGTTGCAGGTTGATGCCCTCGCCGGCGGCGTCGGTGGCGAGCAGGATCTGGACCTCGGGGTCGTGCTTGAACGACTCCTGCGCGTCGAGGCGTTCCTTGCGCCCCATGCCTCCGTGGATCATCACGATCGCGGACGAGCGACCGAGCAGTGTCGTGATGCGGCTTTCGAGGTAGTTGAGGGTGTCGCGATGCTCGGTGAAGAGCACCAACTTCTGGCGCGGTGAGGAGATGGGCGGCGGGATCGGACCGGACCCGTAGGGGATCGAATCTTCCGCCACGCGATCGGCAATGGCGGCGCTCGTGAAGATCACGCCGAGCAAGCTCGCCAACTCGCGCCACTTGGTGTCGGTGCCGCTTCGTCGCACGGCCAGCGCGAGCGCTTCGAGTTCCTTCAGCGTGCCGATCTCGATCTTCAACTCGGCGATCGAGCGCGACGCGGTCGCTTGGTCGAGAACCTCCTCCTCGAGCGCCTCGACCTCGTTGTCGGGGGCTTCATCGAGATCCTCGATGTCCTCGGCGTCGAGGGCGGGCAGTGCGGGGGCCAAGATGGGCGTCGTCTGACCACCGCGGTGGAGTACTTCGAGCTCACGCAGACGGCTTTCCAGTCGCTCACGGCGGCGGCGCAACGACTGGTAGATCGCCTCCGGCGATGACGCAAGGCGGCGCTGCAGAATGGTGAGTGCGAAACCAACCGTCCCCGATCGCTTGTCGTTCTCGAGCGCCTCAGCGCGATTGAACTCCTCGCGAACGTAGTCGGTGACTGCTTTGTAAAGCTGAGCTTCGGCATCGGAGAGCTTGTAGGGGACCGTGTAAGCGATGCGCTGCGGGAAGAGCGGCGTGCCGTCGAACTTGAGCAGGCTCTCCTTCACCATGCGACGCATGAGGTCGGAGGTGTCGGCGGAATGCACTCCGTTGCGGAAGCGGCCTTCGAACCGGTCTCCATCGAGCAGCGCCATGAAGAGCTGGAAATCCGCTTCCTTGCCGGCGTGAGGAGTGGCGGACATCAAGAGGAAGTGGCGAGTCAGTCCCGAGAGAAGCTGGCCGAGCCGGTATCGCTTCGTGAACTTCACCTCGCCGCCGAAGACCGTGGCCGACATCTTGTGCGCTTCGTCGCAGACGATGAGGTCGAAGCGGCAGTCGGGCGCCTGCAGCTTCGTCTGCACGTCTTCGTTGCGCGAGAGCTTGTCGAGCCGCGCGATGATGAGGTTCGTATCGAGAAACCAATTGCCGGCGTGCGACGCCTCGAGCTTGTCGTTGGTGAGGATGTCGAAGCGGAGGTTGAAGCGGTTGCGGAGCTCGTCCTGCCACTGCTCCGCCAGACTCCCCGGGCAAACGATCATGCAGCGCTGCAGGTCGCCACGCGCGATCAACTCCTTGATGAGCAGGCCCGCCATGATCGTCTTGCCGGCGCCTGGGTCGTCGGCCAGGAGGAAGCGCAGCGGTTGGCGCGGGAGCATTGCTTCGTACACGGCGGTGATCTGGTGCGGCAGAGGGTCGACGACGGAGGTGTGGACGGCGAGGACCGGGTCGAAGAGGTGCGCTAGTCGGATGCGCTGGGCTTCGGAGACCAGGCGGAAAAGGGCGCCGTCGCCGTCGAAGCTCCAGGGGCGGCCTTGTTCGACGAGGTCGAGGCGCGATTCGTCGTGGCGGTAAAGGAGCTCGCTGGCGAGTTTGCCGGTGGAGGTGCGGTAGGTAAGGTCGAGGGCTTCGGAGCCGAACCATTGGACGCTGACGACGGTGATGACAGCGTCGGGGAGGATGCCGCGGATGGCGGCGTTGGGGTGGAGGTCTTCGAGTTTCAGGGGGGTACCTCAGCGCTCGAGATGAGCGTTCTACTGGCAACAAAGCTCGAAACCGTTGCACCAGGCGGAGGGCCGCGGACGCGCAGTCGTTGCGGCGCGAACTCGCTCCCACGTCGGCTCGATGAAGCGGCTGTCAGCTTCTGACGGTGACCCCCAACGCGCGAAGCACCTTGATCATGTTTTCCGAGAACTTCTTCTTCCGGTGATTCCGGTCGGCTCCAATGCTGTCGGCGAACAGCACTGCCTTCGTGTCGCGCCGGACGATCTTGATCCACGAGTTGTTGGCGAAGGCGACGACCACGTAGTCCGCCGGTGACTGCTCATAGAGTTCGACGACGTCAGCAGACTGTGTCGCGGTTTCCTCGCTGCCGCTGCCGCCCGTCAGGCCAATCATCCCCATACGGCCGCCGCCAGATGCGGACGCGCCGCCAAGACCGACTCCAGATACGGAGCCTGGCTCTCCGCGTATCCCGTCAGGAGCGCGGGGCGTTCGATGACGTAGACACCGCAACTCACCAACGCTGTCGTGATCAAGTTGGAGAACTCCATGTTTGCCCTCGAAACAGACCCTGGAATCGCGGTGAACTTGGGATTGTCCGGAACGTCCGAGAGCACCACGTAGCGGGTCGCGCACCCACCGACGAGGAGCATTAGTAGGCCGATCGCGAGACTTCTGAACATCATGCTCCTCGCTGTTGCACGAATTGCAGATCATCCAACTTCAGCGTCATACAAGTTGCCCGGGACGCTCGACCGGGCCAGCGCTGAAGGGGATCGCGCACCTCGAGCGGCCTGCGCTTCCAGCACAGCACTGGTTTTGATCCAATCGGATGAACCGGACGGTCGGCTCGAGGCTTGCGGCCAACCGGCAGGCAGATCGCTTCGGGGTTTTGGGAATTGCCCTTACCCGATTCCGGCCCGACTGCCAGCGCTGGTCCGTGGAGGCGCGGAGATCTCTTCAATAGTACCGACGCGGCCGCAGTGCGCAGCGGCCGGCGGACTGATCGCGGCCGGACGTTCGAACGCACGATCGAGGTGCGCGTCACCGGCCGCTTGCGCATCCGCAGCGACTTCGGCGTCATGTTCCTCCGCAATTGGGAATCGTTGCGGACGCTGGTCGTCGTCCCGCTCTCAGCGGTCGGTTGGTATCTGTGTAATCGCCACGCGACGAAGGGAGCGCCGTCCCACCGGAAAGTTGGTTTCTGAGCGAGCGCAATCGAGAGTTTCCTCACGCGTCTGCGTGCCTGGCCCCGCACACTCGTTTTGAAACGAGTAGTCCAAGCAGCGCGCGATCTACTCATCGATAGTTTCGGGGCCTCCGTCGAAACGGTCAGCCTGCCGCGGCGGAGGCGGCGACTGCGCCATCCATGTTCATCATCACGATCAGATACCAGCCGAATGCGATCAGCCAGGGTAACTCGGAGAGTTTCGCGGGGCCGAGCGGGAGTTCGATGGTCGCAGACAGGTGGGGCCACACCTGCTGTCTTGAACCGGATGAGCGTCTGCCCGTCCTCGGTCTCGAAGTCCAAGGCCGTCTGCCAGAAGTTCGTCGTCGCGCGGAGGACCTGGCCGTCGCGCGTCTCCAGCGTGCCGCCACCGCTCCACGTGTTGTTCTTGAACGTGGCGAGATCGACGTCGGAGTCGGAGACGCGGATCGTCGCCTTCGTCCGCCAGAAGCCGACGCGTTTGAAGGTCCAACGTCCCTCCGCGCTTTCGGCCTCGGCGAATGACCCGAACGAGCTCCTGAACCTCGTGGTCGCGACGAGTTCATCTCCCGCGCGCAACTCGTATTCCATCTTCCAGGCGCTCGGCTGGCTCCACTCGAGTTCGCTCGCTCTGATGTCCGCCAGTCTTCTCACGGCTCACACTCGTTCTCGGTGGGTTGAGGGCAGAAGCATAGTGCTCCTGCCGGGGCCCGTCGGCGCGTTCCACCGGTTACCGGTTACCGGCGGATCAGGTAGGGAAGCAGGAAGGCGACGGTCCCGAACAGTTCGTTGAGCGGGCCGGCGGCGCTGCTTTGCTGGCGGCCGATTTGCGCGTAGCCGAGGTTCCGTCCGCTGCGGTCGTCGTTTCGCCCCATCGGATCGCTGGCCGGGACACCGCCGCCGCCGTTTCCGCCGTTTCCGCCATTTCCGCCGCCGGAGAGGACCAGGCCGGGCGCGTTGGGGTCGTGTCCGTTGGGATCGAGTTCGCTTTCATTGAACGCGAGGCTGGGCGAGGCGCTGATGGCGAAGGCGCCGATGGCGAAAGCGAGGGTGGCGGCGGCGAGAATCGAGGTGCGCTGGGTCATTCGCTGGGTCATTCGCTGGGTCATTTCGGGTTCCTCCTGGTTTCTGGTCCCGTCTCCGCGGGCCCGCTTTTCCTGCTCTCGAGCCTCAGGTCTTCAGGCGCCTCGGCTCATTCACGACGGGGACAGCATCGCAACCGGCTCCCAAAGAATTCCCAAAGGACGCCAAAGAATACGGACCGGGTTGGGTGCGATTTGGGGGATGGATCAGACCGAGCGGCCGAGCCGTTTCGATCTCTAGCTGGGAGAGCGAGAGTGGAGGCGGCGGTAGATAGCGCTGGTTTGGATTTGTTTTGTGAGCGGACGAAAGCACTGGGCTTGAATGGGTTACACGGCGATGGCGATGGCAGCGGCGGCGATGGCGGCGATCTCGGTGGCGATGACGGTGGCGAAGAGAGGGGCGCGGGGATGCGTCGGGGGGGTGTGGTCACAACGGCGGGGGAGCTCGAGCGCGGGGCTCGGGAGGATTGGCGGAGAGCGGCCTCGGGGTCACCTCCAGCAGCTCATCCTCGCGGATCCACTCGATGCACTGTTCGAGCGACATCAGGCGTGGCGGCGTCAGCTTCCCGGTGTCACCCGCACTGGCGGCGCTCATGTTCGTCAGCTGCTTTACTTTCGTGATGGTCAGGTCGAGGTCAGGTCGAGGTCAGGTCGAGCGTGTCGCTGCGCCGTCCGTTCCCGCCACCCATTGCTTGTAGCCTGTGGGCTACACGTTTCGAAACGAGTTGGCGCGACTGCCCGGACACTCGGGGGACAAACAGATCCGCGCCTGCATCCGCGCCCTGTGCGAACATCGTCCGGCTATGAGACGACCGGCTGACATCCGCCCGCCGAGGCTCCGAAGCATCTGGAGGAAGCTGAGCATCGCTCTCTCGCTGCCCTGCCTTCTCACCGGCCCGTCGCCTCTCCGCGCGGCGAGCACGGTCCTCCGACCGTTGGCGCGCGAGTGGGGTTTCCCAGGCACCAAAGCCGACAGCGTCGCGGCTCGCATCCATCTCCGACGTGTCGAGAATCGCGTCGAGAATCGCGTCGAGAATCGTAAGGACACCGATCGACTTCGGGGATGGCTCCGCCGCGAGGACGGTCGCGTGTCGCTGCGTGAGTCGGCGGGTTGGTCCCGAGGCGACATCGCGTGGGCTTCGATGTCGATTCGGAGTGGAGACCGGCGTTGGTGGGGAGCGATGGCTGGCGCGATGGCGTTCGCGGGTTGGTTTTACCTGGAGAAAGAGCCGATCCGTCGACGGGCGGGTGGTGGTGGAGTGAGAGAGGCGGGTTGTTCGCGTTCCCTGTAGCCTGTGGGCTACACGTTTCGAAACGTTTTGGCCTGAGCACCCGGCCCACATCGCGTTGTGACGACGGCTCGGTAGCTGCGCTTCGCGTGCCACGGTCGTCGAGATGGGTGAACCGTCGGATCGTGGGCGCCGTGCCGGGAGGGGTGTGGTTATAACGGCGGGGAGACTCGAGCGCGGGGCTCGGGAGGGTTAGCGGAGAGCGGCGACCGGGTCGCCGCTCTTCATGACTTCTTCGGGCCCCGCACCGGGAGCTTTCGGATCCGCAGCGACTTGGGGGTCACCTCTAGCAGCTCGTCCTCGCGGATCCACTCGATGCACTGTTCTAGGGACATCAGGCGTGGGGGCGTCAGCTTGACCGTGTCATCCGCGCTGGCGGCGCGCATGTTCGTCAGCTTCTTCTCTTTCGTGATGTTCACATCGAGATCGTTGTCTCGGTTGTGCTCGCCGACGACCTGGCCGAAGTAAACGGGATCTGCGGGGGAGACGAACATGACGCCGCGGGGCTCGAGGTGCTCGATGGCGTAGCCGGTGGTGCGGCCGGCGCGGTCGGCGACCAAGGCGCCGTTCTGGCGATGCTCGATCTCTCCCTGCCAGGTGTCCCAGCCGTCGAAGAGGTGGTTCAAGAGGCCGGTGCCGCGCGTGTCGGTGAGGAATTCCGAGCGATAGCCGATCAGGCCGCGCGCGGGGATGCGGTACTCGAGGCGCACGCGGCCGCTGCCGTGGTTGACCATGTTGGTCATGAGCGCCTTGCGCGGGCCCAGTTTCTGGGTGACGGCGCCGATGAACTCCTCGGGGATGTCGATGACGAGCGCTTCCATCGGCTCGAGCGTCACGCCGTCTTCCACCTTGGTGATGATCTGGGGCTTGCCGACCTCGAGCTCGAAGTTCTCGCGGCGCATCATCTCGATGAGGATCGCGAGCTGGAGCTCGCCGCGTCCCGAAACGCGGAACGTGTCGGGCGACTCGGTCTCTTCCACGCGGATGCCGACGTTGATCCGACGCTCCTTCCAGAGCCGCTCGCGGAGCTGCGTCGAGGTGACGTACTTCCCTTCGCGTCCGGAGAACGGCGAGGTGCTCGAATAGAACAGCATCGAGACGGTCGGCTCGTCGATGCGGATCAGCTCCATCGGATCGGGCGCGTCGATGTCGGTCACGGTCTCGCCGATTTCGACGGCGTCGATGCCGGCCAGCGCGACGATGTCGCCTGCGGAGGCCTCTTCGATCTCGATCCGCTTCAGTCCGTCGTAGCCGTAGAGCATGGTGATCTTGGCCGTCCCGACCGTGCCGTCGCGATGTGCGATGGCGACTCGATCTCCCTTGCGCATCAGGCCGTTGTAGACGCGGCCGACGATGAGCCGCCCGACGTAGTCGTCCCAGTCGAGCATGACGGCGCGGAACTGCAGCTTCTTCTCGGGATCGAACTGCGGCGGCGGGACCGTCTTCACGATCGTCTCGAAGAGCGGCTCCAACGTCTCACCCGGCTCCGCCAGATTCAGCGTGGCGGTGCCGGCGCGCGCGTTCGTGTACAACACCGGGAAGTCCAACTGCTCTATCGCCGCATCGAGATCGATGAAGAGATCGTGAATCATATTGAGGACGTCTTCGGGCCGCGCGTCGCCTCGGTCGATCTTGTTGATCGCGACGATGGGCGTCAGTCCCGCCTCCAACGCCTTCTTCAGGACGAAGCGCGTCTGCGGCAGCGGGCCCTCGGCCGCGTCCACGAGCAGGAGAACGCCGTCGACCAACGTGAGCGTGCGCTCCACCTCGGAGCCGAAGTCAGCGTGCCCGGGCGTATCGACGACGTTGATCCGCGTGCCGTGGTAGGTCAGCGCGGTGTTCTTCGCCATGATCGTGATGCCGCGCTCACGCTCCAGGTCGATCGAGTCCATCATCCGGTCCCGCGTGGCCTCGTTGGAGCGGAAGAGACCCGACTGCCGGAGCATCGCGTCGACCAGGGTGGTCTTGCCGTGGTCGACGTGCGCGATGATCGCGAGATTGCGGATACCTGAACGTTGTTCCATCTCGAACTCCCGAAGAAGGGCCTGACTGAGCTCTGACGCGGAGGCCCCGAAATCGGGCACGAACAGCCTGCGATAGTAGAGATCGAGGCCGGGATCGGCCAGCGATGGATTTACCTGCTCTCTGAGACCGTCAGGTACGATGCCGCGCATGAAATCCCCCTATTCCGACGATCCGCGCCTCGCCTCGGCGCGCACGCTCCCGTCCGAGTGGTACCTGGACCCCGCGCGCCTGCGCCTGGAGCGAGAGCGCGTCTTCGGTCGCACCTGGCAAGTGGTGGGTCACACGGAAGATGTGCGCGAACCGGGCGATCATTTCACCTGCGAGATCGCGGGGGAGCAGGTCATCGTGGTGCGCGATCTGGACGGCGTCTTGCGCGCCCTCTCGAACGTTTGCCGACACCGCGCGGGGCCGGTGGCGTGCGGCGCCGGTCGAAGGCGCTCGTTCCAATGCGCGTACCACGGATGGACGTACGGCCTCGACGGTCGCCTCCTCACCTCGCCGGAGTTCGACGGAGTGCAGGACTTCGATCGCTCACAGGTCGTCTTGCCGCAGTTCCGCGTCGACACCTGGGGACCGCTCGTCTTCGTCAACGTCGGTTCCGACGCCGGTGCGGACGCCGGTGCGGACGCCGGTGCGGACGCCGCCCCCGATCTCGCCGCGACACTCGGCTCGATCCCGGAAGAGACCCGTCCTCTCCGATTCGAGGAGATGCGCTTCTGGAAGCGGATCGACTACGAACTCGACTGCAACTGGAAGGTCTACGTCGACAATTACCTGGAGGGGTACCACATCCCGATCGTGCATCCGGGACTGTTCAAAGAGTTGGACTACAGCGCCTATCGCGTTCTCACCTCGCGCTTTCACTCGCGGCAGGACGCACCGGTGCGCAAGACGGGCGACTCGCTCTATCGACGGAATCTCGCGGAGGGCGAGGCGCCGCAGGCGCTCTACTTCTGGCTCTTCCCGAATCTGATGCTCAACTGTTATCCCGACAACGTGCAGATCAACGTGATCTTGCCGCTCGGCCCCGAACGCACGCGGACGGTCTTCGAGTGGTACGTGCTCGATCCCGAGCGCGCCGAACGCGACGCCAACTTCGCCGCGACGTTCGCCTTCAGCGATTCGGTCCAACAAGAGGACGTCGACATCTGTGAAGCGGTGCAACGCGGATTGCGCTCGCGCACCTACGACACCGGCCGCTACTCCGTGAAACGCGAGAACGGCGTGCACCACTTTCATATGTTGCTCGGCGAGTCCCTCGGTCAGTCCACAGTCGAGCCTCCGGGAGCCCCACGATGACCCTCGAAACCCCGCGCCTCCTCCTGCGCCCTCCCACTCTCGATGACGCCCCGCACGTCGCCCTCCTCGCCGGCGCCAAGGACGTCGCCGCCACGACCCTGCTTATTCCGCATCCTTATCCTCCGGAAGCCGCCGTCGAGTGGCTGACCCGAGTCGAGCGACAGCTAGCCGCGGGCGAAGGGCATGTCTTCTGTATCACGCCGCGCGACGAAGCAAACTTCGTGGGGATGATCGGCCTGCACGTCCAGCCGCAGCACGCCGCCGCCGAGATGGGCTACTGGCTCGCGTCTCCGTACTGGAATCGCGGCTACGTCACCGAAAGCGCCCGCACGGTGCTGCAGTACGCTTTCGGCCCGCTCGGACTGCGGCGCGTCTACGCTCACCACTTCCACACCAATCCCGCGTCAGGCCGCGTCCTGCAGAAGATCGGCATGCTCTACGAGGGATGCCTACGGGCGCACGTCCTGAAGTGGGGAGAGCCGATGGATCTCCACTCCTACGGGATCCTCGCTGGCGATCCGAGACCTTCGAGTTCCTGACGCGAACCCGGGCAGGCGAGCGGTGGGGCGGACCCCCTGGGGGGCTCGCCTGCGGCATCGCGCGGCGGGAGCGCGGCGGGAGCGCGGAGGCGGAAGGCGCGGATGCGGCGCTCGGGGGGGTTGGAGGTGAAGGGGTGCGTTGGGGGCGACGGGTAGGTCGGCTGCGAGTCCTCGCGCACGACGTGCGGGGCGCGCTCGCCGCACACCTCGGGACGAAGGGGAGCCGCGAAGAGCCTCTCGTGGCGCCGGCCCGGCCCGGTCCGGCCCGGTGCCCCGCCGAGTCTTCGAAGGCGTGCCGGAGGGGATCCGCACCGGCGAGTTCCGCAGTGCGCCGTCGCGGCGCGCGAGGACTGCCCGAGCCGGAGCGGATCCCCTCCGGCACGCCCCGCGCACCCGCGCACGCGCACGTGCACGCGCAGTCAGCCCGCTACAAGCTCTTCGCCGGCGCCGCCGAGTACCGCTGAAAGTAGCGCTCTTGAATGCGCAGGAAGATCTCGGTTCCGATCGGCAGACACGCTTCGTCGAAATCGAAGCGCGGGCTGTGGTGCTGTCCGTCGAGGCCGCGCGCCGAATTGTTCGAGCCCAAGAAGAGAAAGCAGCCGGGCACGGCCTCGAGGAAGTACGACATGTCCTCGGCGCCCATCGACATGGCGCCGCGCAGGACGTTCTCCTTCCCGACGACTTCGGCCACCACGTCGGCGACGAACTCCGACATCCCGGGGTCGTTCACGGTGACGGGGTAGACCTCGTTGAAGACGAACTTGCACTTCGCGCCGAACGCTTCCGCCGTGCGGGAGACGACCACTTCGAGCCGTTCGATCAACGCGGCGCGCACTTCCGGATCGAAGGTGCGCATCGTGCCGGTCAAGAAGGCGCGCTCGGCGATGATGTTGAAGTTGCTCCCCGCGCGGAACGTGCCGACGGTGATGACCGCGGTCTTGAACGGATCGACGTTGCGCGAGACCAGCGTCTGCATCGCGGTCACGATGTGACTCGCGACCACGACGGCGTCGATCGTCTTGTCGGGATGCGCGCCGTGGCCGCCCTTCCCTTCCACGATCAATTCGAACTCATCCGCCGCGGCCATGGCGGGCCCGGCCTGCACGCCGACCTTGCCGACCGGAAAGATGTTCCAGAGATGCAGTCCGAAGGCCGCTTCGATCTTCGGATTCTCCAGCACGCCTTCTTGGATCATCGGCAGCGCGCCGCCCGGACCCTCTTCGGCCGGTTGGAACGCGAAGGTGACGTCGCCTCCCAGTGTCGCGCGCCGCTGCTGCGTGAGTTCCGCCGTGTGCAGCAGGATGGAGGTGTGCCCATCGTGTCCGCAGGCGTGCATCACGCCGGTGTTCTGCGACGCGTAGTCGGTCGTGTTCTCTTCCTGCAGCGGCAGCCCGTCCATGTCGGCCCGCAAGAGGATCGCGCGGCCGCTCGGCTTCTCGGCGCGCACGAGGGCGGCGACCCCGGTTGTGGCCAAGGGAAACCGGAACTCGATGCCGGCGCGACGGAGGAAGTCTTGGACCACGCCTGAGGTGCGGGTCTCGCGCAGGCCGAGCTCGGGGTGACAGTGGAGGTCGCGGCGGACGGCGACCATTGAGTCGATGCGGGCGCGGACTTCGGGGCGGATGGTGGGGGGGAGAGTGGGAGGTGGAGTGGAAGTAGGGGTCGTGGCGTCAGTGGGCGGAGTCATGGGTGGGTCCTCGAGAACTCCAGTGTGGGTTGAAGACGAATGCGGAGTGCGGAATACGGAATGCGGAGTGCCGTCGGCTGGGCCGACGTCACGATTCTAATTCCTTTATCGATCTCCGGCCGGCGATGCCGGCCGAAATCTCATGCCAATACTTGATCTCCCGTTCGCCTAGACGCCAACAGAGGAAGATGAGTCGGCCGTCCTTGAGGCCGTAGAAGTCGACCAGGCCGGTCTCGAGATCCTTGAGGAGGCAGCCGTGGCGATTGAACTCGTCGAGTCGGTCGCTGAATTCCTGCCCCACCTCTTCGACCTGGGCGCGCTTCGAGACCAGGTCGCTCTGCTCGGGCGAGCCGGCCTGCTCCGCGCCCAGCATCTGCAAGACCGCGATCGCGTCTTGCGTGCGGACGATCTCGGCCGAGAGCGCGCGGAAACGCCGCACCGACTCGGCGACGGTGGGCACCAGGCGATTCGCTTCCTCGAGCGTGAAGACCTTGACCGACATGGAAGCCTTCCGGCGGGGACTACGTCCTCTCATTCGTCTCTTTCTCGATTCTTTCTCGATCGATCGTGGACGGGAGGCCGACACTGGCCGCGCAGAGTAGAGGCTCTAAGGGGTGCTCGGAAACGCCTTCTTCCCAACCAACCGCTGGATTCTCTGCACGCCCGGTCCGCTCTGATGGAGCCGCCCTCCCAGACCCTCCGCGCCCGCGACCGCCTCGAAGTCGATCACGGGGCGATCGTCGGTGCAGATCTGCGCATCGAGCAGATGCGGCAAGATGTCTTCCCGCCCGCCGACGTAGACGTCGTAGATGGTCGCCGGATCGGGCAAGAAGTAGCGCGTCAGCTCCTGTCGGAGGAGCGGCTGCGCGTAGGCGGCTTCGACGTCTCCCTTCGAGAAAGACAACGGCTCGTTCGATCCGATCAGGAACGTCGTGTTGTAGACCCCGTGCTTCCGCACGGCGAAGACCGCGACGTACGGGAACTCCTCCATGAACGTGCGCGCCACCGTGCGATCGGTGCCGGTGAGGAAGCCGCAACCCACGCTCATCATCCCACCGAGCGCCAGGCGCGAGCGGCAGAGGGCGAAGTACTCACGACTGTAGAGCGCACAGGTGCCTGTGATGGCGGAGATGAAGGCGTCGGTCACGATGATGTCGAACCTCTCGTCCGTCGTGGCCAGCCACGCGCGCGCGTCGTCCGCGATCAACTGGATCTTCGGGTTCCCGAGGACGTGGTAGTTCCAGTCGTCGAAGAACTTCAGCGCGCTGAGCACCTCGGGCGAGATCTCCACGCTCACCACTCGCTCGGTCCGCTCATCGAGCGCGGCGGCGCCCGTGGTGACTCCCGAAGCGACCCCGGAGACGTAGACTTTCTTCGGACTCGGATGGAGCGCCGTCGGGAGGAGCGCCAGCGTGGCGTAGTACTGCTGATGAAAGTATTTCCGGTCGACGATGCTCGAGCCGAGCAGGTTGATGTGGAGATCGATGCTCTCGGGCAGTCCGTTCTTGTCGATCGCCTCCGTGACCGCGACGCTCGCGACACGCCCCTCTTCGTGGAACAGGATGGAGCGATTCCCTTCCTTCATGACATGCGTGTAGGCGAGGAACGGTTGCGGCTGTACGAAAATGAGAACAGAAGCGATCACCGCCATCCCGATCCCGCTCGCCATGACAAGTGCGCGGCGGCGATCGACCGTCTCCGCCTGACGGAAGAACGCCAGTCCGAGCGCGGCATTGAGGAGAGCGGTGAGAACGATCCCGCGCTGAAGGCCCACTGTCGGCAGAAGCACGAATCCGGCCACGAGTGAGCCGAGGATCGCCCCGACCGTGTTGACCGCATAGAACCGTCCGACCCGCTCGCCGAGGTCTTCCAGCCGGGTTGTGGCCACCTTCAACGTGAGCGGAAAGGTGAGGCCGAGCAGAAAACACGGGACCAAGAGCGCGATTGCCGCCGGCAGTAGTTTTCCGAGGACGGCAGCCACCACGGTGGCGTTGCCGAATCTCTCGGAGAGTGTCTTCCCCAGCGTCGGCAGGTGTGCCGCCTGCGAGTAGACGAGCAAGACCGCCGCGGTCGACGCCCACTGGATCCATCCCAACCAGAGCAGCGGTCGCCGCGTCCGATCGGCGATCCAGCCAGCGACCAGCGCCCCGAGGAAGAGACCGAGCAGCACCACGACGAGGATGGTCGTGAAGACGTAGATGCTCGTCCCGATCGAGAAGTTCAGCGCGCGAGTCCAGAACACTTGATACGCAATCGAAACGAAGCCCGAGACTGCGAACGACAAGAGCAAGAGGCGCAGCAACGAGCGATCGATCGGGCGAGCGGAGTCGGACGAGCCAGCGACGGGCGACGCGCCAGCAACATCACGGGCGTCCGCGCTGTCGGCGCGCGCGTTCGCGAGACCCTGCTTTCGCGCCAAGAGCGCCACGACCGTCGCGCCCAGCGCCGCCAAGAGATTCCCCGCCACGGCGAGGTGCATCGAGAAGGCGACGCCGTGCTCCAAGATGCCGAAGTAGCCCACGTACGCCGCGCCGAGGATCCCGCCGAAGATATTCACGCCGTAGAGCAGGCCCAGCCCGCGGCCGAAGCGATCGATCCGCCGGATGAAGAAGCGCACTACGAACGGCAACGTCGCGCCCATCAGCGTCGTCGGCACGAGCAGGATGGCGGCGGAGGCGAGGACGCGACTGCCGGTCACCATCCCCGGCACGTTCGAGAAGAGCGAATGCAGGCCCAGATAGATCGCGCCGGAAGTCGAGAGCAGCCAGGGCGTGGCCAGTCCGATCAGCCCGATCCCGAGTTCGGCCGCGGCGTAGAGCAGCAGCGGGTTCCGACTGCGGTCGGCGATCCGGCCGCCCAGCAGGCCGCCGAGCCCGAGACCTCCCATGAAGATCGCCAGCACCGTGCTCACCGCGAGGGCCGATCCGCCCAGCACGAACGTGAGTTGCCGTGTCCAGAGGACCTCGTAGGCGAGCCCGCTGGCGCCGGAGAGACAGAAGATCAAGACGAGAGGAACGGCGGCCCACGTCGGCATACGCGCTACATCGACTCGACTCATCGTCCTCCCGGTCGCATCTGCGGCGCTCGACGAGCTCGAGGCGCTCGGCCTGATTTTGCGGCCGCATTTCATGCTCGCGACCGCGCGGGATTGTCCTAGACTCGGGCTCCACGGACAAGCGACACCCTCTCCCGCACCCCGGAGCATCCTGCATGTCGAAGAAGCCTCGCCCGCCGCGCGTCTATCCGCCTCTTCCCAAGGAGTTCCTGGATCGCGTCGATCTCGCCTGGGATGCCCTCGAGGACGGCGACGTCGAAGCGGCCGGCCTCGAAGCCGAAGAGATGATGGAAGAGACCGACCAGCACCCCGAGGTCCGCTTCCTCCTTGGCGCAGCGCTCTTGGAAACCGGCATCCACGGTGAGGCGCTCGAGCACCTGCGCGCCTGCGACGGGATGGTCGAGGATCCGATCGTCCACCAGTTCTATCTCGCCTCGGCGCTGTTCGAGAATCTCGAGATCGATCCCGCGATGGAGCTGTTCCGCAAGGTGATGACCGACGAAGAGGAGGCCGCGCCGCCCCACTACGGCCTGGCGCAATGCCTCGAGTTCCTCGGCAAGTGGAACGAGGCCGAGCGCGAATACGAAGAGGCGAACCGCCTCGAGCCCGAGAACTTCCCGCTCCCCGTGCGGATGACCCGCGACGCCTTCGAAGCGGTGGTCGAAGAGGCGGCGGCGAATCTACCCGAGGAGCTGCGCTCCCATCTCACCGACGAAGTCTCCGTCGTCGTCGAATCGATGCCGACGCCCGAGACGCTCGCCGCCGAAACCGAAGACGAAGAGAACGTCACCCCCGGCGTCCTCGGTCTCTTCGTCGGCCAGAGCCTCGAAGAGCGCTCCATCTCCGACCCTCTCGGCTTCCCTCCCACCATCTTCATCTTCCAGCGCAATCTCGAGCGCTTCTGCCAGACGCAGGAAGAGTTGGTCCACGAGATCCAGCTCACGCTGCACCACGAGCTCGGGCACTACTTGGGACTGGAAGAAGAAGAGCTGGAAGAGCGCGGGTTGGAGTAGCCGAGCTCGCAGCCCCGGATGTCGGCCCGACATCGGCCATGTCTTGCCGGATCGGCCGAACAATTCCGTGTGCGCTTCCTCCCTCCCGCCGTGTTGTCCCCTGTGATAGATGGGCGACAACCCGGGTCCCGTCGGTCCGGACGAAGGGAGCACTCACAGTGATAACAAGACTCCTCCGGGGACGGCTGGTTCTTCTGGGCGTACTTGCACTCGCACTCGCACTCGCACTCGTTCTGGCGCATGGCCCTGCCCGCGCCCAGAGCACAGCCTTCAGCTACCAGGGATCGCTGGAAGTTGCCGGCGCCCCCGCCAGCGGGCTGCACGACCTGCGCTTCCGCCTGTTCGACACCCCCTCGGGTGGAGCGCAGATCGGCTCGACGCTTTGCGTCGACAACGTGAGCGTCGTCGAAGGTGTCTTCACCACGCTGCTCGATTTCGGCCAGCAATACGCCACGACGGCGGAGCGTCACCTGGAGATCGAGGTCCGGAGCGACACCGGACTCGGGTGCGCCAACGCGACGGGATTTACGGTGCTGGCTCCGCGCCAGCCGCTCACACCCACGCCGATGGCGAGCCACGCCAACTCCGCCTTCGCACTCGATGCGGCGGATGGGTCACCCGCGAGCGCAGTGTTCGTAGACGCGATCGGCAACGTCGGCATCGGCACGACGGCGCCCCTCTTCAAGTTGGACGTCCGCGGAGGCCCCATCTTGGTCGAGAACCTGGGCGATCAGGCCGACCTCCTCTGGCTGGCGAGTGAGCGCTCCTGGGTGTTCCGGCAGGAAGGGACCGGCGCCGCAACGGCGCTCAAGCTCCAGAACATCGGCGGTGGCGGGAACAAGAACTTCGTCGTCCAGACCGACGGTTTGATGGGAGTCGGCACGACGACGCCCGCCGCAAAGCTCGACGTGCGCGGCGACGTGAAGCTCGGGAGCGTCGGCCAGTTTTTCGCGCCGGGCGGGGCCGAGAACTTGCGCCTGGTTCGCGGCACCGTAAGTAGCAGCGGATCGATCATCGCCGGCGTCGGCTTCACGGCTCAACGCGTGCTTCCCGGCTGGTACACCATGAACTACTCGTCGGCATTTTCCGGCGTCCCGAGCGTGACGGCGACGGCGCGATCCGGGGCCGGCTCGATCCCCTATTTCACCAACACCCACCTTGTCAGCGCGACTACCTTCGTCGTCCATGTAAGGACTGCAGCAGGCGCGGGCGTCGACTCCGACTTCGACTTCTGTGTCATGGGGCCGCGGTAGGAAGGGCTCTCGTCCGACGAACCGCACTCCGCTCAACGACAGTCGATCTCCACACGGCGATAAGTCGGCGCTCGGGGCGTGTTGTCTGGCGGGGAATGAGTGCGTGATCACGACGGCGTTGAACTGTGGCGTGCGCGGGGGTGAGTTCGAGGGGGACGGGACGTCTTGTGACGGGTCGACTTGCGGCGTGGGGACTCCGGCGGAAGAGCGGAGCTGGGGGGAGATCAAGGCTCGCTATCGGTAGCCGGGCGCGAGCGCGACCTCCGGCAACCGACGGACGGCGGCGGAGAGGTCGTCTCCACGACTCTCACGGAATCTCGCCGTGCCAACTGGGCGCGGCGGGGAGTACACTTTCCTGGCCGATTCTGTGATCTCTTCCGGGGCACAGTCCCTCGGCCCAAACAGGCGTGTTTAGACCGCGAGGATGCCGCAAGCAGGGGGGTCTCATGCAGGTCGTCCCGAGGATCGCCCCCCCCCCCCCCCCCCCCCCCGCCCTCCCCGGCCCCGCGGCCG
>Ga0163151_10003547_pt1 | contig 22274 bp, 21 predicted proteins | sample OliLakLV19MP5IB2_FD_145596 | JGI IMG/M metagenome (GOLD analysis project Ga0163151, IMG submission 145596) | Freshwater microbial mat bacterial communities from Lake Vanda, McMurdo Dry Valleys, Antarctica - Oligotrophic Lake LV.19.MP5.IB-2 | ecosystem: Environmental > Aquatic > Freshwater >... | reverse complement strand
GACGTGGGCAGCCACGGCAAAGACCAGTTCATAATCCTCACCGTCCGTCAGGGCCCCCCGAAGACCGACGCGGGCCCGCCTCGGAATCGCGTCTGGCAGCAACGCGGGCCACGCTTGTTTGGGCGTCAACGCATGGACGTCCTTCGCCAGGCCATCGCTGACATCCATCATCGCGCGCACGTCGGCTTGTCGGGTGAGCCACGCTCCTTCAACCAGCCGGGGAACGAAACGATGATGGTGACCGGAACCGAGGCTGCCGCCCAACTCGCCGGTGACAAAAATGTGATCGCCGATGCGGGCACCGATGCGGGTAAGGAAACGTTTCGCGGTCGCGCGGCCCAGTAAAGTGAGGCTCGCGGCGAGAACGCCGGGCGCCTGAGCGATGTCCCCTCCGACGATGGGCACATGGTACTGCCGCGCGCAGGCGGCGAGTCCTCGATAAAAGCCTTCCAGCCACCGCGTGCACACCGTCTGGTCGAGCGTCAGCGCGAGTACCCCCGCCGTGGGTTGACCACCCATGGCCGCGAGGTCGCTCAAGTTCCGCTTCAAAAGCTTCGCCCCGACCGCACGAGCGGGAACGGTGGCATCAAAGTGCCGCCCATATATCACCGGGTCGACCGTGATCAACTGCGGCCCCCGCGAGCCCGGCAGGACGGCGCAGTCGTCACCGATGCCAAAGGGGGCCCGGGGAGAGGCGGATCCAAGCCAGCGCCGGATTTCGCGGATCAACTGTTCTTCACCCAGGGCGCCCACCGATTCGGATGTGATCTGGGTGAACGGTTGCATTACGTCGTCGGAGGCAAGCGCTCAAACCGTCACGCCGCTCAGAATCAAAGCGACCGTGTTCAGATTGAAGAGGGCATGCGCAACCATGGCGGTGCCGATCTTTCCGGTTCGTTCGTAGGCGAGGGAAAAAAGCACCGCCAACATCACCAACGGAGCCAGGCTCGAGAGGCCGCGCAGGGTGTCCCAATTGACGTGCAATGCGGCAAAGAAAAGAGCCGGCGCCAACAGCGCGATCACGCGCGGAATACGGGTACGCAGATAGCGAAAAAGTCCGGCTCGAAACACCAACTCTTCCGTGACAGGCGCGACGACCACAGCCAGCGTTACCATGGCAATAAGCATCCAAGGCGAGTCGGCATCCGCAAAGATGCCAATGAGGTCCTGCCGCTCAACCGGCAGGCCCGAGAGGTTCAGTACAATCTCCCACGCTTTCGCGGTGGCGATCAACACCGGGAGTGACATGAGAAAGACCACCAGGCCGGAGACAAAGATGTTGGTGTTTCCGGAGCCGGGCTGGTCCAGGAGCGATTGCCGTGTTCGCAGCGAGTAGAACGCCATTCCCCCAAGCATCCCAAGTTGGGCGGCGGCCCCGACCAGGATCGTGACGCCGTCGCCTCTGATGTTGAGGCGGCGGGCGAGCGCATCTCCGCCGATCGCCGCCGTCATGCTGCCCAAAATGACGAGCGAGAGAAACAGGAGGAATTGCGCCATTGGGATGTCCCACGCTTGAAGCGGGGAGGGTCGCCGTTCCGCTCGCGCGCCCGGACTCATGACGAAGCGCCACAGGAGCATCGCCCCCGTGATCACGAGGATGAGTTCGATGCCACCAGCAATGTAGGCTCCGGGAACGGGCATCCGATCAGTCGATGCAAAGTTACGCACGGTGCAACGCTGGGAATCGGTTCACTCCAGCCGATTCTTCCGCGAACACCGATCGTTGTAGCAGATCGGCGAATCGAATCGACCCGGCCAGGCACGCTTACCGCGCTTGCGGGAGCCTTCCGTTGGAGAACACCACCCGACCACCGACAATGGTGGTTTTGACGCGCCCGGTCAGCGTCTGCCCGGACCAGGGCGAATTGCTCGATTTGCTGAACCCCATCTTCGCATCGTAAACCCATTTCTCGTCGGGCGCGAACAAGCAGATGTCGGCCGCCGCCCCGTTGGCCAACGTTCCAGCCGGGAGATTCATCAGCTTGGCCGGCCGTCGGGTCATGAGATCCACGACGAAGGGTAGTTTGAATTTGTTCTGCCGAACGAGCACCTCGAGCGTGACCGGCAGGGCTGTCTCCAAACCGAGGATACCGTTGGGCGCAAAATCAAACTCCTTGTCTTTCTCGTAATCGGTATGCGGAGCGTGATCGGTGGCGATGATATCGAGCGTGCCGTCGCGCAATCCCTCGATCAAAGCCTGCCGGTCTTCTTCCGTACGCAACGGAGGGTTCATTTTGAAATGAGTGTCGTACGTCGCGAGCGACTCGTCCGTCAGCGCGATATGATGAGGCGTTGCTTCCGCGGAGATGCGGGCGCCGCGGGTTTTGGCCCGGCGGATGATATCGACTGAAAACCGGGAGGAAATATGCTGCAGATGGATGTGCGCACCGGTGTATTCAGATAAAATTACATTGCGGGCGACGATCAAGTCCTCGGCGGCATTGGGCCAGCCGCGGAGGCCGAGGCGGGTCGACATCACGCCTTCGTTCATGACGGCTCCTTGGGTCATCGAGTGATCCTGGCAGTGATCCATGACCGGCAGATCAAACATCCTGGCGTATTCCACCGCACGCCGCATCAAATCGTTCGACTGCACGCAATCGCCGTCATCGGTGATCGCAACAACGCCCGCCCGCTTGAGCGAACCGATGGGAGCGAGCGTTTGCCCTTTCATTCCGACGGTGATGCACCCGGTGGGATAGATGCGGATAACCGAGTCACGGGCGATGACATCCTTCATCAGCTGGATCGTCCCGGTATTATCCGCGACCGGCGACGTATTGGGCATGCACACGACGGTGGTGAATCCGCCCGCGGCGGCGGCCTGCGAGCCGGTGGCCATCGTCTCCTTGTGCGTTTGACCGGGCTCCCGGAAATGGACGTGGATATCCACCAAGCCGGGACAGGCGACCTGGCCGGTCGCGTCGATCTTCCTGGCCCGCTTGCGAGCGGCGAGGGGAAGGGAGTCGACGATGAGCCCGTCAACCACGAAGAGATCGCTCACCGCGTCGCGTTTGGCGGCGGGATCGATCACACGGGCGTTGCGTATCCAGAGAGTGGGCATGGGCGCGGATTAGTCGGCGGGCGTCACGAGTTCGGGCTGACCCCCGGCACAAAGATAGAGGACGGCCATGCGGACGGCGATGCCATTGGTCACCTGCTGCAGAATCACGCTGCGCGGTCCATCGGCGAGCTCACTGTCGATTTCCACGCCGCGGTTGATGGGACCCGGGTGCATGATGATCGCCTTGGGATTCAGCCAGGAGGCGCGCGTCTTGTTCAGACCAAACATGCTCGTGTACTCACCGAGCGAGGGGAACAGCCCGGCGGCCTGACGTTCATGCTGGATCCGCAATAACATCACGACCTCGGCATCCGCCAGCGCGGACTTGAGGTCATGGGAGACGCTTACGCCCATTTCGGTGAACGACTGCGGCACCAACGTGGAGGGCCCGACCAGCGTGACGTCCGCACCCATTTTGGTAAGCGCATGGATGTTCGAGCGGGCCACGCGACTGAAGAGAATGTCGCCTAGAATCACCACCTTGCGGCCTCGGAGCGAACCGAGGTGCTCCTTCATGGTGAAGGTATCGAGCAGTCCCTGCGTCGGGTGTTCGTGCGCGCCGTCACCGGCGTTGATCACGGGGATGTCGAGGATGCGCGAAAGATACAGGGGAGAGCCAGCGGCCGCGTGCCGGATCACAATCATATCGGCCTGCAGCGCCTGGATGTTCTCCGCGGTGTCACGCAGCGTTTCTCCCTTGGTCGTGCTTGAGCTGGCGGCGTCAACGGAGATGACATCCGCGCTTAGGCGTTTGGCCGCCATGTCGAATGCCATCCGGGTGCGCGTGCTCGGCTCAAGGAAGAGGTTGACGATCGTCTTGCCTCGGAGCGCCGGCACTTTCTTCACGCTGCGTTGGAGCGTGCGTTTGAACGCTGCGGCGGTCGTATGAATTTGCTCGATCTCGGCGAGCGAGAGCTCCTCGAGGGTGAGCAGATGGCGGCGATTCCAGGACATGAAAAGAGGTCAGAGTGCCGGGGGTTGCGAGGTGGTGCCGGCCGGCTGAACGCGGATCGAGTCTCGCTTGGGGTTGGCCGGATCGAGCGTCACGACGACTTTCTCATCGGGCCTCGTATCGAGGGCGAGTCCGATGAAATCGGCCGCGAACGGCAGGCGGCGTCCCTTCCGGTCAACCAGGACCGCAAGTTCGACTTTACTTGGGCGACCATGATCGAACAACTCGTCGAGTGCAGCCTTGAGGGTGCGGCCGGAAAAAAGCACATCATCAATGAGGATCACATACGCTCCGTCCACATCCACGGGGATGTGGGTGGCGACGTATTCTTTCGGAATCGGATGAAGTCCGATGTCATCGCGATGAAAGGAAATATCCAGGGTGCCAAGCTGGATCGCGCTCGCGGCGGCACGCCCGGCAAGCGCTCGCGAGATACGGCCCGCGAGTTCAATGCCACCGTTGGCGATCCCCAGCAGAATGACAGGTTGGTCGGGGCGCAGTCGGCCGGCAATGCCGTCGACGAGCCGCGAAATCGCAACCTGTATGTCCCCGGATCCGATGGTCTGTGACGTCGGCATCGCGCAGGGTTGTGACGGTTGGCAGGAGAGGATGGAAGATTTTTCTGGCCCAAAGGCGAAGACCGGGGCCGGGCGCAAATTGCCTTTGGCGAACGCGTCGCGACCCTTCTTCCGGCCCGGAGAATCGTTCCGGCGCGGAAGACCGACGGCACGGTAAACCCGGTTTACTTCAGGGCGGCCCAGACCCGCTGCACGTCATCGTTCTCTTCGAGCGCCTGCAGGAACTCACCCACTTCAGCCCGATGCGTGTCATCCAGTTCCGGATACGTTTTCGCAACGTGGCCAAGTTCGGCCGTGGTGACGCTCCAGCCGTTTTGCTTCAGCCAGGTGGCCACGGCGTGAACGGCGGTACGTTCCGTGAGAAAGCGCGCGCCCGCATGCCCCTCGGGGATGTCGTCATTCTGCGCATGAGTTATCGGCTCGAATTCGTTCGCGCCCGCTTCGATCGCGGCGGCTTCGAGGTCCGAATTCGGATCGGGGTGGTGGGCTTCGACGATTCCGACGTGCTCGAATAAGAACTTGTTGCTGCCCGCGCCGCCGAGATGCCCCTTCTTGAAGAGGACGCGAATATCGCTCGAGCTTCGGTTGTGATTGTCGGTCATGACCTCGACGATGACCGCGACTTTGTGGGGCGCGTAGCCTTCGTACACGACGGACTCGAGCGCGGAACTGTCGCCACCGGAGCCCGAACCCTTGGAAATGGCACGTAGGATCACGTCGCGCGTGACACTCGCCTTCTTCGCCTTTTCCACCGCGGCAAAGAGCCGGGCGTTCGCCTCGAGATCCCCGCCGCCCAGTTTGGCGGCGACGGTTATTTCCTTCACGAGCTTTTGGACAACCTGACCTTTTCTCAGGTTGACGATTGCGCGTTTCGCGTGGAGCCATTGACGTCCCATGCCCGTGAGATAGGGAACCCGTTCTCCGGCCGCAAGCGCCGAGTGAGCGCCTTAGTTATTGCAGTCGCCGCTGTAACAGAGCCAGCAAAGGACGAGGATAATTACGGAAAAAATCGCGACCAGAATCATGAAAACAAAGTGTCGATACGTAGGGCGGGGGAAACGCCTCCCTCACCCAATGCGCGGATCGAGCGGTGGCCAGCTAAAACTTCCCGTTTTTCTTCTCTAAGGGCATCTTTAGTTTTGAACGTTTTGAAGAAGGGATTGTTGCCGGGGCGAAGCGGACGAATCGAGAAGAGCAGATTATGAAACGTCAAAGTGGATTCGGAGAAAATTTCCCGGTGCACGCACGTTGACCCGCTGATCGGAATCACCTCGATTGAACTGAACTGTGATCCGCTCGCTTCCCAGCATCGTCCATCTCGACGCCGACGCGTTTTTCGTGTCGTGCGAGCTGGCGTTGCGGCCGGATCTCCGGGGGACGAAATGCGCCGTGGGCGGGCGTGAGCGCGGGATCATTTCTTCAGCCAGCTATGAAGCCCGGGCCTGCGGCGTGTATACGCCGATGCCGACCCAGCGGGCTCTGAAGGTCTGTCCGGACCTCATCCTGCTGCCGCACACCTCGGGCCTCTACGGGAAGGTTTCGCACCAGATGTTCGATCTTTGCGAAGCGCTGACTCCGTTGGTGCAACGCAACTCGATCGACGAAGGCTATCTCGATCTCGAGCCTTGTGGTTGGCGCACAACGGCGGAGATCGAGGCGCACGTGCGCGGCTTGCAGTCGCGAATCTGGGATGAGTTGCGGATCCCCGTTTCTTTCGGCCTGGCGGCGAACAAGCTCGTGGCGCAAATCGCTTCGAAGCTGCGCAAGCCGCGCGGATTCGTCACGGTCCCGGCCGGAACGGAAGCCGCATTCCTCGCACCGTTGCCGATCGGTAAGTTGCCCGGCGTCGGAACCAAGACTGAGCAAACGCTCATCGAAAAGCATCGGCTTGATCGGGTCGGTGACATCGTAACGCGAACCGAGAGTGAGCTGGAGGCGATCTTTGGTCAGGATTGGCGATCGATGGTGGCGATTGCCCGCGGGGAGGATGATCGGCCGGTTGAGACCGAGCACGAAGACGCCAAGAGTTATTCCCAGCAGGAAACGTTCGGCCGGGACATTAGTGAAAGTGGGGAGATTGAGCGCGTGCTGAAACGGATGGTGGATGAGCTCCTGACGAAAGTACGGGAAGATCGGAAACGGGTGCGAACCATGACAGTAAAAGTGCGTTATTCCGACTTCACGCAGCAGGCGCATGCCCGGAGCCTGGAAAATGCCAGTGACCTCGAAGCCCACTTTTATCCGCTCGTTATCCCTTTGTTGCGCGCGGCATGGACGAAGCGGCGGCCGCTTCGGCTCGTGAGTGTGCGGTTTTCCGGCGTCGAGGATCATGCCGGGCAGCTGGAAATGTTTGCCGAGGGAGACGAGAAGCGCCGGCGGCTTGCGGGCGTGTTGGATCAGTTGAACAAGACGCGGGGAGGCGCCGTGGTGCAGCACGGGCACCAGCTTGCCAAACGCCGCCCGATTTCCTAAATCCCCACTTATGCCCATCTACGAGTATTACTGTCCGGATAATCATACGATTTATCAGTTCTACGCGAAGACGATGGCGCAGGGCCAAACGCTTCCCGCGTGCCCGGCGAACCAGAGTTATCGCATGAAAAAACTGGTCTCCGCGTTTGCGATTACGAGCGGAGGAGGAAGCGATGAATCGACTGAGCCAAAGCCGGCTGCGGAAACAGAGGACCCGCGGATGGAAGCGGCACTGGACAGTATGGAGAAGGAGTTTGCGGGAGTGGATGAGAACGATCCGAAGGCCATGGCACGCATGATGCGGAAAATGGCCGACCTCACGGGTGAGAAAATGGACACGCAAATGGAAGAGGTGGTGCGCAAACTCGAGGAAGGCGCGGATCCGGAATCGCTCGAAGATCAGCTGGGCGGCTCCGATGATTTCGAAGGGGATGGCGGAGGGACGGGGGAAGATGCGAGTGAGTTCGAGAAGAAGGATCCGAAGGAGCCAAGGCATCGGTTCCGGGTACGCCGAGCCGCCCCGCGGCGCGACCCGCAGCTCTACGATTTTGCGTAGATGGTGTAGTGTCACTTATTACGTGACACGATGCGGGTCGGCGGGCGAGGCGCTTCTGCGTGAGTAGCTTGGCAACAAGCCAATCGGCACTCACCGCCAACGGTGAGAGCGATTTGATTTACATCGGCGACCGCGCTGTGAGTTACTCGGGGTGCATGTCTTCTCCTGAACTTTTCGCCCGCATCAAGTCAGCCAAGCAGATAGTCCTGGCGCAAACCGAGCTCATGCACCGCGAGTTTGGACGCGCCGAAAGCAAATGGAAATACGACGGCACCCGGGTGACCGCGGTCGATGTGGCCATTTCCGAGAACATTTTCCGCGACCTTGAGGCTCAGTTTCCGACCGACCAATTCTTCAGCGAAGAACTGGCCGAGACGGATGATCCGATCCCGGTTACGGCGCGCTTTTCGTGGGTGCTGGATCCGATCGATGGCACGAATAACTTCGCCCTCGGCATTCCCCATTGCGCGATCTCGCTCGCGATCTGCGAACACGGTGAGCCGGTTTACGGGGTGGTCTATGACTTGAGCCGGCGCACGCTCATGCATGGCGGACCTGGTTTCGGAATGTTTGACGGCGTGAAGGAAACACGCGTGAGCACGGCGGTCACGTCACGAGAGACCCTCGTCGGCTTCCACAGCCCGTTTGATAAAACGCTCCTGCCGATGGCCACGGGAGTGCTATCCCGGTTCAAGATCCGTGGCCTTGGGAGCGCAACACTCCACCTCGCTTACGTCGCGGCGGGCATCCTGGATGGATGTGTCGACTTCAACGTTAAAATCTGGGACCTGGCCGCAGCAATTCCGCTGGTGCGTGCCGCCGGCGGTCAGATTCAATTTCTGAATGGCGAACAACTTCCCATGCGCCAATTCAACCTCAAGATGGGCCGCATCATCTACGTGGCGGGAAACCCGGCGATGTGCCGCGAGCTGCGCGAGCTGATGAGCCGAAAGACAGGATTCGCCACCGCTTGAGGCGGGTACCAACCGGGTGGCGCATGGCGCGGCTCCTTTGCGCCGCGCCAGCCGGTTCGCGGCACCTGCCTCCTTCGATCCCAAGCCCGGCCTGGCGGCCACGCCGGGACGCGGAGACTTCGGAAGGCCCCGGACTAAACCTGATAGGTCTGCAGCGGTACGGGATCGAGCACGCTCGCATTCGGCATTTTCTCCGAAAGCTGTGCCATGAACCAGGCCCGAGCTGCGGGGTCGCCGTGAGTGAGCACGACGCTGCGCGCGTTGGTTTGAACGGCGAACTCCACCAGCTCTTCACGGTCGGCATGGCCGCTGAGTTCGAAGCGTTCGACGTGGGCCTTGATTTTCTGATTCACATTCACCGCGGAGAAGAGGAAGTCATCCCCGGGGTGTGCGGCCAGCAACTGACCTCCGGGAGTGTCCGGATCACAATACCCAATGAAAGCGATCATGTTGCGCGCGTGCCCCACCAGTCCCGAGGCAAGGGCGTAACTCGGCGTTTTCTCCACCATCATGCCTGAGCTTACAACGTAAAGGGCGTTCTGTTTCGGATCTTCGCCGGGATTAATTTTCCGGGCCGTGGGCTGCACTTTCAGATCCTTGAGGATCTGTCGGTTGAAATTGACGTGCTTGGTTTTCCGTGAGATCTCATCGAAATAGTCGGCCAGATCCATCCCCAGCCCGCCGGCAAATATCGGGCAGTCGACCAAGCGGCCGAACTTGCGGGCATCGTGCAAAATCGCGAAGAGTTCCTGCATGCGTCCGAGGGCGAACACCGGAATCAGCATCGAGCCGCCACGTTGAATGGTGTCGTTGATCGCCTGAATGAGGCGCGCGACTTCATTGCGGCGTTCCTTGCCCATCGGTCGCTCGGTCGTGCCCCGGGTGGTCTCGGTAATCAGCGTGTCAAAATGTCCCGAGGGAAACTTGGCGCCCTCGAGGGTTCGCTGCGCGTCGAAAAGCACGTCCCCAGTGAAGAAGATCTTCCGGTGTTTGTAATGAATCTCCACTCCGGCGGCGCCGGCCACGTGGCCCGCTTGGTGAAAAGTAATTTCAACGTCGTCCTTCGCGCCGCGGAAATGCTTCGCCATTCCAAACGGCAGCCCCGTGAGCCGCTTCCCGATCCGATCGACCTCGTCATGCGTAAACAAGGGATAGTCCGGAATATTCGCGTCCTCGCGCTGCTTCAGCATCACGTTGGCAGAGTTGTGCAGCATGCGCTCGATCAACATCCGGCTCGAGAGCGTCATGATCACGGGCGTATTCGGATGCTCCCTCATCACCACGGGCAGACTGCCGATGTGATCGAGGTGACAGTGCGTGATGATGATCAGGTCGAGGGTGACGCCGCGAAGAGGAGTCAGATCCGGTGTGGCGGCGCGGCCCACCCGTTTGGGGTGCAAGCCGCAATCAACGAGAATGTTGAGGTCGCCCAACTGGATGAACAACGAATTGGCACCAATGCCGCCGTCGCGGTTCAGATCGATAAGCTTCATGAACGGGTCAGAAAGAACGGAGGAAGGAAGGAGAACGAGAAAGAAGTTTGGAATCAACCACCCCGGACTGAGGAGGGCGCTGATTCGAGGCGTCAACCGGCGCTCGCGAAATCACACCCGTTTGGTGCGGCGCTGATTCGAATCCGGGCGCCTTCAGACGCGGAATCGACCACGCGTTCACGCCGTTTCAGGGCGGGGGATGTTCATCTCAAACGGAGGCAGGATGACATGCACTTTATTTCCCAGTTCGTCGACCCCGTGAAAACTGCCGTGGGCGGACGCATCGGCGCCAGTCACATGATAGCTGTTGTAGGAAAACTGTTCTCCCGGAGCCAACTGTGGCGTTTCGCCCACGATCCGATCGCCTTCGATCACCAGCCGGGTGCCGTCGGCGTGTTGGACGACCCATTTCCGACCCAGCAGGGTGATGGAGCGGTCGGAGCCGTTGCGGATGGAAACGAAATAAACGAAGGCATGCGGCTTGTCCGCAGGAAGACTGGCGCCGCCATGGTGGTAGCAGAGTTTGTCGAGTGAAGCCTTGAGACCAGGCAGTTCGCGGGAGCAGGGCACAGGCGACACCCAATCCAGAAATCGGAAATCTGAAAGCGGGAAACATGCGTTTCCGCTTTTCGCCTTCCGAGTTTCGCCTTTGATCGCAATGCATGGCCAAACTCGCGCTCCTCTCTGTCTCCGACAAAACCGGCCTGGCTGAATTCGCCACGGCACTCGTGCAGCAGCACGGCTACACCCTGCTTTCCACCGGGGGAACCGCGAAGCTCCTCGCCGAGAAAGGACTGCCGGTCACCGAGGTGAGCCAGCACACCGGGTTCCCCGAAATCATGGAAGGGCGCGTCAAGACGCTCCACCCGAAGATTCACGGCGGCCTCCTGTGTCGACGGGACAAGCCGGATCACCTGGCGCAGGCTCAGCAAAACAACATCGCCCTGATCGATCTCGTCGTCGTCAACCTGTACCCATTTGAGGAAACGGTCGCCAAGCCGAACGTTCACTTTGAAGAGGCCATTGAAAATATCGACATTGGCGGCCCGTCGATGCTACGCAGCGCAGCAAAGAACCACGAAAGCGTGAGCGTCGTATGTGACCCCGCCGATTATGGAGCGGTGCTCGAAGCGCTGACCGCCGAGACGGTGGAACCCGCGAAAATCGCCGAGCTTCGTCGCAAACTCGCGCTGAAGGTTTTTCAACGCACCGCCAGCTACGATGCCGCGATTGCACGGTATCTGGAACTACAGGCGGCGGAGCCCGATTTGGAGGCGATGAGTGGATTTCCAGCCACCTTAACCCGCACTTGGAAGAAGGCTCAGTCCCTACGTTATGGCGAGAATCCGCATCAGAAGGCCGCGCTCTACGGCACGTTTCACGAGCACTTCTCGCAGCTCCAAGGCAAGGAGCTCTCGTATAATAACATTCTGGATATCACGGCGGCGACCTACCTGATCGGCGAATTCGAACGGCCGACCGTTGCGATTCTCAAACACACCAATCCGTGCGGCGTGGGCAGTGCGGATTCGTTGATCGAGGCGTGGGAGAAAGCGTACGCCACCGATCGGCAAGCTCCCTTTGGCGGCATCATCGTCGTCAATCAGACGCTCGACGGAATCCTCGCGAAAGCGATCGCGGAGATCTTTACGGAGGTGATCATCGCGCCCCGTTTCAGCGATGAAGCCATGGAAATCCTCGCGAAGAAGAAGAACCTTCGCCTCATGATCGGGAAGGGGGGGATCGGCGCGGATGCCTTGCAGGAAATTCGCTCAGTCGTCGGCGGCGTGCTGGTACAGGATCGCGATCGCACCCTCGGCAATGTGCGCGAGTTCAAGGTCGTCACGAAACGGGAGCCGACGGCGGATGAGTGGGCCGCGATGATGTTTGGCTGGAAAGTCGGCAAACACGTTAAGTCCAACTCGATTGTTTACTGTCGCGGAGAGCAGACGCTTGGCGTGGGAGCAGGCCAGATGGCCCGCGTCGATAGTTCGCGCATCGCCGTTTGGAAAGCCGGGGAAGCGGGCCTTGACCTGCGCGGCTCCGTGGTGGCAAGCGAAGCGCTTTTTCCCTTCCCCGACGGCCTGATCGCCGCAGCGGATGCCGGTGCAACGGCGGCGATTCAACCCGGTGGAGCAATTCGTGATGCCGAGGTGATTGCGGCGGCCGACGCCCGCGGCATGGCGATGGTCTTTACCGCAAGTCGGCACTTTAAACATTAAGAGGCGTCCGTTAGGATTCTTTCTCTGAGTCATAACGTCCCTTCCAAATGAAACGCATCTCCCTATCCCTGCTCGCGGCGGTCCTCATGTTGGCCGGTTGCTATACCAATCCGGTCACGGGCCGGAGGTCGATGGTTTTGTTATCGGAAGGGGAGGAGGTTTCGCTCGGAGCGCAGTCGTTTCAGGCGATTCGCGAAAAGGAGAAGGTGTCGACGGATGCGGGCGCGATCGCGCGGGTGAATCGCGTGGGGCAGCGAATCGCGCAGGCCGTGGGCAATGAGTTGCCGGACGCGAAGTGGGAATTTGTGGTTTTTGAGTCTAAGGACGCGAATGCCTTTGCGCTGCCCGGAGGCAAAGTCGGGGTTTACACAGGATTGCTGCGCCTCGCCGAAAGTGATGCCGAACTCGCCGCGGTGATCGGTCACGAAATTGGCCATGTGATCGCTCGCCATGGGGCCGAGCGCATGTCGGAGGCGATGGTGATTGCGGGGGTAGGGGCGGTGGGATCGGCCGTGGTGGACACGAAAACGCAGGACCCGCAGATGCGACAGATGTTTGAACTGGCATATGGCGGCCTCGCGACCGTCGGCCGTGTGCTGCCCCACTCTCGGAATAACGAGAGTGAATCGGACCGCATGGGCGCGATCTACGCGGCGCGGGCTGGTTACGATCCGCGGGCGGCGATCACCTTCTGGCAGAAGATGGTCGCACAGAAACAGGCCGGCGGAGCGGCGGCAGGGGGCGCGTTGTCCGCGTTGCTGTCCACCCATCCGGCAGACGAGAAACGCATCGCCGATTTAAAGGCGCTGATGCCACAAGTGATGCCGATCTACGAACAGAACCGCGGCCGGTATTCGAACTAATCCGAGGCCGCGGTGATCGCGGAAAATCTCTCGAAGGGGACATCAACTTTCGCGGGCGAAGGACGGGACGATAAGGGTTGAGGCATCGGACTTCAGTGGAGGCTGATTTTGGGCATAGCCGGTGGAACCTCTGTCCAACAAAAGCCCACGATGCGTCGAGAGGATGCTTTTCCGATTGGCGCCCGTCACCGTGATACGCCACGCTGGGCTGATGTTTGACCCTGTTGAAAAGCTGAAGGAGTTCATCCGCCATCCCAGCGTCTCGGCCGATTCCTCGTGTCGCGAGGGAATGAGGGGCGCGCAGGAGTTTGTCGCCACGCTGCTCCGTTCTATGAATTTTACGGTCGAGGTCGTTTCGACCGGGTTGCACCCGATCATACTGGCGCGGCGGGAAGGCGAGGCCAGCTGGCCACATGTCGTGATCTATGGACACTATGACGTCCAGCCGGCGGACCCACTGAATCTATGGAAGACGCCCGCGTTTGAACCGACGATTATCGGCAATCGGATTTATGGCCGGGGCGCGGCTGATAACAAAGGGCCGTTGCTCACGAATATCGCGGCCATTGCCCAGTTGCTGGAGGAAGATCCCCAACTGCCGCTCCGCATCACCTTTCTCATCGAGGGAGAGGAAGAGATGGGGAGTCCGAGTTTCCCCAAGTTTCTGGAACGTTATGCTGAAACGCTGCGTGGTGCGGACTTTGTCTATCTTTCCGACACGGCGCTCCCGAATGAAAACCAGGTGGTGATTACCTGCGGTCTGCGCGGTCTCACGTTGTTTGACGTCCACGTGACCGGGCCGAAGGGCGATCTTCATTCCGGCCTGCATGGCGGCGTATTAAGAAACCCGATTCAAGCGCTCGCCGAAATTCTTGCCACGCTCCACACGCCAGAGGGTCTGGTGAACGTGCCGGGCTTTTATGATGCGGTGCTCGATGTCCACCCGTGGGAGCGGGAGGAGTTGAAAAAACTGGGCGCGGACGAGAAAGCCTATGCGCAGTTTTTGGGAATCGACACGTTTTATACGACGCCGGGATTTACGCCGTTTGAGTCGTCACGGTTTCAACCCACGCTTGAAATCAATGGAATCGGCGGCGGCTACCAAGGGGAGGGGACCAAGACCGTGATTCCGAGCAAGGCGTTCGCGAAGATCAGTTGTCGCCTGGTACCGAATCAAGTGCCGGACACGGTCAAGCGCCTCGTGATCGACGCAATCAAAGCGCGTGCGCCGAAAGGCGTGACGCTGGAATTTGTCGACCAGCACAAGGGCGACCCGTACGTCGTGGTGCCGCCGGATCGTTCGAATACGCCACCGAATCAATCGCCGGTACTTGCCCGCGCCTTTCACGCGGCGGATAAGGCGGTCGCCGAAGTCTGGGGACGCCCTCCGGTGTATCTCCGCGAGGGCGGAAGTGTCCCGATCATCGCAGATATCAAGCGCGTGACCGGACTCGATTCAGTGATGTTCGGTTTGTTCCTTCCCGAGGATAATCTCCATGCGCCGAATGAGAGCTTCAATCTGGACGTCATGCGCAAGGGCACTGAAACCACGCGGCGGATGTTTGCCGCGCTGGCGAGAGGCTAAGGGACTCGGTCAGAAATAAACGCGCAGAGCTGCGCCGGGATTGGGTCGCCAGCCAAGGCGCTGGCGACGAAGCCTATCTCCGATAGGTGACTGAGCCAGCAACGCCGGATCGCGACTCAAGCCCAAGTAGATTTGAGCGTTTATTTCTGACCGAGTCCCTAAGGCAATTAGCCGTTTACCCGCTCAGAAAAAAGGCGCCCCGGAAATCCGAGGTGCCTTTTGGCGGAAATGTTTTTAAGGAGTGCTCAGAGCGGAATCGTAGCGACGGTGCCGCCTGCCGGATTCACCACGATCAGGTTCACGCGCCGCTCCTGCGCCATGGTGGCGGCGTCGGCATTTTTGGAGGATTCAAGGCTTCCCTTGGAGAGGAATTCAAGGCGGTCCGGAGCCACGCCGATTGACTGCAGATAGCGCTTGGCCGCGTTGGCGCGGCGGTCACCCAGACCCAAATTGTATTCCGCGGTACCGCGCCAATCGGTGTGACCTTCGAGGAGGAGGCGATAACTTGGGTTCTGGTCGAGATACTCTTTTGCGGCCTGCAGCTTCGGGCGTTCGGAGGCCTTAATGTCGGATTTGTCGAAATCAAAATAGACCGTCTGAGCGGCGAGGGCTTCCCGGTTCTGGCCCATTTCGTTGAACCCGGCATCGCGCTCGAGCAGGCCTGGAGCGTCCGGGTTGCCGAAACCGGCATCCGTCAGACCACCGCTGCCAAGCCCACCGAGGCCGCCCTGGGGCCCGAGAACGGTCGCCTGGGGATCCGGGCGGGACGGCTTCTTGGTACAGCCCGCGAGGAGGAGTGCGGCACTGGCGACGACGAGGAAAAATTTCTGCGAGACAAGGTTCATGAGAAAAGGGTGGTCCGGACGCTTGATGAAGACCTATTGCGCAAACGCCATGGGCCGCGCAAGGCTTTTAGCGTCGATCACGTCAGACGGTTTTTTTAGGTTCAATCAACCCGATTTCAAGCGCGTAACGCGTGAGACTCGCGACGTCATGGAGATTAAGTTTCCGCATCAGGTTGGTGCGGTGATTGTCAACGGTCTTGACACTGATTCCCAGTTTCGCGGCGATTTCCTTGGTGCTATGACTTTCGGCGACAAGTTGCAGAATTTCGCGTTCACGATCCGTCAGAAAATCAGGTGCGCTGCTCGTGTTCGGATTGGCGACAACATTGCGCAATAACGCTGCCACGGCCGGTCCGAAGTAGGTGCCCCCATTCGCCACCGTCTCCAATCCACGCTTAAATTCGAAAAGGCCCGCCGTCTTCTCGACGAATCCATGAGCACCGGCCTCGAGCATCTCGCGGACGAGCACCGGATTTTCGTGACCTGAAAACACCATCACGCGCATCTGCGGGATTTTTTTGCTGATACGTCGAAGGATATCGACGCCATTCAAGCCAGGAAGCTTGGCGTCGAGGACGCAGACGTCCGGGTTGGTATCCAGACACAATTGGACCGCGGCCTGGCCATCGCCAGCTTCGCCGACGAGTTGGTAATTAGGATCGAGCCGCAGGATTTCAACTAACATTTCCCGGATGGCGGTTTGGTCTTCGATGATGACGAGCCGTTTCATGAAAATGGATTTGAGATAAGGTTCGGACTGGTGGGTCGACTGGGATTCGAACCCAGAACCAACGACTTAAAAGGACGCTGCTCTACCATTGAGCTATCGACCCCCGATCCGATAGAGCGGGGAAAATGGGTTTCCGTGATGGAGGTTTGCAAGAATTTTCTCCCTGCGACAAGATTCGCGGCCATTGACCGGAGAAAAAGGCGTCATTAGCAACGTCCGCGAGTAATCGTGGGAACAATTCAAAAATATACTCATCAGACCGAGGCAGATCGTATGTCTGCCAAAGCCCAAGAAGTTGCCCTTGATCGTTTGCTCGTTGATCGCTTCAAGAGCGGCGATCAAGCCGCGTTCGACGAAATGGTCACCCGGTACTGGGACCGCATCTACTCGATGGTGCACCAGCTCCTCCGCAATCAGCAGGATGCGGAGGAGGTTACCCAGGATGCGTTCATTCGTGCGCATCGCGGCTTGGTGAATTTCCGCGGCGACTCCGCCTTTTCCACCTGGCTCTACCAGATTGCGACCAATCTCGCGCGAAACCGCTATTGGTACTGGTGGCGTCGCAAACGCGATAAATCCGTGTCCATTGATGCTCCCGTCAGTGCCGAAAACGACATGACCCTCGCCGATATCATCCCTGCCGATGTCGAGTCCCCCGACGACATCACGGTCACGCAGGAGTTTATCGAGCGGATTGGCCGGGGCATGGAACGACTCTCCACCAAGCACCGCGAGATTCTCGTCTTGCGCAACGTTAAGAACCTATCCTACGAAGAAATTGCCGAAATTTTGGCGATCTCCGTGGGGACCGTAAAAAGCCGAATTGCTCGAGCGCGGGAAAGCCTGCGATCGAAACTCGGCGAGGACTTCAAATGAAAGACTCAGAGTTCATTCAACTGCTCAACCTCTACTTGGACCACGAAATCGCCGCAGCGGATGCCGCGCGACTCGAGGCCGAGGTTCAGGGCAACCCCGATCGCCAAAAGATTTATCGGCAATACTGTCGGATGCAGAAGGCCTGCAAACTTCTGACAACTGACTTCCGACCTGAGCTTGCTCCCACGCATCGGCGCGACCGCACGGTGATTTCCTTTGGCGAACAACTCGCGGCAGGAGCACCTCGCCAAGTGCGCGCCGGAAGGCCCTACGCCATCGGCGGTTTTGCGGCCGCTGCGGCCTGCGTTGCGATTATTTTTGTGGGCCGCGGACGACAAGTGCCGCCGGAATCGCCGGGGTTTGCCCAAACACCCGCGCCACAGATTGCCCCCGCAGTATTGGTCGCGGCGACGCCGACCGCCTCTCCCGTTGTTCCGGATCCATCAAGCGTAAATAGCGACGCCTCCCCGACAATGGTCGTTCGCAGCGTTTCTGGTCCGCGCGCCCTGGGCGTCGGAAATCGGTCAGCCCTTGTGGCTGACCTGCTTTTACTCACGGGTAACACGCAGGCAGACGCGATGCTCGCGGCGGCAATCGAACAGGCGAACACTCAGTTTGCGTGGATGCACCACGTGCAACTGCCCCCGATTGAACGGCCGGCCTCGCAAAATAACCTGCGCTTCGAAATGCAACCCACTTCATTGCGCCCGGACGCTCGAACCATGGGAAATCGGTCGACGCAGCCAGCGACCGAGATGGCCGCTTTTCAGTTCTCGAAGTAAGGGGTCGAGCTCGCCGCGGATAACAGACAGGAATGGCTGTTGCACCTTTTCACCTCGCGTGAATCAACCGCTGAGCGCCTTCTTAATCAACGCTTCCGTCGTCGCTGTCGGGCCGAGTCCCAAGGCGGCGCGTCGCACCGCTTGGTCGGCGTCAGCCGCTTTGTAACCGAGTGCGATCAGTGCCGAGACGGCATCGCGATGCGTGCCCCCGGCGTTGGGCGTTCCGGCATCCGGAGATGATCCAGCAGTCTGGGCTCCGAGATCGGACCCCCCGACTTTCGACTTCAACTCGACGACGAGGCGCTCGGCGGTTTTTTTGCCGATGCCAGGACACTTCGCCAGGGTCGAGATATCGCCCATTCGAATTGCGCTCTCCAGCAACGGGAGCGACATCCGACTCATGATGGTCAAGGCCAGTTTGGGTCCCACGCCCGTGACGTTTTCAATCATCAAGCGGAAGAAGTCCCGCTCGGGCGGAGTGGCGAAACCATAGAGGGTCTGCGCGTCTTCGCGATAAATCACGAGGGTATGAAGTTTCACCATCGCGCCCGGCTGCGGGAGCTTTTCCGCCGTGGTGACGGGAGTGTTCACCTCATAGCCGAAACCATTCACCTCCACGACGGCATGCAACGGGGTCGCGGACGTTAGCGTGCCTTGAATCGAGGTGATCACAATAGAGTGGGGCGACGGAGCGACGGGTTCACTTCAACCCTATAACATCCTGCATGTCATAGACCCCGGGAGGCTGACTGATCACCCACTGAGCGGCGCGCAACGCTCCCCGGGCAAAGATCCCGCGATCGCTGGCCTTGTGCGTGAGTTCAATGCGCTCGCCCAAAGCGGCGAACATCACGGTGTGATCGCCCACGACATCGCCGCCGCGCAAAGCGTGAATGCCGACTTCGGTGGACTGACGTTCACCGGTGATTCCCTCGCGGCCGTGCCGCAACGCTTCCGCCCCGAGCTTGCGCTCCTCGAGGATGATTTCGAGCAGGCGGGCCGCCGTCCCGCTCGGAGCGTCTTTTTTGAACCGGTGGTGCATCTCGATAACTTCCGCGTCGTAATCGGCGCCCAGCACGGCCGCCGCGCGACGCGTGAGCGCGAAGAGCAGATTGACGCCGACGGAAAAGTTGCCCGCCCAGACGCACGGCACCTGGGCCGCGAGCGCGAGCAAGGCTTTCTTTTCCCCGGCCGCGTGGCCGGTTGTGCCCAGTACGATGGCTTTGCGCTGTGCAACCGCGTGCTCGATCATGGCGCGAGTTGCCGTGTGCGAACTGAAATCAATCACCACGTCGCACTGTGTGAGGCCGGCGGCAAGATCGTCGCCGACATCAGTCGCTGCGCCGACTCGAATCCCGGATTCCTTGGCTGCGGCCGCGACGGCCTGGCCCATCCGGCCGCTGGCTCCGTTAATTAAGATGCTGAATGACATGGGTGGCGCTCAGTCGAGGGCGGCGAGCGATTGCTCGAGGATCTTGAGATTGGCGTCGCTCATCTCGCACATGGGTGAACGGACCTCCGCGGAACCAATGACGCCCGCGCGAGCGAGGGCGACTTTGACCGGCACCGGGTTGGGTTCGATGAAGAGCGTCTTGAAGATGGGATAGAGGCGGCGGTGGATCTTGCCGGCCCTGGCAAAATCATTGGCGCGGGCCAGCTTCACCATTTGGCCAATTTCTCGCACGAAAACGTTTGAAGCGACGCTGATCACGCCTTCTGCGCCCACGGCCATGAAAGGGAGGGTGAGGGAATCGTCCCCGCTCAACACCACGAGGTCCTTGCCAAGTGCCTGCTTGAGCTGGTCAACGCGATCCACGCTGCCGCCCGCTTCCTTGATCCAAGCGACGTGTTTATAGCGCGAGCGCAGGCGTTCGACGACGTTCACGCTGATCTCGATCCCACAACGTCCGGGAATGGAATAAAGAATGATCGGCTTGTCAGTGGCATCAGCGATTGCCGCAAAGTGTCGGAACAAGCCCTCCTGACTCGGCTTGTTGTAATAAGGTGCGACCACCAGCATCGCATCCGCCCCGGCGGCATGTGAAAGTTTGGTGAGATCGATGGCCTCGTGGGTCGAATTCGAACCGGTGCCGGCAATCACCGGCACGCGACCGCGCGCCTGTTCGACGACAAACCGGATCACGTCCAGATGTTCATCGTGGCTTAGAGTCGGCGACTCTCCCGTTGTACCCACGGGGACGAGACCATCGATCCCACCCTTTATCTGGTAAGCAACGAGTTTCTTTAAATCGTCGTAAGAAACCGCTCCGTTGCGAAATGGAGTGGCGAGCGCGGTAATCGTGCCGATGAGCGGTCGTAGTTTCATGTAAAGCAGGCAATGAAGCCTTGCCGAACAGACGACGGCGAACTAACGAACCGCAACGCTTTTCTACCTATGTCGACCAGCACGACCCCCACACCACACACCGAAATATTCAACGACCTGCTCAAGCTGGCTGTGGATAGCGGCGTGAGCGATGTGATCATCAAGTCCAACAAGCCGGGCTATGTCCGGATCGCGGGAAAACTAAAATCGGTCGACATGGATCCAATTACGTGTCCCGAGGCCGAGGCGTGGGTGTGTGAGCACATTCCTCATGTTTTCAAGGCGAAGTGGGACGACGAAGGACAGATCGACTTCGCCTACGCCGCTGAAGGGATCGGCCGCTTCCGGGTGAACGCCTTTCACCAACGCGGATTGGTCAGCATCGTCATGCGGCATGTCAAGAGTACGGTCCCGAACTTCGAGCAACTTGGGTTTGGTCCGACCTCCGACGCGTTGATCCGGCTCGTGCAGGCCAAGGATGGGATCTTGCTCGTCTGCGGCGCGACCGGTTCGGGCAAAAGTTCCACCATGGCGGCGATGATGAACTGGGTGAACCAGAACATGGACAAGCATGTCGTCACAATTGAGGACCCAATCGAGTTCACGTTCCAGGACGAAAAATCGGTTTTTCAACAACGCGAGATTGGGCTTGATGTGCCCAGTTTCGGGCTGGCGGTCAAAGCCGTACTGCGCCAGAATCCGGACATCATTCTCATTGGCGAAATGCGGGATCGGGAGACCTTCGAAACCGCCATCAGTGCGGCGGAGACGGGGCATCTGGTGTTCTCCACGATGCATGCGGCCACCGTGGCGCAGTCGCTGACCCGCCTTTTTGAGTTCTTTCCCGCCGAAGAGCAGATTCAAGCCCGCCGCGCCATCGCCGGATCACTGCGCGGCTTTGTCTGCCAAAAGCTGATTCCCACGCTCGATGGCCACGGGCGCTGTCCGGTGAACGAGATCCTCAACGCCGATGCCACAGTGAAGAATCTCATTCTGGAAGGCCAGTTCGAGAAGATCCAAGGCATCCTCGAAGGCAGTGGTGATTCGAACAGTTTCTCGTTTAACAAGGACATCTATCGGCTGGTCAAGGAAGGTCGCATCAGCAAGGCCGACGGCCTCCGGTTCTCGCCCAATCCCCCGCAGCTGGAGATGAACCTCAAGGGCATCTTCATCAAATCCTAACCAGGTGAGACCTGCGCGCTTCATTCGCTCGTTAATCCCACGCGGGATCCTAAGCGTGTGGTTACCGGTGGCGACGGCGAGAGCACAGGCTGAGTCTCACTCGCGGCCGCAGGTCGTTGCGGAGGCGGAGTCCGACTCGATTCTCGTCGTGAAACGCGATCTCGAGGCAATCAAGGCAGTCAAGGACGCCCAATTGGCGCCGGTTCTCAATGGTCCATCGCAGCGGCTAGCCGTTCCGGAATTGCGAACCGAGCCGGCGTCGGCTCCGCCCTCCGCGTTGCGCGCCGTGAAACCCGAAACGAAAACCGACAACTGGCTGATCGATGCCATGGCGCACAGTGAGCGTAACCGTCGCGACGGTCGGGACCCGCAACGGTCGATGGACGCGAATCGCGGATTCCCGCGCACGGGAACGAACCGGGACATCGGAAGCCCGGGGACCGCGTTCAGCTCGAACCCGGGAGGCGGTCAAACCGCGATCGATTCACTCGATCCCCAGTATTCCCGCAATCCGCGTGGCTCCCGCGGAGCGGCCAGGGCGGAACGGAACGACGCATCCTCTTCGAGTGCGACTGATGAGCAAACGACACCCGCCGCGTTGAACCCGTTGTCGCGCTTTCTTGGCGACTGGATGACTCCGCAGGATTATGCGCTGATACGTCACGGCTTGGAAACCGGCTCCCCGGGCGGAGTCGTTCGGCCCGGAGATGCGCGCTTTTCGCTCCCAGGCACGCCGGATTTTGCGCTCGAGTCCTCGCTTAAACGCGAGATTTC
>Ga0163151_10003544_pt1 | contig 22296 bp, 19 predicted proteins | sample OliLakLV19MP5IB2_FD_145596 | JGI IMG/M metagenome (GOLD analysis project Ga0163151, IMG submission 145596) | Freshwater microbial mat bacterial communities from Lake Vanda, McMurdo Dry Valleys, Antarctica - Oligotrophic Lake LV.19.MP5.IB-2 | ecosystem: Environmental > Aquatic > Freshwater >... | reverse complement strand
ATGTATGATTAGATTTTTGGGTATGCAAATTGAATCTGTCATTGCCACAGAGCAAAATCTAGCTGCAAGATTAATAGAACCACCAATTGCAGTGTATGTTCCCCTGGCAAAACTAGGAAAAAACCCTATTGATGCAAAACCAGAATTGATACCAATTCTTATATTAAAATTATTTCTCCAACGTCTTTTATAATAAGCCTTTTTTGAATGCAGCATTCGCAAAAGATCAATACACGCCTGAATAGCGATTTTTGTATGGTCAGGTACATTTCCGGGTGCGTTAACAAATGCTAAAATTCCATCGCCAAGATAAGTGCCCACCGTCACGTTATGCTTAAGAAAAATGTCGACACAGCCTGTAAAAAAATCACTTAGTACTTCTGTATATTCAGTATAGTCAAGTTTTGCTGAGCGATCTGTTGAGTTTTCAATATCAATAAAAATACAAGTTATTTCACGCCTCACGCTTTTTTCGATAGAAATTTCATTTTTTTTAATCGCCTCAACTACCTGTGGTGAGAATTGTTTTGTAAGTCTTTCTAAGTATATTCCTTCTTGTGTCTTAATTCGTATTACATTTTCTTGCTTCTCTATTTGTAAATTTAATTTTAATCTACTTTCCAATTCTGAAAACCTGAGTTTTCCAATATTAATATTAATGATGACGGCAAGAAATACAGTGGAAATAATAAATGCAGCATGTGGAATGAAATATGACATATCCAAATCTTGCCATTTTAAAAGGCAAAGAATAAAATATGGTGCATAGATAAAAAAACAAGCGACTAGCATGTTTCGCAAACGCCAAGGCAAAAACGCAGCGCCTACGCCTACAAGATTTAACCCTGCATAATACGATGACATTTCTTGGCCAGTTTTATATGCCATGTAGGTATTTAATAATCCAATAAATATAGTGAAAATATAACCTGGGATTAAGTAGCCTTTATCATTTATAAATTTAAGTCTATATAGATTATATGCTACGGCTGCCACAGGTACTATTGATAATCGTGCATAGAAAAAATCGAGTAGATATTCTTTATGGTAATAATAATCGACGATCGAAAATAGTAATACCAATGGAACTGCCATGTAGAACAACGTAACTTTTATCCAATTGGTAAAAATCCTTTGCTGTTCGTTTTCCCATTTAGATTGTAATTCACTCATAACATTTAATTTTTCTGTATTACCAAAAATAAATTTATGTCCAAAGACTCTGCAACTACAGTTATATGATTTGCAGTGTTGTTTTTGATATGCTCAGGGATTAATCGTGTTAGATCATCTTTTGATCTCAGGATTAACTGCCATTCTGTGAAATAGTCCATTGAGAAACGATCTGGATTTGATTTAGAAACATTTCCTACTATTATTTTTCCTCCAGGGGCTAATAATGAATACATTGCGTCCAATAATTTCGTGGCTACTCTATCGCTTAAATAATCAAATAAACCAGCGCTTATTATAAAGTTGCTATCCTTGATATCTTCACAAAACTTTTTTTCTTTAATTAAACCTAGAACTACATCCTCTTTATGAAATATTACGGAGGCATTATTTTTTTTACCAACCATGGGTCTGATTCTTTGTTGCGCATATTCAAGGGCCAGTGATTCATTGTCAGCGCATACCAATTGAATTTCGAGGCCATGCTTGTTATCGATTTTTTGCATGAATAACTCTAGTTCCTTAGCCGGTCCACAAGCAAGTGATGTGACTTTAAATTTCTTAAGAGTTGATTGATTTTTCCAATGTGAATATTCTTCGATTAATGTTTCACAAAGATAATCCACGCGATTTTTATTTGCAACAGCTGCTGGCTCATTGCAACTAAAACGATGGAAAAATTTTTCAAATAAATTACCACCTTGATCTGCGTACTCGTATAGCATGATCATTAAACCAAAATCGCCAGCATAACCTAATGGTTTATTATATCCCCTTGCTACAAAGGGGGATCCCAAAACAATAGGATGAAAATTTGCTCTAAAATACCTTTTGTGAACAACTGAAGTATCAAAATCAAAAGTTTCAGTTAGTACTTTAAATTGGCCAAATATGCGATGTATGTCAGTAGCATATAATGATAATGCTAGAGTTACAATTTGTTCCTGTAGCCTTGCTTTCTGTGACTCGGTTTTTGACATTTCATTTATTTTTAAATCTTCTTCATGCAATCTAAGCTTGAGATCTTGAAATAATGTGTTTAAATCCGCAACCAATATTTTGAATTCTGGTTTTATGATTTGAGCAAGCTCTAAGGTTTGTTTTGTTGCTGTTAAAATTGAGGTATCATCTTGAAGCGTAAGTATTGCATCTACGCGATCAATATCAATCCCATTGCCTTCAAATGCAACGCCGAATGATACCGTGGTATCATCTAATCTTTTCTCGTTTACTAATGATATTGCCCCTTCATAGACCCGTGTTTCTTGAATCATTATTGTACAATTAGCATATACATAATTTGTTTGTATTAATGTATCTTTAGGTGCGCTTATTCTTGCGCCAAATCTTGAAATATCGAGAAGTTGTGATTCAATTTGCTCACCGCTCATGTCTTTAATTATAACACGGCCCTGAGATGCTGTTACAATCTTCAAACGTTTTTCTCTAAAGCGTACAATATTATTAGTTTCTATTGGTACAGATTCAATCTTTTTATTTATTAACATAATGTGTGCTCCTTCTTGTAATACTTCTATCGGGAAAATATTTACAATTATTGATGATTTCCCGTTATTCTGTTCATAAGTCTGGTTTTAATGAGATTATTAATTATCTTTTAATGTTCAATTTCATGGCTACAGACTTGACTCACTGACTTCGGTGACTTGACTACAGTCTTAATTAAATAAAATCTTTTCTTAATCTCAGGATCAGAAATTGTGTTAGCTTGCGCACTTAAATCTGGAAGAATCTTTCTTAGTTGAAGCTTCAATGATGACATGCTCTCTCCGCTTGTTGTTGTCTAGTCGCAAACAAAACAATACCAAGATGGAGAGAGAAGTCTTTAGACCCGTGGTCTAGCATCAACTCAAAACCTTCAGAATCACTTTCCAGGAAACTGCCGCCGATGTACCCAATTTCCACAGATAGAAATTTGTGGTTTAGCAGCTTGGCTCGATTCTGAGTGACAAAAAACGGCTTCATTTCAAAGGCATAATTGCTTCAAATCATGTTAATTGGCCCTCGGCTGAGCACACCGTTTGCTAATTGTAATGGCAAGAGAGAGGGATTTATGAATTCTAACTTTAAAACCACATTAATTTTTTCAGCCCTGATTTGGCTAACAGCGTGCCCACAACCCAAAAAATCAGCACCTGATGGAATCACTCGTGCTGGTGGATTACTCAATGATCAAGCAGGCACAGAGCCCCCCCAGTTACCCGCACAAACTGCTCCATCAATAGACACATCAATTAACGTTCCAGTTACCTCTGATGCCGCGGCGAAAGAATTTCCGACAGACACTGAAGTAGAAGAAGCTTCTGCTGATAAAAAACGGACAACTGCTAAACAAACGACAAAGCCAAAAGAAGTTCTCACTCAGCGTCAGATGCAAATCAAGGCTGCAAATACTGCTTCGAATCACAGTAAATGTGAAGTGCTCAGTGAAATCGAAACACGATTGATTAATGACCCTGGTTTACATGAGGCTGAAAAAACAAGGCTCGTAAATACTATACTCGTGAGTCTTGGCGGAGCTGCTTGCCCACAGATTGTTACTGATCTTAAGAATAATTATAAAAATGATCCCGTAGCAGACTTAATTAATCTTCGTTCAAAGCAGCTCAATAAGCTAAATGCTAAAAAATTAGTTTCGTTGGTTCGTGAAATGTCAGTTGCTGATATTCCCATGCAATTGCGCGCTGAAGATGTCTGGAGTCAGGCCAAAGATGATCTCAAAGTTATAAAAACAGACAAGGGCGTAAGCATCGAAGGTACAATTAAACACGGAGATAAAAGTGTTCGCATTATTTCACAATTTCCACAGAACACACAAATTCCTCAGAGTCCTAAAAAAGATGATGTATTAAAACTGCTGCAAGATCAAAATCAAACAATGTCATTTAGTGGCCTTGAAGGTACAACTCCAGTTGTCATGAACACTGATCCCCAAACAACGATCACAAAGGCATCAGAAATTCTACAGGCAGTAGAAAAGAAAGTGAGCACCCAAAAAACAGAAGCAAAACAAACACCCACCTCAACACAAATTAAAAAATGGGCTTTTGATACTTTAAAAACAGACATGGCCGTAATTCATGAGTGCGACAATAACGGGTTTACAGCTTCTACACTTGATAGAATCGAAGATCAGCAAAAAGGCTCTGAGTTAAAAATAACAGGGTTAAAACTTACCGAAGATATTATAAATGAAGAACTTAAAGGTAAAACTCTACTTGAAATTGCAAAATCAGCAATTGAACCAAGCAGTAACCAAAAAGTAGTTGATCAAAATTTTTGGCATTTTTCAGCCAAATCAGACGACGCGATTAAATTTAAATCGGTTTTAAAAGTCGTTGATGCTGAAACAAAAACTCCTAGAATTCTAATTGAATATTCAGCTTATAATTATGATCATAAAATTTGGAAAAAGAAAACAGAGCCCGCTATCTATTATGAAATAGATTCAAAATATGATTCCCCTCGCAACACACTTAAAGCTTTTTATTTTATTCTTGATCCCACTTCAGCACATTGGCTCAAAGATAGAATCAACCGCATTACTTCGTGTGTAGAAAAATCTTCAATCAGCACAGCTGGTGCATCACGTGATTCAATTTTATCGTACATTTTATACAAGGTGCACGAACCCGAAATGCAAATTTTAGTAAAGGAAAAATAGAAACAATATTTCTTTGTTAAGCCTTGGTCACGGCCTCGTTCCATTTTTTTATACGCATCTGCCTTACTTTATTACTTATCTCAGGTTTAAATTCGCGGTCTTTTTGCCATACTTTTTTAACCTCATCATACGACTTCCAAATACCTACACCTAAACCCGCCATGAACGCTGCTCCCAGAGCTGTAGTTTCAATGACCTGGGGTCTAACACAAGTAATGCCTAAATAATCAGCCTGAAGTTGCATCAATAAATTATTGGCAACAGCACCGCCATCGACCTTCATATTTTTTAATTTTTTCTTTAGATCTTTTTGCATGGCGAATAATAAATCTGCATTTTGTAAGGCCATGCCCTCTAAAGTTGCACGGGCAAGATGTGATGAATTAGATCCACGTGTAAGGCCCGTGATCACACCTCTTGCTTCAGGATCCCAGTGAGGAGCTCCAAGTCCTGTCAATGCAGGCACAAATTGAACACCGCCCGTGTCTTCAACCAAACGAGCGAGCGCTTCAATCTCACCACTTGATTTTATAATTTTAAGGCCATCGCGTAACCATTGAACGGCAGCGCCACAAATAAAAGCTGAGCCTTCAAGCGCATAGGTAACCTTACCCTTCCATTGCCAAGCCACGGTCGTGAGACACCCTGATTTTGAAGCCACAGGTTTATTCCCGGTATTTAAAAGTAAAAAACTCCCAGTACCGAAAGTACATTTTGCTTCACCCACTTCAAAACATGCTTGACCAAAAAGTGCTGATTGTTGATCACCCGCAATTCCACTGATGGGAATTCCATCGCGAAGACCGGTGATTCCTTTTGTGTAACCAAAAATACCAATAGATGGTTTGATTTCTGGAAGCACGCTCATCTCCACACCTAAAATTTTGCAGAGATCTTTGTCCCAAGTTAATGTTTTGAGATCCATTAAAAGTGTACGGGAGGCATTTGAAACATCAGTGGCGTGAACAACACCATTTGTAAGGCGCGAAAGTAAAAAAGTATCTATTGTTCCAAAAGACACATTTCCATTTTGAGCAGATTTTCTGGCACCTGAAACATTATCTAGTAACCAACGAATTTTGGTTCCTGAAAAATAGGGGTCCAAAACCAACCCTGTTTTAGCGCGAAATTTTTTCTCAAAACCCTTTTTCTTAAGGCTCAAACAAAAATCAGCAGTTCTGCGATCTTGCCAAACAATGGCGTTATGAAGTGGATTAAATGTTTTTTTATCCCAAAGCAATGTTGTCTCGCGCTGATTAGTAATGCCGATAGCCGCAATGTCGCCATCTGAAATATGCGCTTGTTCAATGGCTTTTCTTACAACATCTAAAACAGAGTCCCAAATATCTTCAGGGTCATGCTCAACCCACCCAGGTTTCGGATATATTTGCTTGTACTCTTGATTAACTTTCGCTACCGCTTTACCTGAGGAATCAAGTATAACCGCAGTACTTCCGGTGGTTCCTTGATCGATGGCTAAGACATACGATGACATGGGGCTTCTCCTTAAGTTTTGATACATGGGGTTTTACCCATTAGGATAAAAGAGTGAAAGCATTTTTCGAGAAAAAAAGTAAAATATTTGATCTCAAAACCATGGATCGCGATGCTCTGCTCTACAAAGTCATGCCACGTTTTATTTTAGAAATCATTCGAAAATATTTTCGCCTTGAAGTTGAAGGCCTTGAAAACATTCCTAAACGTGGCCGCGGGCTTATTATACCTAACCATTCTGGCTACTCAGGATTTGATGCTTTTATGCTCGGAAATGAAATTCGAAATCACACTGGTCGCATAGCTCGAATTTTAGCCCATCACCTATGGTTTATTCATAAATCTACGACCATTCCACTTGAGAAAATGGGAATTACCGAAGCCACCATGAACAATGGGCTTGAGCTGTTAAAGAAAAATAATCTCATTATTTTATTCCCTGAAGGAGAATACGGAAACTTCAAACCCACCCGTAAAAGATATCGCCTTCAAGAATTCAAAAGAGGCTTTGTGCGTATGGCAATCATGACAAAATCGCCAATAATTCCAACACTTGTCATTGGAGCCGAAGAGACACACATTAATTTAAGCCAGTTAAAATTTACCAAATATTTAATTGGGACTGTCCTGCCTTTACCCTTAAATATCATTCCTTTACCTGCTAAATGGAAAATAAAGTTTCTCGAACCCATCACTTTAGATTATCCTATTTCAGCAGCTGAGGATCGGGCCCTAGTGCACAAGATCAGCCAGCAAGTGCGTGAAAGGATTCAATTCCAAATTGATTTGGAGTTGAAAAGTAGAAGTTATATTTACCTGAGGTAACAGACCTCAAAAACAAGGATGTTTTTTGAATCATCTCAAAACAAGGAAGTTTTGGATTTTTGCAGTTATTTTTACAGTCTCATTCACTGCAATCAGCGTGCTTTTTTATTCAAACGAAAATTCTCCAAAAGACCCCAACGCTCCCAAAGGTTATAGTGGTGTTGTCACAAATCACACACTAAAAACACTTCCCGTACAAAACAATCGAGTCCCTTCTGGACAACAACCTTCTGATTTATCGAAAGTTAAAAAAATAAATCCATTTAAAGATCTCTCAGCACTTGAGAAAAAATTCAAATCTAAATTTCAATTAGATATTTCCCCCGCAGGAAAACCCTTTCGTCTTTCTGGAAAATTTAATATTGAAAAACTTGAAGGTGAATCAGACTCAGAAACTCTGAGTCGATTACTCAACCAAGTTAGCAGTATTATGAATATCGATAGCCCCGAACAACTTAAAAACTCACAAGTACAAACTGCAAGTCTTGGCACCATTACTAATTTTGAACAAATCTATGAAGACATTCCAATTGATGGTGCTCAAGTGCGCGTTCATCAAGACAGTAAGGGCAATGTATTTATGATTAACAGCACATACATTTCAAATGTGACGAATGTAAATACAAGTTATCAAGTGACTGCCGAAGAAGCACAACGCATTGCCACTCAACATGCACAAAGCCTTGATCCGCAAGCGCGCACACCCACACTTTCAATACCTTCAAAAGTGATTTATCAATTTAGACAATCGCCAAATCACATTGAAAGTTGTTGGAAGATAAACGTGAATCAGCCATGGCTTGGGGCCGCTCATGGTTCGGCAAGTTATTTCATAAATGCCCATCGTGCAGATGTGAATGATACCTCGACCTTTGACCGGGTTGAAAACTCAATTCAATAATTTTAAATCCCCTCAAAATTGTGCAAAATTTTATCACTATCAAAAATTAGTCATTTACTTGAAACATTAATTTGCTAACCTATTGATTCCCTGAAACGCAGTCTGGCTGCGATTTTGCTATGAAAGGTGGGTGTGGGGATCAATCATAATTTTTTAATCGTAAGTACATTGCTATCTATTTTTTTAACTCTCGGATGTCAGAGTAATCCCAATTACGCACGCAATCTGGTTGATTCTTCAAACAAGACAGATAATCCCTCAACGGGTGGTTCAAAACCAGGCACATCGCCATCACCGATTCCAACCCCAGGTGCTTCACCCGGTGCTTCACCCGGTGCTTCACCAGGAACAACTCCCGTATCATCGCCAGCACCCTCACCCACTACTGGCAACAACGCCAAAGTTTTCATGAAGAGTCCTTCATTTGGATTACCTAATCCCATTGGCTATAGTTTTGGAACAAGTGGAAACACCACAACGGTTTCACCATCGAGTGCCATTAATTTTGATCAGTACCTGATAAACGTAAATGTATCAGGAACTCAAAATAATTTTTTGCAAAATGCTGATATTAGAGTTCTCACCGATTATCTAAATAGCAGCGGCCAATTTGCGACATCTACATTTGCCCGTGCGCGCCCCGATGCTCAAGGCAATTGGATTTACTCAAGTGTGAATGATTCGAATCACCGCTTGGGTCAGCTCATGGCATATTACTGGATTGATAATTTAAAAATGACCGCCAATAATACTTTGCCCAATAGCTGGCATGTCACCGGTAAAAACGTTGGTGTGTATTCAATGTGCTACGACGCAAATGGAAGTTTTTCAAAAAATCAAGGTCTCGGTGTTAATGCATTTTGGACAGGAAAAATCGCAAACTTTGCATGCATGAGTTATGTCGGGCCGTTTGAATCTGCATTTGATGCATCTGTGTATGACCATGAAATGGGCCATGCCAATGTTGACTATGGTACTAACGGACAAATTACCCAGGGTAACTATGCTATTAGTTGTAGCTTTAGCTCTGGCGCTTCATGTTGCCCTTCGGCCTCTGGATGTGCTGGAGCCATTAACGAAGGCCAAGCCGATGTGCATTCACAAATTGTTTTTAACTCAGGTATTGTCGGTGAATTTTTCTTAAATAATAGAACTGGTCTTACAGGTCGCGATGCAGAATTAAATCAAAATCTTACTGCACAAACAATGTTTAATGGAACAGCCGTGAACCCCGCCAATAACCGCACTTATGGTCAAGCGGGCCAAGAAATTCACTACATGGGTGGAGTTTGGGGCACAGCTTGGTGGACTCTCAGACAAAACTTGGGCGCTGCTATTAGTGATAAAATATTTTTTGCTCATATTGAACTTCTCACAGGTAATGACACTTTTAAAACTGCGCTCAATGCCATCTTATCAGCTGATCAAACTTTGGTAACAAACGGTGTATTCACAACAAATCATCGCAGCCAAATCTTAGCCGCATTTCAGCAACACGGAATCACACCACCGTAATTCAAAAAAAACGGCTGAGCATTTAAGAATCAGTCAGGTTTATCAGGATAATCTGCACCGATAGCATTTATTAGCTTTCCCCATACTTGGCGAATTCCCTTGGGTTCATCGACAGTTCCGATCAAATTTGTCATGATGATGCTCCCCAAAGTAAGGGCCACGGTAAGAAGGAGTACGTATTCTAAAACAACTTGTCCCGATGCTTTTCTCAAGCTACTCTTAGGGCCTATGAATGAAACAGAAGACCAAGAAGAAGTCGTCTTAAGACAATCAGAAGGGCCTGTGGGAGACTCTAATCGCCCACAGAAACGCATAAATATTCCTTTTTGGGGAAAAGTCCTCATCATGTGCGCGATTGTCTTTTTTGCTAGCATTGGCTATCTCCGCTCCTCTCATTATCATGACGAAAATATTGCTGATATACAAGATGGCCCAACAGATGTTCCTGCGCCTGAGAAAAGAAAAGTGGTTCCAGACATTCTTATGGTCGCAAGTCCAGGTAACACCAAACGCCTAAGTGATTTTAAAGGAAAAGTCGTACTGCTTTCATTTTGGGCTAGCTGGTGCACACCTTGTTTGATTGAACTGCCAACCTTTATTGACCTCCATGAAAAACTCGCATCCAAAGGTCTTGTGATTATTCCACTCAATGTTGACGAACCTGATACCGCCTCAAAGTTTGTTCCAGATTTTTGGAAAGCCAGGAAATTTCCGTTTGCGACGTTTTATGATCCAACTCATTCAGAATCAGAAAAATTTAATATTGAATCACTGCCCAGTAATTTTGTACTCGATAAACAAGGAAGACTTGTTGCCCAAGGTTATGGTGCTAATGACTGGGGCAGCGAAGCCAGTGTGAAGTTTATAGAACAGCTGTTGACCGAGTAAGTTTTAGGTACGTGAAACCACACTTTGACGAGACCAAAACATCATCGATGCTTTAAATCCCACGCGCGCTAAAAGATATCCCGCTAACACATCCCAAAGATAATGCTGCTTTACTGTGAGTGTTGAAATTGCAATGACGATGGCCCACAGGAGCAAAAAACTTCCAAGACGTGGCTTATAGAGTTGTACAAAAAATGCTGTTAAAAAAGCGTAAACAACATGCAAAGAAGGCCAACAGTTTGATGGGCGATCAATTTGAAATGCAATTTGCAAAGGGAAGTTGAAAAAATTCGGCTCTGAAAGTGTTGGCCGTGGGTAAGTCGTTGGATGCATGAGAAAAACAATAAAACAAAGTGTAGATAAAACTAGAAAGCAAGTAAGCATGGCTTTTATATCACGATCTTTTGTCACCACAAAAGCAGCGATCAAAGGCACAAAATATACTGTGCAGTAAATCCAACCCGTCCATTCTAAAAATGGTATTTGCATGTCTAAAAATGTAAGTGGCAAAAACTGTGGAGGATTCAACGAATTATAATTAGTGATAATATAGCCAGCCATCACATAAAAATAGGTCAACGGATATGCGATGAGCCTATTTATTTTAGTATAGGCCATGCTTGAAACACATTTCTCACACGTTGACTAATGAGTTGCAAACGATCATTAGATGAAATCTCAGGAGAGTTGTCGCCTTGAATTCCCATAATCAAATGATCTCCAAATTGCTCGGCAGCAAGATCATCATCTTTTTCAAAAACTTCAGAATAAGAAATCTTAGTTGGATAAAGCATCAAATACATATTTGGAATATCTAACGGAAGCGAATCAAGCTTCATACCCGTTTGCATCAATGTCTCTTGTATATTGAAATAGATTCTCAAAGCCTCTGATTCTTGACGATCAGCAAAATAAATTCTTAATGGACCGTCAATGATTGCGGTATTAAAATCAGTTGTGAAAAAACGGGATTGTGTGACCATCTGAGCCGCAGGCGGCTGAGTCTCAATCGCTTCCATGGATTTGTCCCCTCTCCCTTGAAGTAAAATCTTAGATGTTTGTCTTAGTCTCAGCTTAGAAATATTCTTAATTGAAAAGCAAATCATTTTATTTGCTTGATCAAATTCTAACACTCTTAATTTAAGAGTAAAAGGATCCATTGGTGAAAACTTTGAGATTTCTTTGCACCTGCCCGAACTCGTAAAACACCTTTGCAACACTGTTTGACTCAAGCATTATAAAATCAGCATCATAACCCTTTAATAGTGCTCCCTTTTTTTCAGCTAGACCTAAGGCGTAGGCACCATTGAGCGTAAGTGCTGTAATTATTTCTTCTGTCTTCATGTGCATTTGAAGTGCAGCAAGCACGGCCACTAAAGAAATATCTTGGGTTGGAGAAGTACCTGGGTTGAAATCTGTGGCCAAGGCTACGCGTGCACCGCTATCAAGAAGCCTTCTTGCTGGAGCATAGGCGGCTTTTAGAAAAAATGCTGTAGTGGGTAAAAGTGTGGCAGTCACTTCACTTTTTGAAAGTAGCTCAATTTCTTTTTGCGAAATCTGAAGCAAATGATCAGCCGATAGCGCATTAAACTTACAAGCCGTTTGTGTGCCACCTGTAAGTTTGAGTTCATCGGCATGAAGCTTTATACGTATTTTATACTTCTGTGCTTGAGTTAAAAGTACTTCAGCATCTTCTTTGTCAAAATAACCTTCATCTAAAAACATATCGAGGTAATCACAATACTTTTTTAGCTTGGGGAGCCACTTTGTTGCTACGAGCTTTGTGTATTCTGTTTTTTTGCCTTTATATTCTGGTGGAACCGCATGGGCGGCTAAAAATGTGGCGACAATCGTTGCGGGTGTTGTTTTTTTAAGTTTATCGATTATTTTTAAGCATTTTTCTTCTGAATCAAAATCAAGACCGTAACCCGTTTTAATTTCAAAAGTGGTAACACCTTGACGTAAAAAAGTGTCCACTCGCTTTAAACTTATTTTTAATAAATCAGCTTGAGAAATTAAGCGTGTTGCCGTCATTGTTTTAACAATGCCGCCACCTGCGAGTGCTATTTCTTGGTAGGTGTGACCAGCAAGTCGCATTTCAAATTCTCGAGAACGATCGCCCGCAAAAACAAGATGGGTGTGACTGTCAACAAACCCGGGCATGACCAATTGCTTATTTGCGTTTATCTTTTTAGCTTTATTATATTTCTTTGGCAGATCACTTGATTTTCCGACCCACTCAACTTTGCATTTGCGCCCAATGCCATTGAGCACAAGACATGCGTCAGTGATGATACCAAGATCTTGAAATACAATATTACGGCCTTGTTTTTTAACTGCACCTTCAAGTGTGACAAGTTGACCGATATTATGAATGACGATCATGGAATTTGCACACCACGTTCACGAGCAACTTGCTGAGCCTTTGTGTATCCAGCATCTACATGTCGAATAATACCCATGCCTGGATCTGCCGTTAACACACGACGCAAGCGAAGTGCTACTTCGACGGTTCCGTCAGCGACGATAACTTGCCCAGCATGAAGGCTATAACCCATACCAACACCACCACCTTGATGAAAGCTCACCCAAGTAGCGCCACAAGCCGTATTTAAAAGTGCATTAAGTATTGGCCAATCAGCGACAGCATCACTGCCATCAAGCATGCCCTCAGTTTCACGATTGGGGCTGGCAACACTTCCACAGTCAAGATGATCACGCCCAATAACAATCGGAGCTTTTACTAAACGTTTTTTAACTAGGTCATTAAACAAAAGCCCCGCTTTGTCGCGCTCACCATAACCAAGCCAACAAATTCTTGCGGGCAAACCTTGAAATTTAATGCGCTCTTGTGCCTTGTTGATCCAGTTATGAAGTTTTTTATTGTGAGGAAAAAGTTCTAACAACGCATCGTCAGTTACTTTAATATCGTTGGGATCACCCGATAGTGCCACCCATCTAAACGGGCCTTGGCCCTCACAAAAAAGCGGGCGAATATATTCAGGAACAAAACCTGGAATATCAAATGCCTTTTCACACCCTGCTTCTTTAGCCATGGCGCGAATGTTGTTCCCGTAATCAAAAGTTACAGCACCCATGCTTTTAAGTTTGAGCATACCTTCAACATGTTTTTTGATCGACGTCATTGCGAGTGCTAAATATTTTTTAGAATCAGATTTTCTTAATGCCGTTGCTGTGCCGTTTATTCCTGGCGTGTAACCCTCAGGAACATAGCCATTAAGCGGATCATGGGCACTTGTTTGATCAGTTAAGATATCTGGTACAACATTCATTTCGATAAGCTGATGAATGACTTCACTCATGTTTCCACAATACGCAACACTTCGAGCTTTGCCTTCTTTTGCATACTGCTTCACTCGCGCTACAGCTTCTTCTAAGGTGGGAGCTTCTTCATCGATATATGCTGATTGCAAACGTTTTTTAATTCTTTCTGGATCTACTTCAATACTTAGACTTGACGCCCCGGCAAATGCAGCAGCTAAAGGTTGAGCTCCACCCATGCCGCCTAACCCCGCTGTTAAAACCCAGCGATTTGAAAGATTATCATCAAAATGTTGTCGACCACATTCAGCAAAAGTTTCGTAAGTACCTTGAATGATTCCTTGTGAGCCAATATAAATCCATGAGCCAGCGGTCATTTGGCCATACATCATAAGACCTTTTTGATCGAGCTCGTTGAAATGTTCCCAATTAGCCCATTTGGGAACAAGATTACTATTTGCGAGTAAAACTCTTGGGGCGTCACGATGTGTTTTAAAAATGCCTACAGCTTTTCCACTTTGAATAAGTAAGGTCTCATCGTCTGAAAGGCTTTCTAAAGATTTTAATATTTTATCAAAACATTCCCAATTGCGAGCGGCTTTTCCCAGCCCTCCATAGACGATAAGTTCATTTGGCTTTTCTGCAACAGCTGGGTCTAAATTATTTTGAATCATTCTATAAGCAGCTTCTTGAAGCCAACCTTTGCAAGTGAGTGCAGAACCTGTTGGGGCTTTAACTTTTCGTGGGCCACTTACCATTCTAAATCTCCGGTGACATCTGTAACTGCTTTTAACAATTTTCCTGAACGGATTAATTCACGAATAGCCGTAATATCAATGTGAAATGTACGATCTTTAGAAGCATAGGGCACAACTTTTCGAATAGCGTTATACCCGCTTAAAACTCCAGCTGATGGTTTAAGTGGTTTTAAAAAATCAAGTCCTTGAGCCGCACACAGGAGCTCCATAGCGCAAACATTTTCAGCGTTGCGAACAATTTTGCCAAGTTTTCGAGCTGCAATTGTACCCATGCTCACGTGATCTTCTTTATCAGCTGATGTGGGAATACTATCAACACTAGCCGGGTGGCTTAATATTTTATTTTCGCTCACCAAGGAAGCTGCCGCAACTTGCACAATCATCATTCCAGAATTTAACCCACTATTTTCTGCTAAAAATGCTGGGAGCCCGCTCATGGCTGGGTTAATTAATTTTTCAATACGACATTCACTAATTGATGCAGTGGCGGCAACACTGATGCCTAAAAAATCTAAGGCGAACGCCACTGGTTCACCATGAAAATTGCCGCAGCTTAAAACTTTTTTCTTATCAGCAAAAACAAGTGGGTTATCAGTTGAACTATTAGATTCAACTTCTAATATGCCCGAAACATAGCGAAGTGTGTCTTTGGCAGCGCCATGAACTTGGGGCATGCACCTTAAAGAATATGCGTCTTGAACTCTGCCACAATCTTCATGACTCAGTGAAATTTTTGAATTTTTGCCCATGATTCTTAAAAGATTACGTGCAGTTTTTGCCTCACCGGGATGCGCCCGTGTCGCAGCGATTAAAGGATCAAAGGCTGATCTCGCACCTCTCATTGCCTCTAAAGACATGCTGCCCGCAAGATCAGTGAGCCAATTAAGTCGTCTGGCCTCATAAGTATTGAGTAACCCGACGGCTGTCATCACTTGGCAACCATTAATTAACGATAAGCCCTCTTTAGCTTGCAGCAATATCGGTTCGATGCGTGCTGCTTTTAATGCATTCGAAGTTTTCATACGTTTATTTTTATAAATAACTTCGCCTTCACCCATCAGTGCAAGTGCCACATGTGCAAGAGGTGCAAGATCACCACTTGCGCCAACACTTCCTTGACCAGGCACGACCGGCATAACGTTTTTATTTAAAAATTCTAAAAGTTTTTCAACCACATCAACACGCACACCACTATGACCTCGAGCTAAAGCATTTGCGCGCAAAAGTAAAATAGCCCTTGTTTCTTCAATTGTGAAAATTTCGCCAACACCCACTGAGTGTGAACGAATAAGATTTTTTTGTAGTTCGATTATTTGATCATTAGAAATAGAAACCGAGCTCAAAGCACCAAAGCCAGTGTTGACTCCGTAAACAGTTTTCCCTTTTTTAAGAAACTGCTCAATATAACGACGACTTTCGAGCATCTTTTTTTTACAGCTCGGGGCTAGCTCTACTTTTTCTTGGCCATATGCCACGAGCCACACGTTTTCAATGTTGAGATTTTCACCTGTAATTTTCATTTATGATTAACCTCTTAAAGACTCAATGGCTTTTTTATAATCGTCGGTTTTAAACACTGCATTTCCTGCAACAAAAACATTTGCTCCAGCAGCTCTTGCTTGTGGCGCCGTTGTAGCATTAATACCACCGTCTACTTCAATAAAGAGCTTGGGATTATTTTTATCAGCCCAAGCTTTAAGTGTTTTTACTTTTTCAAGCTGCTCGGGCATAAAGGCCTGACCACCCCAACCGGGATTAACCGTCATCACCAAAACAAGATCTACATGTTCAAGATATTTTATAATTTCATTTAAAGGAGTTCCCGGCCGCAAAGTAATTCCAGGTTTAGCACCAAAACTTCGAATATTTTTTAACACTTGAGTCGGATCTTTCGTGGCCTCTACATGAATTGTTAAATAATCAGCACCCGCTTTAACATAACGCTCAATACTTAATTCAGGGCGCTCAATCATCAAGTGAACATCAAGTGGACGACTCGCAACTTTTTTAATACACGCAATAACTGGGGGGCCAATTGTGAGATTATCGACAAAGTGACCGTCCATGACATCTACATGAACCCAATCAGCACCTGCGGCTTCAGCTTTTAAAATTTCTTCACCAAGACGTGCAAAATCGCAAGAGAGAATACTTGGGGCTATAAGTACATCAGCCGCCAAGGAAGTCTCCTTTTTTGAAAGGATAACCTTTAAGATAAGCAGATGCAGGCATACGCGCACGACTCTCGGGCTGCACCACTAAAACCATAAGTGAAGAACCTTCTCCGCATTGAACAACAAAATTTGTTTTATCAACACTGATGACCGAACCTGGTTTTTCTTTACTTTGATATTCAATAGGATTTGCTCTTAGAACTTTTAACTGCTTTGCATCCCGTGTTGTCCAGGTACCCGGCCAAGGTGTTAATGCATTGATCTGAGCACAAATATCTTTAGCTGTATTATTCCAGTCAATATGGCCTTGTTCTTTTGTGATCTTCGGAGCCAAAGTAACTTTTGTTTCATCTTGTGGTGTTGTTTTTAATTTTCCAGAGACGTAATCAGGTAAATAGCGACGAACTAAATCTGCACCACGTTTACTTAATTCTGTGTAGAGTATCGATGCATCCCAAGTTTCATCTAAAACGACTTGATGTTGGCCAATGATGTCTCCTGAATCAAGTTTTGTTGCGATTTTTTGAAGCGTCACACCTGTGACAGGATCTTGTTTTAAAAGCGCCCAAGCAATAGGGGCTGCTCCTCGCCAGCGAGGGAGAAGACTTGCGTGAACATTCACAGCGCCATGTTTAAAAATCGTCATAAATGCAGGATGCAAAATCTGCCCGTAAGCCACAACGACGGCAATATGGGCATCAAGCGCTTGAATTTGTTTTAATACCGATACGTCATTGATATTGGGAGGCAAAAGTATCGGAAACTTTTTTTGAAGCCTACTGAGTGTGTTGAGATGTGACTCAGCTAACTCTTGAACTCTTGATTTTTTAACTTCAAGATTACGACCTGAAGGTTTTGAAGGTTGGGTGACCACACCACAAACTTCGTATTGATCATGTTCTGACAATAGATAATCTAATGTCGGACAAGCAAACTCTGGTGTACCTAAAAAAACGACTTTAATTTTCATTGGCCCTTACAAAATATGCTGTTTTTGATCTGCACTATCGGGGTAACCATGCTTTTTGATTTTCGACTTAATCAAAGCGCGTTTTACCGTGCTTAAGCGATCAATAAAAAGTTTTCCGTCAAGATGGTCTATTTCATGCTGAATACATATTGAAAGCAAGCCATCAGTTTTAATGTGGATTTTTTTATTCTGAGAATCAAGTGCTTCGACTTCCACATAATTAGCGCGCCGCACTGTCTCGACAAAACCCGGTACAGAAAGACACCCCTCATCAAAAGTTGCACTTCCTTCACTTAATAATATTACCGGATTAAATAGTCTCAAAGGAAAACTCACCTGTTTTTCAAGCTCAGTCATATCTGTGTAATCAGCCCGGCCGTTTTCATCGCGCATGCGCGAATCAATAACAATGAGTCTAATTGATTCTCCCACTTGAGGAGCCGCAAGCCCAATACCGGGGGCAGCATACATTGTCTCAAGCATGTCTTCTGCTAGCTTCACTAATTCAGGAGTTACTTCAGTGACAGGCTTTGCGACCTGTTTGAGAACGTCATCTGGATATGTTTTGATTCCCAAAATCGCCACAGAAGCACCTTTCAAGTTGACTGTAACTCACTACAATATTTGATTATTTTTTAAGGCGCAAGAGAAAGAAAACGGCCATTGAGAGCATCACGGCATTTGGTGTCCAAGCTGCTAAAAACGCATTCACAGTACCGTTTCTACCAAGGCTTAAACCTATAGAAACAAGCGTCCAGTACATAAAAACAAAGCCAAAACAGAGTCCAATGCTCAGAGCAAAACTTCCGCTTTTATCTTTAGAAACACTAAATGGTATTCCTAAAAACGCCATTACAAAACTCACAAAGGCAAAGGCAAATTTTCCGTGATAAGCGACTTCATAGCGAGTGGTATCAAGGGCTGCATCTTTATTCTTTTTAATATATCGCCTCAGTTCTCCCACCGTCATGAGATCACTGTTGGCATCAATACCTTGAATATCTGTAGGCTTTTCATCAAGAGTAATGGTTTTTTCTTTAAACGTCTGAGTGAGCGGAAAACTTGAGTCATCCAAAAAAAGTGTGACCGAACCGTTTTGTAAAATCCAGTTAGAGCCCTGAAAATGCCCTTCTGCTGCGACGATAACTTGCGTGAGTTGCCAATCAGGATTGAAATAATAAATTGTTAAACCTTGAACAAGATTTTTTTCAGGATTCAAAGTTTTGATATTGTAGATGAGATCTTTACTGCGATACCAAATTTTATTCACCTTAACGGTATAGTAAAACCAAGGTTGTTTTTTAATTTCGACAAAGTAGATGTAATTTCTCAGTTTCGTAAATGATGGAATGAGCTTATCGCTTACGAAAAAACTCCCAATGGCGATGAGTAAGGTCATGACCAAAATCGGTGCTGCGGCGCGCGCAAGACTTAAACCTGAACTAAAAAGGGCCACCAGTTCATTATTGCGACTCATCACACTAATCGTGAATATCGTTGCCATGAGGCAACTCACAGGTGTCATGCGGTATATAATCATCGGAAGATTATAGAGATAGTAACGCCAGATGGTGGTGCTATCGCCCTTTAGCTGCCAAACGGTCGATAGCATATCAACGACTAGAAATAGCGTTGAAAATACTATGAGCGCGGCGGCAAAGTACTTTAAAAACTCCTTTGATATGTAACGATCGATGATTGATAACACACATTTAGACTAAAGCACCTTGACACTTCGAGCAACTCAATCTAACCAATTAAGTAGGGTTAAAACGCATAGTTGTTAAGAATTTTAATGAATTTTTTTGCCAAGGATCAAAGAGGCCTATGCCCTTAAAAGTTCTGTTAGCAGACGATAGTGCTGCTATCAAAAAGGTCGTTCAACTTTCTCTCCAAGATTTTGGAGTAGAATTGCGTTCTGTCGGATCTGGCAAAGATGTGATGGATGTGGCTCGTAGTTTTAAGCCGGATATCGCATTTGTTGACGTACTGCTTCCTCATAAAACCGGTTACGAGATCGCAACTGAAATCAAAAGTGACGCAAGCTTAAAAAAAACTCCGGTTATTATGCTTTGGAGCTCATTTATGGCATTTGATGATGCCAAGTTCAAAGCCTCTGGAGCAGAAGACAAATTAGAAAAGCCTTTTGAAGTTTCAGGCCTTCGCTCACTCATCACAAAATACGTTCAAAAATCTCAAACTAATCCTATCGCTAAGCATCTTGATTTTCCGGCTCTAGATTTTGCAATGCCCGCACAAACAACACAGACAAATTCAGCAATACCAAAACCTGAACAACCGGTGGGATGGAACATGGATTCGTTTGATGACATTTCAGCATTTATGAAAGAAACCCAACCAGACAAAACTTCAACACCGATAACTTCTGAACCTATGAGCAGCGAAATGCCCGCGGCCCCTGACAATACTATTTGGTCTGGTGATAACGAGTGGGTTAGAAAAGATTTAGGTAAATTTCAAGTTCCCATTCCCGATGAAGGCCAAGAAGAAAACACAGTGGCGTTTCAATACAGCGAATCAGCTATTTCAAATTCTGATTTTCTTTTAAAGCCATCAGCCACTCCAGCACATAGCGAACCAGTTGAGCTCAATACACCACCAGCTGAACCGATCACACCTACACCCAAGACACCTTCGAAAACGGGTGTTACAGAAATCGGCTCACCCTTACATGCGCAATTTGAATCATCGCACACACAAGTTGATCCAAAAACATTGGTAAATATGGATGAGCTTCGAGCAGAGACTAGAAAAATAATTGAACAAGTTGTTTGGAAAGTAGTCCCAGAAATTGCCACAAATATTATTCGCGAAGAACTTAAACGGCTTTTGAACGAAGAATCGAAGTGATTGATATAAACACTATTGTTAAACAAGCACTCCAAGAAGACATGCCCTCAGGTGATATCACCACCGATAGTTTGGGGTTTGAAAATAAATCAGGTAAAGCAAAACTTCTAGCCAAACAAGATCTCACACTTTCAGGGTGCACACTCTTTGATGCTACTTTTAAGCTCTTAGATTCCAAAACCGAAATTAAATGGCATTTTAAAGATGGCGATCGCGTAACGCGAGGGCAAAACATCTGTGAACTTTCAGGAAAATTATCTGTATTACTAAAAGGTGAGCGTACGGCACTTAATTTTTTAGGCCATCTCTCAGGCATTGCGACTTTGACATCTCTGTTTGTTGAGAAAACAAAGGGCACACGATGTAAAATCACTGATACCCGCAAAACAACACCCGGTTTTCGTAACTTAGAGAAAAATGCTGTTTTACATGGTGGGGGCAGTAATCATCGCATGAATCTTTCTGACGGTATTTTGATCAAAGAAAATCATATTCGAGCCGCCGGAAGTATTCTTGAGTGTGTAAAACTCACACGTTCTCAGCATCCAAAGATGCCCGTAGAGGTCGAAGTAACCAATCTTGATGAAATTAATGAAGCCCTTAGCTGCAATACAGAGCGCATTTTACTCGATAATATGAATAACGAGCTCACAGAGAAGGCCGTTAAACTTATCGCTGGAAAAAGTATTATTGAAGCAAGTGGCAACATGACTCTTGACCGAATCGAATCTGTGGCTAAACTAGGGGTTGATTTCATCAGTGTTGGTCAAATCACCCATTCAGCGCCAAATGCTGATGTAAGTTTACTTTTTGAAAGGTAATTATGAACGAACTTCCATTTGATTTATCAGAAACAGCGGCCCGTCTTTGCAAACGTCCCAACTTTGGTTGGAATTATGTGGGTCTTGAAACTGTCGATAGCACACAAACATATTCAAAAACACATACTGATGATTTCACAAAGCCCACTTTGATTGTTGCAAAACATCAAGCCGAGGGTCGTGGACGCGGAACAAACACATGGGAAGACGACGGGCACGGCAAAAGTTTTCTCTCAACATGGTTTATGGAACTTTACGGTGAAGGTGCTGACCCACGATGGACTCTTGGCATTGGTTTGTATCTTTATGAATCTTTGAGCGAAGCATTTAAATTTGTACGATTTAGCCTCAAAGCTCCTAATGATATTTATATTGGTGATAAAAAAGTGGGCGGCGTTATTGCTGAGCACACCCAAGAGGGCGATGTTCACTATTTACATATTGGTGTTGGTCTTAATATTTTCTCCTATCCAACTCAACATGCTGCGACGGCAACGCATCTCAATGCCTATACAGGGTCTGATCAACTAAGCTCTGACACATGGGCTCAGTTTTTAGATTACTTTGGAACACGTCTTGTTCATTTAGAAAAGCGCGCTGCTGGGCAAGAAGAAGCATGGCTTAAAAAACTTTCTCCTCGATTAGTTTCTGCCCTTAATCGTCACCCCGCATATCAAGAAAACCCCGTGAAGCTTGTAGAAGGAAATGGGTCTCTTGTTCTTGAGCGCGGTAAGATCAACTGGCAAGAACTTTGACATTTAGATAATTAAATCATTTATTATCAGCTACTTAGCCCAACGTTCGTTTGGGCTTTTTTCTTTTCCATTGCCGAATAGGGGCACCGCTTTCATGAGCAACTCACTTCTTTAGTCGTTAAAAGCTAGACCAAGGTATGGCACACCGGTTGCTCTAGTAAGTGGTGTACACATTACCCCCTGG